>Ga0068859_100008052_pt1 | contig 10686 bp, 10 predicted proteins | sample KBSSwiS22_FD_66585 | JGI IMG/M metagenome (GOLD analysis project Ga0068859, IMG submission 66585) | Switchgrass rhizosphere microbial communities from Kellogg Biological Station, Michigan, USA - KBS Switchgrass S2-2 | ecosystem: Host-associated > Plants > Roots > Rhizosphere > Soil ... | reverse complement strand
CATCGTCATCGCCCACCGCCTGTCGACCATCCGCCACGCCGACCGCATCCTGGTGTTCGAGCATGGCCAGTTGGTCGAGGAAGGCCGCCACGCCGACCTGGTCGCCCGCGCCGGGGCCTACGCGCGGTTGCACGCCGTGGCGGAGGGACTCGCCTAGAAGACTTGGTAGCCGCCGTCGATCACGATGGTGTCGCCGGTGTGGTAGGCCGAGGCGTCGGACGCCAGATAGACGGCGATGCCGGCGAAGTCCTCGGGCTCGCCCCACCGCCGGGCCGGGATGCGCGGCAGCACCCGTTCCGAATAGGCCGGGTCGGCGCGGCGCTCGGCGGTCCGGTCCGTGGCGATCCACCCCGGGACGATGGTGTTCGCGCGGACCCCGAAGCGGGCGTATTCGGTGGCGATGCTGTTCATCACCGCCGGCACGGCGCCCTTGGTGGCGGCGTAGACGCTGTTGCGCGCCGCGCCCTGCGTTCCGGCCAGGGAGCCGATCCCGATCAGGCTGGCGCCGGGCGCGCCGGCCTTGGCCCGGGCCGCCACATGGCGGCAGGCGTGCTTCACGGTCCAGTAGAAGCCGTCCAGGTTGACCGCCATGAGCTTGCGGTAGTCGTCCATCGGAAACTCGGCGAGCGCGCCGGTGGTGGGTCCGGCGACGGCGTTGGCCACGAAGGTGTCGATCCGGCCGCCTGCCCACTCCACGGCCTCGTCCACCGCGCGGCGCACCCGCTCGTCGTCCGACACGTCGGCGAGCTGGGTCAGGACGGCGGGACCTATGGCCTTGAGCTCCTCCCCCGCCGCTTCGGTCCGCGCGGGATCGGTGCCCCAGATCACCACCCTGGCCCCCGCCTGCGCCAAGCCCTTGGCGATGCCGAAGCCGATGCCGCGGTTGCCCCCGGTGATCAGGGCGGTCTTACCGGTCAGGTCGAAGGCGGCGAAGGGCATGTCGGGACTCCTGGCTCTGCGGGCGGAACTTCCGTCCTTTGCGGGCGCGGCGGGCGACGGACAAGCCCCTTCCGGTCAGGGCTGCGCCGGCCGCTCCAGCCGCACTGGGCCGCCTTCCGCCTCGACGCGCGCCCAGCACTCCTTCGCCACCTGGTCCAGCAGCGAGGCCTTGGGCAGTCCGCCGTAGACGGAGAAGTGCAACACCACTTCCTGCATCTCCTCCCAGCTCACGTCGCCGCTCTTCAGGGCCGCGTAGACGTGGGTGCGCATCGGCATCTCAGCGCCGACGAACCCCAGGCTGGCCAGGGTGATCATCCGCCTGGAGCGCATGTCGAGGCCGGGCCGGCTCCAGACGTCGGCGAAACAGAATTCGACGCTCGCCACCTGGACCATGGGCGAGGTCGCGGGTCCGCGCGGCTGGGTGGTGACGTACTCGAACCAGGCTCGACCGATCTCTTCCCGCCCGGCTTCGGCGTTCTGCGACATGCGACTTTCCTCCGCGTTTCCAGGACCGGCGAGGCCCGCCGACGGGCATCGCACAATAGGCCCGCAGATGCACCGGCCATCGGTCGCGGCGCCTACAGGCTTCCGCCGGCTTCCGCCGCCAGCGCATCGGCGAGGTCGCCGCGCGGCTCGACGCGCACGGCCTCCAGGCCCAGCCACCCCGCCATCAGCCGCAACTCCGCCGCCAGGGCCGGGATGGTCTGGGCGTCCGCCCAGGGCTCGGCGTGCGCCGCCTGCACCACCAGCACCCCGGCCTTGCGGTCGGCCTTCAGGTCGACGCGGGCGGTGATGGCCTCGTCCTGCAGGAAGGGCAGCACATAGTAGCCGTGCGCGCGCTTGTGGGCCGGCGTGTAGATCTCCAGGCGCACGCGCACGCCGAACATCCGCTCGGTGCGGTCGCGGAACCAGATCAGGTTGTCGAAGGGCGAGAGCAGGGCCCGCGCCCGCACCCGCCTGGGCTTGCGCGCCGCCGGGTCCAGGTAAGCCGCCTGGCCCCATCCCTTCACCTCCACCGGCTCCAGCTCGCCCGCCGCGACGAGCTCGCCCACCCGCTGGCGGGTCTCGGCCACGCCCATGCGGAAATAGTCGCGCAGGTCCCGCTCGGTGGCGACGCCCATGGCGCGGGCGGCGATGCGCACCAGCTCGCGCTGGGCGTCGGCGCGGTCCGGAGTCGGCGTCTCGCGCACCGCCTTGGGCAGCACCTTGTCCGGCAGGCCGTAGACCCGCTCGAAGGTCCCCCGCCGGGTGGCGACGGCCAGCTCGCCGGCCCAGAACAGGCACTCGGCGGCGCGCTTGGCCTCGCTCCAGCCCCACCAGCCGCCGGCCCCCTTGGTGCCCAGCTCCAGCTCGGACGCCGACAGGGGCCCTGCCCGCGCGATCTGGTCCAGCGCCGCCGCCATCAGGTCGCGCCGCTCGCGCAGGAAGCGGGCGACGCCGGTCCAGGTCCCGATCCCCGCCCGCGCGTCGGCCATGCGCCAGCGCAGCAGGGGTTGGGTCTCCAGGGGCGCCAGCGAGGCCTCGTGGGCCCAGTATTCGAACAGGGCCGGGCGCTTGCCCCAGGCCAGCTCCTCCAGCGCCGCGCGCGGATAGGCGCCCAGCCGCGAAAACAGCGGCAGGTAGTGCGTGCGCGACACCACGTTCACCGAGTCGATCTGCACCACCCCCAACCGGCGGATGACCCGCAGAAGCTGCGCTCGGCCGGGCGTTTCGGCCGGCCGCGGATCGGCGAACCCCTGCGCGGCCAGGGCGATGCGGCGGGCCCGGGCGGCGCTCAGCACCCGTCAGCGTTCCAGGCGGCCGTCGGTCAGGGCCGCCAGATCGAAGGGGAACAGCACCTTCGGGTCCGGCGCCTCGATCCCCTTGGCGATGTCCGGTGGGGCCAGGCAACCCACCAGGTGGCGGATGATGTTGAGCCGCGCGGCCTTCTTGTGGTCGCCGCGCACGCAGATCCACGGCGCGACCGGCGAATCCGTGCGCTTCAGCATCTCGTCGCGGGCGGCGGAGTAGTCATCCCACTTCTCCTGCGCCGCGGCGTCGAGGGGGCTCGACTTCATCACCTTCAGGGGATCGTCCTTGCGTTCGGCCAGCCGCTTGGCTTGCTCCGTCTTGGAGACGTCGAGCCACAGCTTAACGACCCTCAGCCCGCTGTTGACCAGCAGGGCCTCGAACACCGGGGCGTCGCGCAGGAACGCCTCGTGCTGGTCTGGGGTGCAGAAGCCCATTACCGGCTCCACCCCCCCGCGGTTGTACCAGGAGCGGTTGAAGATCATCGCCTGTCCGCCGGACGGAAGGTAGGGCGCGTAGCGCTGGAAATACCATTGCGTGCGTTCGACGTCCGACGGCTTGGGCAGGGCCACCACGCGGGTGTTGCGCACCGACAGGTGTTCGGTCACCGCGCGGATCGCCCCGTCCTTGCCGGCGGCGTCGCGGCCCTCGAAGATCACCAGCACCCGCTCGCCTTCCTCGATCGCGTGCTGCTGCCAGCGCACCAGGGCGAGCTGGTGGCGCTCGAGTTCCTTTTGGTCGTCGTCGTCATCGGATTTGGACATGCGGTGAGACTAACCGCACCTCGGGGCGCCGCGCCATCGCCCCGCACTTTCGCGTCCGATTTCCGCGCCGGCCGCGCTCTGCGTTATGAGGTCGGCATGATCCGCCTGTTCGTTCCCTTCGACCTCCTGGCCGAGGCCCCCGTCGCGCTCGACCCCGACCAGAGCCGCTACCTGGCCCAGGTGATGCGCCGGGGCCCCGGCGACGAGGTGCTGCTGTTCAACGGCCGCGACGGCGAGTGGCGCGCCGCGATCACGGCGGTGACGAAACGCGCCGTGCAGCTTCGGCTCGTCGGCGAGGAACGCGCCCAGGCGTTCGGTCCGGACCTCGACCTGGTCGTGGCCCTGGTCAAGCGGGCGCGATTGGAGGTGATCGTCGAGAAGGCCGCCGAACTGGGCGCGCGGCGCGTGCGCCCCGTCGTCACCGAGCGGACCAATGCCGACACCGCGCGCCTGCCGAGGCTGCGCGCCATCGCGACGGAGGCCGCCGAGCAGACCGGCCGTCTCGACGTGCCGGAGCTGGTGGAGCCCATGCGGCTCGACGCCCTGCTGGCCGGCTGGGAGCCCGGCCGGCGGCTCCTGTTCTGCGACGAGGCGGGCGACGCCCTTCCCGTCCTGCAGGCGTTGGCCGGGCAGGAGGCGGGTCCCTGGGCCATACTGATCGGGCCGGAGGGCGGGTTTTCCCCGGACGAACGGGCTCGGCTGCGCGCCCAGCCCTATGCCGTGGCGGCCAGCCTCGGCCCGCGGATCCTGCGCGCCGACACCGCCGCGATCAGCGCGCTGACCCTTTGGCAGGCGGCGCTCGGCGACTGGCGCCCTTGAGCTTCCAGGATTTGCGCCCACTTGCAGGGTGGGCGTAGAGAGCACGGCCGGCCGGGCCCGCGGCGGCCGGGCAGTTGGGGCCGGGGAGGTATTGTTGATGTCCGAAGTCGCAAGCGACGATCGGCCGCTCGTCTTCGGCGACCTGGTCGGCTGGTTCGAGGCCGGCGCCAAGCCGAAAGCTGACTGGCGCGTGGGCGCCGAGCACGAAAAGATCCCGTTCCAGCTCGGATCGCACGAGCCGGTCCCCTACGAGGGCGAGACCGGCATCAAGGCCCTGCTGACCGGGCTCATGCAGTTCGGTTGGGAGGGGGTCTACGAGGACTCCGACGCCGGCCCGATGCTCATCGCCCTGTCGCGCGACGGCGCCAGCGTCAGCCTGGAGCCCGGCGGCCAGTTCGAACTCTCCGGCGCGCCGCTGGAGACCATGCATGACATCTGTACGGAGACCGGCGCCCACCTGCAGGAAGTGAAGACCGTCGCCGACTCCCTGGGCGTGGGCATGCTGGGCCTGGGCTTCACGCCGATCTGGACCCGCGAGCAGGTGCCGGTGATGCCCAAGGGCCGCTACAAGATCATGCGCGCCTACATGCCCAAGGTCGGCAAGCTCGGCCTCGACATGATGTTCCGCACCTGCACGGTGCAGGCGAACCTCGACTTCGCCTCCGAGGCCGACATGGTGGCGAAGTTCCGCACCAGCCTGGCCCTGCAGCCCATCGCCACCGCCCTTTTCGCCAATTCGCCGTTCGTCGAGGGTAAGCCATCGGGCTTCCTGTCGGCCCGGGCCAACGTCTGGACCGACGTCGACCCCGACCGCACCGGCATGCTCGACTTCGTGTTCGCCGACGGTTTCGGCTTCGAGGCCTACGCCCGCTACGCTCTCGACGTGCCGATGTACTTCCTCAAGCGCGACGGCCGCTATGTGGACGTCTCCGGCCGCTCCTTCCGCCGGTTCATGGATCGCGGCTTCGACGACCGGCCGGGCGACCGGCCCTCGATGAAGGACTGGGCCGACCACACCACCACCATCTTTCCGGAGGTGCGACTCAAGCAGTACCTGGAGATGCGCGGGGCCGACGCCGGGCCGTGGAGCCTGCTCTGCGCCCTGCCGGCGCTGTGGACCGGCGTGCTCTACGACTCCGCGGCGCTGGCGGCGGCCTGGGACCTCTGCAAGGGCTGGACGGTGGAGGACCACAACGCCGTGCGGGCCGACGTGGCGCGGCGCGGCCTGAAGGCCGAGGTCGCCGGGCGCACGGTGCAGGACGTCGCCAAGGACATGCTCGCCATCGCCCAGGACGGCCTGAGGGCCCGCAACCGCCTGAGCGGCGGGTTGGTGGACGAGACCGGCTACCTGGGCGACCTGCAGGCCATCGCCGAATCCGGCGTCACCCAGGCCGAGCGCCTGCTGGAGCTCTACCACGGGCCCTGGGCGGGCGACGCCTCCAGGGTCTTCGAGCAGTTCGCCTACTGAGCCACGTCAAAGGGGACATGCACTTCAGTGCGCGTCCCCTTCCGGCTCGCCTAGATCTGCCAGGACCGGAACTCTTCGGGGTTGGGCCGCCAGCGTTCGCCCTGGGCGTGGCCGTCGCCGGTGTCGGTGTGGCGGACCACGTCGTCGACCTGCCGCCGGCGAGCCCTCGGATTCACCCGCTCCTCGGAGACCTCGTAGACCTCCACCAGTCGGGGATCGAAGGCCAGGCGGTCGCGGATCAGCTCGGTGTCCGGCGGCGGCGCCTTGAACGACCAGGCTGCGTTCTCGGCGAATTGGCCGTCCATCAAAAGCGTGTAGCAGGTGGCGTCGCCCCGCTCGGGGTCGCAGATCCGCCAGCCGTTGTCGTGCAGGTACTCCGTGGAGACGTCGGCGCGGGGGAAATAGACCACGGGCGGCTGGCCGGCCTCCTCGTAGATCAGCGCGTCGGCGCTGTCGGCGATCACGTGGCCCTCGTAGAGGACGCGCCAGCGGGTGTCGGCGGCGCGGATGGCGATGGGGCTGGTCATGACGATGCTCCTCCTGAAGCTTGAGAACGTCCCAGCGGGCGCGCGGCTCCCGGAAACTTGTGCCGTTCCGACCCGCATGATCATCTGCCGGCCGGCGTCACATTTCGAGTCGAGCCCGCATGGACATCGTCTTCGTCACCGGCGTCGTCGTCACCCTGGCGACGGCCATTCCGGTGTTTCTGCAGCTTCGCCGCCACCCGCGCGGGCTGTTCGTCCTGTTCTTCGCCGAAATGTGGGAGCGCTTCTCCTACTACGGCATGCGCGGCCTGCTGATCTTCTACCTGACGCAGCACTTCCTGTTCGACGACAAGACCGCCCAGGGCCAGTTCGGCGCCTACACCTCACTGGTCTATCTGCTGCCGCTGATCGGCGGCTTCCTGGCCGACCGGTTCCTGGGCACCCGCAAGGCCATCGCCTTCGGGGCGCTGCTGCTGGTCGCCGGCCACTTCACCATGGCGCTGGAGGGCAAGCCGGCCCTGCAGGTCCTGACCTACCAGGGCGCGCGCTACGAGTTCGCCGTGAACGGCCGCGGCGCGGATCGGGAGGTCAAGCTCGCCGTCGGCGGACAGACCTACGACTACGGCCCAAGCGCGGACGGCGGCCTGGAGATCAAGGGCCTGCCGGCGGCCGCGCCGCTGCCCAGCGTGCTGCCCAAGGGCTCGTTCCAGCTCTCCGTCGAGGAGCGGACGCCGGTCTTCAAGAACATCCTCTACCTGGCGCTGGCGCTGATCATCATGGGGGTGGGGTTTCTGAAGGCGAACATCTCCACCATCGTGGGACAGCTCTACCCCGAGGGAGACCCCCGGCGGGATCCGGGGTTCACCCTCTATTATTACGGCATCAACCTCGGCGCCTTCTGGGCCGCCATAGCCTGCGGCTGGCTCGGCCAGAACCTGGGCTGGAACTGGGGCTTCGGGGCGGCGGGCGTCGGCATGCTGCTGGGCCTTGTGGTGTTCGTGCTCGGCAAGCCGCTGCTGGAGGGCCATGGCGAGCCGCCGGACCCGGCGCGGCTGAAGGCGCCGGCGCTTGGGCCCATCAATATGGAGTGGAGCCTCTACCTCGCCGGCCTGGCGGGCGTGGCGGTGGTCTGGGTGCTGGTGCAGCGCTATCCCGTGGTGGGCTGGCTGCTCGGCGCGGGCTCGCTGGGCGTGCTGGGCTACCTGGCGATGTTCATGGCCAAGAGCTGCACCAAGGTCGAGCGCGAGCGGATGATGCTGGCCCTGGTGCTGATCGCCGCCTCGGTGGTGTTCTGGACGCTGTTCGAGCAGGCCGGCTCCTCGCTCAACCAGTTCGCCGAGCGCAACACCCAGCTGGCCATCGGCGCCGGGCAGACCATGACCGCGGCCCAGACCCAGTCCTTCAACGCCGGCTTCATCCTGATCTTCGCGCCGGTGTTCTCGGCCATCTGGGCCTGGCTCGGCCGCCGGGGCTCCGATCCCAATCCGGCGATCAAGTTCGGCCTGGGCCTCTTGCAGGTGGGCGCTGGCTTCTTCGTCCTGGTCTGGGGCGCGCAGTTCGCCGACGCCGCCTATCGGGTGCCGCTGGTCTTCCTGGTGCTGGCCTACCTGCTGCACACCACCGGCGAGCTCTGCCTGTCGCCGGTGGGCCTGTCGCAGATGACCCGGCTGGCCGCCCCGGCGGTCGTCTCCACTATCATGGCCACCTGGTTCCTGGCCTCGTCCTGGGCCCAGTGGCTGGGGGCGAAGATCGCCCAGCTCACCGCCAGCGAGACCGTCGCCGGCCAGGTCCTGGATCCGGCCAAGGCGCTGGCCACCTACCTCGACGTTTTCAAGATGATCGGCTTCTGGGGTCTGGGGGCCGGGGTGCTGATGCTGGCCTTCTCGCCGATTTTGCGGCGCTGGGCGCACGCCGTCGACGAGCACGCCGAAGCCGCTTCGGCCGCCACGCGCGACGCGGCGCAACGGTCGGTCCCCGAAAATCCGTGAGCATCGCGTGACGTCCGAGAATCAGGCTGGGGGCGGGATGGCCAGCGCCCGGGGCGCGCTCACCCATGAGACGCCCGCAGGGGAGGGCGCGTCCCGCGAGACGCCGCGCCTGCTGTGGATCGCCGCGTTCGCCGTGCTCGGCGCGGTCGCGTTCGGTTTCGTGCGGCTGGGCCTCACGGACATCTTCGACCGGCCCATCGCCGTCGCGCTCAATCACCTGACTTGGCGCTGGCGGCTGTTCGATGCGGTGGTCAGCGAGCTCGACGGACTGGCGATGGTCAAGGGCGTCGCCCTCTACAGCCTGGTGTTCGCCGCCTTTACAAAGGCGGATTTCAACGACCGGACGCGGCTTGTCTTGGGCTGTTTCGGCGCCGCCGCGGCCGCCGCGCTGAGCCGCGTCGCGCAACTCGCCATGCCGCACAATCCGCGGCCGCTCTTCGACACCGCGATCAGCTTCAAGGCCCCCTATGGCCTCAGCTCCATCGACCTGGCCGACTGGAGCTCGTTCCCCAGCGACCACGCCGCCCTGCTGTTCGGCGTGGCGGGCACGGTGATGCTGGTGAACCGCCGGCTGGGCCTGCTGGCGTTCGGGCTGGTCACCCTGGCCGCGCTGGCGCGCATGTACACGGGCCTGCACTACGCGAGCGACACCCTGGGCGGCCTGCTCTGGGGCTGCGCCTGCGCGCTGGCCGCGAGCACCCTGCCGGTCGCGCGCTGGGCGCCGCTGCCGCGCCTGGTCGAACGCCACCGCGGCCTGTTCGCCGCGGCGGGCTTCTTCCTGGCCGTGGAGTCGGCCTACCTGTTCGTCGACGTGCGCGTGGTCGGCAGCGGGCTGATGTCGATCCTGCGCTAGGCCCGACGCGATTTCAGAGGCTCGTGCCGCCCACCGTCAGGCCGGTGATCTTCAGCGACGGCTGGCCCACGCCCACCGGCACGCTCTGCCCGCCCTTGCCGCAGACGCCGATGCCGGGGTCGAAGGCGAAGTCGTCGCCGATCATGGTCACCCGCGTGAGCGCCGAGGGGCCGTCGCCGATCAGGGTCGCGCCTTTCACCGGCGTGGTCACCTTGCCGTCCTCGATCAGGTAGGCCTCGGTGCACTGGAAGACGAACTTGCCGTTGGTGATGTCCACCTGGCCGCCGCCGAAGTTGGCGCAGTAGAGGCCGCGCTTGGTCGAGGCGATCATCTCGTCGCGCGACGAGTCGCCGCCCATCATGGCGGTGTTGGTCATCCGCGGCATGGGCAGGTGGGCGTAGGACTGGCGGCGCGCATTGCCGGTGGGCGCCAGGCCCATCAGCCGCGCGCTCAACCGGTCGTGCATGTAGCCCACCAGGATGCCGTCCTCGATCAGGATGGTGCGTTCCGTGGGCGTGCCCTCGTCGTCGACGGTGAGCGAGCCGCGGCGGCCCAGCACCGTGCCGTCGTCGAAGACGGTGACCCCCGGCGCGGCCACCCGCTCGCCGATGCGGCCGGAGAAGGCCGAGGTGCCCTTGCGGTTGAAATCGCCTTCCAGGCCGTGGCCCACCGCCTCGTGCAACAGGACGCCGTTCCAGCCGGGGCCCAGCACCACGTCCATCTCTCCGGCGGGGCAGGGGACGGCCTCCAGGTTGACCAGCGCCTGGCGCAGGGCCTCGTCGACGGCCGCCTGCCAGTTCTCGGGCGTGATCCAGGTCTCGAAGCCGGCCCGGCCGCCCGAGCCGGTGTAGCCGTTCTCCCGGCGGCCCTCGCGCTCGACGGTCACCTGAACGTTGATGCGCGACAGCGGCCGCACGTCGCGGATCATCCGCCCGTCGGCGCGCAGGATCTCCACGGTGCGGCGTTCGCCCGCCAGGCTCGCCATCACCTGCACCACGCGCGGGTCGCGCGCCCGCGCCCAGGCGTCGATCTCCTGCATCAGCGCCACCTTGTCGGCGAAGGCGGGGGAATCGAGCGGGTTCTCGTCGCCGTAGAGCTTGGCGTTGGTGGGCCTCGGCGGCTCGGCCGCCACGCCGCTGTAGCCGCGCTTGGCCAGGGCCGCACTGGAGCCGGCCCGTTCGATGGCCTCGGCCGAGATCTCGCTGGCGTGGGCGTAGCCGGCGGTCTCCCCGGCCACCACCCGCAGGCCGAACCCCTCGGTGGCGTCGTAGGCGGCCGACTTCAATCGTCCGTCGTCGAACAGAAACGATTCGCTTTCGGCCCGCTCGACGAACAGCTCGCCGTCGTCGGCGCCGGCGAGCGCCTCCTGCAGGATCGAACGGGCGCGCTCGGGCGCGACGCCGGCGGCGTCCAGGATCGAAGGGGCAGGCGTGTGGGCGTTCATGGGCGGCCTTGGGGTGTCGGCGAGAGTCTAAAGAGATATGCGCTCGGGGCCTGGGCGTCATCCCCATGATCGGTTGATCGCGCTGCGGCGCGCCGATGCGTCACATCGGCCGGTTTGCGATCCGCTAGCGCCTTGGCA
>Ga0068859_100008044_pt1 | contig 10690 bp, 8 predicted proteins | sample KBSSwiS22_FD_66585 | JGI IMG/M metagenome (GOLD analysis project Ga0068859, IMG submission 66585) | Switchgrass rhizosphere microbial communities from Kellogg Biological Station, Michigan, USA - KBS Switchgrass S2-2 | ecosystem: Host-associated > Plants > Roots > Rhizosphere > Soil ... | reverse complement strand
GGTCATGGGGACCGTGTCCGGCGGAGCGACCTGGGTCTCGTCGGTGGGCTCGGGCCGCCACACCCTGCGTTGTCGCTGAGGCCGCTGAGGTCTGTGCCGCAGTCCCGCGCAGGGAACCAGACCGCATTCCGGGTGTCCGGCCCGGAATGCGATTGAACCGAACGTCGGTCCGATGGCTGCTGTTGGCGCTCGTCGTGCTCGGCGTCGCCGCGTTGGTGGTCGCTCCGTCGTGGCGCAACTACTACTTGCGTCGCGCTGCCGTGCGGATCGTCGAGGACGTCCCGTATGTTTCGGGATCAGCCGATCCGAGGCACCGGTTGGACCTCTATCTCCCCCGAGGGGGCGCTCGACCCTGGCCCGTCGTGGTGTTCGTGCACGGCGGATTCTGGCGTCCGTTCGATCGGCGGATGTGGCAGCCGTACACCGGTCTTCACGGCTGCGTCGGCGTGGCGCTGGCGAACCGGGGCGTCGGAACGGCGGTCGTCAGCTACCGACAGCGGCCAGAGGCCGCTTCGTTGCAGGATGCGCTCGACGACATCGCGCGGGCCGTTCGATATGTCATCGACAACATCGGCCGTGAAGGTGGTGACCCGACGCGCCTGTACGTCGTCGGCCACTCGGCGGGCGGATTGTTCGCCGCGCTCTTGGGGGTGGAGCCGCAGTATCTGGCCAAGGCCGGGGCTTCCTCGGCAAGCTTGCGCGGTTTCGCGATGCTCTCCGGGCCTTACGATCTGGCGCGGCTCATCTCTTCTTCCCCGCCGGGTCTCGCTGCAAAGGTAAGCGCGTCGGCGACCGAGGAAGAGATCGAACGTTACTCGCCCGAGCGCCATGTACGGCCCGGGTACCCACCCATGCTCCTCCTGGTCGGCGGCGATGAAGAGCCGTTCATGGTCGCCGAGCAGAGATCGATGGCGGCGACGCTACGCGAGGTCGGCGGCGACGTGACGGCGGCCGAGATTCCGGACGCCAGCCACATGGGCCTCGTGATGGATCTCTCCCGCCCCGGAAATCAGGCGCTCTCCGTGTTGCTGAAGTTCATCGAGCTCCACCGGTGAGCGAATCTTCTGATCAGACCCTCAATTGCCGGCTGGGCTCAGCGGCGCGCGGGGACGGCGACCCAGCGCGGTGGACCGCTGGCCGAATCCCGCAAGATCGAGGCGACGGCGGCCGCCGATCCCAGATCGGCCAGGGTGGTGCCCGTGCCCTCGTCGAGCCGCCACAGCGCCAAGGTGGTGGCGTCCATCGGAAGCAGCGGCGGCGGCTTGAACGTCTCGGTCGTGTAGCGCGGGATCGATGACACGCGCACGTCCGAGATGACGCCGTCGAACGTGACGTCGTACACGTTCGCGACGCGGCCGATGTAGATGTCGCCGTCGGCGTTGGAGATCGCCTTGGTGCCGGTCACGGCCGCGGTGTCGGTGCGCGTGCCGTTCACGTAGATGCTGATGTTCGTCCCGTCGTAGACGCCGGCGATGTGGGTCCAGTTCTCGAGGGGCACGCGCGTTTTCGAGACGATCTCGATGTACGACGTCGTCCCTCGATAAAAGTAGATTCGGACGTAGCCGTCCTCGATGGCGAGGGCTTTGTCCTCCTCGTTGGCGCGCACCTTGCGGAAGATGGGCCCGTGCTCGACGTGGCTGTGCACCCGCACCCAAGCCTCGATCGTGGCGCTCTGGTTCATGGCCAGCGCGGTGGTCCCGGGGGCGGACACCGAGCCGGTGGTGCCGTTGAACTCGAGCGCGTTGCAGGTCCCGGCGGCCTGACAAACACCGTTGCAATCCAGGCGTGCGCCGCAGCCGCAGATCGCGCCGGTCGGCGTGCCGGGACAAACGTTCGTGCCGCCCGAGCCCGGTGGGCGGGCGCCCCCTGCGCCACCTGCTGCCGCGCCGCCAGTCGCCGTACCGCCTGTTCCGGCGCCGCCCAGACCTCGCCCGCCGGCACCGCCGCTGCTGGCGCCGCCGCTGCCGCCGCTGCGGCCGCCGGCGCCGCCGCTGCCCGGGTTGCGTCCACCGGCCGCCGTCGCGCCTCCTACTGCCGTCGCGCCGCCGGTGCCGGGCGCCCCTCCCGAGGCGGCGCTGCCGCCACGACCCGCGGCGCCACCGGTCCCGGAGCCGCCCGGGGCCGCTTGTCCGCCCGCGCCCGTTCCAGGGCTTCCGGCGGCGGCGCCACTCGTGCCCGCCTCGCCCAGGCCACCACCGGAGCCAGGGGACACGCCGCCGCCGCGGCCAGCGTTGTTGCCTCCTTGGCCGGTCGGACCGCTGTCCACCGCGGCGTCGCCGGGCCGCCCTGCGGTGCCGCCGTCGCCGAAGGGGCGGGCGCCGCTGCTACAGCCGGCGGCCAGGAGCGGCGCCAAGCTCAGCTGCGCCACCAGTACGGTCCAGGCCCTCCAACTTCCGGCTGCCGACTTCACGGCAGAAAGACATATCCGATCACCCTCGTCAGATCCACGTTGGCCGCGCGTCAGCGCCCGAGGGCCGCCACCGAGGCGAGCGAGGTGACCTCGGCGAAGCGCGGCTCGCCGGCCAGAAGATCCTCGATCCACCGCGCGACCGCCTTGTCGCCGGCGATCGGCGGGTTCGCGACGGCCACTCCCTCGAAGGCCTGCTCGAGCGCGGCGCAGCTCGGAAAGCGATCCTCGCGATCGAAGGCCAGCGCCCGCATGACGATCGCCTCCAGCTCGGCCGGGACGTCGCGGCGCATCGCGCCGATGGGGGCCAGGTGGGGCCACCCCTCCTTGCCCTTCGCGGCGAGCAGCGCGAGGTCCAGGTTGACGGGCTGGCCGGTCAGCAACTCGTAAGCGATGGCGCCCACCCCGTACAGATCGGCGCGCCCGTCGATGGCCTGGCCGAGGCGTTGCTCGGGCGCCATGTAGCCGGGCGTACCCTTCACCAGGCCGTTCTCGGTCCGCCTCACCCACCCGGCGTGGTGGGCCTTGGCGATTCCGAAGTCGCCCACCTTGATGACGCCGTTGCGGGACACGAAGACGTTGGCGCTCTTGACGTCGCGATGGACCAGGTCCAGCGGCTGTCCGTCGGGTTGACACGCCTCGTGCGCGGCCTGGAGGCCGGCGCAGATCCCCCGGACGATCGCCAGGGCGACGGGCAAGGGGACCGGCTTGCGCCGCGCTTCGCTGATGCTGATGAGCCGCAGCAGGTCGGTGCCGTCGATGTACTCCATGGCCATGAAGTAGTGGTCACCGGCGCGGCCCAGATCGACGGTCTGGACGATGTTCGGGTGATAGAGCTGAGCGGCCAGGCGCGCCTCGTCGAGGAAGTTGTCGACCACCTGGGACTGCGATGCGAAGTCCGGCAAGAGGACCTTCAGCGCCACCAGCTTGGCGAATCCCGCCTCGCCGGTGGAGCGCGCCAGATAGACCTCCGCCATGCCGCCCACGCCGATCTTCCGGAGCAGGTCGTAGCGCCCGACGCGCCCGATGGCCACCTGGGGGATGCCTCCGCTGCCGGGCGTGGCGCCGCTCGAGCCCCTGATGAGCGGTCCCGACCCCACCACGGTGCTGGTCAGGGTGGGCCCCGACAGGCCCGTCCTCGCGCCGGGCGTCCACAGCGCGGCCCGCATCGATTCGATCGACTGCGACGTGCGGCGGCGCCAGGCGAGGGCGCTGAACCCGAGCAGCGCGAGCGTCGCGACCCCGGCCCACATCCACGGCGCGAGCCGAGAGGGCGCGGGCGCGCGCACGACCAGGTCCACCTGCGCCTGCTCGGTGCTCGAGCTCGCGCGCCGGAGCTCCACGCGCACGCTTTGCGAGGGCGCCCCGGCTGCGGGCCGCGGGGCACCCAGCGTGAGGCTGCCGCCGGCGACGGTCAGCTGCGCCTGCGCGCCCGCTTGCTTCAAGGGAGCCGAGAGCGGCGCGAGGTCGATGTCCCAGCTCACCGCGATCACACCGTCGAGCTCGCTGGCCCGGACCCGCGGGATCACGGCCATCGCTTCGCTGGCCCTCAGGGTATCCCCGATTACACGAAGGTGAGGCCCGCCCAGCTCCAGCGAGGGCGGGGGCGCGCCGGCGGGCGCCAGCCGGAGCAGCACGGGACCCTTGCCGGCGCGCTTCGGGATTTGCCCGATGGCGATGGTCTCGCCGGGGTGAGGACGGAACGCCAGCTCGTCCTGGGTCAGATCCCCCACCGTGCGCGGATCGGTCGCGACCGCCACGGCCAGCCGAGGCAGCTCGGCCAGCGTGGCCACGCGAATGTGCAACCCGGCGCTCGCCTCTCCGAGGCGCGCCTCGACGGTGCGGGTGAACGCCTCCACGTCGAAGCCGGTCGAGGGGGCGCGGGTCGCGGTCCAGCCGGCCAGGCCGGCCGCGCCGAGAAGAGCCGCCGCACCGAAGAAACGCAGGCCTGCGCCGCCCCCTGACTTGCTCATCTCGGCCATTCTGTTTCCTGTCTCAACTCACTCTTTTGGCGCCGTGGGAACGTGCGTCGCCTACTTCTCGGCGCTGCGCGGGACGCCGAACTTGTCGGTGCCGAGCCCTTCGGGCGCGCCGCGGTTGATCGAGAGGTCGAGCGTGTTGGCGCCGCGGTGAATGTCGACCGTCTGAACGATGGGCTCGTGGCTGTCCTCGCTCCAGGCCCGCAGCTGGTACTTGCCGGGGGAAAGCTTCCGGAACGCGAACTGGCCCCCCGGCGACGTGACGACGTAGTGCGCGGCCGCCACCACCACCACGTGAGCCGACATGTTCGCGTGCAGGTTGCAGCCGAGACGGACCAGGCCTTCCTTCTTGAAGGTCACGTCTCGCGTCTCTCCGTTCTTGAAGATGCCGAGATCGAAGGCCCGGGCCGGCGACAGCGAGAACACGTTGTGAAAGACGGGATCGAAGTTGGGGAAAGAGACGGTCGAGCCCACCGGCACCGCCAGGAGGCGCGGCGCGAACTGGCGATCTCGCTGCTCCATGATGCGTTGCTTGGGCGTCCGCTTCCCCGCGTGCCCCTTCACCGGATCGAGCGTGATCACGCCCAGCAGGTCGGGACCGTTCACGATGGTCAGCTTGCCGGTCAAGGTGGCGTTGGACGCCTTGGCTTCCTTCTCTTTCTCCTTCGCGTCGTCGTCGGAGCTGCCGACGGCCAGCTTGGGCTGGGGAGGCGTGTCCGCCGACATGTGCTTCAGCTCGGTGGTGATGCGCTCGGGCGCGCCGTCGCGAAACAGCGACACGACCGCGCCGAGCCGGCCGTCGGGCAGCTGTCGCTCGGCGGCGCTGAAGAGCTGGTCGGCGTAGGAGCGCTGGCCGCGTACGCGCGCGTTCACCGCGAGCTCCAGCAGATCACCGGCCGGCGGGCCGCTGGCGGTCTGAGGCGCGGCCGCCGGGTCGGCTCGGAGCTGCTGCGCCAGCTCGCGGGCGCGTTGCGCCAGCGCCGGATCGTGCTGCGCCGCCGCCTCGGGCGGACGGTTCACGATCTTCGGCTTCAGCGGGCCGAGCGCGCCGAGGAGCTCGTTCTTCTCGCGGGCGGGGACCTTCAGCTCGACCAGCGCGCCGGTGAGGTCCTCGACGATCGCGTCGAACTCCTCGTCGACGATCTGAAGGCCGGCGTGGGAGTCGTGCATCTCGCGCCCCGTGTAGGCCACCTGCCCGCCGGTGGCCTGTGACACGAACTGGATCAGCAGCGTGCGCAGGCGGACGAGGTCGACGTTGATGAAGCGGCCGTTGATCCGCTTGTCGGCCGCCACGCGCTTCAGGAACCCGTCGACCGTCGCGGTGATCGCCGGCTCGCCCCCCAGCCGGTCGTACAGCGGAGCCGCGCTTCCCTTGCCGCCCGCGGCGTCGCCGGGCGACCCTGGGGGCTTCGCCTCGGAGACGCTGGCCGCGGGTTTGGCGCCTCGCTCCGGACCACCGCAGGCACCGAGCGACAGACCGGCCACCAGGACGAAAACTTCAGACTTTCGAATCACGGCATCTCCTCGGGATGAGCTACGTGCGCTGGAAGGGGAGGGTGGAGGTCCGCGAGCAACTTTTCAATGGAAAAGAAACACGTCAGACCGGCCCCGTGGGAACGACGAAATGGGTCTTTGCTCACAAGGTCCGGAGGAAGGCCACCAGGTCGCTCTTCTCCTGGGCTGTGAACCCGATGGAGAAGCGCGCGTCATAGAAGTCGACCGCCGCGCCGAGATCCGCCGCCAGCCCGTTGTGGAAGTAGGGCGCGCGCCCCGCCAGGGCCCGAAGGATCGGTCCCTTGAAGCGCGCGATGTCTTTCCATTTGCCGGTGACGAGGGCACGCCCGGGATCGGTGGTCTTGATCGTTTCGCCCGTGGAGATCCGGCGCAAGGTGTAAAGCGGCATGTCCGGCGTCCGCCGGGAGGCGTCCGTCAGCCCGATGTCCAGAGGCGCCGGGATCGAGTGGTCGCCGGCATTCGGCGTGTCGTGACAGGTCGTACATGTCCCGTTCAGGACCGCGACGCCGAGATCGTCGTTGATGCCTTTGACGCCCTTGATGGCGATGGGCTTGGTGTTGAAGAGCGCCTGACCACGGGCCACCGCGCGCCGGGCCGCATCGACGGCGTCGCCCGCTCGATTGGTCCAGGCGTCGTAGGTGTGGAAGACCACCGGCGTGAAGGACGCCTGGGTGACGTAGTCCCCGCTCATCACGTCGTTGATGCCGAAGTAGAACGGTTTGGTGGACAGGCTCGAGGGGCCCCCCTCGGCCTGGGCCGCGGCCAGGTTCTTGGCGTCGTTGTCGAAGGTCTGAGCCGTGAACAACCCCAGCTCGAACGCGACGATCGAGCTCCGCTGGGCCGCGGTCAACGGCTGCGCGGCCTGGGCATGACCCAGGGTCGCCCCGTTCGCCTGGTCCAAGAGATCGAACGTCAAGGGAGCGAAGCACACGGTCGTGTCGAGCGGTGGCTTCAGGCAATTCGAAGAGGACGCGTCGCGGAACGTCTCGCGCCCGTCCCACATGACCGTGCTCAGGAACTTCATGTTGGTCGTCGGCAGCGGGCGCCGGAACAGCGACAACCCGTGCGCCGCGCTGGCGTAGCCGTACGGATCGTCGACTGCGGCCAGCTCGAACTCGGCGCCCGCCGGGAGGTTGATCCCGATGCGGATCAGCCCCTTCGATAGCAGCATGCTGTAGGCCTTGCGGCGCGCCGCCACCGTCGAGACATCGGCGAGCGGGGAGTTCGAGCCGTCGTTGGTTCGGAAGACCGGATCGGTCCCGCTCGTGGCGTCGAAGCGCTGCTGCAGGTGCGCGGGGACGATGGTCCAGTTGTCCTCCGGCTGGTGACAGGTCACGCAGGCCCGCCCGTTCGTTCCCAGGCTCTGAAAGAAGGCGTTGTTGGTGTCGATCGTGCCACTCGAGGTGAAGGTCTCCGAGGTCCCGGATCCGTTCGTCACCGCCAGGCTCGACGAGAGCTGGGCGAGGTCGACGGGCTCACCCTCTTCCGCGGCACATGCGAACGTCAGCGACAAGGACGACAGGGCCAGCCAGCGGGACGTTCTTGACATCAAGCTCTCCTATTTTTGGAAACTGCCTAACCAAACGCGGAGCAGTGTATCAGGCCGTTCGTCGCTTCCGTGTGATCTCCGACGGAGAAAGCGATCGGCAACATGCATTTTGCGCAGTCGTTGCCTGACGTCGAATCACCTTTGGACGCCTTTTCCGACATGTCGGCCCGCCCGGCCGTCCTCGTCCTCGTCCCCGACTCCGACTCCGACTACGGCCCCCGGCCTCTCAGCGAGTACGAGTACGAGTACGAGTACGAGTGCGAGGACGAGGACGGGATGCCCGAGCCGTGGGAGGAGCGCGACGACTCTTGGGAGGTGGTACAAGACCTGATCTCGTCGCCACCCGAGAAAGGATGCCCTCCATGGCCAGTGTCCCCTCCCGCACCTCGCTCGATCGTCGTCGCATCCTGAAGGCCGGCCTGGCGGGCGGGGTCGCCGCCGCCGCGCCCGTATCGCTGGCGCTGGCCGCGCCGGCGTCGGCGCCGCCTGGCCCCGGGGCGGGAGGGCCGGCCCCGGGCGGTTCGCTCGCCCGCAAGCAGGTCGACATCTCGCCGTTCCCGCGTGACTTTGCGTGGGGGGTGGCCACGGCCGCTTACCAGGTCGAAGGGGCCGCCACCGAGGATGGCCGGGGGCCGTCGGTCTGGGACGTCTTCTCGAAGAAGCCCGGGGCGGTGTTCGAGGGCCACACCGGCGACGTCGCCTGCGACCACTACCATCGTTATAAAGAGGACGTCGCCCTGATGAAGAAGCTCGGGGTGAAGAGCTATCGCTTCAGCATTTCGTGGACGCGGATCCTCCCCGAGGGCGCCGGCGCGCCGAACCCCAAGGGCTTCGACTTTTACAACCGCCTCCTCGATGAGCTGCAAGGCGCCGGAATTCAGCCCATGTGTACGCTGTTCCATTGGGACTATCCGCAGGCCCTCTACAAGCGCGGCGGGTGGCTGAACCGCGATTCCGCCGGCTGGTTCGCCGACTACGCGGCCCTCGTCGCCGGCAAGCTGGGCGACCGCATCAAGCTGTGGGCGACCCAGAACGAGCCCCAATGCTTCATCGGCCTGGGCCTGCGCGACGGCACCCACGCGCCGGGCGACAAGCTGAAGGACCCGCAGTATCTGACGGCCGCCCACAACGGCATGCGGGCCCACGCGAAGGCGGTCCAGGCGCTGCGCGCCCACGGCAAACCCGACTTCAAGATCGGATACGTGCTGGCGACGCAGCTCACCCAGCCCCAGAGCGAGAAGCCCGAGGATGTCGAGGCCGCGCGCTGGGCGGCCTTCGCCGTCCGGGATCGCCACCAGTGGAACAACAGCTGGTGGATGGATCCAGTGCTGCTGGGGCATTACCCCGAGGACGGGGTGATCCTCTATGGCAAGGACATGCCGAAGTTTCCAGCCGAGGATCTGGCGGAGATGAAGCAGCCCCTCGACTTCATCGGCATGAACATCTACAAGGCCGAGACCTGGCGTCAGGGCAAGAATGGCAAGCCCGAGGCGATCCCGGTGCCGCCCGGCTATCCGCGCTCGGGTGTCGACTGGCAACCGATCACGCCGGAGTGCGCGTACTGGGGGCCACGGTTCTTCTACGAGAAATACAAGCTCCCGATCTCGGTAACGGAGATCGGGCTGTCGACGCGGGATCAGGTCTTCCTCGACGGGAAGGTCCACGATCCGCAGCGCATCGACTTCATGCACCGGACGTTGCTCCAACTCGGGCGCGCGATCCGTGAGGGTATCCCCGTGACCGGACACTACGCCTGGTCCATCCTCGACAATTACGAGTGGGCCGATGGGTACAAGCAGCGGTTCGGGCTGGTCTACGTGGACTACGAGACCCAGAAGCGCCTGCCCAAGGACTCGTTCGACTTCTACCGCCAGGTGATCGCCAGCGGGGGCCGTAGCCTTTACGGTGCTCGCCTGCAGCCCGTGCCCAAAGTCACAGGTGCCTGACCGCCGAGCGGCGAGCCGGAGAGCGCGCCCGCCCGACTGACGACCGACGTACGAACACGCCGTGGACGCGCTGCGCGCGGTCGATTATCGTCGGTGCCGTGATCGTGGGCAGCCCCAGGGGGAGCGGGTTGTAAACGTTCCATTCCAAAGAGGAGGGACCAACATGGGGCTGAATACGGCAGTTCTGCGGCGTACGTTCGACGTGGTGATGGAGAGGCAGCCGATGCTGATGCATCGGTTCTACGAGATTCTTTTCGAGCGGCATCCGGAGGCCAAGGCGCTGTTCGGGCGGCGGAGCCAGGCGGCCCAGGAGAAGATGCTGACCGAGGCGCTGGTGGCCGTCCTCGATCACCTCGAGGACGCCGCCTGGCTGACCGACACCTTGAAGGGCCTCGGCGCCAAGCATGTCAGCTACGGCGTCACCGACGAGATGTACGGTTGGGTCGGCGGCTCGTTGCTGGTGGCGCTCGGCGAGGCGGCCGGGCCCCAATGGAACGACGAAGCCCAGGCGGCCTGGGGCGAGGCCTACGACGCCATCGCCGGTTTGATGAAGAGCGGCGCCGCAGCGGCCGCCTCGTAGACGCGCGGCCACCACGCTCACACCGCGGTCGGAAGCCCGGGCTCCTGACCGCGGCGGCTCTCGAAATACCGACGAGTGTGTATGACAGCGACGGGAACAACAGGCAGCGGGGAGCCATACGGGAAGTTGAGCCGCCCACTTTGTAATCGTCACTAAGTCTCCCTGCCGCTATGATTCGCGGTCGAGAGCGAGGAGCGAGATGACGTTGTCGGGCGAATTCGGGGCCGTGGCGTTCGCGGAGGTGATTCAGCTCTGCGCCAGGATCCGGTCCAACGGTGCTCTGCAGGTGACGAGCGGTCCAGGCGGCAAGGTGGTCGGTCAGTTCTTCTTCGAGCAGGGAAACCTCGTCGACGCTCAGCTCGGCGGCCTCGAAGGTGAGGAAGCCTTCCGCCGGGCTCTCGAGCTGACGACGGGCAGCTACCACTTCGAGCTCGGCCTGCGGGCGCGCGAGCGTCGAATCTTCACGTCGGTCGAGAAGCTGTTGCTGGGCGGCGGCCTCGATGGCGTCGTGGACGAGAAGGTGGAAGGCGGCGTGGATGAGCAAGACGACCAGGACGAGGAGCAGGCCGCCGGCGCCGCCGTGCAGGGAAGCTCCGCCGTGTTGGCCGCCGTCCCGAGCCTCCAGCGCCGCGACACCTCTCGTCGCCTAGTCGCGCTCCGAGGGGATCGCGACGACGATGACGACGACGACGACGAGCAGCCGCTCAGCGTGAT
>Ga0068859_100008035_pt1 | contig 10697 bp, 6 predicted proteins | sample KBSSwiS22_FD_66585 | JGI IMG/M metagenome (GOLD analysis project Ga0068859, IMG submission 66585) | Switchgrass rhizosphere microbial communities from Kellogg Biological Station, Michigan, USA - KBS Switchgrass S2-2 | ecosystem: Host-associated > Plants > Roots > Rhizosphere > Soil ... | reverse complement strand
CGCTCCACGGAGATCACGCGGTACGTGCGATCTCCAAGCGCCACTTCGTCTCCGATCGTTTTCCCCATCAGCGCGCGGCCCACCGGCGCCTGGAACGAGACCACCTGATCTCCGTGATGGTGCTCGTCTTCGCCGAGGATCCAGTAGGTCACGAGCCCCTCGACGCTCTCGAGAACGACCTGCGTGCCGAGACCCGCCACGCCCTCGGTCTGCTCGGCATCCTCGACGAAGCGGGCGGTGGCGAGCCGCTTCTGGAGCGCCTCGACCTGCTTGGTGAGATGGGCTTGCTTGAGCTTGGCGGAGTGGTACTCGGCATTCTCCTTGAGATCGCCCAGCTCGCGCGCCCGCTGGATGGTGCGCGGAAGCTCGGTGCGGAGCTCTCGCTCCATGCGCTCCATCTCGACCCGCAGCCGCTCCCAGGTGGCGCGCGTCATCACCGGCAGATCGACTTCGGCCTGCTGGCCCACCTGCTCGAAGAGCTTGCGGACGCTGCGCTCACGCGCGGCGCGCACCGAGGCGACCGCATCGGCCAGACCGATGCGCTGCGCCAGCTCGAGCGCGGGGAAGAGATAGCGGTCGCTCGATCGCCATTGCCGCAGCAGCACGGTGAGCATGAGTCGCTCGTGCTCGGGGCAAGCCAGGCCCGCGAGCCTCCGCTCGAAGACGGCCCCCTCGGAGATCCAGCCCAGCACCTTGTCGGCGAGCGACGGCTTGGGCCGCTCCTCGATGAGCGCGAGCGCGGCCCACAGGAGCCGCCACGGATCGGCCATGGGAGCATCGGACTCGAGCGTCTGCTCGATGAGCCGCAGCGCGGCCTGTGGATAACGCGGCGCGTGGTCGAGCAGCGTGCGCCGCAACGCGTCGCGGCCCGAGGGATCGAGCGACTCGCGGCGCCGCGCCGACAGCTCGCGCACCGACGAGAAGCGCGAATCGAGCCCCGAGAGAATCGCGTCGCCCTCGACGCCCGCGGTATGAGACGCCTCGAGCAGCGCGCTCTGCTCCTCCTCGCCGGAGAGGTCCGAGATCGAAAGTCCCTGATCCCACAGGGTCTTCAGGACACCGCGCCACTCGAACCCGCGCTCGGGAAACCAGCGCGCCACGAACAATCCGGCTCGGGCGCGATCGGCGCGGTCGCCCTCTTCGTCGAGCATCGCGCGGATCAGGTAGCGGCCGAAGCGCGGCACGAGCGCGGCCTCGGATCCGGGGTGCTGGCTCAGGAACTTGCGCAGCGTGGCGAGGTTGGTCTTGATCGGCTTGCGCGGCTCGAGCCCAGGCAGAGGAACTTCCTCTTCTCGCGCTGCGCCTTCGGGCGTCAGCCGGTAGTGCTGCTCGAAGGCGCGCGCGTGGTCGATGCGGGGATCTTTTTCCGCCGCGGCCTTGAGGCGCCGGAACGTCGTGGTCCATTCATTGGCGGGAACCAGGCCGTTCCCGACCAGGAAGAGCTTCAGCTTCTGCGCATCGGCTTCGCCGCCCATCGCGACCAGCGCGCGCACCAGCACTACCGCCGGCTCCTCTTTCCTCAGACGCTCGAGCTCCGCGGGCCGGGTGAAGCGCAGGAGACGAAGGTCGTCCTCGGCGAGCGGGGTCAGCGTCCGGCGCGCGGCGGCATAAGGCATGCGATGCCCAGGCGACCGGGTGAAGTCGATGATCACGTTCTCGGCGTCGTTCGCGAGCACCCGACCTGCACCGAACGAGCCGTGGATCACCGCGCGCCCCGGCGCGAGCGCGGCGATCGCGTCGTAGCGCTCCAGCGCCGCGATCAGGGGCTTCAGGTGATCGTCGAGTCCCGCGCCCGTGAGCACCGCCGCGGCATTGGGCAATGTCTTCCCCGAGCCCTGACGAATCGATTCGACGACGGCGGCGCGGAAGGTCTCGACCGCAGCCGGCCCGCCGGCCACGGCCGCCTGGCGAACGATCTCGCGCAGCGTCGCCTCCACGTCGCCGGCCTGCCCGGCGGCTGAAAGGGGCGGGAAGGCGACGTCGAGCAGCGTGCGTGCTTCCTTGACCGCGCCCTTGGCCGCCACCTGCGGGATGACCTCGATCACGTGGCGCAACGCTTCGAGATCGAGATGCTCCACGAACTCCAGCGCAGCTTCTTCGAGCCCCGCGTAACGACCTTCGGCGGCAAATCGCGGAGCCAGCTCGGCCAGCAGCGCGCGACGCTCGCTGGGCTGTCCGGAATCTCCCAGCCGAACCGCCAGCAGGAGGCCGAGCTCGAGATCGTCCGGCAGGATTCGCCACGCCCGATAGAGCGCGTCGACGCGCTCCGGATCCTTGCGCAGCCCTTCGTGCGCCCGCACCAGCAGCCGCGCTCCGGCAGCGGTCTCGTCGAGCTCGAGCGCGCGTTCCGCGACGGCGGCCAGAGGCTCCCATGCACGGGCCTGAGCCAGCCGCTCGCCGAGGGCGAGCAGCGCCTGGAGCGCGCGCTCGCGCTCGCCGCGCAGTGCGCACGCCGCGGCCAGCAGGTACTCGACCGCGGGCGTTCCGCCCGATTGCTTGAGCCGTCCCGCGCATTCGTCGCGCACGAAGGCGGTCTGGTCGTTGGCCGCCGCTTCGGCCGCCAGCGTCTCCAGGGCCGCGCGCGATTCCGGCGTGAGATCCGCGTGCTTCTCGCCGCGCAGAATCGCCGGCAGCTCTTCACGTATGGGCATGGACGTTCCTGGGCTCTCCGTAGGAAGGGTCGAGGATGATGCGGCAACCGGGTGGTCGCTCGCAACCCGCCCCGGGGGGCGAGGAGTCGCGTGCTAGACTGCCTCCCCGTGAAGATCTACACCCGCACCGGCGACGATGGATCGACCGGGCTCCTCGGTCCAGGGCGCGTCGCCAAGTCTTCGCCGCGGGTGGAAGCCTACGGCGCGGTCGACGAGCTCAATGCGAGCCTCGGCGTCGCGTGCGGGCTCGACCGCGAACAATGGCTCGCCGAGCCACTGGGTCCGGTCCAGGCGCAGCTCTTCCAGGTCGGCGCCGAGCTGGCCACCACCACACCGGCGATGATGACGCAGCTCCAGCGGCTCGACGAGGGCAACGTCACGGCGCTCGAGCAATGGATCGATCGCCTCGAGCGCGATCTGCCGGCGCTCACCCAGTTCATCCTTCCGGGGGGAAGCCAGCTCGCCGCGGAGCTCCACCGCGCCCGCGCGGTGTGCCGCCGCGCCGAGCGACGCGTGGTGGCGCTGGCGAAGATCGAGAGCGTGGAGCCGCGCTTGATTCGCTATCTCAACCGGCTTGGAGACCTTCTGTTCGTGATGGCGCGGTGGTGCAACCATCGCGCGGGCATCGCGGAGACGCCGTGGCATTCCGGACCGCGCGGGTGAGCGACGAGCAGGTCACGCTGGACATCGCTGCGCATCTGTGGAGATAATGCGCCCACGCCTTCCGAGGAGACCCTGGGAACGGAGAGCCGAAAGGTTCCTGTTCGACCGACGCTCCACGCCGCGGGTTGATTCCCGCGCTGACCGCCGCCATCACTCGTGAGAATCCGGGTGGAGCGGTCGCGGCTCGAAGTGAGCAGGCCGTGGTCGGCCACCGGGTCGATGCGATCCGCCGTGCTTCGAAACTGCACCCTGGTCACGGCGAGCGAATGAGGAAGGTGTGGATCATTGCGTCACGGCCCGCGCACGATGCGCGGCCTGCGGCGTACGCATCCCAACCACGGAGCCTGCGCCGAATCGCGGGAGTGCCATGAGACCACGTCGTCGCCGTCCCCGAGGTCCACGTCCCAACGCTCCTGGAGCGCCGCAAGGCTCTTCGCCGATGGCCGGCGCACCGGTCCAGCAGACGCCCCGCCCCGGAGGGGGCAGGCGCCGGCGCCGCTCCAGGCGCAACCGGCCCAACAACAACGCTCCCGCCCCGTATGCCGGCAACAACAACAACAACTCGGGCGCTTCGACGATGTCCAACCGACCGCAGCAGCGGCGGCGAGATCGCGGAAGGAACGGAGACAAGCGCCGCGGCCTCGAGGTGCTCCGCGACCTGCAGCAAGCCGGAGTCGCGCTCGATCCGATCGAGCGACTGATCCTCGAGCTGCCGCACGGACAGGGCTCACCGCCTTACGGCGACCGGCTCACCGGCCGGGCCATCGATCTCATCGCTCCGATCGGACGCGGGCAACGCTGTCTGATCGTCTCTCCTCCCAAGGCCGGCAAGACCCGTATCCTCCAGGTCCTCGCGTCCTCGATCGCGTTCAATCATCCGGACGTCGGGATCTACGCGCTCCTGGTCGACGAGCGACCCGAGGAAGTCACCGACTTCAAGCGCAACACGCCCGCCAACGTGATCGCGGCTTCGAGCGACATGAGCATCGAGGATCACATCGCCACCACGGAGCACGCGATGGAAGTGGTCGCCACGCAGGTGCTCGAAGGCAAGGACGTCGTGCTGCTGCTGGACTCGATCACCCGACTCGCCCGGGCGTACAACGCCGGATCCGAAGGCAGCGGGCGCACCATGTCGGGCGGTCTCGATTCCAATGCCATGCAGGCGCCGCGTCAGATCTTCGGCGCCGCGCGGAAGATCGAGGATGGGGGATCTCTCACCATCGTCGGCACCGCATTGGTCGACACCGGATCCCGCATGGACCAGGTGATCTTCGAGGAATTCAAGGGCACGGGGAACAGCGAGATCTTCCTCTCGCGCGAGCTGGCCGAGCGCCGCATCTACCCGGCCATCGACATCCCGAAGAGTGGCACCCGAAAGGAGGAGAAGCTCTATCCTCCCGAGATCGTGCAGCGCATGCACCTGCTGCGCCGCGGGCTCGCCGGCATGGCGCCGATCGAGGCCATGACCAAGCTGCTCGAGCTGCTCACGCGCTGGAAGACCAACGAGGAGATCTTCTCGCTGCTCAAGGGCTGAGACGGAGGAGGGCGCGGTGGCGGATCCCGGACGGCGACTCTATCGCTCGCGGCGTGATCGCAAGATCGCCGGCGTGTGCGGCGGCATGGCCGAGTATTGGGGCATCGACCCCGTGATCCCGCGCCTGATCTGGGTCGCGTTCGCTCTGGCCGCAGGCTCGGGACTCCTCGCCTACGTCATCTGCTGGCTCGTGATTCCAGCCGAGCCCGCAGGTCAGTCCGTCAGTCATTAGTCCGCACATCTCCACCGCGAGGACGACCGAGCCAACCCGGTCATGGGTCGTTCCGCGATGTGCGGCTAGGCGCGCTCGACAAATGCCCCGGTGCGCGTGTCGATCTTCACCCGATTGCCGATCTCGATGTAGGGCGGCACCTTGATCTCGAAGCCGGTCTCGAGGATCGCGGGCTTCGACGTGTTCTGCACTGCCGCGCCCTTGATGTTGGGGGTCGTCTCCTTCACGGTGAGCTCCACGAACATCGGCACTTCGACGCCCACGACCCGGCCTTCGAAATACATTGCCGTGATCGTCATGCCGTCGATCAGGTAGTTCACCGCGTCGCCGAGAACCTCCGAGGACAGCGACACCATCTCGTAGCTCTCGGTATTCATGAAGTGGTAGTCGTCGCCGGCGCGGTAGCTGAACTGAAGACTGTGCTCCTCGAGGAGCGCGCGCTCCAGCTTGTCCTCCGAGCGGAAGCGCTGCTCGGTATTGCTGCCGGTCTCGATGTTGACGAGCCGGGTCTGCACCATGCCACGCCAGTTGCCGGGGGTGACGTGGAGCACGTTCGTCACCCGGTGCGGCTTTCCGTTGTGCATGATCACATTGCCGACCTTGAGCTGGGTGGCGACGATCACGGGAGTCCTCCGAGCCCCTGAAATGCGGGGCGGGATCGAGGGTCAGGAGTGGCGCCTCGCCGTGGAAACAGGGCGGCGGAACGGCCGAGGATTGTGCCCGACGAGCCCCGCCTGGCGCAAACGCGCCACGCCTGGTTCCGCGACGGCATTCCCGATCTTCATGAACTCGCAAGCCCGGTAGAAGTTTGGTCAAGATCGACGTGGCCGCGAATCGGCTCCGTTCTCAGGACGTCGAAGGGTTCGCCGGCAGGCCAACGACCTGAAGAGCCTTTGACCGGCATCACCCGCGATGGGGTGCGTCTGGACCCTTGGCTTCGGACCCGGAGTCCGGTGCACCCTCAACGGGCCGCTTCGTGGCTCCGCGCCCACGGCTTGCCGAGCGCCGCACGTGCCGCCAACTGCCGCGCCGGTGTCGGGGGCTCTATTCCGGCACTCCGCGCCCGTTATTCTCTGCCCGCACTTCTGCCACGCAACTCTCTTCACGGCTCCATCCCGGAGGTCCTCCGATGTCGCTCCGAGACCCCCACCTGGGCGCGACCCGTCTCCTCGTCGTCGTCTTGGCCCTGGCGCTCTCACCCTTCACCGTCTCGGCCGCACCCAAGCCCAAGAAAGGCTCCGAGGCACCCGCGCCCGCGGCGCCCGAAAAGCCCTACGCCGACTGGAAGAAGGTGACCAAGGACACCGAGGTGAAGAAGGGATTCTTCACGCTCTATCAGAAGCGCGAGAACCTCTACGCGGAGATCAGGCCCGATCAGCTCGACAAACCGGTGCTCGGCATCTGGAGCATCGCGCGTGGCATCGGTCGCGATTTCGTGCTCGGCGGACTCTCGGTCTTCAACGACCGCATGCTCGAGTTCCATCGCTCCGGCGATCACGTGCTCGTGGTCGACAAGAACACGCGCTTCGTGGCGCCGAGCGGGAGCGCGATCGAGAAGGCCAAGGATCTGTCGTTCGGCAACTCGGTGATCGCCTCGCTCAAGATCGAGAGCGTGAACGACGAGAACAAGGCGCTGCTCGTCGATCTGGCGCCGATGCTGGTGAGCGACATCGCCGCCATGGCGGAGTTCATGCGCTCGAGCTTCAACAACAAGCCGGTGCGCTTCGACCGCGAGCGGTCCGCGATCACCAGCGCCAAGAGCTTCCCCGAGAACGTCGAGATCGAGGCGCTGCTCACCTACTCGCCCAACGACCGGCAGAACCTGAACCTCAACACCGTCCCCGACGATCGCTACATTGGGGTCACGCTCCACTACAGCTTCTCCAAGCTCCCCGACGTCCCGATGACGCCTCGGCTGGCCGACGATCGCACCGGCTACTTCCTGCAGGCGGTCAAGGACTTCAGCCGTGATGACCAGGAGCACTTCTGGCGGCGCTATGTCACGCGCTGGCGGCTCGAGAAGAAGGACCCGAACGCCGCGCTGTCCGAGCCGGTCAAGCCGATCGTTTACTACATCGATCGCACCGTGCCCGAGCGCTATCGTCCGGCGGTCAAGAAGGGCGTCGAGCTCTGGCAGAAGGCGTTCGAGGCAGCGGGATTCAAGAACGCGATCATCGCCAAGGACGCGCCGGCCGACGATCCCGATTACGATCCGGGCGACGTCCGCTACAGCACGATCCGCTGGATCACCTCGTCCGAGCCGAGCTTCGGCGCGATCGGGCCGTCGCGCATCGACCCGCGCACCGGCGAGATCCTCGACGCCGACATTCTGTTCGAGGCCTCGATCGTCCAGCGCCGCTGGCGGATCTATCGCGACATGGTGGGCCCGACCGGATCGGTGTTCGAGTCGCCCATGCTCCGCGATGTGGAATCCCCGCTCCCGGCCGAGCTGCGCTGCGACGCGGCGGCCGGCGGCGCGGTGGGCATCACGCTCGCGCAGCTCGCGGCCCAGATGGACGGCACCGAGCAGCCCGGGAGCCCGATTCGCGAAGACTTCGTCGATCAGATGCTGACGCATACGGTGCTGCACGAGGTCGGCCACACGCTGGGCCTGACGCACAACTTCCGCGCCAGCACGGCGACTCCGATGGAGAAGCTCAACGACACGTCGTGGACGCACGACAAGGGAATGATGGGCTCGGTGATGGACTACGCCACGCCCAACATCGCCCGCGATCGCGCCAAGCAGGGTGATTACTACGGCGACACGCCGGGCACGGCGGACATGTGGATGATCCGCTATGGCTACACGCCGACGGGCGCCAAGGACCCCGACGCCGATTACGCGGTGGTGCGCAAGATCGCCGACGAGTCGAATCAGCCCGGGCACGAGTACACGCCGGATGGCGACACCTACGGACCCGATGCCATCGATCCCCGCTCCAACATCTGGGATCTCGGCAGCGATCCGCTTTCGTTCGCCAAGGATCGCGCCACCTGGGTCGCCGACCTATGGAAGAACGACGCGCTCGAGGCCCGCATCCTCGGCGCCGAGGGGGAGTACCCGGTGCTGCGACGCGCGATGGACGGCCTGCTCGAGCAGTACGGGATCGCGTTGAATCTCGGGGTCAAGTACATCGGCGGCCAGTACCAGTCGCGCAATCATCGTGGCCAGCCGGAAGCCGGCGATCCGCTGGTGCCGGTGCCCGCGGCCAAGCAGCGCGAGGCGCTGGCATTCATCGCCGACCGGGGATTCGCCGCCAACGCCTTCACCGTGTCGCCGGCGCTGCTCAACCGGCTCGCGCCGGATCGCTGGTCGCACTGGGGCGTGGCGGACAACTTCGGCGTCTGGACCGGTCCGCGGCTCGATTACAACCTCAACGACAAGGCGCTGGCGATCCAGACCGGCCTGCTCAACGCGATGCTCTCGCCGAACCTCCTCGCGCGCCTGCGCGAAGCGGAGAACCGCTCGCCGGAAGCGTTCCGGATGAGTGACTACATGGACCGCCTGACCCGGGCCCTGTGGGGCGAGGTGGGCGGTGGAAGCGCCTCGGCGATGAAGGCGCTCGATGGGCCGACGACGCGCCGCGAGGTGCAGCGTGCCTACGTGGATCGGCTGTCCCAGATGGTGGTGAGCCCGCCGCAGGGACTCCCCGACGATGCTCGCGCGCTCGCACGTCTGCAGCTCACCCGGGTGGATGCGCGCGCGGCACGCGCACTCCAGGGTGAAACGGCGATGGGCGATTACACGCGCGCCCATCTGCTCGAGACGCGCGCCCGCATCAAGCGCGCGCTCGATGCCAGTCGCCAGGCGGACGTGAGCCGTGCCGGCGGCGGCGGTCCCGGAGGATCGGCGACGCCCTAGACGCTCCGCCAGAACGGAGCTCCCAAAACGAACGGCCCCGGGATCGCTCCCGGGGCCGCATCGTGTCAGACGGTGATGCGAGTCTAGTAGTCCTCGCCGCCGTAACCACCGCCGCCGCCAGGAGCGGCCGGCGCCTTCTTTCTGTCCGGGATCTCGGTGATGAGCGCCTCGGTCGTCAGCAGGAGGCTCGCCACACTTGCCGCGTTCTGCAGCGCGGTGCGCGACACCTTGGTCGGGTCGATGATGCCGGCCTTGAACATGTCGACGAACTTCTCCTGGTCGACGTCGTAACCGGTGAACTTCTCCTCGCCCTTGTACTGCTTGACCTGCTCGACGATGACCGAGCCTTCGAGCCCGGCGTTCTCGCACAGCGTGCGCAACGGCTGCTCCAGCGCCCGGCGGACGATGTTCACGCCCACCTTCTCGTCACCCTCGAGCTCGTTGATCAGCCGGTTGAGGGCCGGGATCGAGCGCAGGTAGGCGACGCCACCGCCCGGAACGATGCCTTCCTCGACCGCCGCGCGCGTGGCGTGCAGGGCATCCTCGACGCGAGCCTTCTTCTCCTTCATCTCGGTCTCGGTCGCGGCGCCCACGTTGATCACCGCGACGCCGCCCGCCAGCTTGGCCAGACGCTCCTGCAGCTTCTCGCGATCGTAGTCCGACGTGGTCTCCTCGATCTCACGGCGGATCTGGTCGATCCGGCCCTTGATATCGGCGGACTTGCCGCCGCCCTCGACGATCGTGGTGTTCTCCTTGTCGACCGTGATCCGCTTGGCGCGGCCCAGGTCTTCGAGACGCACGTTCTCGAGCTTGATGCCGAGGTCCTCGGAGATGACCTTGCCGCCGGTCAGGATGGCGATGTCCTCCATCATGGCCTTGCGGCGATCACCGAAGCCCGGCGCCTTGACGGCGCAGACGTTGAGCGTCCCGCGGAGCTTGTTGACCACCAGCGTGGCGAGCGCCTCACCCTCGACGTCCTCGGCCACGATGACCATGGGCTTGGCGCGCTGGGCGATCTTCTCCAGCACCGGGAGCAGATCCTTCATGCCCGAGAGCTTCTTCTCGTAGAGCAGGATGTAGGCGTCCTCGAGGACGGCCTCCATGCTCTCCTTCTCGGTGACGAAGTACGGCGAGATGTAGCCCTTGTCGAACTGCATGCCTTCGACGACTTCCTTGGTGGTCTCGATCGACTTGGCTTCCTCGACCGTGATGGTGCCGTCCTTCCCCACCTTCTCCATCGACTCCGCGATGATCTTGCCGATCGAGCTGTCGCCGTTCGCGGAGATGGTGGCGACCTGCTCGATCTCCTTCCAGTTGTCGGAGACCTTGCGGCTCTGCTTCTGGAGCTCGGCGACGACGACATCGACCGCCTTGTCGATCCCGCGCTTGATGTACATCGGCGAGGAGCCGGCGGTGACGTTCTTCAGGCCTTCACGGAAGATCGATTCCGCGAGCACGGTCGCGGTGGTAGTGCCGTCGCCGGCGACATCCGAGGTCTTCGACGCCACCTCGCGCACCATCTGGGCGCCCATGTTCTGGTAGGGCTCGTCGAGCTCGATCTCCTTGGCAACCGTGACGCCGTCCTTGGTCGCCGTCGGCGCGCCCCAGCTCCGCTCGAGGAGGACCGTCCGGCCGCGCGGTCCCAGCGTCACCTTTACGGTGTTCGCGAGCGCGTCCAGGCCGTGGGCGATACGCCGCCGGGCCGACTGCGAGAACACCACATCCTTGGCTGCCATCGGGAACCTCCAC
>Ga0068859_100008034_pt1 | contig 10697 bp, 10 predicted proteins | sample KBSSwiS22_FD_66585 | JGI IMG/M metagenome (GOLD analysis project Ga0068859, IMG submission 66585) | Switchgrass rhizosphere microbial communities from Kellogg Biological Station, Michigan, USA - KBS Switchgrass S2-2 | ecosystem: Host-associated > Plants > Roots > Rhizosphere > Soil ... | reverse complement strand
AAGATGCCGAGCTCGACGAGGTTCGGCTCGCGGCCGAGCGCCTTCAGGATGCGGCTGTATTCCTCGTCCGAAAGGCCGTGCTCGGCCACGATTTCGGGAGTGATGGCGGGAGCTTCGAGGACATCCATGCGCGGCTCCCTAACGGCGCTGCGCGCTCAAGCCTAGCTGTCGTGGCGCAGGAACTTCTCGCCCGACAGGACGAACACCTGCGGCCGTCCGTCGATCACATTGTCGAAGGACGCGCGCTCGGGCGACCAGCTCTCCTGGCCGACCCGCCAGACATTGTCGCCGATGCGGGTCAGCGGGGTTTCCGTGCCGAGCCAAAGCCGCCCACCGCGCTCGACGACCGTCATCGACCCCCACCAGGGACTGTCGTTGACATAGCGTCCGGCGAGCTTCGCCAGCGCGGGATCCGATTTCGCCGGCTTCAGCGCCGACCCCTGGCGGACGAAGCTGTGCGGCCCCCAGCTCGCGCCGGTGATCACGCCGCCGGTGCGCTCGAACTTCAGCGAGAATCGGCGGAAGTCGGGGTGCGTCGTGTGAAAGACGTCGCCGCCCCAGGACTGCAGCGCCGCTTCACCGCTGCGGCTGACGATATTTAGCGGGTTGCCCGCCCGAATATCGAACGCGCCTTCGGAACCGACATAGCCGCCCACGAAGGCGGCGGCGTTGGGCAGCGGAGCATCGAGCGCAGGCGGCGTGGGCAGTGGCCGTCCCGCAAGCGCATTGGTCAGCGCATCGGCCGCGAACCGCGTGAGCAGCCGCGGTCGGAAATCGGCAAAGGCGCTGATCGTCGAGCTGGCGAAAGCGCCGGCGCCACTCGCGGCATCGACGTGGAAGGACGATGAGAAGCTGATCATCCCGCCGGTGTGGTGGAGGTAGGAGCGCCCTCCATTGGCTGTGTGCATCAGGCCGTTGCCATAAGACATTCCCGGCGTATCGCTCGGCAGGAAGTGGCTCGTGAAGGCCTTGGCCGCCGCCGGTGAGAGGCCCAGCCCGCCGCGCCCCTGCGCCGCGTTCGCGATGCTGCGGAGGAAGAGGTTCATCTCCTCGGCGGTCGAAGCCACGCATCCCGCGCCGAACGTCACGTCCACCCACGCGGCGGGCGCCAGCGGCATGCCGCGCGCGAACGGCACGGTCGTGTCCGCCGCCTCATAGCCCTGCGCGTAAAGCGGCCGGTCGGCGCCGGTGATCGCGCCGCGGCTGCGCTTCATGCCTAATGGCGCAAAGATCCGCTCGGCAAGCAGCTGGGCGAGAGCCTTTCCGCCGACGTGCTGCGCGAGCTCGCCCAGCAGCTGATAGCCCGTGTTCGAATAATGCCAGTGCGCGCCGGGCGCGTAGGCGGTCCAGAGGCCCCCGGCCGGGAAAATCGGCGCATCGCTCGGAAGCCCCGCAACATGATCGAGCAGATGCTGGACCTGGATCGAATTGTTGGCGGGTAGCGAAGACCCCGGGAGCAAATCGCTGACCCGGTCGGTCAGCTTCAGCCGTCCCTCCGCCGCTAGCTGGTGGACGACGGCAGCGGTCATAACCTTGGTGATCGAGCCGATCTGGAAAAGCGTATCGGGAGTGATCGGCGTCCGGGCGTCGGCATTGACGTAGCCGAAATCGAGCACTGTCCCGAACCCGTCGGGCGTTGTCAGCCCGAGCGTCATTCCGGGCAACCCGAAGAACCGGCGGTGCGCCTCGCCATAGGCGCGGATCGTCTCGACCGCGGAAGCGAGCAACGGCGGCGCCTCGGCAAATGCGCGGCCGGGCAGCTGCAGCGCGACGCCCGCGCTCAGCGCTCCCGTGGTGAACCCGCGCCTGCTTAGATGCATGGAAAAGCGTCCCTCCGCGGCCGCTTGTTCGGGAGCCGCGGAGGGCGAGTCAAGCGAAGCGGCTCAGGCCTTACAGCTCTGGCCGTTGTAGGTGATCGACGCGTCGGTCGCGGTGCCCTTGAGCTGTTCGCTGCCGGCCGGAACCGAGGTCCCGACCTCGCCCTGCGTCTTCTTCACGCGGGCGCTGCCGTCCGACAGCCAGTCGATATAGACGAGGCTGTTGTCCTTGCAGCGATAGCTCTTGCTGGCGGCAATCGCCGGCGGGAGGGTTACGCCGGCGTTGGCGGCGGCGTTGGTGTCATCGCCCGGGGGGCCCCCGACGATCGTGTGGTCTTCCTTGTTACAGCCGGCTAGCGCTGCGGCCGCAACGAGTGCGAGCAGAGTCATGCGAGTCATGATTGCGCCCTTGCTCCCATGGTGAAGCAGCCGTCAAGATCATCAGCTTGCAATGTGTCGAACCGGGCCATAGCTTCATCGACGCGATGCCCCACCAGGCCGGAAGCAGCGCTCAACGCATTCGTATCGGATTGACGGGGCTCGCCTTCGCCTTCCTGCTGGTCCTGCTCGGCTCGATCATCAGCCGCTCGAGCCGCGACGACACCGTCAATAATGCGGCCCAGGTCACGACCAACGAGCCGAGCGAGCCGCTGTCCGAGCTTGGGCTTGCGCCGGGCGCTTCCACCGAAACCAACAACGACAGCAACAGCAGCGGCAAATGAGGAGTGCGCGCGCACGCGCGCTCGCGTTGATCGCGGCCATCCTGATCGGAGCCGCAGCCGTGGCGTTCGCTGTCAGTAGAAGCTCGCCAGGGCCGCTGCTCGCACGGGACGCGGCGCACCGGCCGACGCTCCTCCTGCTCACCAGCCTTCCTTTGGTCTTCGGCGAGCAATTCTCGCTCGACGGCGGCGGCTCGCCGGCGTTGAAAGCGCTGGAGACGCGCTATCGCGTCGTGCCGATCAGCGTCACCGATCCGAAAGATCTCGCCCGGGGACACTTGCTGCTAATGGCGCATCCTGCCGCGCAGACGGCGGAGAACCTTGTTGCACTTGACGCCTGGGTGCGCCGCGGAGGGCACGTACTGCTCCTCGCCGATCCGTTGCTCGAATGGCAGAGCTCACGGCCGCTGGGCGATCCGCTTCGCCCATCGCCGATGTTCGCGGACACGGGACTGCTCGGTCATTGGGGCCTCAGGCTCGACGCTCCCGAGCAGCGCGGGCCGGTAACCCGGACCCTCGCGAATTACGTAGTCGCAACTTCCTCACCGGGGGAGCTGCACGGGGCCTGCGACGTCAGCCGCGACCGCCTGGTTGCCCGTTGCGGCATCGGCAAAGGGGAGGCGACGGTAGTCGCGGACGCCGACCTGCTTGACGTCGAGCGCCTCGAGGGCCCCGCCGAGCATAATCTCGACGCGCTCCTCGCGGAGCTTGCCAGACTCGAGCGGAAGTGATTCTCTCCCGATTCGGCAAATCACAGACTTATCCACAGGGTTGGAAAGGCAGAACAGGACCGGAACATCCCGCTCGGTTGGACCCGAAAAGCCGTGGAAATCCAGGCTTTCCCCAGCTTTTCCCATGAAATCCCACGAAAACCCATTGTATCCCACGCCTCGTTGAGTTACCAACATCTCTGGAGCGCAGGGGCTAACCCTTTGATTCGAACCTGAATGCGGCGCGCGCGACGGCGCGCATCCGCAAGGGACGGCCTGCGCGCTCCGAACGGGGAGTGGTTTGGCGTGGCGCTAGAGCATCTGTTTCAGGGCAGCGCTTTGAACGCGGTCGACGCGAAGGGCCGTGTATCCATTCCCGCATTCCTCCGCTCCGTGATCGAACGCCGCGGCGACGCGCGCACCATTACGCTTGCCAAGCACGAGGCCTTCCCCTGCCTCAGCGCCTACGACCCGGCCTACGCCGCATTGAAGCACAGCAAGCTCGAGCGGCTCCTCGAAAAGGAAGAAACCAGCCCCGACGCGCAGCTCGAATATCAGCAGCGCAACCTGATGGCCTTCGCCGCCACCGAGGAGGTGCCGTACGACAGCTCGGGCCGGATCCTCATGCCTCCGATGATGCGCCGCAAGGGGCAGATCGGCGACCTCGCCCTGTTCCTCGGCACCGGCGAGACCTTCCAGATCTGGAACCCCGACCTGCTGCTCAAGGACCCGCGCATTCCCGATGACCTCAAGGACATCGCCCGTTTCCGCCTCGAAGAAAGAGGCCAGTCATGACCAGCACCGGTACGACAACGGCCCCACATGTGCCGGTGCTGGTCAGTGAAGTGATCGCCGCACTCGCGCTTCATGAGGGCGAGACGGCGGTCGACGGGACATTCGGAGCGGGCGGCTACACGCGCGCCATGCTCGGGGCGGGGGCGGGACGGGTGATCGGCTTCGATCGTGACCCCGATGCGATCGAGTCGGGTAGGTCGCTCGTCCCGGACCCCCGCCTGACCCTGGTAAACGAGCGCTTCAGCCTGATGGACCGGGTACTCGCGGAGCACGGCATTTCCGCGGTGGATGCGATCGCACTGGATATCGGGGTCAGTTCGATGCAACTCGACCGCGCCGACCGGGGCTTCTCCTTCCAGGCCGACGGCCCCCTCGACATGCGGATGAGCAAGTCGGGTTTGACCGCAGCCGAGTTCCTCAACGAGGCCGACGAGGCCGAGATCGCGCGCGTCCTCAAGGATTATGGCGAGGAGCCACGTGCGCGCGCCATCGCCCGCGCGATCATCGCCGCGCGCCCGGTCGAGCGCACCGCCGAGCTCGCCGCGATCGTCCGCCGCGCCGCCGGTTTCCGCCCCGGCCAGAAGAGCGATCCCGCGACGCGCACCTTCCAGGCCATCCGCATCCATTTGAACGCCGAGCTCGACGAACTCGAGCAGGGGCTCGAGGCCGCCGAGCGCGCGCTGAAGCCCGGCGGCCGCCTCGCCGTCGTCACCTTTCACAGCCTTGAGGACCGGATCGTGAAGCGTTTCTTCCGCGAGAGGAGCGGGGGAACACCGGCCGGTTCGCGTCACCGTCCCGTGCAGACCGACCCAAGACTGCCGACATTCCAACGGGTCGCGAAGCCGGTTTCCCCGACGGAGCGCGAACTGGCCGGCAATCCTCGCGCGCGCTCGGCGCGGCTGAGAAGCGCAATCCGGACCTCAGCCCCAGCGTGGAAGGGGACAGTGCAATGAAGGGCTTCCGCTCAGTCTATATGGTGGCCACCTGCGCCGGAGCGGCGCTCGCCTGCTACCTCGTCTCGCTTCGAGTCGCTTCCGAGCGTGCGTCGCTCGAGGACGTCGAGACCCAGATCGTTCTCGCCCAGCGCGACCTTCGCGTCCTGCAGACGGAGATCGGCACGCGCGGCCGCCTCGCCCAACTCGAGCGGTGGAACGCCAGCGTGCTCGCCATGTCCGCGCCCTCGGCCGACCAGTTCGTCGGCAGCAGCTTCGAGCTCGCCAAGCTCACCAAGCCGGAGCATCAGGTCGACTTCCAGGCGCCGGTGGTGCTCGCCTCGGCGCCTGCGCCCGAGCGCAAGCCGCCGATGGCCGAGCCAGCCACGGACGACGCCGGCGCCCCGACTCCGGCGGCGACGCCCACCCAATTGCTTCATGAAGCAAGCCTCAAAACCGAGACGCGCGAGGTCCCGGTAAAGCCGGCCGCCATAGTGCCCCAGGCGGCCGGCCCCCAGCTTATGGGGAAGTCCACGGATAGACCGGCGGCGGCGGCAAAGCTGGTCGACAAGAAATCCGTGGATAAGCCGGGCCTCGCGGCCGCCCACCCGGTGACAAAGCCAGTGCGCATTGCGAAGGTCGATCCGCTCGCTCCGCTGCCTGCGAAGCATTCCGCAAAACCGTCCAAGGACCACGCTTCCGGCCAATGAACGCTCCGACGCCCGCTCTCGTCGCGCCACGGCCCGAGCGGCTCCGACTCGTCGGCCAGCGTCGCCAGATGCTCGCGGTCATGCACCAGCGGTTGATGTTCGGCATGCTCGTCTATGCCGGGATCGTGGCGCTGATCGCACTGCGCATCCTGTGGCTCGCGGCCTTTGGCGACCATGCCGGGCGCAAGTTCGAGCTGACGACGCTGATTCCGGAACGCGGCGACATCGTCGACCGCGACGGCGAGCCGCTGGCCCGCACCATCGACGCCTGGATTATCGCCATCCACCCGAACAAGGTGATCGGCGACAAGCTCGACCTGTCCCGCAAGCTTGCTCAGCTGATGCCCGAGCACAGCCAGGAGCAATATTTCGCGCTGCTGCGGTCGGGTAAGCCCTTCTTCTATCTCCGCCGCCGCGCCTCGCCGTCGCTGGTCGAGGCGGTGAACGCGCTCGGCGAGCCCGGCCTCGCCATCCAGCGCGAGCCCGACCGGCTCTATCCGCAGACGAGCCTTGCCGCGCATGTACTGGGTTTTACCGACATCGACGGTCACGGGGCCGCTGGGGCCGAGCGAGCCTTCGATTCATTGCTTTCCGATCCGCGCACGCGCGGTAAGCCGATAGTCCTGTCGATCTCGAGCCGAGTCCAGCAGGCGCTCGAAGCCGAGCTCGGCGACGCTATGCGGCATTTCTCGGCAATCGGCGCCGCCGGCGTCGTGATGGACGTGCACACCGGCGAAGTGCTCGCCATGACGTCGCTTCCCGACTTCAATCCGAATGCGCCCGGACAGGGCGCGTCGGAGACGCACTTCAACCGGGCCGCGCTTGGAGTCTTCGAGCTCGGCTCCACGTTCAAGCCGTTCACGCTCGCGATGGCGATGGATTCCGGCGTCGTTTCGGGCCCCGGCCAGATCTACAGTTGCCCCGACGTGCTGCCCGTCTACGGCCATCTCGTTCACGACACCCATCCCTTTGGCCGACAATGCTCGGTTGCCGAGATCATGATGGAAAGCTCGAACATCGGCATGGCGCAGATCGCGGACCAAGTCGGAACCGAGCGGCAGAAGGCGTGGCTTAAGAAAATGGGCTTCCTCGACAAGGTCGAGATCGAACTGAAGGAGCGGGGCCGCCCGCTAACTCCCGGCTCGCGCTGGGGCCCGTTCGAGACGATGACCATCGGCTTCGGCCAGGGCATCGCGGTCGCGCCGCTGCAACTGGCCATGGGTTACGCAACTTTGTTCGACGGCGGCATCTATCATCCACCGACGATCCTGAAGGTCGGGCCGGATCATCCTCTAAAGCCCGGTCGCCGCGTCTTCACCGCGGACACGAGCTATCGGATGCGCTCGCTGCTGCGTCTCGTGGTACTGAAGGGCACGGGCAAGAAGGCCGACGCGCCCGGTTATCGCATCGGCGGAAAGACCGGAACGGCGCAGAAGCTCATCAACGGCCGCTACAGCCAGACGATCAACATCACGAGCTTTGCCGGTGTGTTCCCGATGGACAACCCGCGCTATGTGGTCGTCGTGATGCTGGACGAACCCAAGGCGACGCCTGAAACCTACGGCTTCACGACCGCTGGCTGGAACGTGGCGCCGGTGGTGAGCCGTACGGTCAGCCGCATCGCGCCGATGCTCGGCGTCACGCCCGATCTGAACCGCGAACCGAACATGGCCGAGGTGCTCCGTTTCGTTCAGGATCCCAAGCAAGGCGCGAAGAAGGACTGATCGGCTTGAAATTGCGGGACATCGCCGACGTCGATTCCGATTCTGAGGTGACCGGTTTCGCGATCGATCACCGCAAGGTCGCGCGCGGGAGCGTCTTCGGAGCATTCAAGGGCAGTCTCTTCAATGGCGAGGACTTCATCGCCGCAGCCATCGACCGAGGCGCGGTTGCAGTAGTCGCGCGTCCCGAAGCTCCCGTCGAACGCGTGCCGCACCTCGCCGACCCGGAGCCGCGGCGGCTGTTCGCCGAGCTCGCCGGCAGGTTCTACGCGCCTTATCCGGACACCATCGTTGCGGTGACAGGGACCAACGGCAAGACCTCGACGGTCGAGATGACACGCCAGATCTGGCGCATGCTCGGCCATCGCTCGGCGTCGATCGGGACGCTGGGCGTCACCACCGCCGACGACCAGGTGAAGACCGGACTCACGACGCCCGACATCGTCACCTTCCTGTCGAACATGGCGGGCCTGAACCGCATGGGCATGAGCCACGTCGCCTACGAGGCGTCGAGCCACGGCTTGGACCAGCATCGCGCCGAGGGTGTGCCGCTGGCTGCCGCCGCCTTCACCAACTTCAGCCGTGACCACCTCGATTATCACGGGACGATGGAGGATTATTTCGAGGCCAAGATGCGGCTGTTCGAGAACCTGCTTCCGGCGGGAAAGCCGGCGGTCGTCTGGACCGACGACCCCAAGTCCGAGGAAGTGATCGAGCGGGCCCAGCTTGCGGGTCACCAGGTCCTGACGGTCGGTCGCACGGGCAAGACCATCCGCCTCGTCAACCAGTCACCGACGCCGCTCGGCCAGGCGCTCCTGCTCGAGTATGAGGAGCGCAGCATCAAATTGTCGCTACCGCTGATCGGCGCCTACCAGGCTGCGAACGTGTTGGTCGCGGCGGGACTGGCGATGGCGACCGGCAGCGGCTTCGACCGGGTCTTCTCCGCGATGCAGCGCGTCGCCCCGGTGCGTGGCCGGCTTGAGCGCGCGGTCATCAGCCGCGCCGGGGTTCCGGTCTATATCGACTATGCCCATACGCCCGACGCACTCGATGCCGCGATTGCCGCGCTTCGCCCGCATGTCGAGGGACGCCTGATCACCGTATTCGGTGCCGGCGGTGACCGCGACCAGGGCAAGCGCCCGCAGATGGGCGGAGTCGCGACACGCCTGTCCGATGTAGTCATTGTGACGGACGACAATCCGCGCAGCGAGGACCCGGCGAAGATCCGTGGCGACATCATGGCCGGAGCGTCAGGCGCGACCGAAGTTGCCGGCCGCCGCGAAGCCATCGCCGAGGCCATCCGCATCGCCAAGGCTGGCGACATCATCCTCGTCGCCGGCAAGGGCCATGAAACGGGCCAGATCGTCGGCGACCGCGTGCTTCCGTTCGACGACGCACTCGTGGCGCGGGAATGCGCCGCATGAGCGCGCTCTGGACCAGCGAAGAGATCGCTGCCGCGACCGGCGGCACCCCCTCCGCGCCGTTCGAGGTCACCGGCGTCACTTTCGACAGCCGCGAGGTCGAATCCGGTTTCCTGTTCATAGCCATGCCGGGCACGGTCCATGACGGACACAAGTTCGTCGACGCGGCATTCGCCTCGGGTGCCGCTGGAGCGATCGTGTCGCAGCCGGTGAGCGGTCCGCACGTCCTCGTCAACGACATCTTCGCCGCCCTCCAGGCGCTCGGCCGTGCTTCGCGCGAGCGCAGCAAAGCGACCATCTTCGGAGTCACAGGTTCGGTTGGAAAGACCAGTACCAAGGAAGCGCTCTACGCCGCGCTAGACCGCAACCGGCCGGGCAAGACCCATCGTTCCGTGAAGAGCTACAACAACCACACCGGCGTTCCACTCAGTCTGTCGCGCATGCCGCGCGATACCGAGTTTGCCGTGTTCGAAATGGGCATGAACAATGCCGGCGAGATTGCCGCGCTGACCCGCCAGGTGCGCCCTCACGTCACGCTCATCACCGCCATCGCGCCCGCCCACATCGAGAACCTCGGCTCGGAGGAAGCGATCGCCGACGCCAAGGCTGAAATCTTCCAGGGCCTGGAACCGGACGGCGTCGCGATCGTGCCGAACGACACGCCGCACCGCGACCGGCTGGTGAAGGCCGCGCGGCGTCACGCCGACCGGATCATCACCTTCGGCGGCGGCGATGCGGACGTGCACGCGATCCACGCGGTGACCGCGGAGGGTGGCGGAAGCCTGATTAGCGCGGCGCTTCTCGAGCGCGAGCTGACCTTCACCATCTCCCAGCGCGGCGAGCATTGGGTGTCCAACTCGCTGGCTGTGCTGGCGGCGGTCGAAGCGGTCGGGGCCGACGTCGCGGTCGCGGGCCTCGCGCTCGCCGACATGGGCGGCCTCAAGGGCCGCGGCGAGCGGCACATGATCGACCTGGATGGCGGCGAGGTACTGCTGATCGACGAAAGCTACAACGCCAACCCAGCCTCGATGGCGGCGACATTGAAAAGCCTCGGCGCGGAACGCGACGTCACCCGCCGCATCGCCGTGCTCGGCCCGATGCGCGAGCTTGGCGAGCATAGCGCCGAGCTGCACGCGAACCTCGCCCCCGCGGTGCTCGACGCCCACGTCGACGAGCTGATCCTCATCGGTGACGAGATGCGCCCGCTCGCCGAGCAGGTCGTCGGCAAGCTCGGGCTCGACCTCGCGCGCGACGTCGACGACGCGACGAACACGCTCCTACGGATGCTTCACCCGGGCGACGCGGTCCTCGTCAAGGCATCCAACTCGGTCGGACTTGCGAAGCTCGTCGACAGCGTGGTGAAGGCCCAGCCATGCTCTACATAATCGCCGAGCAGCTGGGCTTTCCCGGCATCCTCAACCTGATCCGCTACATCAGCTTCCGCGCCGGCGCGGCAAGCGCGACCGCGCTTCTCATCGGCCTCCTGCTCGGTCCCTGGTTCATCTCCTATCTGCGCGCGACGCAGGGCAAGGGACAGCCGATCCGCGAGGTTGGGCCGCAGTCGCATCTCGCCAAGCGCGGGACGCCGACGATGGGCGGGCTGCTCATCCTCATCTCAGTGATCGTCTCGGTCCTGCTGTGGATGGAGCTCGGCAATCCGTACGTCTGGGCCTGCCTGCTGGTTACCGCCGGGTTCGGGGTCATCGGCTGGCTGGACGACTATGACAAGGTGAAGAAGGCGCACCACGCGGGTCTTTCCGGAAAGACTCGGCTCGTGCTGGAATTTCTCATCGCGGGCTTTGCCACCTGGATGATCGTCCGTGCAGGCACGACTAACCTTTACCTCCCCTTCGTGCAGGGGGCGGTGCTCGA
>Ga0068859_100008030_pt1 | contig 10700 bp, 8 predicted proteins | sample KBSSwiS22_FD_66585 | JGI IMG/M metagenome (GOLD analysis project Ga0068859, IMG submission 66585) | Switchgrass rhizosphere microbial communities from Kellogg Biological Station, Michigan, USA - KBS Switchgrass S2-2 | ecosystem: Host-associated > Plants > Roots > Rhizosphere > Soil ... | reverse complement strand
ACTGTTTGTCCAAGGACGGCTGCGGACCTCCGGGATGGTAGGTGTCGGCGGGCCAAAAGCGCGAGGAGTCGGGGGTCAGCGCTTCGTCTCCCAGCGTGAGCGTCGTGCCGTCGTACCCAAACTCGAATTTCGTATCGGCGATGACGATGCCGTGCTCGGCGGCGTGGCCGCGCGCCGCGCGGTAGAGGGCCAGCGTGAGCGCGCGGAGGCGCTCCGCGGTCTCGGCGCCGACGATCCGGACGGCTTCTTCGAACGCGATGTTCTCGTCGTGGCCGCTTGCGGCTTTCGTCGCGGGCGTGAAGATCGCGTCGGGAAGCGGGTCGGACTCGCGGAGCCCGGGCGGCAACGCGAGGCCGCACACGGTCCCCCGCTCCCTGTACTCCTTCCAACCGGAGCCCGCGAGGTAGCCGCGCGCCACGCACTCGATGGGGAGCATCGCGAGCTTCCGCGCCAGCGTGGCGCGGCCGGCCAGCACCGCCTCGTGGGCAAGAAGCGCTGGCGGGAACTCGGCGACGTCGGTCGCGATCACGTGGTTGGGGACGATGCTCTTGGTCTTGTCGAACCAGAAGGCCGACAACTGGTTCAAAACGCGTCCCTTGTCGGGGATCGGGTCCGGAAAGACGCAGTCGAAGGCCGACAGCCGGTCGGTCGCGACCATCAGGACGGCGTCGCCGAGGTCGTACACGTCGCGGACCTTACCGCGCGTGACGGGGAGCCCGGGAAGCTCCGTGCGATGGATCGCAACCGCGCTCACGACGCGCTCCGCTCGCGCGCGTCGTGGACGATCCGGCCGCCGACGAGCGTCATCACCGGCGCACCGCGAAGGTTCCATCCGGCGAACGGCGTGTTCACGCTCTTGGACAGGAACGTCTCCGGACGGACGACGAAGGTCCGGTCGAGGTCGAGCACGGTGAGGTCGGCGTCGGCCCCCTCGCGGAGCGTCCCTTTGTCGAGACGGAGGACCGAGGCCGGCCCCGTCGACAGCAGCGAGACCAGCCGCGAGAGCGTGATGAGCTTCGTGTGCACGAGGCGGTCGAGACAGATCGCCACCGCGGTTTCGAGACCCACGACGCCGAACGGCGCCTGGGAGAATTCAACGCACTTCTCGTCGGCGTGGTGCGGAGCATGATCGGTCGCGATCGCGTCGATCGTGCCGTCGGCGATCGCCTCGAGCAGGCCGGCGCGGTCCGAATCCGCGCGCAGCGGCGGGTTCATCTTCGCGTTGGTGTCGTATCCGAGGATGGCTTCGTGCGTCAGAACGAAGTGATGCGGCGTCACCTCGCACGTCACGCGGACGCCGGCGGCCTTGGCGCGGCGCACGAGATCGGCGGAGCGCGCCGTCGACATGTGCGCGATGTGCACCGCGCCCCCCGTGTACTCCGCAAGGAGGATGTCGCGCTGGACCATGACGTCCTCCGCCACGCCGGGCCAGCCCGCCAGACCCATCCGCGTCGCCACTTCCCCTTCGTGCGCGACGCCGCCCGCGACGAGCGTGGGCTCTTCGCAGTGGTCGATCACCGGGAGGTCGAAGATCCGCGAGTACTCGAGCGCCCGGCGCATCAGCCCGGCGGAGGCGACGGGCTTGCCGTCGTCCGAGAACCCTCGCGCTCCCGCGAGCGCCATGTCTCCCATCTCCGCGAGCTCGACCCCCCCCTGCCCTTTCGAAACGCACCCGATGGGATAGACGGGGACGCGTCCGTGCTCCCGGGCCTGAGCCATGACGAACTCGACGACCGAGCGCGAGTCGATCGGGGGCTGCGTATTGGGCATGCACGCGACGCCGGTGAACCCGCCCGCAGCGGCGGCCTGAGTCCCGGTCGCGATCGTCTCTTTCCATTCCTGTCCGGGCTCGCGCAGGTGGACGTGCATGTCGATGAATCCGGGGCAAACGCACAGGCCCGAGAGGTCGAGGATCGTGGCCCCGTCCGGGGCGATGTCCTTGGCGATGCGCGCGATGCGCCCGTCCACCACCAGGATCGAGAACACCCCGTCGCGCTGCGACGCGGGGTCGACGACGCGCGCGTTCTCAAGCAGCAGCTTCACGGTCCCCTCCTGCCAGCAGGTACAGCACCGCCATGCGCACCGCGACGCCGCTCCTCACCTGGTCGAGGATGACCGACGCGTCGCCGTCGGCGACGTCCCCCATGATCTCGACCCCGCGGTTGATCGGACCCGGGTGCATGACGATCGCGCCGGGGGCGGCCCGCTTCATGCGCGACGCGTCGAGGCCGTAGAACGCGGCATACTCGCGCAGCGTCGGGAAAAACCCGCCTTTCATCCGCTCACGCTGGATGCGGAGCATCATGACGACGTCGGCCCCTTCGACGGCTTCGTCCATGCGATGGGTGACCTTCGCACCGAGGTGCTCGAGTCCCCGGGGCAGGAGCGTCGGGGGTCCGCACACGGACACATCGGCTCCCATCTTCGTCAGCAAGAGCACATTCGAGCGGGCGACGCGGCTGTGGAGGATGTCGCCGACGATCGCGACCTTGAGATTCGCGATGCGCGCCTTCTTGCGACGGATCGTGAACGCGTCGAGAAGGGCCTGCGTCGGGTGCTCGTGCGCGCCGTCACCGGCGTTGACGATCGACGTCTTGCCGTGCTTGGCGAGGAAATGAGGGGCGCCCGCCTCTGAGTGCCGCAGTACGATGAAGTCCGGATCCATCGCCTCGAGGTTGCGCAGCGTGTCCAGGAGGGTCTCGCCCTTGACCAGGCTCGACGTCGAGGTCGAGAAGTTGAGCGAGTCCGCCGACAGGCGTTTTTCGGCGAGCTCGAACGATGACCGCGTCCGCGTGGACGGCTCGACGAAGAAATTGACCACCGTCTTCCCGCGGAGCGTCGGGACTTTCTTGATCTCGCGGCTGGCGATGTCCGAGAAGCCTTCGGCGGTGTCCAAGATCAGCGTGATCTCGTCGGGGGTCAGCGGTTCGATCCCCAAGAGGTGGGGGCTGGCGAGCCTCATGGACGCTTCTCCTCCCGGCCGTCTCCCCCGTCTTCCGCCTTGACGATCACCACCTCGTCGTCTCCGTCGGTCTCCGAAAGGAGCACGTCGACGCGCTCGGACGGGGCGGTCGGGAGGTTCTTTCCGACGAAGTCAGCGCGCACCGGGAGCTCGCGGTGCCCGCGGTCGACCAGGACGGCGAGCTGAATCTGACGGGGGCGGCCGAGGTCCATCAGCGCGTCCAGCGCGGCGCGCACCGTGCGGCCGGTGAACAGCACGTCGTCGACGAGGATCACGATCGACCCGTCGAGCTCGAACGGGATCTCCGTGCGCTTGAGCACCGGATGGTCGCCGATGCGGGACAGGTCGTCCCTGTACAGGTTGATGTCGAGCACCCCAACCGCAGGGGCTTCACCTTCGATCGCGCCGAGGCGCTCCGCGAGGCGGCGCGCGAGCGGCACGCCGCGGGTCTGAACGCCGACCAGGGCGAGCCCGCGCAGCGTCTTGTTGCGCTCGAGAATCTCATGAGCGATGCGGGTGAGGGAGCGGTCGATCGAAGGGCCGTCGAGCACTCGAATCCGCGCGGCCGAACCCATGGCTCAAGCTCCTTTTCGGCCTCTCGGGGCCGGATTCAAGGAAGGCGTGCCGGGTGCAGCCGCATGCTAGCATGGCGCATCCCGATGGTTCAGGATCTCATCGCGCCTGTCCTCCGCAACGTCGACATCGGAGGCGGCAATTGGCTCTTGGAATTCGAAGCTCGCGACGTTTCCCGCGAGATGCTCCCCGCGCAGTTCTTCATGATCGGCGTTCCCGGATCGGACATCCTCCTCAGGCGCCCGTTCTCCGTGTGCGGGCTGCCGGGGACTTTCGCGGACGGACGTGCCGGCGCCGTGCAGATCCTCTACCGCGTCTACGGCCGTGGCACGAAGCTCCTGGCTTCGCTCGGTCCGGGGGCGCTGCTGCACGTGCTCGGGCCGCTCGGTCGCGGGTTCACGGCACCTCCGTCGCGTGACGCGAAGATCGTTCTCGTCGCGGGCGGGATCGGCTGCGCGCCTTTTCCCGCTTTCATCGACGCGTTGCACCGCGAGGGCCGGCAGGCGGCGATGATCTACGGCGCGCGCTCGGTGGGAGAGCTGGCGCTCCTTTCCTGGTTCCGGGAGCGGTGCAGCTCGGTCGCCGTCGCGACGGACGACGGCTCCGAAGGGACGCGCGGCTTCGTCACGAGTCCCTTGGCGGCGCTTCTCGCGGAGCCCGGCCGTGGCGCCCTCCACCTATACGCTTGCGGTCCGACGCCCATGCTGAAAGCCGTCGCGAAGGTGGCGCTCGCCGCCGGCGTCACCTGCGACCTCGCCCTCGAGGCGCCGATGGCCTGCGGGTTCGGCGTGTGCCTCGGCTGCGTCGTGCCCACGCGCGATCGCGCGGGAGCGCCGGTCGCGTACGAGCGCGTCTGCGTCGACGGTCCGGTGATGCGGGCGGATCGGCTGGCATGGTGACGCCCGATCTGTCCGTCTCGGTCGGATCGCTCCGGCTGAAAAATCCGGTCCTGACCGCTTCGGGGACGTTCGGTTACGGGCTCGAGTTCCTCCCGTTTCTTTCGCTTTCGTCGCTGGGCGGGATCGTCACGAAGGGGCTGTCCCCCAAGCCCCGGCAGGGCAATCCTCCGGAGCGCATCGTCGAGACCTCATCGGGCATGTTGAACGCGATCGGCTTGCAGAACGTCGGCGTCGACGCCTTCATCGCCGACAAGCTCCCGAAGCTGCGCGATCACGACACCGCGGTCGTCGCCAACGTCTTCGGCGAGACCGAAAGCGAGTACGTCGAGGTGTGCGGGAAGCTCGATGCGGCGGACGGTGTCGCCGCGATCGAGCTGAACGTGTCGTGTCCGAACACCGAAGCCGGCGGGATGATCTTCGGCAACGACCCAGCGTCCCTCGGCGCGATCACCCGCGCGTGCCGGCGGGCGACGCGCCTCCCCCTCTGGGTGAAGCTGTCGCCGAACGTGACGGACATCCGCGAGACCGCGAAAGCCGCCGAGGCGGAAGGCGCCGACGCCGTGTCCCTCGTCAATACGTTCGTCGGCGCGGTGATCGACGTCGAAAAGCGCCGGCCCGTCCTCGCGAATCTGAGCGGGGGGCTGTCCGGTCCGGCCATCCGGCCTCTCGCCGTTTGGATGACCTGGCAGGTGCGCCGGGCCGTCGCGATCCCGATCGTCGGGATGGGCGGGATCATGACCGCGCGGGACGCCGTGGAGTTCATCCTCGCCGGGGCGACCGCGGTGCAGGTGGGCACCGCCAACTTCGTCAACCCAAGAGCGGCCGTCGACGTCGTTGCGGGCCTGGCCGAGTGGCTGTCCGATCACAGGGTCGCGTCGGTTCGCGAGCTCGTCGGCGCTGCCGCCGGAGCACAGGAGCGCGCATGAGAGCGCAGGACCGCATCTTCGTCGCGCTGGACACACCCGACCCCGCCCGCGCCGTCGAGCTTGCGGAACACCTGTCCGGCATGGTCGGCGGCTTCAAGATCGGGCTCGAGGCGTTCGTGGCGTGCGGGCCCTCGATCATCGACACGTTGCGCGGCCACGGCCATGCGATCTTCCTCGACTTGAAGTTCCACGACATCCCGAACACCGTCGCGGGTGCGGCCGCGGCCGCGGCGAAGACCGGGGCCGGGTTCTTCACGGTGCACGCGCTCGGCGGAGCGGAGATGATCCGCCGCGCCGTGGAGGCGTCCACCGCGGCGCTGCCGGGAAGCTCACCCCGACCGGTGGTGCTCGCGGTGACGATCCTCACCAGCCACGACGACGCCTCCTTGAGCGCCATCGGCATCGACGGTCCGGCGGCGAAGGCCGTCCCCCGCCTCGCCGCGCTCGCCCGCGAAGCGGGAGCGGGCGGGGTCGTGTGCTCGCCGCTCGAGGTCGCCGCGGCACGACGGGCGTTCCCCGAGGGGGTGCTCGTGGTTCCCGGAATCCGGATGTCCGGGCAGGGCGGCCGCGACGACCAGGCCCGGGTGGCGACGCCCGGCGCCACGGTTCGGGCCGGAGCGGACCGCATCGTCGTCGGACGGCCGATCACGGAAGCTGCCGACCCCGCCGCCGCAGCCGAGGCCATCGCGGACGACATCCTGCTTCACGCGTAGGATTCTCAGGGTGAACGTCACTTTCCTCGGGACCGGCACGTCGACGGGGGTACCGGTGCCCACCTGTCTGTGCGAGGTGTGCCGCTCGCAGGATCCGAGGGACAGCCGGCTCCGGCCCTCGGTGCTCCTGCAGTGGGACGGGGCGACCGTGCTCGTCGACACGTCCACCGACCTACGGCAACAAGTTCTCCGCCTCGGGCTGAGAGACCTCGACGCGGTGATCTATACGCACGCGCACGCCGACCATGTGTTCGGGCTCGACGACCTGCGCATGTTCAACTGGCGGCGCGGCGGAGCGATTCCCGTCTACGGCTCGTGCGTCACGCTCGCGGCCATCCGGAGGACGTTCTGGTACGTCTTCGAGGACGTCGAGGCCGGTGGTGGGAAGCCGCTGCTCGACCTTCACGAGGCGGAGGGGCCGTTCCCGCTGCTGGGACGAACGGTCACCCCGATTCCACTGCAGCACGGCCGGCTTCCCATTCTTGGCTACCGCGTCGGAGGATTCGCCTACCTCACGGACGTGAGCGCGATCCCGGAACCCTCCTACGCGCTGCTTTCGGATCTCGACGTGCTCGTGCTCAGCGCGCTCCGCCGCCGCCCGCATCCGACGCACCTGACGCTGGATCGCGCGATCGAAGAGGCGGGGCGGATCGGCGCGGCCCGGACGCTGTTCACGCACATCGCGCACGAGCTCTCCCACGCCACCGTGTCCGCCGAGCTTCCACCCGGGATCGAGCTGGCCTACGACGGGCTGACCCTGGAGACCGCGTGATCGCCGCGCTCGCGGTTTGGGCGCTGCTCGCCGCCGGCGCCGCGGCGGAGTCTCCTCCCGCGGCGATGACGAACGAAGACGTCGTGCGGATGGTCGCCTCCGGCGCCGCCGAGCGCGACATCCTGGATGCGATCGCTTCGCGGCCGGAGGCCTTCGACGTGTCCGACGAGATGATGGACGAGCTCGCGCTCGCCGGCGTGTCCGCCACGGTTCGCGCGGCGATGCAGCGCCGGCACGCCCTGAGCCAGCCGCCACCGGCGCCCGCTCCGGCGCGCGCCGGCCGGGGAACGGCCAAGCTCGTCGTGACCCTGAATGGATCGGGCGGGACGAGATCGTTGAAGGCCCCGGCGTGGGCCGACGAGGACGTCAAGGAGCGCCTCAAGCTCCCCAAGGAAACCGACCAGCGCGAGATCAAGGACCTGGCGGTGTTCCTGGCGTGCGCGCGTCCGGAGCACGTGCCGGACCTCTGGCGGACGAAGTCGCCGCTCGGGCGCGACATGGTCTCGGTGGGCCGCCACGAGATCCTCGCGTTCGTCGCCGGCAATACGCCGCCGGGGAAGAAGCCGCAGCTGACCCTTCCCCAGCAGCTGGACGCGGACGTCGACGTGATCGAGACGCACGACATCGTGCTGGGCGTCGCCGCGCTCATCGGCGACCGGTGGCTTCAGCTCGGGTCGGCGAAGCTGTCCGGCGTCTCGGTCGGCCCGGACGCGAAGCCGCTCGCGGGCAAGATCGCGCATGCGGGCGACCTGTCGTTCAAGGTCGAGCTTTCGGGTAAGCCGGGGAAGACGCCGTGACTCACAGACGAAGCGAGACGAGCTTCGAGACCCCGGCCTCTTCCATCGTGACGCCGTAGAGAAGGCTCGCGGCTTCCATCGACCGCTTGTTGTGGGTGATCAGGATGAACTGCGTGCGGTCGGCGTACTCGGACAGCATGCGCGTGAAGCGCCCCACGTTCAGCTCGTCGAGCGCCGCGTCGACCTCGTCCAACAGGCAAAACGGCGACGGCTGATAGCGGAAGATCGCAAACAGCAGCGCGAGCGCCGCCATGGACTTCTCGCCCCCCGACATCAGGGAGACGCTGCCGAGTCGCTTGCCCGGAGGCTGCGCGATCATCTCGATGCCGCACTCCAGGACGTCGTCCCCTTCTTCGAGCACGAGGTCCGCGCGGCCGCCGTTGAACAGCACCTTGAACGTCTCGACGTAGTGGGTCCGAATCGTCTCGAACGCCTCGATGAACAGCTCGCGCGAGCTTCGGTTGATGCGCTTGACGGTCTCGCGGAGCGAGGCCATCGCGTCGACCAGGTCCTTCTGTTGCGCCGAGAGCGTGGCGTGGCGCTCCTCGAGCGCGTGGAACTCCTCGATCGCCATCAGGTTGACCGGCCCGATCGATTCGATCTTCGACTTGATGTCGGTGATCTCGGCCTCGAGCGCGGCGTCGTCGGCCGACGCCAGCGCGTCTTCGCCGGCGGCCTCGGCCGCCGCCGAGGCGGACAGGCCCAGCTCCTGCGCGCACAGGTCGTCGAGGAAGCGCCGGTCGGCTTCGGCGCGCGTCCGTGAAAGCTCGCTCTCCCGCGCACGCTCGCGTGCGGCGTCGAGCGTCGCACGCTCCTCGGCGATCGAGCCTTCGCTCTCGGAAAGCGCCGCGCGGCGCGCGGCCAGAGCCTCTTCGAGGGCGATCGCCGTGTTGGTCCGGACCCGCTTGGACTCCCACTGGGTCAAAAGGTCAGCTTCGGTGGCGCGCAGAAGGTCGGCCGCCTCCTGACCGCGTGCAAGCGCCGCATCGCGCTCGGCCGAGGCGCTCGCCAGGCGAAGCGAGACTTCCGCGACGGACTCGGCGAGCCGCAGGTCGTCGCGTCGCGCCGATTCGACGCGCTCCGCGCGCTCCGCCGCCTCCGCGCGGGCAGCGGCCTCTGCGTCGGTCGTCGCCGAGAGCGCGGCTTCGACGCCTTGAAGAGCCTGCAACCGGGCTTCCAGGACGGCTTCCGTCCCGGCGTGCTCGTCCTCGGCCGCGCCGACGAGCGTCGCGGACTCCGCGAGCTCCGCCGCCAGGCGCGCGCTTTCCCCCGTGACGGATTCGATCTCGTCTCCGAGGACGCCCAAGCGAAGCGCGGACCGCGTGCGGTCGTCGTCGGTGCGGCGGGCCGCCATGGCGAGCTCGGTGCCGCGCTGGCCCTCCGCTTCGAGCGCGCGCCGCCCGTCCAGCCAGCTCGTCTCGAACCGCGAGACGTCGGCACGGATCCGATCGGCCTCGGTGCTCATCGCACGGAGGACCGATGCTGACTCCGCGAGACGCGCCTGAGCTTCCGAGATCTTGCGGTTGTGCGCGAGCATGCCGAGATCACCCGAGGTCTTACCGCCCGCCGCGATCATCCCCGAGGCGTACACGACTTCACCGGTCTCGGCCAGGTAGTCGAATCCGGGATGGGCGCGGTGGAGATCCAACGCGTTTTCGAGCGATCCCACCAGCACCGCATCTCCCAGGTAGGGGCCCACGAAGCCGTCGTCGGCCCGGAACCGGAGCCGTTCGGTCAACAGGCCGATGACCCGCGGGTCGTCCCGAAGCGCGGACGGCAGCGCGGCGCGGCCGTTCGATCCGGACTCGTGCGCCAGATCCACCGAGCGCGTTTTTCGCAGGACCAGCGTCCGCCCCGCGCCCTCGCTCCGGATCAGGCGAGCGGCGCGTCCCGCGTCGGCGTCGTCCTCGACGACGACGGCCGGCAGCACGCCCTGGAGATACGCGTCCGCAGCGCTTTCGATCTCGCGCGACGCGGAGACGAAGTCGGCGACGACGCCCGCGGTGCGCACGCCGGCGGCGGGCCCGGCGGTGAGTAGGAGCCGCACGCCGTCCGACACGGCGGCGAAGCGCGTGGCGACGTCTTCGAGCGTCCGGAGCGCCGCGGAGGCGGAGGTTTCCTTCTCGCGAGCCTCGGCCAGGCGCTCCATCGCGGTGGTCATCGCGGTCCGCGCGCTCGACAGATCGGCTTCGGCGCGCGTCACGGTGTCTTTCAGCTCCTCGACGCTGCGCTGTTGTCTTTCGGCCCGCTCGCCCAGCCCGGCGGCCTCCTCGCTGACGCGAAGGTGTTCCCCTTCGGCGGCCGCTCGCTCGCGCACGAGGCGCTCGCGCTGGGCCGCGAGGCGCGCGAGATGCTCCTCGAGCGACCGGCAGCGATTGCGAAGCTCGGACAGACGGTTCATCGAGTCGAACACCCCGCGGCGAAGCATTTCCACGCTCTCTCGCAGCTCGTCGCGCGCCCGTTGTCCCGACGCCACCTCCGCGCGCCGGGCCTCGAGGCGGGCCTGCGCCGCCGCGAGCTCCGCCTCTTCGCTGGCGAGCTCGTCCGCGCGCCGCGCGGCTTCCTCCGCGATCGACGCGTGCTTCGCGGTCAGGGAGGCGATGTCCTCCGCCAGACGGACGTCGGCGGCCTGTGCCTCCTCGATGCGCTCGCGGCAGGACGCGGCGCGGGCTTCGCCGCGGTCGATCTCGTTCACGAGCTGATGCAGTGCGTCGCTCTCCGCGCGGGCGCCGCGCGTCGCGTCGTCGAGCGACGTGCGCTCCGCGGCGATGGCCGCTTCGAGCGTCGAGAGGGTCGCCGACGAGGCCGCTTCGATCGAGCGCGCTTCAAGCTCCGCGGCGGTCGCGCGGGCGAGCTCGGAGTCCAAGCGTCGCGCCTTGACTCCGAAGCGCACCGATTCCTTGGCGCGCAGCTCGTCCCGGAGCCGGCCGTAACGCCGCGCCTTGGCGGCTTGGCGCTTGAGCGAGCCGATCTGCCGCGCCACCTCGATGACGATGTCGTTCACGCGAAGCAGGTTGGCGTGGGTCGCCTCGAGCTTCAGCTCGGCCAGTCGCCTCTT
>Ga0068859_100008027_pt1 | contig 10703 bp, 9 predicted proteins | sample KBSSwiS22_FD_66585 | JGI IMG/M metagenome (GOLD analysis project Ga0068859, IMG submission 66585) | Switchgrass rhizosphere microbial communities from Kellogg Biological Station, Michigan, USA - KBS Switchgrass S2-2 | ecosystem: Host-associated > Plants > Roots > Rhizosphere > Soil ... | reverse complement strand
AACCGTAGGGGCAGGGCTTGTCCCTGCCCGCCTCATGGGCGAACCGGGCAGGGACAAGCCCTGCCCCTACGGCTTCATCCCGATTGTCGAGCCGCGGTACTCCATATTGACAGCACCGTCCGCATCCGGCAGAATGGCCGCGTTGTCAAAATTGTTCTTTTGATGTTGATCGAGTAGAGGCGCGGCTTGCAAGAGTAACTCGTCTGAGGGCGTGAATGGTCCTGTGACGACGATGAAAGGGCGAGGCCGCCGAAACTGGCGCAGTGCTTCACCGCAGCGCAGGTTGGTCGTCGGGGCTAAATCCCTGAGACTGTCACCGCAATGAGCGGTGGAGCGCTATTCGGTAGCCGCTGTCATCCTTAACTTAGCTGGCCTTCACGGGCGGCTGTTCATCGAGACTGGGTTAGCGAACGTTCCCTCGCTAACCCATTTTTGTTTGCCCCGGAGGATATGGCCAGATGATCGTGATGAAATTCGGCGGCACCTCGGTCGAGGACGCGGCGGCGATTCGTCGCCTCGTTTCGATCGTACGCCGCGAGATGTCACGTTGCCCGCTCGTGGTCGTCTCGGCGATGGGAAAGACCACCAACCGCCTGCTTGCTTGTGCCCAACTCGCCGCCGGAGGCCGACGGGAGGATGCGCACAATGAGCTCGCCGCGATTGCCTCGTACCATTTCAAGGCCGCCAAAGAACTTGCTTCTTCGAATGACCTCTGTGCGCTGAGCGCATCTCTGGAACTTCGCTTTGATGAGCTCCGATCGTGTCTCAATGAGATTGTCGCTGCCGGTAATGTGACTCCGCCATTGTCGGATGCCGTTGCCGCGAACGGGGAACTCCTGTCGTCGCTGATCGTCGATGCTGCGCTTCGTGCCGATGGCATAAACAGCAAATGGACCGATGTTCGGCCGATGATGCGCACGAGTAATGCTTTCACGCGTGCGCGAGTCGAATTCGAAACTGCAACACCGCAGCTCCTCGCTGCCTTCGGTCCGATTCTTGCCGACGCAGTCGTGCCCGTTACACAGGGGTTTATTGGCTCTGCCGCGGACGGTGCGACAACGACGATTGGCCGGGGTGGGTCGGATTATTCCGCGGCGATCATCGGCGCGGCGCTTGACGCCGAGGAAATAGAGATTTGGACTGATGTCGACGGCATCATGACGACCGATCCGCAGCTCGTTCCCGAGGCGGCGAAAGTCAGTCTGATTTCATTCGCGGAAGCCGCCGAACTTGCCTATTTCGGCGCCAAGGTTCTCCACCCCAGCACGTTGCTACCCGCAATGGCGAAGGATATCCCCGTTTCGGTACGAAACTCACGGCGACCGGAGCTGACCGGGACCAGGATCGTGCGTACGGCGCCGCTCTCGCATGCCCTCGTCAGAGCGATAGCGTTCAAGCGCGGCATCACGATTGTTAACGTTACATCGGACCGTATGCTGATGGCCTACGGATTCCTGTCACGTCTCTTCGAAGTTTTTGACAGACACCAGACTGCGGTCGATATGGTGTCGACTTCCGAGGTGAGCGTGTCAGTGACTCTGGACGACACGCAGCGCCTCGCGGGCATCATTGAGGAATTGAAAGAACTCGGCGAAGTTTCGGTCGAGAGGGACCAGGCTCTAATATGCCTCGTCGGCGAGCAGCTCAAATTCACGCCGGGCGTTGCGGCTCGGATCTTCTCCAGCATCGAGGGAGTGAACGTCTCGATGATTTCGCACGGTGCATCGGCAATCAATGTCAGCTTCATTGTGAGTGGCGACCAGGTGGAGGAGGCGGTTCGCGCGCTGCATCGCGAATTCTTCCACGAAGGACACGAAGGATACGAAGCAGACCAGGCGCCTGGTGTCCTTCGTGTCCTAAGTGGATCATCATGAAAATCGCGATTGTCGGTCATGGAAAGATGGGGCGGCTGGTTGAACGCGTCGCTGCGTCCCGCGGCCACTCAGTCGTGGCGCGCTTCGATCACACAAACAACGAACATGCCGCTGGACTGACCAAAGCCAATCTTAACGATGCAGAGGTGGCCATCGAGTTCTCGACGCCCGAGGCGCTACTTGACAATCTGTATCGCCTGATTGAACTTGACGTTCCGATGGTCGTCGGCACAACCGGATGGTACAGTCATCTTCCTGAGGTCAGCAGGCTGCTCGCGGAGCGGAATGGGGCCCTTGTTTACGGCGCGAACTTCTCCATCGGTATGCATCTTTTTCTGCGGCTCGCTCGCGAAGCGGGGCGCCTTTTTGCGCGTTACAGCGAGTACGACCCGTTCCTGGTCGAGCATCACCACAAGTTTAAGAAAGACGAGCCATCGGGAACCGCACTCGTCATCACTCGATTATTGGGAGAAAGCTATGGCGACCAGACTCCCGTGCCCGTTAGCATCCGCGCGGGCCACGCACCGGGTACGCACGAGATCGGTTTCGACTCGGAAGCCGATACGATAAGGTTGATACACACAGCGCGAAGCCGCGAGGGGTTCGCCGCGGGCGCAGTGCTTGCGGCGGAAATGATCCTGACTCGCCGTGGGTGTTTTGAATTCTCGGAACTTTTGTTTGGTCAAGAGGAGGAGAGATGAGCGATCTTGAGAGACTGCGTGGTTGCGGTACCGCGCTGGTAACACCTTTCGCCCGCGACGAAGCGATAGATGAGGGGGCGCTGGCACGCCTGGTCGATTACCAGATTGAAGGCGGTGTCGACTTTCTGGTCTCCTGCGGGACGACCGGTGAGAGCGTGACCATGTCGGATGATGAACAGGCTCGCGTCATCGAACTGACGATCAAGGCGTCGGATGGACGCGTTCCGGTAGTCGCCGGCGCCGGTGGTTACAACACCCGCGAAGCGATCCATCGGGTCAAGCGCTACACAGAGCTCGGCGTCGACGCCATACTTTCCGTCACCCCCTATTACAATAAACCCACGCAGGAGGGGCTCTACGAGCACTTTCGCGCGATCGCCGAAGCGAGTCCGGCGCCGATCGTTCTCTACAACGTGCCGGGCCGCACTGGCTGCAATCTCGAGCCTTCGACCGTGGCGCGTCTCGCCGGCATCGACCGCATCATCGGTATAAAAGAGGCCTCGGGAAACATTTCGCAGATCGGAGAGATCGCCTCCCTTGTTCCGGATTCCTTTCGAATCTTTGCAGGCGACGACAGCGTCGTGCTGCCGGTGACGGCTCTCGGCGGCGTGGGCGTCATTTCCGTGGCCTCGAATTTGTTGCCGAGACCGGTCAGCGACCTTGCACGCGCTTGCCTCGCCGGGCTATACGATCAGGCTCGCTCGCTCAACCGCTCGCTTCAACCGATCTTCAAAGCCATGTTCATCGAGACGAGCCCGATCCCGGTGAAAGCGGCGCTCGCGATGATCGGTATGATCGAGGAAGTCTACCGGTTGCCGCTTGTGCCGATTGGGGAGTCAAACCGCGCGCGACTCAGACAAACGCTCGTCGAGGCGGGCGTCTTGAAGGAGACGCCTCTTCGTCGGACGGTATGACATGACGCAAGACCTCGAGCATCAGATTGAAGAGTACTTCGCGCTGCCGGCGCAGGAGCTGACCGAGTCGCAGCGCGACGGCGCGCGCGAGGTGTTCGCTGCATTCAAGAAGGCGCTAAATCTCGGTGCCGTTCGCGCTGCAAGCTGCGGTCCGGATGGCCGCTGGATCGTACATCAGTGGGTCAAGCGAGGTATCCTACTCGGGTTTCGCCTTGGTGTGATTGCTGACTACTCGATCGATGAGAATTTCCAGTTCTTCGACAAGGATACGTATCCGACGAAAAGATTGACGGTAGCGGATGGAGTGCGCATCGTACCTGGTGGATCATCTATACGGGACGGCGCATTTGTCGGCTCGGGAGTGACGATCATGCCGCCGGCTTTTATTAACGTCGGCGCATACGTCGCTGAAGGCACAATGGTCGATTCGCACGCGCTGGTCGGCTCTTGTGCTCAGGTTGGCAAGCGCTGTCACATCAGCGCAGCAGCCCAGATCGGCGGCGTGCTGGAGCCGGTTGGGGCGTTGCCAGTGATCATCGAAGACGAAGTTCTGATAGGCGGCAACTGTGGTGTGTATGAAGGGACTATCGTCAGGGCGCGCGCGATCCTCGCATCGGGAGTAACACTCACGGGCTCGACGCCGGTTTACGATGCCGTCCGCGGCGTGATCCACCGCCGAAGCGAGGAGGGGCCCCTTGAAGTACCCGAAGGCGCCGTCGTAGTCCCCGGCGCGCGCGCCGTGACCGTTGGCGCGGCGAAAGATTGGGGGCTGTCGGTCTACACGCCGGTGATTGTGAAGTATCGCGATGAAAAGACCGAGGCCTCTGTAAAGCTCGAGGAGTTCCTACGCTGATTCGCAATGTTGAATTTGCCGGCCCTCAAAGAAGCCGCTTATAATTACAGACTCGAGATCCTATTCTCATTTGCCTATGGTGCCCGCTTAGTCGATGAATATCTTTCAGTTCACTCGTGAGCTTATCGAAATCGAGTCTATCTCGGGGAACGAAGGTGCCGTCGGTCGCTACCTGCGTGATTATCTGGTGGACGCGGGCTTCGAGGTTTCGCTGCAGCAAGTGGAAGAGGGGCGCTTTAATGTGCTGGCCCGTCTGGGGGATCCGCTCGTTACCTTGTCATCGCACATCGATACTGTGCCACCCTTCATCGCCTCGAGCGAGGACTCAGGATCGATCTACGGCCGGGGTGCCTGCGATGCCAAGGGCGTTCTTGCTGCTCAGGTCTTCGCGGCGAAAACGCTGCGCGACGATGGAGTGCGTGATTTCGGAATGCTCTACCTGGTTGGCGAAGAGGATGGGAGTGACGGCGCGCGTGCAGCCAACACCCTCGCGAACCGCAATAAGTTTCTGATCAATGGCGAGCCGACTGAGAGTCACCAGGCTCTTGCGACCAAGGGCGCTCTGCGCCTCGTCATAGACGCGAAAGGAAGAGCGGCGCATGCGGCTTATCCCGAATGCGGCGAGTCCGCAATCGAGAAACTGCTGGACATCCTCAGGGACATACGCGCAGCCGAGTGGCCTGTCGATGCCAAATTGGGCGCGACTACGTACAACATCGGCACGATTGGGGGCGGCCGAAAGGCCAATGTAGTCCCGGATCAGGCTACGAGCGAATTGATGTTTCGAACGGTGGGCGATCCGGACGCGGTCTTCGACATGGTTGTGGCGATTATTGCGGGTCGCGCGGAGGTCAGGCGCGGATTTACGATCGCGCCCGTGCATCTGAGGACTGTTGAGGGGATGAATCTGCCGACAAGCGTCGTTCGCTTTGCAACCGACATTCCATCTCTGACTAACTGGGGAGTCCCGCTACTCTTCGGTCCCGGTTCGATTCACGATGCGCATACGGCGCACGAAGTGATCCATAAAGAGGAGTTGGCACTGGCAGTTGAGACATACGCGCAAATGACGCGCGCGTTGCTTGCCGTTGCGTAGAATAGGGAGCTGATTGACAAATGGCCACTGCAAAGTTTACTGCCGAACCTGATACGCCGGAATATGTCGCCTCCGACTGGCTGATAACGATTCACAACGCCTACCGGGCGATCGACCATGCAATTGAGAAATCGCCCGACCCGCAAGCTTTTATTGAGCGTCTGAGGGAGCGCGTGCGGCGGGACTACGAACAGAACCGCGAGCAGATGGGCTGGAGCGAGCGGACTCGTGATATTGCCGGGCGCGCGGTCGAAATCGTCTTGCAGACACGTGTGCCGTAGACTGTCAGACTGCGGATGGCTTCCACAGAAGAGCCTGCTCAGACTGACAGTCTACGCCAGGTCGCTTCGCTTCTTCAGCATTTCCGGGAATTTCTTGACGTCCTGTGAACGGTCCAGCCGGGCAATCAGAACCGCATCCCCCGTATCCACCACCACAAGGTTCTCGACTCCAAGCAGCGTGACCACACGCTTGGACTGGGCATACACAAAATTGCCTTTTGACTCAATTGCTAGCGCATCACCGACGATTAGATTGTCTTGTTCGTCGTATTCCGCCTTGCGCAATTCATACAGTGCCTGCCAGCTTCCAACATCGCTCCAGCCGAAATCCGCTTTGAAGACAAGAACTGGAGATGAGGTCCTTTCCATAACGCCGTAATCGATGGAGATTGATTGGATCCGCTCGTAAACGCTAGTGATGACTTCCGAGTAATCGGTCCGACCAATGGCGGAGTCGATCTCGCGGAGTCCTTCATTCAGCGCGGGCAAGCAGTTATTGAGTTCGTTCAGGATAGTTCGGGCCGTGAAGATAAAGATCCCGCTGTTCCATAGATGACGGCCGCCGGCGAGATAGCGCAGAGCAGCCTCCTGATTGGGCTTTTCAACAAACCGCTCCATCCTAAAGTACGGTTGGTCCAGCGCGCGACCGGCTTCAGCGCCAATCTCGATGTATCCGTAACCTGTCTCCGGTCGAGTTGGCTTGATGCCCAGCGTAATGATCGCGCCGGAACGAGCTGCTTCAGCAGCGGCCTGGATCGTTCGCGCGAAGCATTCGGCATCTGCCACGAAATGGTCGGCAGGTAAGAAAGCAATCGGCTCGTCCGGGTCGCGCCGGCTTATATGAATCGCGGAAAGGCCAATGCACGCGGCTGTATTACGCCCGAAGGGCTCAGTCAAAATATGGGACGTCGGGCGGGAGTTCCGTAGTCCGCTGAGCAGTTCGGCATGGGCGGAACCGACGACCGAGTAGATTCGATCGTCGGGAGCGAACAGGCGAACGCGCGCGAGCGTTTCCTCAAACATCGTGCGGTCGCTTGTGATTCGCAGGAACTGTTTGGGCAGGCTTTCGCGGCTCGCCGGCCAGAACCGAGTACCTGATCCACCTGCCATGATTACAGCAAACATGTTTGCTCCGAGAGGAATTTAACGCAAAGACGCAAAGGCGCAGAGGCTACTCGCCACTTCTCACCCAGTCGCCGGATCTGCCCCCGCTTTTGCGCTCGAGCCTGATGTCTGTGATTTTCATTGCACGATCGATCGCCTTGCACATGTCGTAGAGCGTGAGAGCTGCGACCGAGATAGCCGTCAGCGCTTCCATCTCCACCCCAGTGGGACCGGTTGTTGAAGCTGTCGCAACCAGCTCCGCGCCATCCGAGTCGAGCGCGATCTGCACGTCCACGTGCGTGAGCGAAAGCGGATGGCAGAGTGGTATGAGGTTCGCTGTCTGCTTCGCGGCCATGATGCCTGCGAGACGCGCCGTCTCGAGAGGATCCCCCTTCGGCGTGCGTCGCTCGCGGATTGCGGCAACCGTCTCGGGCGACATCGAGACGCGGCCTCGCGCCTCTGCTGTACGTGCAGTGGCAGCCTTTGCGCCGACGTCGACCATGGTAATGCGGCCCTGCTCGTCCACGTGCGACATCCCGCTGTTCTTTGGGTCAGCCATAATCAGTTGCGAAGCGAGATCACTTCAGCCAGCTCGCCTTCTTCGAGTCGCGCACGATCCTCCGGGACGACGATCAACGCATCCGCCCGCATAAATGCCACAAGATCTGACGAACCGCTCCATTTCAAAGGCTCAGCAAAAGCGCGTCCGTCCTCGATAAACAGATGGCCGGGTTGATGACTGCGACGGGGCGGGGCGCCTTTGACGCTTTGCGTCATCACAGCCCGAACTCGCCTCAAACCGATTTCGCTCGCGCCCTGCATCCTTAACAACGCCGGTCGCGCGAAGATATGAAACGCGACTGCTACGGAAACCGGATTGCCAGGAAGACCAAGAACGACCTGCTCACCGATTTTTGCGAAGACCGTCGGTTTTCCGGGATGCATAGCTACGCGTTCGACAAAGATCTCGGCCCCCAGTTCGCGCAACGCCGGTTTGACGAGATCCAAGTCGCCCATCGAGACGCCACCCGAGAGCATCACCACGTCGGCTTCTGCTGCGGCCGCCGCAATTGCGTCGCGTGTTACTCCAAGATCATCCTTCACGATCCGGCTATAGACCACCTGTGCTCCGGCGGCCTCTGCATAGCCGGCGAGCGAGTACGTGTTTGAATTACGGATCTGCGAGGGTCCGGGGCGGACCGCCACCTCGACGAGCTCGCTCCCGGTGGAGAGCAACGCAACGCGAGGTCGCCGCGAGACGAGAGGAGTTGCGTACCCGAAGGTTGCCAGCGCGGCCGCCATTGCCGGCGTGATTCGCTCGCCGGAAGCGGCTATCAACGTACCTGCGCGAGCCTCGCTGCCATAGGGTGTGATGTATTGACCATTCTTCACCGGCGCAGCGAGCTCGATAGTTTGGTTATCGTGCACGCGGATGACTTCGATTTTTTCGACCGCATCGGCCCCATCGGGAACAGGCGCGCCGGTCATGATGCGTACTGCAGTGCCCGGCAATACACTCCCGGGAAACGCGTGTCCGGCCACGGCCTCTCCCAGTGCGCGGAGTGAAACCGGCTGCGACGGAGTTGCGTCAACAACGTCGGCTGCGCGAACCGCGTATCCGTCCATTCTGGCTCGCTCAAACGGCGGCAGATCAAGATCCGAGACTGCATCCTCCCTGAGCACGCGCCCGACTGAGTAGTCGAGCGCAAGCTTTTCGGCCGCGACGAGTGGCAGATGGTCCAGGATTAGGGCGAGTGCGTCTTCGATGCGAAGCATGTGCAGCAAAGGATAGCGCAGTTGACTTCGAGACGAAAGTCAGTGTAAATGCAGCGTAGCTTTAGGGTTCAAGGGTTGCGCGAGCGATTGAGCGATCATCACGAAAACATCAAAGGGTAAACCCATGGAAAAGTCTTACTTTTCAAAGCTTGTGATCCTCGTGGCAAGTCTGGTCGCGACGGTTCCCGGTATCGCCCAGCAGCGTGGCGGCGAAGCCCCGCGGCCGGTTACGGCGGCGGACTATGCGCGCGCAGAGAAGTTCATGGGCTATTACACCACACCGCTTGTATTGCGTTCCGGTGTGCGCCCAACCTGGCTTCCCGACGAACGCTTTTCCTATCGGATAACGACTGCAGATGGGAGCGAGTTTATGCTCGTTGACCCTGCCCGAGGGACTCGCGCGCCGGCATTTGATCATGCCAGGCTGGCCGCTGCACTCTCGGCGGCGACAAAGACCACATATGATGCGCATCACCTCCCCTTTACCGAGTTTGAACTTTCGGCGGATGGAAAGAATATTTCGGTTGCTGTCCGCGGCAGTCGCTGGAGCTGCGATCTGCCACCCACTCGGTGCATCTCCGAGCGCAGACCTGAAGCCACATCGGGCGAGCAAGGTGGCGGACGAGGTGGCCGCGGAGGAGCGGGCGCCCGCAACGATGTCCTTTCGCCCGACGGGAAGCGCACGGCCTTTATCCGCGACTTCAACCTCTGGGTTCGCGATGTTGCGAGCGGCAAAGAGACCCAGCTCACTACTGACGGCATTAAAGATTTCGGCTACGCAACCGACAACGCAGGCTGGGTCCGGAGCGATCGGCCCATCATCGTCTGGTCTCCGGATTCGAAAAAGATCGCGACGTTTCAACAGGATCAGCGCGGTGTCGGCGAGATGTATCTCGTGGAAACCAGGGTTGGCCACCCAAACCTGCAAGCGTGGAAATATCCGCTTCCGGGCGACGATGTCGTCACGACAATACAGCGCGTGATAATCGAGCTTGACGGTCCGCGGGTTGTGCGGCTGCAGATGCCGGCCGATCAGCACCGTGGAACGCTCTGCGACAATCTTGTTTGTCGTGGGTCTGAATGGGGCGACGTTCAATGGAGCCCGGATTCTTCCCGTCTGGTCTTCGTGTCCACTTCACGCGACCACAAACGCGAGCAGCTTCGTGTCGCTGATTCGACCGGCACTGTCCGCGACGTCCTTGAAGAACGAGCAGCAACGCACTACGAGTCAGGCCAGGGTCGAGTCAACTGGCGTTACCTGGCTGGATCGAACGAGTTGATCTGGTATTCCGAGCGTGACAACTGGGGGCATCTGTACCTGTACGATTTCGCGACCGGGCGCCTGAAGAATCAGATCACGAGTGGCGAATGGGTTGTGACGCAGTTGGTCAGAGTAGATGAAACCAGCAGGGTGCTCTACTTTCTTGGAGTGGGCCGCGAAAAGGGGCGCGATCCGTATTTCAGTCACCTCTACAAGGTCGGATTCGACGGAAGGAATCTCTCCCTGCTCACGCCCGATGACGCGCACCATGAGGTCAGCCTTTCGCCTTCGGGAAGATTCTTTGTCGACAGTTATTCAAAGCCCGATGTCCCTCCGGTTGCCGTACTGCGGAATGCGGACGGCAAGCTGGTTATTACGATCGAGAAAGCCGATATATCGCGGCTCCTCGCAACCGGGTGGAAGCCGCCGATGCCATTCACTGTTAAAGCGCGGGACGGCGTCACCGAACTTTACGGGTTGATGTACAAGCCCACGAGCTTCGATCCCGGGAAAAAGTATCCGATCATAAATCACGTCTATCCGGGCCCCCAGGGGGGAAGCGTGGGCAGTCGATCGTTTTCGGCTGCTCGCGGTGATACGCAGGCGCTTGCGGAGTTGGGTTTTATCGTGGTCGAGATCGATGGTATGGGAAACCCCACGCGCTCCAAGAAATTCCATGACGCGTACTACGGCAATATGGGCGACAACACGTTGCCCGATCAGGTGAGCGGAATGAAACAACTCGCCGCGCGGTTTTCGTGGATCGATATAGATCGCGCCGGCATTTACGGTCACTCCGGAGGAGGATTTGCGGCTGCAGGCGCGATGTTCCGCTATCCGGAC
>Ga0068859_100008023_pt1 | contig 10705 bp, 5 predicted proteins | sample KBSSwiS22_FD_66585 | JGI IMG/M metagenome (GOLD analysis project Ga0068859, IMG submission 66585) | Switchgrass rhizosphere microbial communities from Kellogg Biological Station, Michigan, USA - KBS Switchgrass S2-2 | ecosystem: Host-associated > Plants > Roots > Rhizosphere > Soil ... | reverse complement strand
CGTAATCGCGCAGATACTGATAGCCGCCGAAGAACCACAGCCGATCGCGAATCGCGGGACCGCCGAGATTAGCCGTCATGTCTCTGTAGCGCGCGCGTCCGTAACCGGTCTCGGACAGGCCGGTGCCCTGAGATACTCCGATCGGGTGGCTCGTCAAGCCGGACGACTGCGAGTAATACGCCGCATCGCCCTGAAATCGCTCGCTTCCCTGTCGTGTGATCACGTTGATGACGGCGCCTTGCACGTTCCCGAATTCCGCGGATGCACCGACCGACTGCACCTGGACTTCTTGTATGAAGTCGACGCCGGGCTCGGCTCGCGCAATGCCGTTGCAGGGACACGTGAAGTTCGTGCCGTCGATGAGAAACGTGTTTTCGTTGGTCCCCGAGCCAAAGGCAGAGATCGTGGTGGTCGTACCGCTGGAAGGCGAAGTGGCCGAGATTCCGGGGGCGGCGCGGATCATGTCGAACATGCTGGCGCGCCGGGTTGGAATCGCTTTCAGGTCTTCGGGACCGAACCGGCTGCTAAATCCGGGATCCCGCGCGTCTATACGAGAGCCCGCGCCTTGGACGACGATGGATTCCGCGAGACCTGCGACGTTAAGAACGGCGGTTCTCTCGATGGTGGCGCCGGCCCCGATGCGGATGCCCTCCTCGTGATACGCCGAAAATCCCGGCACTTCGATATCGAGCACGTAAAGTCCTGGCGCGAGCGCCTGGAACCGCAGTTGGCCTCTCTCGTCTGTCGTCTGCCTGGCGGGTGACCCGAGAAGTGACGGCGAGCTGACACGGACGCTTGCACCGGGAAGCACGGCGCCCTGCGCATCCCTCACCGAACCGATCAGCGTACCCGTGAGCGCTTGTCCGGCGGCCATGCCGGCCGCGAGGAAGTAGACGGCGGCAAAGACCAGAGCGCGTTGCGTTTTCATAATTGCCTTTCAGACGTTTGTGCGGGTTGCAAGGATGTTAGTTCACTTTGTATGCCTGCCACGGAGATTCGCCGGCACCGCTGCAATCGGGTCCGGTCACCTTCCCAGTCGCCTGCTCGGCCGACACGATTCTGCCTGCCAAGTGAAACCCGTCGGGACCGTTGGCGAGGAAGCTCCCGGTGGTGACGTCTGTTGGACCCGCCGCGGTCTTTGTCTTAAAACCGTCGCACAACCCGCTGACCAGCGTGTTGTTCCGGATGACGAACTCAATTCCGACGTCAGAGCCATCGATCGTGGTTCCGCTCCACTTGCCGTTGAAATCGAACGCCTCCTGGTCGACGAATTCGAACGCGCCGTCTAATCGCACCATTCCATCAATCGTTGTCACGATGAGATCGACGACACCAGCCGGATGCGCGAGGGATGTGATGTACAGCGTTGTGCCTGGTTCGTCACGCGGATCGTAGCTATTCGAAAGCGCCTTGATGTTGCCGAACGTGACGCTCGATCCGCGCGCCAGATTGGAGCCATTGATTTTGAATCTCGTGCCTCCCGCTGTTGACCCTCGGCTCACAGAAACCCCGGTCACCGACGGGGCCGGGCCGGGGGGAATCACGACCGCCGATGGAGATGTGGCCCCGGGGCCCGAGCTACCGTGGCAGCCGATGGAACCCAGTGCCGCGGCGATTCCCGCGCAGGATATGAGAAAGGCCGGGATGACTTTGGGCACCAGTTGCTCCTGACTAGTAAGCGAGAAATGGTGGCCAAAGCTTCAATGGCCCCGTTGGCGGGGCGTCAGAAGCTGTAGCGCGCTCCCCACTGCAACTGGCGGGCGTCGCGGGCGGACGTTCGGACGAGAAACGACTCCGTATTGATGCTGACGCCGGCCTCGGGCTGCCCCGACGCGGTCGGAGGCCTGAAGTTGACGTGGTTCGTCAGATTGAAGGCCTCGACGAACAGCTCGAGGCTATGCGCCGCCCGCAGCGTGATCCTCTTCGACATTCGCACGTCGAGCGCACGGTACGGATCGAGCGCGAGGCGCGACCGATCGATCGGCGTCAGCCCGAGCGGGGCACGAAACTGGTTGATCGCGGCCAGCGACTCGTCCACACGTTCGCGCCCCACCGTCACCGGAATACCGGGCGGTAGATCGCCCGTCACCGTCGTGTCGCCGTCGAGATCTCTCCCGGCCTGAACCTTCACGGGCGATCCACTGATCAGTTTGAGAATGCCGGCGGCATGGATGTTCCACGGCAGAGACATCGTGCCTGCGAGGGTCAGGTTGTGCCGCTGGTCGGTAGGGTTGTATCCACGCTCGTTCGGTGTTCGCTGGGTGCCGCGCGTGGTGAGAAAGAAGTCGACACCGTCGAGATAGCTCCGCGAGAGCGTGTAGGAGACCTGCACCGAATCGGCCCGGCCGAAATGCGCGCGCAGCTGGGTCTCGAGAGCGTCGTACCAGCTCTTCGTGAAGTTCTCGAGCATCACCACCTGCGCGAACTGCGGAGCAGGCCGTGGATTCGCCGACGACACCGCACCGCTCGGCGGCAGATTGCGATCGGTCGAACCGATCTGATGGTTCCCGAACGAGTGCACGTAATCGAGATCGAGCGCGGCCCGGCTCGCGAGCTGCCAGCCCACTCCCGCAGTCGTGTTGATCGCATACGGCTGCACGAAGTCGTCCGGGATCACGGTGCCAAGCTGACGCGGTCCACCCGTTCCGATAAAGCTGTCGAGGCTGCGCCCGCCGAGCACCGCCGCGATGTCGGGATAGTTCCGAAGCGACGCCGCATCGGTAATCCGGACGACGCTGCTGCCCGCTTGATTCATGGCGCGGAGCTGAAACCAGGGGCGGTTCCGGGTGATGTACATGCCCGAGCCGCCGCGGACAATCAGGCGCCCATCGCCGCTCGCGTCCCACGTAGCACCCACTCGAGGCTGCAGGTTGTTGGTGTCGGTTCCACGATCGCGGCCGATGAAGCGATCGAGCCCCGCCATGCCCGGGTCATCCAACAGGCTGTCGTAGAAGCCATTGATTCGCAGATTCAGATCGAGATCGTAGCGTAGCCCCGCGTTCAGCCGCAGCCGCGCTCCCAGCCTCCAGTCATCCTGAAAAAAAGCCGCTGCCTCTCGCGATCGATACGTAAACAGCGTCGGCTTCTGCTGCTCGAACGAGATCGGCCACGTGCCCGCCACGTTCGTGTCGAATGGCGCATCGGTCGAAAAGCGGAAGACCCCGTACTCGAAGACGTGCGCATCGATGCCGTGCGTACCAAAAGCGAATTCGCCGCCGATCTTCACGTCGTGATTCGCCGTATGCACGTAGAGAGCGTCCGATACCACCACTCTTGTTCGCGGTACCGACTGCGAATCGCGGTTCGTCTGTCCCAGGCTGCCGGACGGGCGCACGATGCCGACGTTCGTGTTCCGCGCGCTCGTCGCGAGTGTGTGGCGCAACACGTGCAGTCGCATCGCGTTCGCCAGCCAGGATGCGGGGCTCCAGGTCGCTTCCGTGACGAGGCTGTGAGAGCGATTGAATACATCGGTCTGGTTCGAGTCTGAGGCTGGCGCCACATTGGCTCGCAGCGATTGTTGATCTTCGTGGTTATACCGAATCGAGAGCGCATGCGACCCGCTGATGCGGTGATCGACCCGCAGCGTGTCCATCCGATCGTCCGACTCGGCTGGAAAGATGCCATTCTCGGTCGCGGCCAACGGATTCGTCGGCGGCAACGCGATGATCCGCACGTTGTTGACGTTGTCTTGCTCGATGGCTGCGAAGAAATGAGTCCGGTTGCGCGCGATCGGGCCGCCAGCCGAGCCGCCGACGCGATGCTCGTCGAACGGAGGCTTGGCCGCCACAAAGGCGTTCCGGGCATTCAGCGACTTGTCGCGCCCGAAATAGAATCCGCTGCCCGACATTCGGTTCGTGCCCGACTGCGTCACGACGCTGACGACGGCCGTCAAGGCGTGTCCGTACTGCGCATCGAACTGGTTTCTGAAGACCTTGAATTCCTGTACCGCATCCTGACTGACATTAATCGTCGGGCTCCCCCACTGCGCATCGTCGACGTCGCCGCCGTCGACAAGCGTGGTATAGCCGCCGCGCTGATCGGCCACGCCGCCGAATTTCGTGACGGCAAACCGATTGACCGTGCTGTTGATCGGGCCCGAGCCAGGCAGCAGCTGGGCGAGCACGAGGAAATTTCGTTCGAGCACGGGCAGCGCATCAACCTGTTTTTTGGTGAGCGTTGACGATGGTTGCGATCGTGCCGCTTCGACGAGAGGCATTTCGGCGAAAACCGCAGCCTGTACTTCGAGGCCGGCAACCGCCAGGGTAAAGCTGACGGTGGCATCGGCGCCCACGAGCAGGTTGATCCGCCGCGTGACGCGCGCGAACCCCGAGCTCTCGGCGGTGACGAGGTATTCGCCCGGCTGCAGCGCGACGCTGCGGTACTCCCCTTCGTTGCCGGTCTTCGCAGCAACCGATCGGCCGTTGGTGGCGTGCACGATCGTGACTGTGGCCGCTGGAAGCCGTGCTCCCGATTCGTCAAGGACAACCCCGGCGATGCTCGCGCCAACGGATTGGGCGGCCACCGGCGAGGCAAGCACCGCGAACGCGATCAATAAAAAGAAAAAGGTTGATCTCATCGCATCTCCACAACCAGCTTGAAGTCCAGTTCGTATGGCGGATACGCCATGACGACAACGCGGTAACTCGAGCCCTGGTTCACACGAAGACTCACTTGTTTTTCCGGCCATGCTTCACGCGCGACTTCCCATCCGCCCCCCGGCTCGACCAGAAACACATCTGGGTCTGATAAAGGTGCGGGCGGCCCGGGCCATCTCAACGTCGCGGACAGTGTGCCAGCAGAAGGCGCATCGAAGTCGTACTGGCGACATACGGCGCTCGAGTCCCACTGGCGGAAACACACGGGGTCGCTCTTGTGAAGCGTCCCGGAAACCGGAGTCCCTGGAGCGATCGGAGTCCCGACTAAACGGTCCGGGCCGTTTCCAGATGTATTGGGGGAAGCGGGCGGTGGCGATGGCGACGTAGATGGCGACGGCGACGTTGACGGCGACGGCGACGGCAGCGGCGAAGACGGAGGGTTGCCCATGAAACTGGACGGCGCGATCGGTATGTGCCGTGCGCAACCCGCTGTGACCACGGTCACCGGGAGCAGGGCGAGTGCGGCAAGCAGCCGATTCATTGGCATAACCTCCTGTGCGGCTAATATGGAGGCGGTGTCCGCCGAAGTCTTGGGGAAACGCTGGGTGTTCGGTGGTTTTTTGGGGCCAGGGCTATGAAACTGCGTCTCGGCGATATGACGTTCGACCCCCGGGCCCGCCAACTCCTGCGCGGACGCGCCGAAGTGCACCTGTCGCCCAAAGCCTTCGACCTTCTCGCGATCCTGATCGAAGAGAGGCCGCGCGCCGTACCCAAGGACGAGCTGCACCAGCGGCTCTGGCCCAGCACGTTCGTGTCAGAGGCAAATCTCGCCAGCCTCGCCGCAGAAATCCGCGAAGCGCTCGGCGACACGGCTCGCGATCCGCGCTTTATTCGAACGGCGCACCGGTTTGGCTACGCCTTTTGCGGCGACGCCCTGGAGCTTTCCGACGCAGCCACTTCCCAGGAAGCCGCGAGCTTCTGCTGGCTCGTGAAAGACGGCGCTCGCCTGCCGCTTCAGCCCGGCGAAAACATCGTTGGACGCGTGGAAGGCGACATCCAGATCGACTCCCCAACCGTGTCGCGCCGCCATGCACGGATACTGATTTCATCGCGCGAAGCCGTGCTCGAAGATCTCGGCAGCAAGAATGGGACGTTCCTGCGCGGCGAACCGGTGTCGGCGCCGGCCGCGCTGAGCGACGGCGACGAGATTCGCACTGGCTCGGTCGTGCTGCGCTTTCGGATGAAGATGCCGGACGGTGCGACCGTCACCTGGAGCGGCCGGAAGAAAATGCGTTCGTCCAGTTGAGAACGACCGTAATGCGCGACGATGTCGCCTCGCCCGCGGGAACGCTCACAATAAAACGTTGGCCGTCGGGAAGCACGTCGTACACGGAGTTGCGCGAACGATCGCGCGCGGCGGGTACGGCGATCGTGAAGAGCCGCTCGGGCACGCCGGCGGCGAACGCCGGTCCCGGGCGCACCGGCACGGCGATGATCGATCGGCCGTCGGCCGACGCATAAAACAGCTCGCGCCCGTCGCGCCGCCAACGAGGCGACGTGCCCCCGCCCGTCGAGATTCGCCTGCGGGCGCCTGCCTCACCCGCAGGGGCGACGTACACCTCTGGCGCGCCGGTCTCGGTCGACACAAAGGCAATCCACCGCGAGTCGGGTGAAAATCTGGCGCCCCATTCCTCGAATCGCGTGGCGGAGAACGGGAGCGGCTTCCTCTCGCCGTCGAGCGGCATCAGCCAGAGATCGCGCGCCGTCTGCCGGGTGTTGCGAACGTAGGCAATCCATCGGCCGTCACCCGACCAGTCCTCGGGCTGCAGAGGACTCGGATCGGTGACAAGCAATTCGTCGCTGCCGGTGCCGATCGTCCGTCCATAGAGATTCGGCGAACCGCCGCGCTCGGATCGATACAGAATTCGCCGGCCATCGAACGACCAGACCGGCTGCGTCTCGCTTGTCGGCTCGGTTGTAAATCGCACGGGCCCGCCGCGATCGATGTCGTAGATCCAGATGTCGGCCGTTCCCGTGCGAGGGTCGACCACGTCGACGGCAAGACGCGCCCCGCCGGGCGCGATCCGCAACCCGCCGAATTCCTGCTGGGGCCACCCCGCCGGCTCGGCATTTCCGCGCCGGTCGTACCAGACGAGAGAGAAGGGATCGGTACTGCCCTGGTATGCCAGGACACCGTTCGACGAGACGGAAAACCCGCCGTTGCCGAGCGTCCTGAAGAACGCCAGGCCATCGGCAACTCGAATCGGCTCACCGCTGACCGTCAACGATTTCGCGTCGAACTCCTGTGCCAGCAGAACGCCGTCTTGTACGAAGAGCACGTGATTCGGCGCCACGAACATGGCTCTCGAATGCACTTGCGCGATCGGCGTGGCGCCCGGGCTGTCGAGCGAGGCGACAAACACGGTCGGCGTCGCGCGAAGCCCATTCTGGTTGAGCCCGGTCGACATGTAGAGAAAGCGCCGGCCGTCGGGCAGGAATTCGGGCCAATAGTGATTCAGTTCCTTTCTGCTTTTGTCGATGCGAGTCACCTGCACCGGCGTCCCGCCTTCGGCGGCGACATGACGGATCCCTCCGCCGGGGAATTCTGTAAACAAGATCCCGTCGCGGCCCCAGACCGCCGCGCCATCGGTCTGCGCCGCGCAGATTGTGCGAACGGGTCCGCCGATCGCTTCGATTTTCTTCAACTCGCCGTCGCCAGGGGAAAAGAACCCGACGTAGCGGCTGTCGGGCGACCAGAAGGGCGAGACGGCGCCTTCGGTTCCAGCCAGGGGCTGCGTCTGCAGCGAATCGAGCGAGCGCACCCAGATTTGCTGCGCCCCGCCGGTAAACACCACCATGGCGAGCCGTCTGCCGTCGGGCGACAGCGCCATCCGCGTGCGGTTCTCCGCCACGCCGATCGTCATGTCCTGCGGTGGTGCCACGACGAACTGTGTCATCTCGCCTCGGACCGGACGGAACGCCAGGAACGCAAGCGCAGCCGCGCCAACGGCGGCAACGACGGCAAACGACCACGCCGCGGCTTCGCGAATGTGAAGCCGCCGGTTGGATGCGCGAGGCATAGTTCGCCGCCCGCCAGATCCAGCGATCCATTCGAGCTCGTGCTTAAGATCGCGCGCCGACTGCCAGCGTTCGTCGGGATTTTTCGCGAGACACCGCTCGAGGAGATGATCCAGTCCGAACAGCTCGCCTTTGCGTTTCGCGGGCAACGCGGAGGAAATCGGGGGCGGCTGCTCCGTCAGGATGGCGGCAATCAGACTCGCCTGACTCTTCCCGTGAAACGCTTTCTGACCGGTCGCCATTTCGTAGAGCAGGGTGCCGAACGCAAAGATGTCGGTCCTTGCATCGACATCCTTCCCCTCGAGCTGCTCTGGCGCCATGTATTGGAAGGTTCCGACCAGCGTGCCTTCGGCTGTCAGTCTGCGCTGTTCGAACGACTGGGTCGAGGACTCGCCGGGCGAGCCGATCGCCGGACGTTTCGCGAGGCCAAAGTCGAGGAGCTTCACGCCCGAGGCCGTCAGCATCACGTTGCTGGGCTTCAGGTCGCGATGGATGATGTGCGCGCCATGCGCGTGACACAGCGCATCGGCGATCTGGATTGCGTATCTCGTCGCGTCCTCTGGCGACAGAGGACCGCTGGTGAGCCGGTCTTCGAGCGTCTCCCCTTCCAGGTACTCCATGACGAGAAACGCGCGTCCGTTCTCGTCGCCAACGTCGAACAACGTGCAGATGTGCGGGTGGCCGAGAGAAGAGATGGCGCGCGCTTCGGTTTCGAACCGCGCGCGGCGATCGGGCCGTTCGGCCGCGTCTTCGTGGAGCAGCTTGATCGCGACCGGCCGCTGGAGCCTCGTGTCGCGCGCCTTGTACACTTCGCCCATGCCGCCGACGCCAATCAGCGACACGATCTCGTACGGGCCAAGCCGGGCACCCGCAGGCAGGGGCATACGCGACGCTTACGGCTCCACCGTCGGCGTCAGCGTGAGAGCGCACCTCATCGGGGGAGTTATAGCAGGTAGAACGTTGAAAGTGGAAGGTGACGTTATCGCGAGGCCTGCCTGGCCTCCTCCAGCACCGGACGGCCGGGCTTGTCGCCGCGTTCAGCGATTTTCAGAAGCTGTGCATAGAACTGCCGCGCCGCTGCGCGATCGCCCATGAGCGACGCGGCACGCGCGGCGCCGTACACCGCCCGGAAGCGGTTCGGCTCCTTCTTCATCGTCGCTTCGAATTCCTTCCGCGCCTCGGCCGGCTGTTTCAGCTCCAGCAACATCTCTCCAAGAAGCTCCCGCGCAGGCGCGAGCGGGCCGGGAGTGACGGCAGACTTATCGGTGCTGTCTTCGAGCACCGCGACAGCGCGCATTTCAGCAAGGGCCTCGGTGTTCCGATGCTCCGCAAATGCAAGCCACGCAGATGACGCGCGGCGTTGAATTTCAGTCTGCTCGGCCCAGTAGGTTTCGCCGGCCTTGGCAAGCTGGTCGTGGATGTTGCCCAGCGCATCGATCGATGCCTTAACGGTCGCCGTGTCGCCGATACGCGCGCCGCCGATGGCGCGCGCGAAGTAGGTCAGCGCTTCCGTGTACGGGAACTTGCTCGGATGCGGCTCGAGCTTCGCAGCCTCCGCCCACGCACCACGCTCGAGTGCATAGCGCGCCGGGATCGCCGCAAGCGCGAAAATGCCGGCCGAACCGGGCGCCGCCCCTCCGATCGCATCGGGATTGAAGCGCGACCGGACCTGCGGCAGCGCGTCGAGCATCTGCTTCGCATCGCGATCCTGCGCCGTCTGCAGGTACGCATACGTGCGGTAGTCCATCGCATGCAGTTCCTCGGCAGTCGAACCGTCTCGCCTGGCGACGTCGCCGGACGCCGTGTTGGTCTCGATCGAATCCTGCCAGTAGCCGAGCCGCGTAAACGTGTGCGACGGCATGTGCAGCGCGTGCGCCGCCGACGGGGCGATCTTCGCGTACCGCCGCGCCGCTTCGATCGCGCGATTGGCAAGCGGCGGCGCATCGTACGCATGAATGATGTAATGCGACAGGCCCGGATGATCTGGCTGGCGGACGATGAGCCGCTCGAGGATGGCGCCCGCCTTCAGCTGATCGGCGAACGTCTTGTCGGACGGCGACGCCGCAGCGGCGAGCGAGAGCGCATAAAAAATCGACGCCTCGCTGTCGTTCGGATAGGCTGCCGCAACCTTCGACATCGCCTCGCGATACGCGCGCAAGCGATCCGGCTGATTCACCGTCTCGAAATCGTCGTACAACTTCGAGACGGCATCCACGTACGCCCGTTCCCGCGCGGTCTTGATGCCGATCGCTCTCGCACGGTCGACCGCGGCGCGTCCCTGCTGCAACAACGCCGCCGGGCGAATCCCGGCGGCAAACGGATTGCTCCACCGGCTGAGCGCAATCCCCCACTCCGCCATCGCGCACGAGGGATCGGCTTTGAGCGCCGCGCCGAACCCGTCGATGGCCTGCCCAAACTCGAACGAGTGCAGAAGTGCGACGGCCCGGTTGAACTGCGGCTGCGCCGCCGCACTGCACGAGGTGGTGAACGTCACGCTGCCGAGCTTCTCGGCCGACGCGGGGTGGACGTGATCCTGCGCGCTCGCACAGATTGGAAACATCAGTACCAGGGCCGATGCAAACACGCGGAGGTTCGTCATATTTATCTTCATCGCCCCAAGTTTAACCTGACGCCTAGCTCGCGCTAATGACGGCCTTAAGCCTCTCTGGCGTAAACGGAACCTGACGAATCCGAGCACCTGTTGCATCGAAGATCGCGTTGGCGATCGCAGCAGCCGTGATCGTGATTGACGTTTCGCCGGCGCCGTTGGCTTCGGCATCTGGCCGGTTGATGAGCACGGTCTCAATTGTCGGAATACTGAAGCCGACCGGGAACGTGTGATACGTGCGCCAATCGACTGACGTCACCTTCTCATCATCCCACGTCACTTCTTCCATGAGCGCACGGCTCAGACCGTGTAAAGCGCCGCCTTCGGCCTGGTTCTTGATGCCGTCGGGATTCGAAATAGGTCCGCAGTCGAGCGCGATCACCAGACGCTTCACCACAACCGCGCCGGTATCCTGATTCACATC
>Ga0068859_100008021_pt1 | contig 10706 bp, 9 predicted proteins | sample KBSSwiS22_FD_66585 | JGI IMG/M metagenome (GOLD analysis project Ga0068859, IMG submission 66585) | Switchgrass rhizosphere microbial communities from Kellogg Biological Station, Michigan, USA - KBS Switchgrass S2-2 | ecosystem: Host-associated > Plants > Roots > Rhizosphere > Soil ... | reverse complement strand
CGACCTGGCGGCGTAGCACGGCCAGTTGGTGGCGTAGGACGGCGATCTCGACGTCCTTCTCGTCCGGCCGGTTGCCGAGACCAACGACTGCGAGCAGTCTGCGTACCAGCAGGAACACGATGGTCGACACCATGCTCTCATGATCTACGAAGTGCTATCCGCCCTGCTCAGAGGCCCTGACCGTCTACTTGCACCCCACAGCCAGCGGCGAACGCGGCAAGGTCGCCGCGGTCGCCGCGGACGGTGTGCGGGCTGCGCCCCGCGGTCGTCAGGTCGGTCAGGAAGTCGCCGACGGGACCGGTGAGTGGATGGCCGGCGGGGAGCGTCACCATCACGGTCACGGCGGGCCTCCGTCCTTATCCTGCGATAAGTCCGGGAAGGCTCTCACTGTGACGGCCGTGTCCGGGCAGGTCAACTGATCGTCTTGGCTGGTTTTCCTGTGACAACGCCTCTTGTCGAAGGAACGGCGGTGTCGGTCAGGGGCAGGGGGCGCGGTACGGGGCGTCTGGAAGGATGTCGTGCCATTCTGCGGCTGTCAGCTGGTTGGCGGCCGGATCGGTACACGCAGCCGTGACCAGCCGGCCCGCGTCAAGGTCGAGGTCCCACATGAGCGTGCCGTCGCTGCTGGTGGTGGCGAGCCGTTTCCCGTCGGGGCTAAACGCTGCCGTGCCGAACGACCCGGTCTGGCCGACGAAGGTGGCTAGCGGCTGGTCGACGGTGCCGTTGCGGGTGGCGTCCCATATGGCCGTGCCGTCGACGCTGGTGGCGAGCCGATTCCCGTCGGGGCTAAACGCCACCGCGCTGACCAACCCGGTCTGGCCGGTGGTGAAGGTGGCCAGCGGCTGGTCGACGGTGCCGCTGCGGGTGGCGTCCCATATGGCCGTGCCGTCGCTGCTGGTGATGGCGAGCCGTTCCCCGTCCGGGCTAAACGCCATCGCGCCGAACGACCCGGTCCGGCTGGTGGTGAAGGTGGCCAGCGGCTGGTCGACGGTGCCGCTGCGGGTAGCGTCCCACCACATGGCGGTGCCGTCGCTGCTGGCGGTGGCGAGCCGTTCCCCGTCCGGGCTAAACGCCACCGCGTAGACCTCGATGCCGGGGAAGGCGGTGAGGGCGACGAGAGACCGGACGGCCCGGCGGGCTTCGGGGGTCGGGGCGGTGTGATATGCGGCGATGGCGAGGCGGCGGGCGAGCGCACGGTCGCTTACGGTGGTTGCCATCGAGGCGTCGGCGAGTTGGCTGGACCAGGCCTGCAGCTCGGAGGTGGTCGGCGGGTTCGGCGGGTTGGGCGTGCCGGGCAGGAGCCCGACTAGCAGGGTGGTGGTGAGAGCGGCGAGAGCGCCGGCGCCGACCAGCACCCGGCGGCGGATGCCGCCGAACCGGCGGGCCCGGTCTTGGTGGCTCGGGGTGTCGGTGAGGGTATCCGCCGGCGGTTCGGGTGGGCCGGCCGTTGACGCGTCGCCGAACCCGCCGTCGCTCTGGACGGGCGGCGGAGGTGGCGGTGGGGCTGCGAGGTGGCGGATCGGGTCGGCTAGGTGCAGTGGCAGGCTGGTCTCGGCGAGCCAGCCAGGCCCGTAGACGCTGACGGCGGCGCCGGCGAGCGCGGTGGCGAAGGTATCGGCATCCGGGTAGCGGTCCGCGGGTTTCTTCGCCAGTGCTCGCAGCACGACGGCGCCGATGGAGTCGGGCACGCCGTCAAGGGGCGGCGGTGGAGCCGTCAAGCGAAGCTGCCAGAGCATGGCCGGCGGCAGGGACAGGTCGAACGGTGGGACGCCAGCGAGTAGTTGGTAGAGGACCACCGCGAGGGAGTAGAGGTCTGTGGCTGGGGTGAGCCGGCCGCCGACGATCTGTTCGGGGGCCATGTAGCCCGGGGTGCCGGCACCCTGGGCGGTGCCCGTGGTCCCGGAGCCGGTGAACATCCGCGCGATCCCGAAGTCGCCAACCTTCACCGTGCCGTCGGCGTCGAACAGGACGTTGCCCGGCTTGATATCGCGGTGCAGGATCCCTCGACTGTGGGCGTGGGCGAGCCCGGCCGCGACCGCGAGGCCGACCGCGCATGCCTCCGGCTGGCTGAGGTCACGCCGCCGAGCGAGGGTGCCGCCGGCGAGCAGCTCCATGACGATCAGGCCGAGCCCCTCGGCCTCCAGATAGTCATGGACACGCACGATGTGTGGATGATTCAGACTGGCCAGCAGTTCAGCCTCGGTCGCGAAACCTCTACCGGCCACGGTGTCCTCGATAGGGACCACCTTGATAGCCACATCGCGCTTGAGCCGTTTGTGCCGGCCAGCGACAACCAGACCGAACCCACCTCGACCCAGTGCATCACCGATCTTGTAGCCAGGCGCCGCGGCGGCGATCAGCCTTTCAGAGACAATCACCTCGCGGGCCGCCGCCAGACAGGCAGGAAGCACCGTCGCACCGTGCCGACCTCCGTACCCCCCGTACGGCCGATGCGACGTCCCTCCGGCCGCGTTTCCTGTGAGACGCAGCATTATCACAGGAAAACCGGCGAACCACGACGCCGACTCCCCGAACGGGCATCGCCAGCGCGTGGACATCCGGTCGGGAACCGCCAGGCACGCCGGCAGGAACTGCGACACTACCTCGCCGAAAGGCCGTCGAGTCCTCCGGCGGGGCACCGTCACGACCGGCGCCCTCGTGTCGGCTCTGCTTCTGGACTAGTTGATTGTGTGGTGTTGGGCTGTGCCCCAACACCACACGCCGGGCAACATGTGAAAGATCGAATCTGGCTTCGGCTCGCCGCACCCGCAACGCACCAGCCGCCGCTGCCGCCGGCCGGCCGCCGCGTCCGGGCCGTGTCTGCCGTGCACACGAGTTCGGACATTCACACTAGTCGATCTCTGCGTCTCGTGAACGATCGCTCACGGACGCCCGGAGCGAGCTCGCATCACCGCCGCTGCCGCGACTTTTGCCTACCAGGCCGATCGAGCGCAGGTAGCGTTCGCCCAGGACCCCGAGATGGTCGACGAGACCGGGCGGTCCTGTGACCTCGAAGTCGAGTCCGAGCATGCCGATGTACACCGCGATGGTCTCGAGGCTGTCGGCTCCCGTCACGAGGATGCACTGCTCGTCGCTGACCGACTCGACCACGCCGACGGTGGCATTGATACGCGACAGCACCTCCTGCGCGGAGGCGAACACGGTGATCCGGGCGTGCACCTTCCAGCCCGTCGAGGCGACGTCACGCAGGACGAAGCTCGTGTAGTCGAGCCCGGGCAGCGGGGTCGGGGTGAACACGCGGCGGGTGGGCATGCGCGGGGCGATCCAGTCGACCCGGAACGTCGCCCAGGTGCCGGCCTGCGGATCGCGGCCGACCAGGTACCAGCGGCGCGTCCAGCTGACGAGCCGGTAGGGCTCCACGAGCTTGTGCCCGGACCTCGCCGACGTGCCCGAGGGCAGCTCGCCCACCCGGCCGTCGGACCCGGCGGTGTAGTCGAAGCGGAACCATTCGCGGTCGCGGACGGCCGTCGCGATCTGGGCCAGGACCGCCGCGTCGACCTCGGGGTCCTCGACGTTGGAACCGGTGTTGTGCGGCCCCTGCGAGGTGGACTCGTGAATCGCCGCCACCTGGCGGCGCAGCCGGTGCGGCAGCACCTGCTCCAGTTTGGCCAGGGCACGGGCACTGCTGTCGTGGACGCCGCTGATGCCGGTTCCGGCGCGCAACCCGATCGCGACAGCGACGGCCTCCTCGTCGTCCAGCAGCAGCGGCGGCAGCTTCGCGCCGACGCCGAGCTTGTAGGAACCGGTCGTGCCACGCGTGGCGTCCACGGGATAGCCGAGCTCGCGCAGCCGCCAGATGTCGTTGCGGATCGTGCGACTGCTCACGCCGAGACGTTCGGCCAGCTCGGAGCCCGGCCAGGACGGTCGCGACTGCAGCAGCGAGAGCAGGGCGAGCAGCCTCGCCGAAGTTTCCAGCATGATCTGCATGATGCCGCACCATTAGGAATCAAGTGTGCCTATATGGGTTCTACCGTGAAGACATGACGACGACGAAGTCCGCTTCCACCGAGATCCGCCCGTTCCGCGTAGAGATCGCGCAGGCCGAGCTCGACGATCTCGCCCTGCGGCTGGCCAACACCCGGCTGCCCCGCCCCGCCGCGGTCGACAACTGGGACCTCGGCACGCCGAACGGCTACCTGCGCGAGACCGTCGACTACTGGCGCGACAGCTTCGATTGGCGGGAGCAGGAGGCGCGGATGAACGAGTTCCCGCACTACCTCACCGACATCGACGGCCAGACCGTCCACTTCATCCACGTGCCCTCCGCCGAGCCGGACGCCACCCCCCTGCTGCTCGTCCACACCTACCCCGGCTCGTTCGTGGACTTCCTCGACATGATCGGCCCCCTCACCGACCCCGTCGCGCACGGCGGACAGGCCGAGGACGCGTTCAGCGTGGTCGTCCCGTCGATCCCCGGCTTCGGCTTCAGCACCCCGCTGTCGGGCGGGGACTGGACGATGGCTCGGGTCGCCCGCACCTTCGATGCCCTCATGCGCCGCCTCGGCTACGAAACCTACGGCTCGCACGGCAGCGACGCCGGCGCCCTGGTCTCCAGGGAGCTCGGGCTGCTCAACCCGCCCGGATACCTCGGCATGCACGTGCTGCAGCTGTTCTCCTTCCCTTCGGGCGACCCGGCCGAGTTCGCCGGTTTCGGGCCCAAGGAGTACGCGGCACTGGAGCATCTGCAGTGGTTCCAGTCGGTCGGCGGCTACAACGCCATCAACGCATCCCGGCCGCAGACCGTCGCGGTCGGCATCGCGGACTCGCCGGTCGGCCAGCTGGCCTGGAGCGAGCTGTTCAACTCCTTCGGCAACGGCACCAGCCTGGTGACCCGCGACCAGATCCTCACCCAGGTCACGCTGTACTGGCTCACCAACACCCAGGCCACCGCGGGCCGCTACCACTACGCCGAGGCACACTCCGGCGCGCAACCGGCCATCAACACCGCGCCGACCGGGGTCGCGGTCTTCGCCGACGACTTCCAGACCATCCGCTCCCTCGCCGGACGCGACAACACCAACATCGTGCACTGGAGCGAGTTCCCCACCGGCGGCCACTTCGCCTCCCTCGAGGTCCCCGACGCCGTAACCGCCGACCTGCGCACCTTCTTCGCGGCGCTACGGAAGAGCTGAACCTCCGGCTACGGCGGTCGGCCGCCGCCTGGCCACCAAGAGGTCACGGCGACGAGGTGACGAGGTGGCACCGCCCGTCCCGGACCCTCCCGATCATGCCAAGGGAGGACGCCCGACCGCGGCCAGTGGGGCCTACGGCCGGTTGCGCGTGCCCTGATCGATCGGCAGGGTGATGCCGGTCACGTAGCGTCCCTCGTCGCTGACCAGCCAGAGAAGTGCGTTGCTCACGTCGATCGGTTCGATCCAGGGCCGTCCCAGCGGTGACACCTTCTTGAGCGCCGCCATGGTGTCCGTCAGGCTCGGGGCTGGGAGGTCCGGCCGGAAGAAGCTGTGCTGGGACCGGTTCTGGGTGACCATCGGGGTGCCCACCGTCCCCGGGCACAGGGCGTTCACGCGGATGTCGTGGCGGGCCAGCTCGTTGGCGAGGGTCAGGGCCAGACCGATGACGCCGTGCTTGCTCGCGTTGTACGCGCCCAGATGCGGAATCCCGGCGAGGCCCGCTCCTGAACTGGTGAGCACGATCGCTCCGCCGCGGCCACCGGCGATCATCGGGGGCACGACCACGCGGATCGTGTTGAAGACACCGGTCAGATTGACGGCGATCTGATCGCCCCACTCCTGCGGCGTGATCTCCCAGATCTTCGCGAGCCGCGGTGAGATGCCGGCGTTGGCGGACACGATGTCCAGCGCTCCAAGTTCACCCACCCCACGGGTCACGAGTTCCCGGAGCGCGTCGGCGTCGCGGACGTCGGCCTGACCCCACACCACCCGCCGGTCCAGGGCCTCGACCGCCGCCACCGTCTCGGCGAGGTCGGCCTCCGTCCCGAGGCCGTACTCGAGCGTCGGCAGGTCCTCGAGCACATCCAGCAGGATCAGATCCGCGCCCTCCTGCGCCAGCCGTATCGCATGTGACCTTCCCTGCCCGCGGGCCGCACCCGTGACCAGCGCGACCTTGCCCTCGACCCGACCCATCAGACTGCCTTCTCCCTACGCAACGTGGCGATCTCGGACTGAGTGAACCCCGCCTTGGTCAGAACGAGGTCGGTGTGCTCACCGCAGGCGGGCGCGGGGGCGGGCGAGCCAGCCGACGCGTCGTCGCCCGCCCCGGCCAGTCGCACGGGGCTTCGCAGCACCGTCGCCCCGTCCTCGAGCTCCAGCAGGTTCCCGCGCGCCCGGACATGCGGATCGTGCAGGAGATCGGGCACGGTGCTGACCGGCCCGACCGCGGCCTCCGGGAGGAGTTGGACCCACGCGGCCATCGGCCGGGACGCGAACAGCGCCGCCAGCCGCTCTGCCATGGCGGTCTGCTCCGCGGCCGGGGCGTACAGCCGATCCACAAGACCGGGCAGATCGAGCGCGGCGCAGAGCGCCCGCCACGGACGCGGCTCCGCCGCGGCCAGCGTCAGCAGCCGGCCGTCCGCGCACCGGTAGGCCCGGCGGCTCGCGCTCACGCCCCAGCCCGCCGCTCCCCCCTCGCTCACCCTGGCGACATGTTCCGAGAGCAGCCAGCTCGCCGCGTCGAGGATGCTGGTGTCGACCAGCCGCCCCCGGGCCTGTGCGGTCCCGCTCGCGCAGCGCCGCCAGAATGCCGATCACGGCGACCAGCGCGCCGATCGGCACGGCGATCACCACGTCCGGCGTCGCCGGCACGCTGTCCCCGGCGAGCAGGCTCAGCAGCCCGGAGTACCCGAGAAAGCTCAGATCGTGAGCGGGACGATCCGCGTAGGGGCTGGCCTGGCCGAACCCGGTGAGCGAGCACCAGACCAGGCCCGGGTTCACGGCCCCGAGCTGAGCGAAGCCGATTCCCGTCCGGTCCAACGAACCCGGACGAGCGGACTCGACCAGCACGTCGGCATCCGCGGCCAGGCGGCGCAGGACCGCCGGTGCCGCGTCGTGACGAAGATCGAGAGTCATGGAGCGCTTCCCGTGGTTGTACGCCGCGTGAGCGCCCGGGATCGTTCGCAGCAGCAGGTCGCCTGGGCCAGGCTGTTCGACGCGCAGGACCTCAGCGCCGAGATCGGCCAGCAGCCGGGTGCAGAGGGCGCCGGGGTGTAACCGGCTGAGGTCGAGGACCCGGATGCCGGTCAACGGCCCAGCCCCGGTCACTGCCGGGCTCCGGGGCCGCGCCGGACCGGGGTGAACCTCGCCGGCCCGAACCGCGGATCGTGCGCGAGGCCCGCTCCGCGAGGGCGGACGACCTCCTCGGTTCCCGGCGGGTCCTGCGCGTTCATGAGCGGCCTCCTCGGCTGTGCCGCCTCGCGGCAAGCCCGGAGGCTACGCAGCCACACGGGCGCAGTCAACAGAAATCAAGATCTGTCGTATGTCGTCCGGCTTGTCGCCTTTTTGTGGGCCGTCTGCTCTTGATCCGGACTCCACAAGGCATCAAACTATGAGATCTGTCGTGTGTAGAGGGCACGGTGGCGTGCCGTCACAGAAGAAAGCAGGCGATCGATATGGGCGGTGCGGCGCATCGGATGCTGATCGACGGCGAGCTCGTGGCGGCACAGGACGGCCGCGAGTTCGACAACATCAACCCCGCCACCGAGGCGATCATCGGTGCAGCGCCGGAAGCGTCGGCGAACGACGTCGAGCGGGCGATCGCGGCCGCACGCCGCGCGTTCGACACCAGCCGCTGGTCGACCGACGTCGACCTGCGCATCACGTGCATCGGTCAGTTGCAGGCCGCACTGCGCAAGCAGGCCGATGTGCTGCGACCGGTGCTGACGGCGGAGTCGGGCATGCCGCTGGCGATGGCGTTCATGATGGGTGTCGACCCGGCGATCGAGGCGATGTCCTACTACCCGGACATGCTGCCCACCGTGGAGTTCGCCGAGGAACTGCCCGAAAAGGAGATCTTCGGGACTCCCGTGCGTCGGGTCGTGCGCCGCGAACCCGCCGGCGTCGTCTCCGCGATCACCCCGTGGAACGTCCCGTTCGAGATCAACCTCCGCAAGTCCATCGCGGCACTGGCGGCGGGCTGCACCGTGGTACTCAAGCCGGCCCCGGAAACGCCCTGGTCGGGGACGTTGATCGCGGCGGCCGCCGCCGAGACCGACCTCCCCCCCGGCGTCCTGAACATCGTCACGACCTCCGACAACAGCGTCGCCGAGATCCTGACCAGGCACCCCGACGTCGACCAGGTCGCCTTCACCGGCTCCACCGCGACCGGCCGCCTGATCATGGCGAACGGTGCGCCGACAGTGAAGCGGGTGTCGCTGGAACTCGGCGGGAAGTCCGCCCTCATCGTGCTCGACGAGGAGTCATTGCAGGCCGGCGTCGCCACCGCCGCGGGCACCATCTGCGTGCACAGCGGCCAGGGATGCACGCACTACACCCGGCTCCTCGTCCCCGCGCGTCTGATCGCCACGGCGACCGAGCTGGCCAAGGGCGCGATGGAGGCGATGCCCTACGGCGATCCACTGGACATGAACCACATGATGGGACCGCTGATCAGCCAGCGCCAGCTCGATCGGGTCCTGGGCTACATGGACCTGGGCAGGACGGAGGGGCAGTTGGTCACCGGCGGTGGTCGCGCCACCCAGTTCGACCGCGGCTACTTCGTACAGCCGACCGTGTTCACGAACGTCTCGAACTCCGCGCGGATCGCCCGCGAGGAGATCTTCGGCCCGGTGCTCTCGATCATCCCGTTCACCGACGACGACGACGCCGTGGCGATCGCGAACGACTCGACCTTCGGGTTGAGCGGGGCGGTCTTCAGCATCGACACCGTCCGTGCCACCGGCGTGGCACAACGGCTGCGCACCGGCACCGTGTCGGTCAACGGCGCGCCGTGGTTCGATGTCGACTCGCCGTTCGGCGGCTACAAGCAGAGTGGACTCGGCCGGGAGTTCGGACGCGAGGGCCTGGAGGACTTCATGGAGATCAAGACAATGAGCTTCCCCGCCTAGATGGCCCGTACCCAGCCGGCCCGGTGGGGCGCGCAGGCCCCGACCACCGAGGACGAGGCCCGCGAACGCATCCTGCTCGCGGCGATGCGCTGCTACCTGCGGCATGGTGTTCCACGGACGACCGTGGAGGACATCGCCCGCGAGGCGATGATCCACCGGACCACCGTCTACACATATTTCAAAAGCCGGGACGAGATTCTGGCCGGGGTGGTTCTCGTCGAGGCCCGAGGCCTCGTGACCGCGTCCGATCGGATCATGAGCGGCGCGGGCCGGTTCGAGGACCGCCTGGTCGACGCCTTCCTCGCCGCCCGGCGGGCGATCGCGCAGTCCCCGTTCCTCTCCCTGCTGTTCGACCGCGACAACGCCGCCCAGACGTTCGGCGCCACCGACGCCTCGGACCTGATACAGCGGCGGACCCTGCCGGCGCTCACCGGCTACATCGCCACGGCCCAGGAGAGCGGCGAGCTACGGGACGATGTCAGCGCCCTCGCGATGGCCCGCTGGCTGCTACGCGTCCAGTACATGCTCATGACCGACCCACCCGAGAAGAACGACGCCGTCGAGGCGACTCTGCGGATTTTCGTCGTCGCCTCCATCGCACCCCGACCAGCCCACGAGCCTGTTGACTGAACAATGCTGCACAAGGGAGAAAGCGGACATGGCTGTTCCCACCCTCCGTTACGATTTCCGACACCCTCCGTCCGCACCGTCGTCTCCGGCGGAGCGCTATCAGACCTGCCTTGAGCAGTGCGCCTGGGCCGAGCAGCACGGATTCGGTCGCGTGATTTTCTCCGAGCACCACGCGCTGGCCGACGGATTTCTTCCGTCGCCCCTGGTAGCCGCCGCCGCGGTGACCGGAGCGACCCGGAATCTGACGGTGCTGGTAGCCGCCGCGCTGCTGCCGCTGTACGACACCCTCCGCCTCGCCGAGGACCTCGCGGTGCTCGACCTGCTCAGCGGTGGACGGGTCCAGATCGTGGCGGGCATCGGTTACCGGGACATCGAGTTCGACATGTTCGGCATCGACCGCAGGGGACGCGGCCGGTACATGGAGCAGCAGATCCGTGACCTGCTGGCGGCCTGGGCCGGCCAGCCGGTCACGGCGCACGGCAGGGATGTGGTCATCACTCCCCGGCCGGCGAGCGACCCGCGTTCGCTGATCTACGTGGGCGGCGCCAGTGAGATCGGGGCGCGTCGGGCGGCGGCACTCGACCTCGGCTTCGCCCCGGCGCTGCCCGACCCCGCCATGTACACGGCCTACACCGAGGAGTGCGCCCGACTCGGCCGCGCCCCACGGCGCATCATCCCGGGTGCGACGCACGGCTTCCTCTTCGTGACCGAGGATCCCGAGAAGGCGTGGGAGGCACTGGCCGGATACGCCCTCTACGAGGCTGTCACGTACTCCTCCGACAAGCCGGAGTCGGAACGCTCCAGCGCGACCGTGACAGGTGTGGATCTTGCCGCGGTGCGCGCCTCCGGCGTCTACCAGGTCGTCACCCCGGACGAGTGCGTCGAGCTCGCCGAGGCGCTGGAACCCGACCAGCCGCTGGTGTTCCACCCGCTGATGGGCGGGATGCCACCGGACCTCGGCTGGGCCAGTCTGGAGCTGTTCGCGTCGAAGGTGCTCCCACGGCTGTCCGCTCGG
>Ga0068859_100008015_pt1 | contig 10708 bp, 12 predicted proteins | sample KBSSwiS22_FD_66585 | JGI IMG/M metagenome (GOLD analysis project Ga0068859, IMG submission 66585) | Switchgrass rhizosphere microbial communities from Kellogg Biological Station, Michigan, USA - KBS Switchgrass S2-2 | ecosystem: Host-associated > Plants > Roots > Rhizosphere > Soil ... | reverse complement strand
GACGAGCGAGGAGCTGGATTCGGCCTTCGCCAGGATGACAATGAAAAACCTCCGCCCCCCTATCCCCAAACCTCCCGAAGCACCCGCGCAAAATTCCCCCCCAGAATCTTCGCGATCCGCGCATCCGAATGCCCGCGCCTCGAGAGCATCCCCGCCAACACCTCGAACCTGTTCGCCACATTCAAATCCGGAATGAACATGTAGAGATCCTGCGGCCGGCCCTTGGCGAAGACACCGTCTTCGGTCATGCCCTTGATCATCTCGCGATTGCTCTTCTCGAATTCGGCGGTGCGCTCAGTCGGTGCGACCTGCCCGTCGGTGCCGATGCCTACGTGGTCTTCGCCGCACACGTCGATCATGTGCTCGAGGTGGCGGATCACGTCGATCGCCATCGGCTGCGTGTCGGTGCGAAGGTAAGGCCAGAAGATGACGCCCGCGACCCCGCCGCGCTCGGCCATCGCGCGCAGTTCCGCGTCGCCGGTGTTGCGCGGCAGGTCCGAGAGCGCGCGGCAGCCGGTGTGGCTGATCAGCACCGGCGCTTTCGACGCGGCGATGCCTTCGGCGATCGTGCGCGGCGATCCGTGCGCGAGATCGACGACGACTTTCTCCGCGTTCAAGCGCTCGACGACTTCATGCCCGAAGTTGCTGAGGCCTGCGTTGCCGGGTTCGAGGCAGCCGTCGCCGATGAGATTGCGCCGGTTGTGCGTGAGTTGGATCACGCGCACGCCGAGCTCGCGGAATACCTTGATGCGGTCGGAGTCCTCGCCGAGCGGCTCGGCGCCTTGGAAGCGCAGGATCATGCCGACGCGATGTTCGCGATGCGCGCGTATCACATCATTCGCGTTGTCGACAATCAGGAACAGATCCTCGTGCGCGGCGGCCTTCGCTTTGCACTTCGCGATGAAGTCCTTGACCTTCTGCACCGCCGCGTCGTCCATCCAGAAGCGGCCGCTGGGCGCGACACTGAACAGCACGCTGGTGAGTCCGCAGGCGCGCGCCACGGCGAGCTCGTTGGGAACGCCGGGATCATCGTCTTCCATGTAGAAAAGCCCGAACCCGCCTTCGCCGTCGATCGCGATCGCATCGCGGAATGGCGGCCACGGTGAAGCTGCGGCTCGCGCGGATCGCATCACACCTGCGCCGATGCCAAGCGCGGCCAACGCCGCCGTCGCCACGAATTCGCGTCGATTCGTCATGCCCCGTCCCTTCACCCCAAGATCGGCAGATTCTACGACAAGCTTCGGAGGTGGCGCGATGCGTCAGTTGGCTCGCGAGAACGGCGCCGCGACGCCGCCGAGCCGGATTACCCGATGGTGACTTCCGGCGCATGCCATCGCGCGGGCAACCGCTACGCTCGGCCGACGAACCGATGGAGTCCCCGATGAAACCCGCATTGCTGGTCCTTTGCGCAAGTCTCCTCGCCGCGTCGGCCTTTGCAGGCGCGGCGCCCGCCGTGAATCGCGTCGAAGCCGGCAACCGCATCGGCGAGAACATTCCCGAGATTCCCGCCGAGCTCACCGATCGCCTGCAGCGCTATTCGAACACGCGCGGCGCGAGCCTCGGCGGATGGCTCGCGGACGGCTCGGGCCTGCTGATCACGACGCGTTTTGCGAATACGGTACAAGTACACCGGGTCAAGATGCCGGGCGGCGCGCGCGAGCAGCTGACGTTCTACGACGAGCCGATCGCGAGCGTGGCCGCGAATCCCAAGCGCGCCGGATTCGTATTCGGGAAAGACGTCGGCGGCTCGGAGTTCTGGCAGCTTTACTGGTTCGACATGGCGACGCGCGAGGTCAAGCTCCTGACCGACGGCAAGTCGCGCAACCAAGATCCGTTGTGGTCGCACGACGGCAGCAAGCTTGCGTACGGCAGCACCGAGCGCAACGGCAAGGACACCGACGTGTGGGTGCTCGATCTCGCGAGCGGCGAGAGAAAGCCGGTCGTGACCGAGGGCGGCGCATGGACGCCGACCGATTTCTCGCCCGACGGCAAGGAACTCCTGGTCCAGAAGAACGTCTCGATCAACGAGGTATATCCCGGCGTCGTCTCGCTCGACGACAAGAAGCTGACGATGTTTCCGGTCGACGGCGGCAAAGCCGCGTTCGGTCCGTTCCGTTTCGCGCCGAACGGCGGCGGCGTGTATTTCACGTCCGACGAGGGCAGCGAATTTCATACGCTGCGCTTCCATGATTTGAAGACGAAGAAGATTAGCGATCTCAGCAAGAAGATTCCATGGAACGTCGAGGATTTCGTTTTGAGCGAGGACGGATCGCGCCTCGCGTTCGTCACCAACGAAGATGGTTTCTTCGCGCTGCACGTCATCGATACCGCGACGCGCGCGGAGCTGCCGCTGCCGGCGCTGCCCAAAGGGGTTATCTCCGGCGTCGACTTCAAGAACGACGGCAACACGCTCGCGGTCGCGATGCTGACTTCGGTCACGCCGAGCGACGTGTATTCGATCGATCTTTCCGCGAAGACGCTCGCGCGCTGGACCGAGAGCGAAGTCGGCGGACTCGACGCGACGAAATTCGTCGAGCCGACGCTAGTTCATTTCCCGAGCAAGGCTGGCGGCAAGACATTGTCGATCCCGGCGTTCTACTACGCGCCGAAAACGCCAGGCCCGCATCCGGTGATCATCAGCATCCACGGCGGTCCGGAATCGCAGGCGCTGCCGGTGTTTTCCAGCGAAAACCAGTTTCTCGTCAACGAGCTCGGCATCGCCGTGCTCGTCCCGAACGTGCGCGGCTCCGACGGATACGGCAAGACGTATCTCAAGCTCGACAACGGCTTCAAGCGCGAAGATTCGGTCAAGGACATCGGCGCGCTGCTCGATTGGATCGGCAAGCAGCCCGAGCTCGACGCCAAACGCGTTGCTGTGTACGGCGGCTCGTACGGCGGCTACATGGTGCTGGCCTCGATGACGCACTACAACGATCGCCTGCGCGCCGGCGTCGACATCGTCGGCATCTCCAACTTCGTGACGTTCCTCAACAACACGGAAAGTTATCGTCGCGACTTGCGCCGCGTCGAATACGGCGACGAGCGCGACGCCAAGATGAAAACTTTCCTGGAGAAAATCTCGCCGACGACGAACGCGAAGAACATCACGATCCCGCTGTTCGTGTCGGCCGGCGCCAACGATCCTCGCGTGCCGGCCTCCGAAGGACAGCAGATCGCGAACACCGTGCGCGGCAATGGCGGCGACGTGTGGTTCCTCGAATTCAAGGACGAAGGCCACGGCTTCCGCAAGAAACCGAACGTCGATTATTTCCGCGCGGCGACGATGCTGTTCTGGCAAAAATATCTCGTCGGAGAATCCTGATCGCACGAAACGGAAGTTCGAAGCGATGAAGAAAGCCATGCGGTGGATTCGCCGGATACTGCTGCTCGCGATCGTCGCAATCTTGTGCTCGTGGATCTGGGCGCTGATCGCGGTGCGCGGCACGTTCGTCGGGTTTCAGCCCGCGACGAACGCCGGCGGCGAAGCCGTCGTTGCCGGAGCGCAAGGACATCGCATCGTCGGCCGCATGTACGTCGCCGGCGCACCGGATCCCTCGGCACCGCTCGTCGTCGTGCTGCACGGCGACGCGCCGTTCATCCATCCGGGCTATCAGTACGGATTCGCCGACGACATCGCGAAGGCCGCGCCCGGCGTGCGCGCGGTCGGGCTGATGCGCCCAGGTTACGCGGACCGCTACGGTGCGCGTTCCGACGGCGATCGCGGCTTCGCTTCGGGCGAGAACTACACCGCGGACGTCGTGCACGATCTCGCTGACGCGATCCGATCGCTGCAGCAGCAATGGCATGCGCCGTCGGTCGTGCTGGTCGGACACTCGGGAGGTTCGGCGATCGCGGCAAATCTCGCTGCAACCGAGCCGGGTCTCATACGCCACGTGTTTCTGGTCTCGTGTCCTTGCGACGTGCCGGTGTTCCGCAAGCATATGGCGGCGCTGCAATGGAGCCCGATGTGGATCGTGCCGACGCACAGCTTGTCGCCGATCGAGACGCTGGATCACATGGACCGCGCGACGATCGTGACGGCGTTTTCCGGTTCGGAAGATCCGCTGACGCTGCCGAGCTACGCGAAAGCCTATGTCGACAAGGCGACGTCGCTCGGGATTGCGGCGAACCTCGTCATGATTCCGGGCAAGGGCCACGAAATTCTCGACGATCCCGCGGTCGAGCGGGCGGTCGCCGCAGCGGCGCGCGATCGCTAGCCGACCTTCTCGAAGATCAAACCACCGGGCTGAAAAGCCGTCGGCATCAGGTAGTGATCGACGAGCAGGAACGCGAACAGCGCCATCAAGTACACGATTGAATAATTGAACACGCGCATCGCGAAGAATTCGTCGGGCGGGTGCAACAGACGAACTGCGTAGTAGAGGAATCCGCCGCCGAGCACGAGCGCGCCGCCGAGATAGAAGAGTCCGCTCATGCCGGTGAGATACGGCAGCACCGTGATAACGAGCAGCAGGATCGTGTAGTAGAGAACGTGCCAGCGCGTGTAGATGACGCCGTGCGTAACCGGCAGCATCGGCACCTGCGCGCGCGAGTAGTCGTCGCGGCGGAAGATCGCGAGCGCCCAGAAATGTGGCGGCGTCCAGATGAAGATGATGAGGAACAAGAGCAGCGCGTAAGGATGCACGCTGCCGGTGACGGCGACCCAGCCGAGCACCGGCGGCGCCGCGCCGGCCGCGCCGCCGATGACGATGTTCTGCGGCGTGGCGCGCTTCAAATAGGCGGTGTAGACGATCGCGTAGCCGATCAGCGAGGCGAATGTCAGCGCGGCGGTCAGCGGATTGACCAGCGCGATCAGGATCGCCATCGACAGCGTGCCGAGAATCACGGCGAACGCGAGCACCTGCGAAGGTTTCAGCGTTCCGGTCGCGAGCGGGCGCTGCGAAGTGCGCGCCATCAGGCGATCGATGCGCTGGTCGATCAGATGATTGATCGCCGCCGCCGACGCGGCCGCAAGCCAGATGCCGATCGTGCCGGCGATCAGCGGTCGCAGCGGCACCATGCCCGGCACGGACAGGAACATGCCGATGACCGCGGTGAATACGATCAGCGCGACGACGCGGGGCTTGGTCAGCTCGAGGTATTGGCTGGCGATGGACGACATTGTTCTTGTGCGGTTTTCAGACTAGCGAAGAGTACCCTCTCTCCCGCTTGCGGGAGAGGGTTGGGGTGATGGAAGTCGGAGCGCGAGATCGGGAGACGTCGAACCACAGCGCCCTCACCCTGCCCTCTCCCGCGGCGGGAGAGGGGACATCATCGCACCCGCGATACGCGCACCAACAGCGCCATCAACGTCAGCAGCAAGAGCGCCGCGACGCCGTTATGCGCCGTCGCCACGGGCAACGGCAATCCCAGCTTCACGTTGCCGATGCCGAGCGACACCTGCACCAGCAGCAGAGCGCCGAGCACGATCGCAAGCCCGCGCAACCCTGCGCGCGCCGCGCGATGCGCGAGCCAGCCGAGATAGCAGAACACGACCAGCGCGCCGATGCGATGCGCGAGCTGAATCGCCGCACGCGCCGGCGCGTCGAGCACTCCGCCTTCGTAATTGACGCCGATGCCGCGCCAGAGCACGAAGCCTTCCTTGAAATCGGTCGCCGGCCACCACTGCCCGAGGCATTGCGGAAAATCGAACCCGCAGGCGAGCGCAGCGTAGTTCGCGCTGGTCCAGCCGCCGAGCGCAATCTGCAGCGCGAGCAACGCGATCGCGACGATCGTGAAGCGCTTGAGCTCGACGTCGTCGAGCGTCGTCGGCGACGTCAGGCGCAGTGCCGTGTAGCCGAGCAGCGCGAACGTCGTGAGGCCGCCGAGGAGATGCGCCATCACGACGATGGGTTTCAGCAGGAGCGTCACGGTCCACATGCCGAGCAGTGCCTGGAACACGATGACGATGCAAGCGATCGGCGGAATCCACGCGACCTTGCCGAGCGCGTCGCGTCGGCGCCAGCACATCCACGCGAGCGCAAACGTCGTCACGATCAGGCCGCCGGCGAGAAAGCGGTGCACTTGCTCACGCCACGCTTTCCCGGATTCGACGGGACGATCCGGAAACGCTTCGTTCGCCGCCGCGATGTCGCCTTCGTGCTTGGGCCAGGTGACCTGACCGTAGCAAGTCGGCCAATCCGGACACGAGAGGCCCGCGTTCGAGAGGCGCACGAAGGCGCCGAACACGATCACGCAGAACGCGAATGCGGTGGCGAAGACGGCGATACGCGCCGGCGTCAGGAGTTTCGCGCTCATCCCTTGATGAGCCTCGCAAGATCCTTGCGCAGGAGGTTGCCGTCGTATCCCGGGGCATAGGTCAACACGAGAAAACCGTGCGGATCGACCAGCGCCACGGCGACGTCGTCGCTCGACGCGGGACGAAGATCGGAAAGTTTCGCATCGGCATCGCGTGCGGCTTCGACGGGCTTCAGCGGCGCCAGCATTTCGGGCGCGAGCGCGGCGTCGAGGGCGACGACGCGCACGCGATACGCGTTCTGATTCAGCGTCAGGCGCGCACGGCGGAGCTCATCGAGGCGCGCGAGGCATTTCTGCGCGCAATCGGGGCCGGTCACGGCGATGAGCGTCCACGACCAGTCGGCGTCCTTCCACGCGATTGGTGTGCCGTCGTCGCGAACGAAGCGCGCGGCGGTGAGATCGCGCGGCGGCGTGACCATCGTTCCGTAATTGCGCGTGCCGGCGGGGCGCCAGCCGGCCGCGTTGAGCACGTACGCAATCAAGATCGGCGCCGCGAACAGCAGCACGATCAGGATAAGGCCGAGGCGTTTTCGATTTTCGGGTGTCATGGCGATTGATCCTTGCGCCAGTGCATCGTGACGAACACGATCACGACGACGGCGGCGAGCGTGAACCATGTGAACGCATATCCGCGGTGGCGTTCGGGCGGAAAGACGTCCGGACGCCATTCGCGGATGAAACCGCTGCCCTGCTCCGGCGCGAGCAGCAGCACTTTCGGATCGAGGCTGCGTCCGGCGTCGGCGGCGATCTCGCCGACGTCGAGATAGATCGAGGTCTTCGGCCACGTCGACTGCCGCGGCAACGCATTGCCGCCGAGGCGCAGACCCGATCCCGGCGGCGGCGCGTAGAGCGCGAGAATCTGTTGCTCGCCTTCCGGTGCCGGCGGAATCGTCGGGCGTTGGCCGCGCGCATCGCGTGCGACGAAGCCGCGATCGGCGAGGAGCGGCGCGGAACCATCGGCAGGCTCGAAAATCGCGTAGGCGACGCTGCCAACTTTGCCGTCGTGCGTCTGATCGTCGAGCACGTACGCGTGCTTCGGATCGTATCGACCGCGTACGCTGACCAGCGGATAGCGCTGCGAATCCCGCGTGCGCCTTGCTTCGTTGAGCGCCACCGGCGTCTGCGAACCGGCACCGGCGAATGCAGCAAAAAGCCGCTCTTTCTGCGCGGCGCGATCGAGCTGCCAGGTGCCGAGCGTCGCGAAGGCCGCGACGCCGAAGAGCGCCAGCAGCACAGCGAACGCGCGCGGCCGATGCCAGCGTCTATCCACTGCGGCCAACGCTAGGGCGTATACTGAAGCGCGGTCTCGTCGACCGCTTTCTGCCGATACGACGCGCGATGCTCAGCAAGGTTCTCATCATCATTTTCCTCGCGGCGATCATCTACAACCTCGGCGCCGGGCTTTATTTCATGATGACCGACAAGGGCCAGAGCGATCGCACGGTCAAAGCGCTGACGCGGCGCATCGGCCTCTCGGTGATCTTGATCATCCTGGTGATCATCGGCATTTGGACCGGGATCATCCGGCCGCACGGGATCGGGCAGTAAGGCGATCGGTCCTCGCGAACCACCCTCTCGTCGTCATCCCGGCGCAAGCCGGGATCCATGTTGCTCTTCCCCGGAATCAAAATGAGTCCCGGCTTTCGGAGGGACGACGTGCGTGATTCCGTTCGATGGGCCGACGCCCACCTATTCCTTTAGCCCTTCGTCTTCTCCAGCGCGACGGCAATACGCTGCAGCGAATCGGCGATCTTGCGCGTTTCTTCCAAATGATCGGTGCAGTACTGCCGCATGAATGCCATGTAGTCCGCTTGCCGCTGGCCGAATCCCACCTTCTTCATGAAATAGATGAAGAGGCCGAGAAAAATCAAAAACGGCAGCCAGTCGAGCACATATCTCATGCTCATGTGCAGGTCCCCGCCGCCGGATGTGATCAAAGCACGTAGACGAACATAAAGAGTCCGAGCCACACCACGTCGACGAAGTGCCAGTACCACGCGACAGCCTCGAATGCGAAGTGATGGTCGCGATCGAAATGGCCCTTGGCGCAGCGGAACCAGATCACGGCCAGCATCGTCGCGCCGACCGTCACATGCAGGCCGTGGAAGCCGGTAAGCATGAAGAATGTGGAACCGTAGATGCCGCTGCCGAGCGTCAGGTTGAGCTTGGTGTAGGCCTCGATGTATTCGTGCGCCTGGAAGCTAAGGAACGTCACACCGAGGATGACCGTCAGCGCGAGCCAGATCAGAAGCTGCTTGCGGTTGCCGGCGCGCAATGCGTGATGCGCGATCGTGATCGTGACGCCGGACGAGAGCAGCAACAGCGTGTTGATCAGTGGAATGCCCCACGGCGCCATCGTCTCGAAATGGCCGCCGACCGCGCCGGGGCCGTTGGTCGGCCACGCGGGCGTGAAGCTCGACCAGAGGTAGAAATTCGTCAGCGCACCGTGTCCTTCACCGCCGAGCCACGGCACCGACAGCGTGCGCGCGTAGAAGAGCGCGCCGAAGAACGCCGCGAAGAACATCACTTCGGAGAAGATGAACCACATCATTCCCATGCGGAACGAGGTGTCCACCTGTTTGTTGTACATGCCGCGGATCGATTCGCGGATAACCGTGCCGAACCAGCCGACCATCATGAAGGCGATCAGCGCAACGCCGACGTACATGATGGCTTCGCCGGCCGGCGAGTCGTTGAGCCAGAGGCCAGCGCCGCCGACGGTGCCGAGCAGGCCGAACGAGCCGATGATCGGCCAGTGGCTGCCGTGCGGGACGTAGTAGGAACCTTGGGTCTGGGCCATATCAATAATTCCTGTTTATGATCCTGCGGGCAGCGGCGAGCCTGTGGTTGCGACGCGCTGCGTCGCGACGGTGTTTTCGTAAAACGTGTACGAAAGCGTCAGCTCCGTAACTTCCTTGGGCAGCTTCGGATCGACGATGAAGCGCACGGGCATGCGCCGCGATTCGCCGGCCTTGAGCAGCTGCTCGGTGAAGCAGAAGCATTCGGTCTTGTTGAAGTAGAGCGATGCGATGCTCGGCGCGACGCTCGGCACGGCGTTGCCGACGATCGTCTCGCTGCCGTTGTTCTTCGCATCAAACCAGGCTTCGGTGAGCTTGCCCGGATGCACGTCGATGCTGGTCGTCTCGGCCGCGAACGACCACGGCAGCTTGCTGTTGACGTTGGAGACGAACTGCACGCGAATCGTGCGCGTATCGTCTTCGATCATCCCGGCGGTCTTGTTCTCGCTCGCCGCGCCCTGCGCGAGCTTGATGCCGAACACGTGCTCGCACGCGATGCGGTAGATCGGCACCATCGCGAAGCCGAACAGGAATGCCGCCGCGCAGACGATGAGCGCCGCCTTCAGCACGCCGCGATTGCGCTGGCCGGCCGGCGCGCTCATTTGTGGATCACCACTTCGACGATCGACATCACGAACAGGAACACCGCGATCGCGCCGACGATCAACGCCGTGCGCCGCGCGTTGGCGCGGCGGCGGTCGAAGTCGGTAGCGGTGGACTGCGGTTTCATCGATGTTCTGTCATTCAAAAGTGCGGGTTGTCGCCTCTCCCGCTTGCGGGAGAGGCCGCGCCATCGGCGCGGGTGAGGGCTTTCGAGAGCAGCCATCCATGGCGCGTCTTCCGTTCGGCATCCTGCCTCACCCTCAGCCGCCCGAGGGCGGCTTCGACCTCATCCGGCGCTGTGCGCCGACTTCTCCCGCAAGCGGGAGAAGTGACTCTAAAAATCAATGCGTCACGTCTCCATGCGCAAGGCTATGGTTATCGATCACCGGCGGCGTCGTAAAGCTGTGATACGGCGCCGGCGACGGCAACGTCCACTCGAGGCCGCGCGCGCCTTCCCATACCTGCGAGGTCGCCTTCTTCTTCGAGTAGTACACGCAATGGATGATAACGCCGACGAAGATCAGCTGGCTCGCACCGAACAGGAATCCGCCGATCGACGAGATCATGTTGAAGTCGGCGAACGCGACGTTGTAGTCCGGAATACGACGCGGCATGCCCGCAAGGCCGAGGAAGTGCTGCGGGAAGAACAGCACGTTCACCCACACCACGCTGTTCCAGAAGTGGATCTTGCCCCACTTCTCCGAATACATGTGGCCGGACCATTTCGGGATCCAGTAATACGTCGCGCCCATGATCGCGAAGATCGCGCCCGTGACCAGCACGTAGTGGAAATGCGCGACGACGAAATACGTATCCTGATACTGGAAGTCCGCCGGCACGAGCGCGAGCGACACGCCCGAGAAGCCGCCGATCGTGAACAGGATGACGAACGCGATCGCGAACAGCATCGGCGTCTCGAAGGTCATCGAGCCCTTCCACATCGTGGTGACCCAGTTGAACACCTTCACGCCGGTCGGAATCGCGATCAGCATCGTCGCGTACATGAAGAAGAGCTCGCCGCCGAGCGGCATGCCGACCGTGAACATATG
>Ga0068859_100008012_pt1 | contig 10709 bp, 8 predicted proteins | sample KBSSwiS22_FD_66585 | JGI IMG/M metagenome (GOLD analysis project Ga0068859, IMG submission 66585) | Switchgrass rhizosphere microbial communities from Kellogg Biological Station, Michigan, USA - KBS Switchgrass S2-2 | ecosystem: Host-associated > Plants > Roots > Rhizosphere > Soil ... | reverse complement strand
GATCTGGACGCGCAGTGGGAGGCCATGGAGACGGCGGAGCTCGCCGCCGAGGTCGCCGACCGCGGCCGGCGTGAGATCGGCTTCCTCCGGATGGCCGACCGGCTACGCCCGAACGTCGGTCATCCGCTGCGGGTCGACATCGCCGGCCCGCCTACGGCGGAGCACGGCGCTCTCACCGGCCGGCTGATCGCGCTGGGGGTGGACTGGCTGCTCGTCGAGGACCAGTCCGGCGCGGAGACCCTGATCCCGGCGTGGTCGGTGCTGGCGGTCCGCGGGCTGAGCGGGCAGTCCGCCCACCCGGGGCATGAAGGCCGGGTGGGCGCCCGGCTCGACCTGCGTTACGCGCTGCGCCGGGTGGCCCGCGACCGGTCGGAGTGCCGATTCGTGCTGACCGGCGGGCGCGTGGTCACGGGCACCCTCGATCGGGTGGGCGCGGACTTCATCGACGTCGCCGAGCACGCCCCAGGCGAGCTTCGCCGCCCGCGGGCGGTCGAGGCCGCCACAATCCCGCTGGCCGCCATCGCCTTCCTCCGCCGGATCCCCTGACTCCCGGCGGCGCCGGGAAACTGCTTAGTCCTCGGGCACACGCTCGTGGCGGGTCAGCGGGTTGGCGAGCACGAACGCCCGGGTCTGCTCGTAGGCGCGCTGGATGTAGGCCTCGAGCTCGGAACGCTCGACCCGCCACTGGCCGCGTCCGCCGATCTTGATCGCGGGGAGCTCGCCGCCGCGGACCAGCGCGTAGGTCTGCGAGGCGGAGATGTTCAGAATCTCCGCCACGTCGCTGAGCTGCAGAAATCGGTCGTTCATCGGGTTCCCCCTGGCGGATGGCTTACCACTGTGTATCAGGTCCACCCCGCAGGACGCCTCCAGATGCTTGTGGTTGTAGGCGGCTGGCCTCGATGGCCCCCGCTCGTGCCGCGACAGTCCCGGCCCGGCCGCGAACGGTCGGTGTCCCTGGACGTCCGGTCACCACCCCGAGCCGGGCAGGGGAACTTCCGCCGGTGGGCGAACCAACGTCCTGGCTGCCCACCGCGTCCAACCTGATGTCCTGAGGGGTGAAGGCGTCGGGTACACGATGTGGTCCTCGTCCGCGTACGCTGTGCGACGCAAGTTCTGCCCAACGGTCCCGAATGGAAGCTGTACGTCACGATTCACGAGGAACCGCGGTTCACGGGATGAGGAGATCAGCGGTGACCGAACTGGCTCCCGCGGTCAGCCAGGGGTCCGCTCCGGAGGGGCGCGGCCTGTCCGGGAGGTCGGCTGACCTGGGCATCCCGCCGTCCCCGCCGGCCCGCCGACTCGGCCGCCGTGGCTGGCGGGACGGCCGGTTGATCTTCGGGGTGCTGGTCGTGTTGTTGTCGGTCGTGCTGGGCGCCCGCCTGTTCGCCGCGGCCGACCGGACGACCGGCTGGGTCGCGGCGAAGACCGACCTGCCGGCCGGCCACGTCGTCACCGCCGCCGACCTGGTAGCCGTCAGGGCCCAGCTGAACGACACGACCGCGGCGCGCTACTACCCGGGCCGCCGGCGGGGCGAGGTCGTCGGCGGCACCCTGGCCCGCGCGGTCGGCGCCGGCGAGCTCATCAGCGGTTCCGACTTCGCGGGCGCGAGCTCCGCGTCGACCCGGCTCGTCCCGGTCGTCGTCCAGGCCGGCCGCCTGCCCGACCTGACCCCCGGCGACCACGTGGACGTCTACGTGTTCCAGGCCTCCGGCGCCGTCGGCACCGACGGCGCGGCCGGCACTGGCAGCTCGGCCGGAAGCGGCGACGCGACGCGCCAGGCAGCCGGAGTGGGTACCCCGGCGGTCGGCGGGGCTGGTGCCGAGGTCCTGGTACTGCACGACGTCGAGTTCCTCGGTGCGCAGCGCGTCGCCAGCGGCGACCGGTCGCTGACGCTGCGGGTGCCGGTGGACGCGGCGATCCGCGCGGTCGCGGCGTCACAGAGCGGGCGCGTCGACGTGGTGAAGCTCGTCCGGGACGGGTCCGGCCAGGTGGGCGCCACCGGGCCGACGGCCGCGCCGGGGTACGGCCGGTGAGCCTGCCGATCCTCACGGCCGTCACCGACGCCGTCGTCGAGGCCGGGCTCGTCTCGGCGTTCGACCGCCACGATCTCGGTGTCACCGTCGTGCGCCGCTGCGTGGACCTGCCCGACCTGCTCGCCGCGGTCACCACGGGCGCGGCCAGGGCCGTGCTGCTGTCCGCCGACCTGCGCCGGCTCGACCGGGACGCGCTGGCCCGGCTCACGATGGCGAACGTGGCGGTCGTCGGGCTGGTCGTCTCGGGCGACGAGGCAGGCGAACGCCGGCTGCGCCAGCTGGGCGTCGTCGCGGTCATCACCGCGGACGCGACCGCCGAGGTCGTGGCCGGCGCGGTCGTCGAGGCGACGAAAGCGCTGACGACCCGGCCTCCGCTGGGACCGGTCTCGATCACGCACGGGTTCAGTGAACCGGTCGCCGGCTATGGAACGGCGCTCCCGCCGCTGCCCGCGCCCGCCGAAGCCGACGGCGACCGGCCCGAGCCGCCGCTGGAGGAAGGCCGGGTCATCGCGGTCTGGGGTCCGACCGGAGCACCCGGGCGCACGACCCTGGCGCTGAGCCTCGCCGCGGAGCTCGCCGACCTCGGGGCAGGCGCGCTGCTCGTCGACGCCGACTCCTACGGCGGGTCGATCGGCCAGCTCGTCGGCCTGCTGGAGGAAGCGCCCGGCCTCGCGGCTGCCGCGCGCGCGGCCAACCAGGGCATGCTCGACGTGCCGAGGCTCGCGGTGCTCTGCCGGGACCTGGGCGGCGGGCTGCGGGTGCTGCCCGGGATCGCCCGGCCGTCGCGCTGGCCGGAGCTGCGCCCCAGCGCGCTGGAGAACGTGCTTGACCTGTCCAGGCGGCTGGCCCGGTTCGTCGTCGTCGACTGCGGCTTCTGCCTTGAGGCCGATGAGGAACTGAGCTACGACACATCCGCGCCGAGGCGCAACGGCGCGACACACGCGGTGCTCGCCGCGGCTGACCTGGTGATCGCGGTCAGCTCGGCCGAGCCGGTCGCGCTCGTCCGGTTCGTGCGCGGGCTCGCCGACCTGCGTGAGCTGGTGCCGGGCGTCGAGCCGATGGTCGTCGTCAACCGGCTGCGCGCCTCGGTAGCGGGCGGTGACCCGCGCCGGGAGATCAGCCGGGCGCTCAACCGGCACACCGGCACCGAGCCGGTCGCCCTGATTCCGTACGACCTGGCCGCCTTCGACGCGGCCCAGGCCGCTGGCCAGCTGCTGCGCGACGTGGCCGCGGCCTCGCCGGCCCGGGTAGCCATCCGGGACCTGGCGATCCGGCTGGCCGGTCAGGCCCCGCGCGGCCAGCGCCAGCGCCGCCGCCGCACCTCTCGCCGATGAGCGTCACTGCCAGTCGGCGATAAGTGGCGGAGCGGGGACAGGGCGGGTCGGGCCCGGCGACGCCGCCGCCCGGCGGGCCGCCGCGACCGGACTCGCGCTTCTCGGCAGCGTCGGCACCGTCGTCCGAGGCGCCGCCGCGGCGGGCTTCACCGACGGCGCCACCCGCCCGGGGATGTGCGGCAGGTCCGTGAACGCGTCCGCCGAGGTGCGCAGCGAGGTCTCGAAGACGCCGGCCCGCCGGGCGATGTCCATCACGTTGCCGCCCATCGCGGCCAGATCCAGCGGCCCAGGGCAGAGTGTTCGGACCCGGGTGCCGGCGGCCTGGGCGAGGGCGATCTCGGCGGCCAGCCGGCGGGTGGCGGCCCGGCGCAGCTGCCGCTCGACGACGGCGACCGGCCGGTGCGGGTGGTCGTAGGTGAACGCGCAGGCCGGCGCGAGCACCAGGATCTCGTCGAGGCCCGCGTCGACGCACAGGTCCAGCGAGGTCGGCGAGCGGGTGCCGCCGTCGACGAACCGCCGACCGTCGATCGTCACCGGCGCGTACCAGCCGGGGATGGCACAGGACGCCATCACCGCCTGGGCCAGCGGCGCCGTCGGTGCGTCGTGGGCGCCGAACAGGACGCGGTGGCCGGAATCGAAGTCCATGGCCACGATCCGCAGCCCGGCCGGCCACTGTTCCGGGTCGGCCAGGCGCCCGGCGGTGGCCTGCCCGACCAGGTCGCCGATGGCGGCGAGCTGGCCGCGGCCCTGCGGCAGCAGCGCGGCGAGCGCCACCATCGGGGTCAGCCGATGGGGATGCAGCACGCCAGTGGTCAGCAGCCGCGGGGAGCCAAGCCGCATCCGCGGCGGGGGCGGCAGCGCGGGGCCCAGTTCCCGGTAGTCCAGGACAGGTGCGCCAGGCGCGTACTGCCCGCGCTCCGAGTCGGCCATCGTGGCGACGTCGATGCCGACGCTGAGCAGCGTCGCGACCACCGAGCCGGCCGACGTGCCGACGATCAGGTCGAACGACCGGGCGTCGTCGCCGGTCTGCTCCTCGTAGGCCCGCAGTGCCCCGATCATCCAGGCGGAGCCGAGTATTCCTCCCGCGCCGAGGACGAGTCCCCGACGCGGCGGCCGTTTGCCGGCCGGTGTCCGTGCGCGGCCCCGCGTGTCCTTGCTTGCCATGGCTTCCACCTCCCAGCGCCGCCACCTGCGCCAACGTGGGCAGGGGCCGCGCGGGTCCGGTCACGGTCGGCGTTGACCTGGTGCCGGGATGTCGACCTGCTGCCGGGACGCCACGAGGGCCTAGTCCTCAGGCGGCTCTACTGGTTCGGGCAGGCTGGTCTCCAGGACGCCCCAGGCGCGCAGCCGGTCGGCGAACTCCTGCGGCGTGGTGTCGTGCAGCAGCGCGAGCGCCCGCAGGTCGCCGTCTCGGATCGACAGCACGTGCCCGGCATAGTCGTCACGCTGGCGCTGGATCTGCGCGACCCACCGGCGGACGAGCGCCGAGGTGTCGGGCGGGGCCTGGGCGAGCTTCTCCAGGTTGAGGACCGTGCGCGGCCTACGCTCCCGCGGCGGCAGCTGGTCCTCGTTCGGCAGCAGCGCCGAGACCGGCACACCGTAGAAACCGGCCAGCTCGGACAGCTGATGAACACTGATCATGCGGTCGCCGCGCTCGTACGAGCCGACGGCGGCGGTCTTCCAACGGCCGCGGGACTTCTGCTCGACGCCCTGCAGCGAAAGTCCTTGCTGAATCCGGATCGCCCGTAGACGGGACCCCACGGCCTTCGCGTACTCCCGGCTCACCCGGCTCACCCCCAGCCTCTGACGAGCTCTCAGGCGCCAGTTCCCCCGGCGCGCTGGCTCGCCTGTGACGCCCCGCCGTGACGGGCGGGCGGCCCGGCAGGCCACCTGCTCGTGACAACGGATTAACCATGCAGAAAGAGTCTGTTTACGGTACTACTCGCGAGCAACGCTCGGTGTTCTATAGCGTGGTAAAAATCGGGCATATCGCCATCAGGAGGGCGCTGCCTACTACCTATTGTCATCGCGCTCGACCCCCCTCGGCGATGTGCGGTCGGGCCGGCGGCACTGGAACCCGTCGCCGTCACTGTTGGTGTCGATGCCCACGAATCGCTCCGCGTAACCGTGTGCGTCACAGTGAGCTATCGGTGGAGTGGGGTACTGGTCGGCCCCCGCCAACCTGTGGAGCAGACTGACGGGGTGCGTCTCTACCTCCCGTCGACGTTGACGGCCGCGCGCGCGGTGCTTGCCGATCGGGCGGTGCCCGCGGGCCTCGCGTTCGGGGTCACCCCCGCGCTGCGCGAGTGGTACTCGCTGTCCGACACCGAGGAGATGGAGTACGCCGCGCTGCTGGCGGCCGCGCGGGCGAGCCTGCGGCTGCTGGACGCGGACCCGTCCGCTCCCCGGCGCAGAGTCGTCCTCGCCGCCGACGTCGACGACGCGCTGGTCCGGGTCCGCGACGACCTCGACCGGGGGGTCGTCGAGGTGGTGAAGGCGGTGCCGCTGGCGAACGTGCGCGCGGTACACGTCGACGACGCCGCGGCCGAGCGGGCCGTCGCCGCCGCGGCGGATGCGATGCTCGAGGCGGATCTCGGCAGTGAGGACGCGTCGTTCGTCGTCGACGGCGCCGAGGGTTACGACCTGCTCTGGTACGCGACCCAGGAGCTGGCCGACCTCGTCTAGCGGCTGCCAGAGCCACGGCCTCAGGCACCGGGACACCCAGGCCCTGGGGCCCGCCGCACGAGTTCTGCCTGCCCCGCGTGGAAGCGGGTTGGCAATCGCGTGTGGCTGACGGTGCGTTTGTTTGGCAATGATTGATAAATGCGGCCGGTTGGGCGTCGGGTCGTCCGGTGGGTGGCCGTGACCTGCCCGGATGGACCGTGATCGGTGGCCGGTCTGGTGGGAAGGGTCGGGTCGCAGTAGCGGTGTCCGGTGTGTGTCGTTGGGTGAGTCGCTGTCCGCTGTGTCTGACGCGGCGCGCTATTGTCCCGTGCCAGACGTGCATCTGATTGGACAACGCGGGCCCGTGTCACCGCGGCCGAGTTGTTCGAGTCCCACCGTTGTCCGAGCCCCATCTCCGCGTTCGACTGTCCGTGCCCGGGAACCCGGCGCGGAAGGGAGTCTGGTTTTCCGTGCTGTACCTCGTCGGACAGATCCTGGCGTTCGTGCTGGTCGCGATGGTGCTCGGCGCCGCGCTGGCCTGGGTCTTCCTGATCGGCCCGTCGCGCCGCCAGCGCAGGGCGCCCGACGCCCCCGCCGACCTGCCGACGGCGGGTGGCCGGCCCGCCTTCGCGCCCAACGCGGCCGTCTCCGACGGCCAGGACGACGCCCCGTCCGATCCCGGAGCGCTCGCCGAGCTGGAAGCTGACCGGCTTGGCGCGCTGACCGAGCGGCTGCTGCGGCAGGAGGAGCGCAGCACGGTGGAGAACGCCGAGCTGGTGACGCGGCTCGCCGCCGCCGAACGTCTGGCCGGGGAGTCGGACAGCCGGGTGAGCGCCGCCGAACTGCAGGTCGCGACGGCTGTCGAGCAGGTCGCCGCGGCGCAGGACAGGATCGCCCAGATCGAGGCCGAGCTGCGGGGCGTCACGATCGACGTGCTCGGCCGGGAGACCGGTCGGCTACGGACCGCGCTGGTGGAGGCCGAGGCCAGGGCCGCCGAATTCTCGGCCCGCCTCACGACCACCCGAACGGAGTCCGAGGAGGCGTCTCGGCAGGTCGCGGCGGTCACCGAGCGGCTGGAGCGCCGGCAGGCCGAGTGGACCGCCGAGCGGGCCGCCCTGTTGGTGAGGATCGCCGAGGCCGAGTCGGCGGCCGCCGCCGCGCGGGCCGCCGGCCCGGACTCCGAGCCGATGGACCCCGAGCCGATGGGCCCCGAGCCGATGGCCTCCGGGCCGGACGGTTCGACCGGCGGGGGAGCGGTCCAGCGCGAGGCGGCTCTCGGCGACGGCCGGGACCTGCTCCCCGCGACCGCCGGGCCCCGGGTCGTGGCTCGTGGGGGTTCCCAGGGCGCCGGTCGCCCGGTGAGCCCGGCCCGCCAGGCGCCGAGCCGGCAGCGCACTCCGGTGGCCGCGATGGCAACGGCCGGCGGCGTGCCGTCGCCGGCCGCCGAGACGGACCGGAAGGACGTGGACGCCGTCGACCCGGCGGTCCTGGACGCGGTCGTCCAGGAAATCCTCGACGACGCGGACGCGCGCGTCGGTGCGACGGCCGGTGTGGCCGAGCCGCCGCCCGCGGCGCACCGGGTCGTGTCGGCCGAGCAGGTCGACGAGATCGTCGTCCCGACCTGGGGAGGTCCCGCGGAGCCGATGGCGTCCAACGACAACCTCAAGGAGATCGTGGGCATCGGCCCGCTGATCGAGGCACGTCTGCGGGCGCTCGGCATCACCTCGTTCCGTCAGCTGGCCGCGATGGGCGACACCGACGTCGACCAGCTCTCCACCCGGCTCGACGGCTTCGGAAGCCGCATCCTGTCCGACGACTGGGTCGGCCAGGCCCGCGACCTGCAGGCCCGCTACCACGGGGGCCTGGGCTAGCCGCCTACAGCTCGGAGATCAGCCCTTCGATCTCGGCGTCGAGAATGCGCCGGTCAGTGACGTCGACGTACAGCCAGAGGTGCCCGCGGTAGCCATCCGGGCTGACCAACGGCAGGTGGCTGCGTTCGAAGACCCGGCCGTCGGCGAACATCACCGTCTCGCGGCGCAACGTCCGCCGGCGGCGCAGCAGCGTGTCGAGGCGGTCGGCGAAGCCAGCCGGGTCGTCGACGAGGCCGGCGCGCGGCCGCAGCAGCAGCCGGCAGTCGGTGCCGACCAGGTCGACCGGGGCGTCAGCCAGGTCGAACAGGTCGCAGTAGGCCTGGTTCACGCCGACCACCTGGCTGTGCGCGTCGGCGAGCAGCACCGCCGCGGGGAGTTCGGCGAGCAGGCTGGTCAACCAGCGTTCCCGGTCCCGGCACGCGGCCTCGGCCCGGGCCAGCTCACCGTAGAGACATCCGCACTCCGCCGGTGGCAGCCGGTCGGGCCGGTCGTGGCCGCGGCCGCCGCCACCGGAACCCAGCCCGACGCGGGCGCCTGGGCCGTCCGCCCGGCCGTGGCCCGCACCCGCGGCGGGGTGACCGGAGGGTGTGACGGGATGGCCGTCGGCCGCGCGGGCGTGTAGCGCGATCGCCGCCCGCCACTCGCTGCCCAGCGTCGGTGGCACGCGCGGGCCGGGGAGGCTCGGCCAGCTGTCCCCGCCGTCAGGAGCGGCCGCCCGCCGCCGGTTCACGTCCCAGGTGAGGTGATCCGTTCTGGGCCGTCCCCGAAGATGCTCGCGGTCCTCCTGGCCGGCACGGTCCTCGCGGTCGGCTACGAGATCCGCGGCCGCCAGCTCGCCGCCCGCAGGGCTGTCCGGGAACAGGCTGTCGTGGAGCGGGCCGTTACCGAACTGGTCGCCCGGCTCGGCCGCGTCGTCCCACCAGGCGGGATCGCTCTCGGGCCCCTCCCAAGCGTTCCCGTCGTCCCAGTCGCGCTCGCGCGGCCCGTCCGGAACGTCGGCGCCCGGCCCGTCCAGGCGGGCGGCGGCTGGCCGGGTGGGCTCCTGGCCGGTCCGCGGCTGCGGAACCGCTGGGGCCCCCGCCTCCGCGGGCCCAGTAAGTCGGGCGGGGGAGGCCGACTGGTCCTGGCTCCCCAACCGGGGCCGCGGGGCCGGGCCGTCTGCCCAGTCACCCGGCGGCTCCCAGAGCGGCAGCGGCGGCAGCGGCGTCAGGGTTCCGATGAAGCGTGGCCCACCAGCGCCGGGGGCGGACGGGACGGCCTGCAGGATGGCGGCCCGGTGCAGGCCATCGGGGCGCAGCAGCCGTAGCCGCACCCAGAGACCATCGCTGCTGGCTCGCGCGCGTCCCCACTGGTCGGTGACGGTGAGCAGGTCCTGCGGGTGGACGGCACGTTCCCAGCCCCAGCCGAGCGCCTCGTCCGGATCGACGCCGGTCAGCTCGCTCCAGCGCGGGTTCACGAAGACGTGCCGGCCGACCGCGTCGGTCGCGAAGACCGGCAGCGGGCAGCTCATCGCGATGCGGCGGAAGGTCGACCATCCGGTCTGCTCGCTCGCATCCTCGTCTGCCGAGTCAGCCGAGTCAGCCGAGAACTTCGGGTCGGTCGGGAACTTCGGCCCGGCGGCGTCGGCCGTCGCGCGCGGCGGCCTGGTCTCGTCGCGGGGACGACCGCCGGCGTCGTCGCCGGCCTGGTCGCCCGGCGCGCCGCTCACGCCGACACCACCGGGAGACCGCGGTTGGCCATCGGATCCTGGTTGAGGCCGGCCGGCAGCGCGTCGCTGATCGGCCGTTGACGGACCTGGGAAGACACTCGAGAACCCCCGGGAGGCACGCCACGGCGGCCCGGACAGGGCGGGGACGTGGGGGAAGGTCCGTCGCCGAACCGGTTCGTGACTGACCGAACGTGGAAGGTTGCGAAGCGTTAGCAGGTTAACCCGGGTCGGGTGGCGGACTCGTGAGGCGCGTACCTGGGGCGCTCCGGGTGCTGGCCTGGACCGGTGCGTCGGCGCCGAGCTGCCCCGCTGGTCCCGTTCGTCCACCGCTCCCGGGTCCGGGCCGCAGCCGGAGAAGTCGCCTTACGACCGAACGGCGCGGGAACACCGGGAATCGCCGAGATCGGGCCCTTGGCCCTGCGGTCCGCCGGCCGGCCGAGGCCCGACGACCATCACGCGAGCGGGCGGTCGCGGGGCTCGAGGCCCTGAAGCCTGGACTTTGATAGATCTGTCCGCTTGAGATGACCCACTGCTAGCAGATGTATTGCTGAAGTGAGGTGCTGGACGCGTGACGTGTTCGACCAAGCCTACCCCGCTACGGACGCTAGATGACGTTGTGCGAACGTTGATCGGTGCATCCCCTTCCTGCGGGGTTGCCGGGGGTGTGGCGCGCTTTCCGCCCTTGATCACGGTTCGTCGGTCGGCGGCTTTGCGGCCGCGGCGGCGGGTGGAGGTGGCCAGTGGGCCCGGACGAGGAGCGGCGGACTCTCGTGGCGATACGAGGTGGCCCTTTCACAGGCGGGCCGACTGGCTGGCCGGACGCGGCCGCCCTGGTCGAGGGCGAGGTCCGCGAGCTGGTCCGCCGCCGGGCGCTCGACCCGGTGCGCGAACCGGTCGTCGTGCGCAGGCTCGTCGATGACGTCCTCGCCGACTACGAGGACCGCGCGCTCACCAGCGACCTGCCGCCGATCGCCGACCGTGAGCTCGTCGCCCGCCTGGTCTACGACGCGGTAGCCGGCTTCGGCCCGCTGCAGCGCCACCTCGACGACCCGGCCGTCGAGGAGATCTGGATCAACGAACCCGGCCGGGTGTTCATCGC
>Ga0068859_100008004_pt1 | contig 10716 bp, 8 predicted proteins | sample KBSSwiS22_FD_66585 | JGI IMG/M metagenome (GOLD analysis project Ga0068859, IMG submission 66585) | Switchgrass rhizosphere microbial communities from Kellogg Biological Station, Michigan, USA - KBS Switchgrass S2-2 | ecosystem: Host-associated > Plants > Roots > Rhizosphere > Soil ... | reverse complement strand
AGGCCGTTCGCGACCGCGGTGGCGTGCTCGTTGATGATCGTGGCGGAGTCGCGCAGGACCTGGACCGGGACGGGCAGCGCCAGCAGCTGCACGGCATGGCCGAGCGCGCTGGACGCGACCCGGTACCGGCCGTTCGAAAGGGGCTGGATCGCGCCGATCAGCCCGAGGTAGTGCAGTTGCTCGTCGTCGATGGCCCGTCCGGCCCGCTTCTCCAGTTCGGCGCGGTCCAGCTCCTCGGCCTCGTCCTCCTCCGGAAGCCACGGCGCGAGGACCGCCGAACGCACCGCGTATTCGGCCGGCGAGGCGTCCTGCGGGACGCGTGAGAGCACCCGCTCGATGGCGGCCAGCGTGTACCCGTGGTCCTGCAACGTGCGGATCAGTTCGAGGCGCAGGCGGTGCTGCGAACCGTAGTAGGCGACCCGGCCGCGCTTCTCGGGCGCGGGTAGCAGGCCCTGGCCGGCGTAGAACCGGACGGTGCGGACGGTCATCCCGACGCGCGCGGCGAGTTCATCGACCGTGAACTCATCCTGCTCGAGCGCCGTCATGCCAGGAACTTTAAACCATCTGTACAGCGTTGAGCCCTTGACAACTGTGACAGTTGCACTGGCAGTATCGTATTGCCATCCCTGCGAGACGCGTGGAGCGACCATGACCGAAGCATTCATCTACGACGCCGTGCGCACCCCGCGCGGTAAGGGCAAGAACGGCTCGCTGCACGCGACCAAGCCCATCTCGCTCGTCCAGGGCCTGCTCACCGCGGCCCTGTCGCGCAACCCCGACCTCGACCCGAAGAACGTCGAGGACATCATCCTCGGTGTGGTCACTCCCATCGGTGACCAGGGTTCCGACATCGCCCGCACAGCCGCGATTGCGAACGGCTTCGAGAAGTCCGGCCCCGGCTTCCAGCTCAACCGCTTCTGCGCGTCCGGCTTGGAGGCCGTCAACCTGGCCGCCCAGAAGGTCCGCTCCGGCTGGGAGGACCTCATCTTCGCCGGTGGCGTCGAGTCCATGTCGCGCCTGCCCATCGGCTCCGACGGCGGCCCGTGGGCCCTGGACCCGCAGACCGCGTACGGCACCTACTTCGTCCCGCAGGGCGTCAGCGCCGACCTGATCGCAACCCTCGAGGGCTTCAGCCGCGAGGACGTCGACACCTACGCCGCCGAAAGCCAGGACCGTGCCGGCAAGGCGATCGCCAACGGCGCGTTCGCGCGATCGATCGTCCCGGTCAAGGACATCAACGGCCAGATCGTGCTCGACTACGACGAGTTCGCCCGTCCGGGCACCACGGTCGAGACGCTCGGCAAGCTCAAGCCGTCCTTCGAGGGCATGGCGGCCATGGGTGGCTTCGGCGACGTGGCCCGGCAGAAGTACCACTGGGTCGAGAAGATCAACCACGTGCACACCCCGGGCAACAGCTCTGGCATCGTCGACGGTGCGAGCCTGGTCATCGTCGGCAGCGAGAAGGCGGGCCAGGACAACGGCCTGACCCCCCGCGCGCGCGTCATCGCGACCGCCGTCGTGGGCAGCGAGCCGACGATCATGCTGACCGGCCCGACCCCGGCCGCCGAGAAGGCGCTGGCCAAGGCCGGCCTGACCGCCGACCAGATCGACCTGTACGAGCTGAACGAGGCGTTCGCCGCAGTCGTCCTGAAGTTCATGAAGGACCTGCACATCCCGCACGACAAGATGAACGTGAACGGCGGCGCCATCGCCCTGGGCCACCCGCTCGGCGCGACCGGCGGCATGATCCTCGGCTCCCTCGTGGACGAGCTCGAGGCCCGCGACCTGCGCTACGGCCTGGCCTCGCTGTGCATCGGCGGCGGCATGGGTATCGCGACCATCGTCGAGCGAGTCTGAGGAGCAACCAGATGACCACCAACACCATCCGCTGGGAGCAGGACGCCGACGGAATCGTCACGCTGATCCTGGACGACCCGACGCAGAGCGCCAACACCATGACGGACGCGTATCGCGACTCGATGGGCGCTGCCGTCGACCGCCTGTACGCCGAGAAGGACTCGATCACCGGCGTCATCGTCACCTCGGCGAAGAAGACCTTCTTCGCCGGCGGTGACCTGAACCTGCTGATCCAGGTCAACGACGACAACCTGGCCGAGTTCGCCGCAGGCCTGGCCAAGATCAAGGGCGACCTGCGTCGCCTGGAGACTCTGGGCAAGCCGGTCGTCGCTGCCATCAACGGCGCCGCCCTGGGCGGGGGCCTGGAGATCGCGCTAGCGACCCACCACCGTGTCGTGCTCAAGGGCGCCAAGGTCGGCCTTCCCGAGGTCAAGCTGGGCCTGCTGCCCGGCGGGGGCGGCGTCACTCGCGTCGTCCGCCTGCTCGGCATCTTCGACGCGCTGATGAAGGTCCTCACCACCGGTGCGGAGTTCCCCGCGGAGAAGGCCGTCGAGATCGGCCTGGCGCACGAGGTCGCCGAGGACGCGGACGACCTGATCGCCAAGGCGAAGGCGTGGATCAAGGCCAACCCCGAGGCCGCGCAGCCGTGGGACACCAAGGGCTACAAGATCCCCGGTGGTTCGCCGACGTCGCCGAGCGTCGCCTCGATGCTGCCGGCGATCCCCGGCAACCTGCGCAAGCAGCTCAAGGGCCAGAACATGCCCGCCCCGCTGAACATCGCGTCCGCGGCCGTCGAGGGTGCGGGTCTGGACTTCGACAGCGCACTGGTCGTCGAGGGCCGCTACTTCCTCGATCTCGCCCGCGGCCAGGTCAGCAAGAACATGATCCAGGCGTTCTGGTTCGACCTGAACTCGATCAACGCCGGCGGTTCCCGTCCGGCCGGGTTCGACCCGAAGCCGATCAAGAAGGTCGGTGTCATCGGTGCGGGCATGATGGGCGCGGGCATCGCCTACGTCTCCGTCCAGGCCGGCATCGACGTCGTCCTGAAGGACGTCTCGGTCGAGGCCGCCGAGAAGGGCAAGGCGTACTCCGCTGCCCTGCTCGACAAGCAGATCGCCCGCGGCCGCAAGACCGAGGCCGACAAGGAGGCGTTCCTCGCCAAGATCACCGCGACCGCCGACTACGCCGACCTGGCCGGAGTCGACTTCGTGATCGAGGCGGTCTTCGAGAACCCCGATCTGAAGCACTCGGTGTTCAAGGACCTCGAGCCAGTGGTCCTGCCGGACGCCCTGCTCGGCTCCAACACCTCGACCCTGCCGATCACCGGCCTGGCCGAGGCGGTCACGCGTCCCGAGGACTTCATCGGCCTGCACTTCTTCTCCCCCGTGGACAAGATGCCGCTGCTGGAGATCGTCAAGGGCGAACAGACCTCTGACGCCGCCGTCGCCTGGGCGCTCGACTACGCCAAGGCGATCAAAAAGACCCCGATCGTCGTCAACGACAGCCGCGGCTTCTTCACCTCCCGCGTCATCGGCATGTTCATCAACGAGGCCGTCGGCTTCCTGGCCGAGGGCATCCACCCGGCCACGATCGACCAGGCGGGTGCGCAGGCCGGCTACCCGGTCGGCGCGCTGCAGCTGGCCGACGAGCTGAACATCGAGACGATCCTGAAGATCATCAACGAGACCCGTGCGGGTGCGCAGGCCGAGGGCAAGGCCTGGGAAGAGCCTGCCGCCGCCGCCATCTTCGAGAAGATGAAGGAGATCGGGCGCACCGGCAAGGCCAAGGGCGCCGGCTTCTACGACTACGACGAGAACGGCAAGCGGCTGGGCCTATGGCCGGGCCTGCTCGAACTCTTCCCGGTCAAAGGCGACCCTGCCGAGGTCGATCTCGAGGTGCTCAAGGAGCGCCAGCTGTTCGTCGAGGCCGTCGACTCGGTGCGCTGCGTCGAGGAGGGCGTGCTGCTCACCACGGCCGACGCCAACATCGGCTCGATCTTCGGCATCGGCTTCCCCGCGTGGACCGGCGGCGTGCTGCAGTACATCAACGGCTACGAATCTTCCAGCGGTAGCGGCGTCGCGGCGTTCGTGGCGAAGGCCGACCTGTACGCCGACAAGTTCGGCGAGCGATTCCGCCCGAGCCCGCTGCTGCGCAAGAAGGCCGAGAACAACGAGAGGTTCTAGCAAGTCGCAGCCCTGGAATCGTTCGACACTAGCGGCGCCATGGCGTGCAGGATGTCGAACGGATGGAGAGGCCCCACCGTGAGTGGACCGCTGAGCGGGATCAGGGTCGTGGAGTTGCCGGCGATCGGGCCCGTCCCGTTCCTCGGGATGGTCCTGGCCGACCTGGGCGCCGAGGTGATCCGCGTCCAGAAGCCGAAGAGCACGCGCAACTTCCTGGAGGAGTCGTTCATCAACGGCCCGCTCGGGCGCGGGCGCCGCCAGCTCGAACTCGACCTGCGTGCCGAGGGCGCCACCGAGATCGTCCTGCAGCTGATCGAGCGGGCCGACATCCTGATCGAGGGCTCCCGCCCCGGCGTCGCCGAGCGGCTGGGACTCGGGCCGGACGAGGCGTTGGCCCGCAACCCGCGGCTGGTCTACGGCCGCCTCACCGGCTGGGGGCAGGACGGGCCGCTGGCCCTGACCGCCGGCCACGACATCACTTACCTGGCGATCTCCGGCCTGCTGAACGGCGTAGGTGAGAAGGGCGGTCCGCCCGTCCCGCCCGTGAACTACGTAGCCGACTTCGCAGGCGGCTCGCTCACCCTCGGCATGGGGGTTCTGGCTGCCGTCCTGCACGCCCGCGCGACCGGCCAGGGACAGGTGCTGGACGGGGCCATGTTCGAGGGCGCCGCCTACCTCGGCACGATGACCCGGACGTTCGCCGGCATCGGCTTGTGGTCGGACGAGCGCGGCACCAACCTGCTCGACGGCGGGTATCCGAACTACCGCTGCTACGAGACCTCCGACGAGAAGTGGGTGGGCGTCGGGCCGCTGGAGGGACAGTTCTGGAAGGCGCTCTGCCAGACGCTCGGCACCACGCCGCAGGACGCTCCGAACCCGAACGACCCGGCCGAGCACGACGCCTGCACCGCCTGGCTCACCGAGGTCTTCAGGACGCGCACGCGGGACGAGTGGGCGGCGCTGTTCGCACCGCTGGACGCCTGCGTCGCGCCCGTCCTCACCCTGGACGAGGCGCCCGGGCACCCGCACGCCGTCGCCCGCGGGTCCTACGTGAACCTCGAGGGCATCACGGTCGCCGCGCCCGCGCCGCGGTTCTCAAAGACGCCGGCCGCGATCCCAGCGGTCGGTGACCCGGCACTGGACGGCCCGACGATCCTGGCCGAACTCGGCTACCCGGCCGAAACGGTCGCCGACCTGTGGGACCGGCTCAGCGGCTCGGCTTAGCAGATATCGCAGCGAGTCCCCAGGCACGAGCCGTGCCGAGACCTCCGTACCCTTGTCCGAGTGACTGACGGCCTTGATCCCGACGAGCTGGCGATCGCGCTGCGGGTGCTGAAGGAGTCCGAGGAATTGGACCCCGAGCACCCGGACGTGCTGGCATTGCGCCGCGCCACGGCCCGTCACTTCAAGTTCGTCAAGAAGGCACGCAAAGATGCCAAGCGGGACGAGGTGAGCGAGGCCGACAAGGCCGTCGTCGCCCGCACCGCCACCGGATCGCCGCAGCGCATCGATGACGAGACCGACGGGATACCCCTTGTCTCCTCGGCCAAGGGTGCCATTGCCGGGCACTACCAGCGGGCCCGTCCCTGCTACATCTGCAAGCAGGACTACACGCAGGTCGACGCGTTCTACCACCAGCTCTGCCCGTCCTGCGCGGCGATCTCGCACGCCAAGCGCGAGCAGCGCACCGACCTGACCGGCCGCCGGGCGTTGCTCACCGGTGGACGCGCGAAGATCGGCATGTACATCGCGCTGCGGCTGCTGCGCGACGGGGCGCACACCACCATCACGACCCGCTTTCCCAACGACGCGGTACGCCGATTCGGCGCACTACCCGACAGCGCCGAGTGGATCCACCGCCTCAAGATCGTCGGCATCGACCTGCGCGATCCAGCGCAGGTCGTCGCCCTGGCCGACTCGGTGGCCGCGGACGGGCCGCTGGACATCCTGATCAACAACGCGACCCAGACCGTCCGGCGCACCGCGGGCGCCTACGCCCCGCTGGTCGCCGCCGAGCACGAGCCGCTGCCGCAGCTCACGGTCATGCCCGAGGTAGTCACCTTCGACCACATCTCTGAAGCGCACCCAGCAGCGTTGGCCGGCTCGCTGTCCGAACACCCGCCCCCGCGGGCGCGGGGCATTCTGCCCGCGGCAGGTGCCCCCAAGCCACACCTGCCCGACACGCTGCAAGGCGCCGACATCAGCCGCATGTCGCTGTTCGCCGGCAATGCCTCCTTGGAGCGGCACCTGGACAACACCGCGATCGATGCCGGCGGCCTGCTACCGGACGTCCTGACCGACAACACCTGGACGAATGGGGTGAGCGAGGTCGATCCGCTCGAGTTGCTCGAGGTCATCCTTTGCAACCAGACCGCGCCGTTCATCCTCGTCTCGCGGCTGCGACCGTCCCTGAAAGCGTCGACCGCGCGGCGCAAGTACATCGTGAACGTGAGTGCCATGGAGGGCGTCTTCGGCCGGGGCTACAAGGGCAAGGGTCACCCGCACACCAACATGGCCAAGGCCGCCGTCAACATGTTGACCAGGACGAGCTCGGGCGAGCTGTTCGAGGACGGCATCCTGATGACCTCGGTCGACACCGGCTGGATCACCGACGAGCGTCCGCACTTCACCAAGCTGCGCCTGGCCGAGGAGGGCTTCCACGCCCCGCTGGACCTCGTCGACGGCGCCGCCCGCGTCTACGACCCCATCGTCCAGGGCGAACTCGGCAACGACCTCTACGGCGTCTTCCTCAAGGACTACGAGAGATCCCAGTGGTGAGCTGAGCCCTTCCACTTCCCGGCCGGTGTGGCCCATTTGGCCGGCCCGGAATGGGCCACACGAGCCGGGAAGTCGAAGTACTCGTAGGCTGGCGCGGTGCTGCCCACGGTCACGGCGATTCGGTATGTGACGCCGCTGCGGGAGGGCGGGTCGCTGCCGGGCCTGATGGAGGCCGATGACCTCGGGACGTACGTGGTGAAGTTCCGCGGCGCGGGGCAGGGGCCGAAGGCGTTGATCGCCGAGGTGGTCTGCGCCGGGCTGGCCCGCGCGCTCGGACTGCCCGTCCCACGTCTGGTCGCAGTCGAGGTCGACGCCGTGCTGGCGAACAACGAGCCGGACGAGGAGGTGCAGGACCTGCTGCGCGCCAGCGGCGGCCTGAACCTGGGCGTCGACTTCCTGCCCGGCGCGCTCGACCTGGACACCAGCGCCTTCGACATCGACCCCGCGCTGTCCGGGCGCATCCTCTGGTTCGACGCGCTGGTCGGCAACGTCGATCGCACCTGGCGCAATCCCAACATGCTCTATTGGCACGGTGCCCCCTACCTGATCGACCACGGAGCGGCGCTGACGTTCCACCACCGCTGGCCGTCGGTCCCGACCGTCCGGAGCTTCGACGCGCGCGAGCACGCGCTGCTCGGCGCCTCACCTGATCTGGACGCGGCCGACCGCGACCTGGCGCCGCTCGTCACCAGGGAGGCCATGCAGGCGGCCGTCGCCGACGTGCCGGACGAGTGGCTCGACGATGTCGTCCCGCCCGAGGGTCAGGACGTCCGCGCGACGTACGTCAGCGAGGTGCTCGCCAGGCTGGAGGTGCGGACGGGCTGGCTCGCGCAACTCCGTGACGCGATGCAGTCCGGCCCGAGCCTGAAGGCGCTCGGCCGCTCGAACCGGCCCGAATGGCTTTCCGACGGTGCCTGGTATGTCCAAGGCTCGACGGGAGGTTCGGCATGAAGAAGCTGATTCCGTTCGAGTACGCGACGCTGCGGATCGTTCCCCGCATCGAGCGGGGCGAGTTCATGAACGCCGGCGTGATCCTCTACAGCAGGGCCCTGGAGTTCCTCGGCGCCCAGGTCCATCTGGACGAGGCCCGGCTGCGGGCGCTCGCCCCGGACATCGAGATCGAGCCCGTCCGCACCGCCCTGTCGGCGGCGGCCGAGACGTGCGCGGAGGACGGCACAGGACCTGCCGCGGGCGAGGAGATCGGCCGCCGGTTCCGGTGGCTGACCGCACCGCGCAGCACGGTGGTGCAGCCCGGGCCCGTCCACACCGGCCTCACCGTGGAGCCAGCGGCTGAACTCGCCCGGCTGCTGACGATCTTGGTTCGCTGAAATGGTCGACAGCGCGGGACGGTGACCGAGTTCATGCGGCCGTCCCTGACCGGGAGTTCCCGGAGCCCTGGTCGCTCACGAAGCGATCAAACGCGCGAAGAAGGCGTAGCTCAGCCGGGCTCGGACCGCCGCCCTGCGCCTACCAGCGCCTACCAGCGCCTATCGGCGCAGGGCGGCCTGGACGAGGCGGTCCACGAGCGTCGGGTAGTCGACGCCGGACGCGGCCCACATTTTCGGGTACATCGAGATCGGCGTGAAGCCCGGCATCGTGTTGACCTCGTTGACGATCACCTCACCGGCGTCGGTCACGAAGAAGTCGACGCGGGCCAGGCCGGCGCAGTCCAGGGCCGTGAACGCCTTCGTCGCCGTCTGCTGCACCAGCGCGGTCAGCTCCGGCGGCAGGACGGCCGGGATGTCGAACTCACAGGCGTCGTCGAGGTACTTGGCCTCGAAGTCGTACCAGTCATGGCCGCGGACGAGCCGGATCTCGGCCGGCACGCTGGCGATCGGTGTCCCGTCCGCATCCTCCAGCACGCCGCATTCGATCTCGCGGCCGACGACGGCGGCCTCGATGAGCACCTTGTCGTCGTGCTCGAAGGCAAGTTCGACCGCGTCGGCCAGCTGCGACCAGTCGGCAACCTTGGTGATGCCGACACTGGAGCCGGCCCGGGACGGCTTCACGAACACCGGCAGGCCGAGGTGCGACAGCGCCGCCACCGACACGGTGTCGCGCGGGCGCAGCACCTCGTAGCTGCCGACGGCCAGACCCTCCGCAGCCAGCAGCTTCTTGGTGAACGCCTTGTCCATGGCTGCCGCAGAGGCGAAGACCCCGGGCCCGACGTACGGGACACCAGCCATCTCAAGGAGCCCCTGGATCGTCCCGTCCTCGCCGAACTTGCCGTGCAGCACGGGGAAGACGACGTCCACCGACTCGAGCGTCTGGACGGCGGAGCCGGTGGAGAGCTGGACGAGCCCAGCGGTCGGATCCGGCGCCAGAACGACCGGCGCGCCGGACGAGACGGACGGCTGGACGCGGTCGATGATCTTCATCGCGGCCGGATCGGTCTCGGTCAGCACCCAGGCGCCCGCCGGCGTGATGCCGATCGGGACGACGTCGTACTTGTCCGGGTCGAGTGCGCCCATGACGCTGCCGGCGGAGACCACCGAGATCCCGTGTTCGCTGCTGCGGCCGCCGTACACCACGGCAACTCTGATCCGACCCATGGGTAGTGAACCTAGACGCTCTCGCGCTTCACCGAGCGCGACATGAGAGCGGCAACCATCGCGCCGGGTGGGAGACCTCGGTGGCACACGGCCTCGACCGCCTGCGTGATGGGCACGTCCACGCCGTGCTGCTGTGCCAGTTCCAGTACGGACCGGCTGGACGGCACGCCTTCGGAGACCTGTCCGTGGGCGGCGGCCTGCGCCTGCTCGAGGCTCTCCCCCCGGCCCAGCCGCTCGCCGAACGTCCGGTTGCGAGCCAGTCGGGACGAGCAGGACGCGACGAGGTCACCCAGACCCGCCAGGCCGGAGAAGGTGAGGGGGTCGGCGCCGAGCGCCACGCCGAGGCGGGCCGTCTCGGCCAGGCCGCGGGTCATGATCGAGGCAGTGGTGTTGTCGCCGAAGCCCATCCCCTGCGCCATGCCGCAGGCCAGCGCGATCACGTTCTTCACCGCGCCGCCCAGCTCGCAACCGACCACGTCGTCGACGGTGTACGGACGGAAGTACGCCGTCGACATGGCCGCCTGCAGCTCGATGGCGCGCCGCTCGTCCGTACAGGCCACCACGGTGGCGGTGGGCTGCTCCTCGGCGATCTCCCGGGCCAGGTTGGGCCCGGAGACGACGGCGATGTGGTCCGGACGGGCTCCGGTCTCCTCCGCGATCACCTGGCTCATCAGGCGCGTGGTACCGAGTTCGACGCCCTTCATCAGGCTGAGCAGGATCGCTCCGGCGGGCAGCAGCGGCGCCCACTCGGCCAGGTTGACCCGCAGCGTCTGGGCGGGCACGGCCAGGGCGACCATCTCGGCCCCCTCGAGCGCGGCCGCCGCTTCGTGCGTCGCGCGCAGCGTGTCGGGCAGCATGATGCCGGCGAGGTAGTCGCGGTTCTCGTGCCCGTGCTCGATGGCCTCGGCCAGTTCCGGCCGGCGCGCCCAGAGCGTGACGTCGTTGCCCGCGTCGACCAACAGCTTCGCGAAGGTGGTCCCCCACGACCCCGCACCGAGGACGGCGACCCTCACGCGGACTTCTTGCCCTCCACCGGGCGGACCCAGTGGTACAGCGGTCCGTCCGGGGCCGGGATGCCGCGCAGTTCGGCCACGTCCGAGCGGAGTCGCTTCATGATCACGTCCGTCATCTCCTTCAGCAGGGTGGGCGTGATGTCCTTGCCCCGGAAGTCGGCGAGGTCGATCGGGTCGCCGACCGAGGCGACGTGCCGCGGGCGCGGCAAGAACTTGAACCTCTTGGCGTAGAAGTCGACCTGCTCCTGCACGCCCCACTGCGAGATCGGGATGACCGGCACCTCCGGCACCAGTGCGGCAAGGCGGGCCGCACCGGTCTTGGCCTGCATCGGC
>Ga0068859_100008003_pt1 | contig 10716 bp, 6 predicted proteins | sample KBSSwiS22_FD_66585 | JGI IMG/M metagenome (GOLD analysis project Ga0068859, IMG submission 66585) | Switchgrass rhizosphere microbial communities from Kellogg Biological Station, Michigan, USA - KBS Switchgrass S2-2 | ecosystem: Host-associated > Plants > Roots > Rhizosphere > Soil ... | reverse complement strand
GAGCGGCCGCTACGTCACAATTCTTTTACGATCGGCCTGCGGTGGCCCCGACGCTCACTCGGGGTCCAGGGGGTCGTTGAACAACACGGGCAGCTTGATGCTGCCGTGCCCGGCCTGCGGGAATCCCTCCGCGGTGGGGTTCGCCGGGTTCAGGTTGGAGGCCGTGTCGTCGGGCGGGAACAGCACCAGCGTGTCCAGGTACTCCAGGACCTGACGCCGGTCGCCCGCGCCCAGCTGCGCGAACGCATTCCGCGCCGCCTGGGCCTCGCCCCCGTGGCGCAGGATGACCTCGGCCAGGGTCGTGCTACGCCCGTCGTGGCCGTACGGAGCCGTGGAGCCCACGCCCCATAGCGGCGTGGTCAGGAACTGGGTCCGGGTCGTGCCGTCGTAGTTCCTCTCGTAGAAGGCGGGGCCCAGGTCGTGCCGCTTGAAGTCGGTAAAGATGTCGTGCACGACGAACGCTCCGCCGATCGGCTTCTTGACGGTGGGCCACCCCTGGCCGTCGTCCTCCTCCACGAACAGGGCGGTGGCGGTAGCGAAGAGGCGGTTGAACACGCCGTGCTGCGGGTCGAAGACGGTCTCCACGTCGGCCACCCTGCGGTCGTGGTCGATGACGAGATCGGGCACGTGGCAGGACCCGCAGCCAAGGCTCACGAACCGGGCCCGGCCGGCCGGCGCGCCCGGCGGCGGCTCGCCGTGCCCCGGTTTGAAGTAGTTCAGCAGGTAGAACTCCAGATAGTCCACGAGCGCGGCGGGGACCTCGTTGACGACGCCGTCGCCGTCCGGGTCCGCGGAGCCGTTCGGCGCCGGAGGGGTCTCCACGGCGTCGCGGGAGCCGTCGAGCACCATGCCCGCAGGCGTGGTCACCACGGCTCCCTGGGAAGCGGCCTGCAGGTCCGGGTCCACCGCCTGCAGGCCCATCTCGGCGTTGAGGGCACCCACCGCGAACTCCCGCATGGACATCGTGCCCCCGTGCGCGAAGAAGGGGCGCACGCGCAGGTCCGCATCGACGCCCTTGACCTGGGACGTGTTCAGCGTGCCGTTGGGGTTCGCGGTGATCGAGCCGTAGGAGATCCCCTTGGCCACCAGTTGGCTCGTGACCGGCTGGCCCGTGGCCGCGGCCTGGGCCAGGGCCGCGGCGCGGATCGCGCGAAGCCCGCCGCTGATCTCGTCGGCCAGCATCTCCTTCAGCCCGAGTCCGAACAGGTGGGGAGCGTCCCGGCTGTCCGGCCGCGTGGCGACGTCCCCGCCGAAGCCGGCGGATCCGCGCGGCCGTCCGTGGCACGAGGCGCAGCTGTCCGACAGCCCGGCCCCGATGGCGAGGTCTACATTGATATTCCCCGACCCATCGGCGAACAGCGGGCCCTGCCCCTGCGTGCGGGTGAACTTGCGCTGGAAGATCTGGCGGCCCCGCTTGATGGCCCGGAACGGGTCGCGGGCGATGATGAACGACGACGAGTCGGGCGTGGACCAATCGCCGCGCCCGGCGCCGATCTCATCTTGCAGGGATTTGGCGATCCCTTCGTTGGCCGTGTTCGGGGCCAGGGTGCGATCGACGAGCTGCGCCAAGGCCGGGGGCACCGCCCCGAACGCCATGGCGGCTACGGCCAGTATCGGCACCCACTGCTTTCGCATGACTGCCCTCACACTCCGTTTGCCACAGGACTGGACCGGATCGCCTCGGTGGGGGCCCTCGCCGCCACCCGGCCTTCCCACGACAGGAAAAACGTGTTCTACCGGTATAGATCGAAAACGGTCGGAAAAAGGCGACAGGACACGCCGGACGGGCCGCGAAACGCCGCAGCTCCGGCAAGGCCGCGGCCGAGAAGGGCTACAGGCGAGGCGGCGCTGGAGTGCCCGTGACCGCTCCCAGGCGCCGAACGCGGGCGACCAGCGCTCCCAGCCCCCGCGCGGCGGCCTCGCGTCGGACGCTTTCCGCGGCTGCGAGAGCAGGTTGGCGACCTCCCCGTGCGCTACCGAGCTCGAGTTCGGCCAGTTCGAGCCGCAGGCTCAGGAAGTCCAGCTTCCTGTCCGCCTGCTCGGCGGCATCTCGCGCGGACTCCAGGTCCCGGCGAGCGTCGTCGAAGCGGCCCTCGGCGCGTGCCAACGCCACCCGCGCGCCCAGGAACGCCAAGCGGCGCCTGACGCTGGGCGAGTGCTCCAACCCCTCTCCCAGCGCCTTCAGCCGGCGGCGAGCGTCGTCCGCCCGTCCGGACTCTGCGTCGATCCTCGCGTGCAGTACCGCGGCGAAGAATCCCACCGGCAGACCCGCTCCGCGCTCCCCCAGCCTCGCCCGGGCGCCGTCGGCCAGCCGCAGCGCCACGGCCGGATTCCCGGCGGCGTGCTCGACCGCGGCCCACACGAGGTCGATCTCTCCGGCCCGGTCGAGGTCGCCGGTATCCACCAGCAAGCGGCTTCCCTCCGACAGGTGGCGTCGCGCCGACGCGAGATCCCCCCTCGCCGCCGCGACGCGGCCCTGCAGGTCGTGGGCGAGCCCGAGGGACGCCTTGGCGCCCTCGGCCCTGGCCGCGGCCTCCATCTCGCGCACCGTCTCCGCGATCCGGTCGAGCCCGGCCCGGTCGACGTCGATCGCGCCGCGCGAGAAGAGCGTCTCAACCAGACTGGACGGCGGTCCGTTCTTGCGCAACAGCGCGATCGCTTCGTCGAGCAACGGATCGGCCTCCCGGGTTCGACCCAGGTCGTGGAGCGTGTCCGCGAGGTCGTGCATGACCTCCGCGAGCATCCGCGGCGAGGCCGACCCGCGCCGCTGCTCCATCACCTGCCGCTGCCTCGGCTCGGCGAGGTCGGGACGCCCCCTCTGCCCGGCCACGAGGGCCAGGTTCAACCGGATGGTGTTCCCGGCCCGCACGCCGTTCCTGCTCACCACTTCCGCCAGCACCTTTTCCAGCAGGGCCTCGCCCTCGGCCATCCGACCTTCATGCAGGTACTCGGTCGCGAGGTCATTCAGAAGGGGGATAAGGGCGCGCCGGTCGCCGGCGCGCTCGAGGTCCGCTCTCGCCAGCTCCATCTCGGCGCGCGCCGCGGCACGATCGCCCATCCTCGACAGCAGGTAGCCGCGCCTCGAGCGCACCTCGCCGACCAGCTCCCCGCGACCGTCGGCGAGGGCCCGGTCTCGGGCGCGGGTGAAGAGCACCAGGGCGCGCTGCGGCTCGGTGCTCTGGTAGATCCTGGCTTCGGCGTAGTCGGTCAGCGGGTCCTGCTCCCGGCCGGGGATCTGGCGCAGCCTGGCCACGATCAATTGCGCCTCTTGCGCACGTCCGTTGATGGTCAGCGCGAGCGCGAGGCCGGCGCCCGCCTCGACGCCGGCGGGCGAGGCCGCGAAGCGGCGCTCGAGCTCCGCGATGGGCGTTCTGTCGAAACCGTAGAGCGGGAAGACGCGCGGCGTCGGGGGCACCGAAGGCTGTTCGGCGCGCCGGTAGGAAGTGGTGGCGATCACCGCCACCCCGGCGAGCACCAGGGCCGAGGCCGCGGCCAGACCGCCCCGGTGCCGCCTCGCAAAACGCGTCATCCGGTAGCGGTGGCGGCCCGTCCGGGCCGCGACGGGTCGGCCTTCCAGGGCGGCGCGGAGGTCCTGGGCGAACGCCGCTACCGTCGCGTAGCGCTCGTTCGGCTCCCTGCGCAGCGCCTTCAGGCAGATCGCGTCGAGGTCCCGACCGAGCCTCGTCGCCTTGGGACGGAACGCGACCCCGGCGCGGGCCGTCAGCGGTCTGCGGCTCGCTTGTGCCTTTCGCGAGGCGGTGCTGGGTGGGTCGGGGTCCTCGGTCAGGACAGCCTGCTCGAGGGCCGCCCGGGATGTCGAGGTGGCCGCGAACGGACGGAACCCGGCCACGAGCTCGTAGAGCATCACGCCGAGCGAAAACACGTCGGAGGAAGGGGTCACGGGGTCGCCCCGGAACTGCTCGGGGCTCGCGTACGCGGGGGTCAGGGCGCGCAGCTCGGTACGCGTCTCGGTCACCGAGGACGCGTCCGAGCCGGGATCGAGCAGCTTGGCGATGCCGAAGTCGAGGAGGCGCGGCCGACCGTCCGCCCCGATCAGGATGTTGCTCGGCTTGAGATCCCGATGAACGATCGACCGTCCGTGCGCGAACTCGACCGCTTCGAGCACCTCGAGGAAGAGCCGGACCCTCTCCTCGGTCGGCACCTCGCGCCTCCGGGCGTGCTCCAGGAGGTTCAGCCCTTCGACGTACTCGAGCGCGAGGAACCAGCGCCCGTCGGACGATCGACCCGCGTCGTAGAAGCGGGCGATACCGGGATGCTCGAGGCCGGCCAGGATACGCCGCTCGTCACGGAATCGCCTCTCGGCCCCCGCTCCGACGCTGCCCGGCTCGACCACCTTGAGGGCCACCAGGCGCCGGAAGCCTTCGCCCTCCTGCTCGGCAAGATAGACGCACCCCATACCCCCCCGCCCCAGCTCGCGCAGGATCCGGTAGGCGCCGATCCGATCGGACGGATTCGCCAGACCGGCTGGCGAGGCCGGCGCAGGCCGGGATGGCGACACGCCGGCGAGGAAGCCTTCCCGCTCGAGGACGCCGTGCTCGTCGAGCAGCGCCTCGACGTCCGTCGCCAGCGCCGCGTCCTCGGCGCGCAGCGATGCGAGCCACAGGGCGCGCTCGTGGCCGGAGAGCTCCAAGGCGCGGTCGAGATGAGGGCTGAGGACCCGCCAGCGATGCTTGTCGGGGACGCTCACGTGAGGAACCCCGTGGGTCCGATCACACCGTGGAGGTAGATCCGCGCCTTTTCCCAGTGCCGCTGCACCGTGCGCTCCGACAGGCCTTGCATGGCGGCGATCTCGGCGAACGAAAAACCGCAGAAGAACTTGAGGTCCACGACCTGGGCCAGCGGCGGATCGACGGTGGCCAGCTGATCGAGTGCCTCGCCGATGCGCGTTAACTCCCGGTCGTCCACCGCGGGATCGGCGACCTCGTCGGCCAAGGACTCGATCTCGAACTGTCCGCCACGCTTGTGGGCCTGACGGCGGCGGGCGTAGTCGATGACGAGCCCTCGCATCACGCGCGCGGCGTAGGCCATGAAGCGGCCGCGGTCGGGAAACGCCCCGCCCTCTCGCTCCGCCATGTCGAGGTAGGCCTCGTGCAGGAGCGTCGTGGTGCCCAGGGTCAACTCGCCCGCGCTTCGTGACAGCTGCCGGCGGGCCATCCTGTGCAGCTCTGAGTACAGCGCGGCGAAGAGGGCGTCGAGCGCAGACCGATCACCGCCCTCGGCAGAGGCGATGAGCGACGAGAGAGAGTGCTCCACGAGCCGGGCCGTTGCGAAGAGACCGCCGTTCGGCCCATGAGGGTACCACGGCGGGGGACGCGGCCCTGGTTAGGGCCGCGGCCGCGAGACGAGGTTGGCCAGGAGGCGGTACGCCCCGGGGACGCCCGCCGGCAGCTCGCGGAAGAGCCCGAGCCCGACGTACGTCCAGGTGCCCTTTCCCACCCGGGCCTCGACCAGCGCGCCCTTTTTCTCTCCCGGGTTCTCGGGGAAGGGGTCGGCCATGGCCAGCAGGTCGGAGTAGCGGCGGTCGTGGACCTCCAGGAAGTAGAGCCCGCGGTCCTGGACCCAGCCCGCCCAGTCCGCGTCGCCCAGGCGATTGGGCGCGGTGAGGAGTGGGCTGTCCGGCGCCAGCACGCGCACCGGCGCGGTCTCGTCGGTGATCCGCTCGCTGGTGACCGCCGCCGCATACGGCGTGAAGGGGCTGTCGCCCTTCGTCGGCGACTGCCCGCTCATGGCTCCGGCGCGCGGCGCCTCGAAGAGCCGGTTGAAGTCGAGCTTGTTGTACTGCACGACCAGGTTCCCGCCCTCCTCCACGTACCGCATGAGGCGGCCGTGGTACGAGCGGAGGTCGGGCCGGGTCTGGTAGGCGCGTATCCCGGTCACGATGGTGCTGTACCGACCCAGGTCGGCGAAGGCCACGTCGTCGGGGCCCAATAAGCTCAGCGGCACGCCGATCTGCCGGATGGCCTCGGCCACGTCGTCGCCCGCGCCCATGACGTAGCCCACGGAGATGCCCGGGGCCACGCGCACGTCGAGGGCCAGGGCGCGCACCACCGCCGGCTGGAAGAGGTGCCGCTCCTGCACGTGGTCGTAGGCGATGGCCTGGTACCCGTCGCGGTACTGGCGGCCCCCGGCCTCGGCCACCGCGCGCAGCTCGTAGGATCCCGCGGCCACGTCCGGCGGCGGCGCGACCTCGAACCGAGCCGCGACTTCTTCTCCTTCGTAGTGGAGCTCCAGGCTCGCCGCGGCGGGAACCACGCTCCAGCCGGGCGGCGCCTCGAGGCGGACCGTGGCCACGCCGGGTGCCGGGAGGCGGCCCAGCACGGAGACCCTTACCTCCCGACGCGTTCCCGGCGCGGCCAGCGGGACGACCGTCACCGCCGGCGACACCCGCACGGAGAGCGGCGGCACCACGTTCACGACCTTGCGCTTCTCCCCGCCGCCCCGCCCTTCGTAGCGCCACACCGCCGGCGCGTCCAGCACGGCCGCGACGCCGTGCGAGGTGTAGCGCAGGCGCGCCACGACGTCCGGCGGGCTCCAGGGCAGCGTGTCCTCCTCCGGGCGCACGGGGTCGACGCGATCCTCGCGCTCCCTCCGCTTCCAGTAGGGCTGCGAGTACCTCGCTCCGTCCGCGACGCGGACGTCGAAGGAGGTCGAGACGCCTTGCTTGGGCGCGTCGACCTGGGGTCCGGGGGAAGCGGTCATCGCCGTCCATCCCTCCGGAACCTGCAGGTCCACGCCGTCCACGCGGAGCGGCGCGCCTCCCTGGTTCCACACGGTGGCCGTGACGCGGAAGGTCTGGCCCGGCGTCACGTCGCCGTGGTCGGCGACGGCCTCGAAGGCCAGGCCGTGCGCGAGGGCCAGGGCGGCGACGGCGTCCGCCTCCTCGTCGGCCAGGCGCACGGCCAGCTCCGCCCGGGCCTCCGGCGTCAGGCCGCCGCCCTCCATCTCCGTCCGCAGCGCCCGCAGCGCGCCGAGGTAGGCGGCGATGGGCGCGGCGCTGGCCTGGGGCGCGCGCGGATCGAGGTTGGCCTGAAGGGTCCCCGCCTTCACCTGCAGCGCGGCCAGCGCGCTGCGCAGCCGGGTAGCGTCGCCGACCACGAAGCGCAGGAGACCGACCAGGGAGGTGTCGATCCCGTCGAGGATGTCGCTCTCCGGCCGGCTGGACGGTGGGTCGGCGTCGACCAGGACATACGGGAACGGCGCGGCGCCCGGGCTGGCCTCGATCTGGGCCGCTCCCTGCGAGCGGTGCGCGGTCCGGGCCAGGCTGCCCACCTCCTGCCAGGTCGCGCCCAGGAACGGGTCGTAGGTCCCGGTCTTCACGACCACGGGCGGCGGGCCCGACAGGCTCTCCGGGTCGCCGCCCACGCCGCCCTGGTACAGCTTCCGGGCCTGCCAGGGACGCAGTCCCAGGGCCGCCTGCTCGGGGAAGCGCATCGGGTCCGCGGCGGCGCGGAAGGCCTCCCGGGCCAGGCGCGCGGCCGCCTGGTGGTGCTGTCCGCCGCCCGTGGCCTGGAGGGGCAGGGTCAGGATGACGTCGGGCCGGTAGCTGCGGACGACCTTGACCACGTCGCCCAGCGTCTCGTCGTGGCCCCACCGCGCGAAGCTCTCGTCCACGCTGAAGGAGTAGCCGAACTCCCAGGCGCGGCCGAAGAGCTGGTCCACGCCGTCGTAGCGGTGGACCGCGGCCAGCTCCTCCGTCCGCAACACCCCCAGGGCGAACGACAGCTCCGTGCCGATCTCGTTCTGGCCGCCCTCGCCCCGCGTGAGCGTGAGCAGCCCCGTACGCAGCCCGCGGCCGCGGGAGAGGGCCACCAGCACACCGTTCTGCTCGTCGTCGGGATGCGCGGTGACGTAGAGGACGCGGCCGGTCACTCCCAGCCGGCGCAGTGCCAGGGCCAGGCCGATCGATCCCTGGTCGAACGAGAGGGGCTGAAGCGGCGGGCCCGCGGCCAGGCCGGACGCGAGGAGGAGGACGAGCGCGAACAGCCGCGGGGCGATCCGGCCGACCACGGCCGATTCTACCTTCCGGCCCGCCGCATCGCTGTTAAGCTTCGTCAAGATGACGCCGGCGGACGAGCGCGCGCCAAAGGCCGTCGCCGACCTGGCCGCGCAGGTGGAGGCGGACGGCGGCCAGGCCCTGGCCGTCTACCGCGAGCCGGTCGGCAGCCACTGGCAGATCTTCGCGTTGCTGCCGCGGGACCGCGTCTCCCCCACGCCCTACCAGCGGGACCTCTCGCCCGCGCACGCCAAGCGGCTGCAGGCGGCGGTCAAGAAGCTGGACCGGTTCGTGGATCCGATCGTCGTCGTCTCGCCGCAGCCCGGCGTCTACTGGACGCCCAACGGCCACCACCGGCTGAGCGTGCTGGCCAAGCTCAAGGCCGAGGTGGTCCCCGCGATCCTCATCCCGGAGCCGGAGGTGGCCTTCCAGATCCTGGCCTTGAACACCGAGAAGGCCCACAACCTCAAGGAGAAGTCGCTCGAGGTGATCCGCATGTACCGCGGCCTGGCGGAGAGCGAGCCGCGCAGCGGCGAGGAAGACTATGCCTTCCAGTTCGAGGCCGCACACCTCATCACGCTCGGCCTGCTCTACGAGACGAACAAGCGCTTCGCGGGAGGGGCCTTCGCCCCCATCCTGCGTCGCGTGGACGCGTTCCTGGGCGGGACCTTCGCCCGGACCCTCCCCCAGCGTGAGGCGCGGGCGGAGCGCGTCCGGGAGGCGGACGCGGCGCTGGGCGAGGTGGTGGCCCAGATCAAGAAGCGCGGGATCCGGCACCCCTTCGTGAAGAACTACGTGTTGGCGCGGACCACGCCCTTGACCCGGGCGCGCAAGACGCTGCCGGGATTCGACCAGACCTTCGCGAAGCTGCTGGCGTCCATCCAGGAGTTCGACGTGGGCAAGGTCCGCTACGAGGACGTCCAGCGCTCCGCGGTCTACGCGGCGCCCGCTCCCGAATAGGCTAGGGCGCCGACCCGGCCGCCTGTCGAGCGCGAAGGGCCAGGCCCGCGTAGCCGGCGGCTACCGCCGGAGGTTCAGGTTCAGCGTGAGACGGATGTGCAGCTGGACGCGGGCGGCGCCGTTGTTGAGGCTGACGTCCACCGGGATCGCGATGTCCGTGGATCCCGATCCCGCGGACAGCTCCACCGACACCGGCGCGGTGGAGACGGTGCCGTGGGCGCGCGCGGGGGTTGCCGCCGGCTCATCGTCGAGCGCGGAGTACGCGGGGGCGGGCGCGATCTCGTCCTCCTCCACGATCTCCTCGTCCTCGATGGCCTCCAGGTTCAGCTCGGGCTCCGCTGCCGCGCGGCTCATCGGGCCCGGCAGCGGCGGCTCCTCCAGCGCCAGCTCCTCGAGCTCGAGCTCCTCGGGCTCGGCCAGGGGGGCGTCCGGCATGTCGTCGAGGGCGATCTCCGGCATGGCGTCCGCGGCGGGGACCGCGGGCGCCTCGAGCGAGTCAAGGAGCTCCTCGCCCATGATCGCGGGAGCAGCGGCGACGGCGGTCGCCACGGGAGCCGACGCGGCCACGGGCGCGGGCGCGGGGGGCGGCGCGGCCACCGGCCGGGGCGGCGGGGCCTGCGCCGGCGGTGGCGCGGCGGGCCGTGGCGGCTCGGGCGCGGCCAGAGACCCGGACGCCCCTCCGTACCTCGAGGCCAGCGAGCGGAAGACCGTGGCCGTCACGCCCTTGAGAGTCTCCTCCACGCCCTGGCCCTTCACCGCCACCGCCTCGTAGAACGGCAGGCCGCGCGGGTTGAGCTTCGCGTTCAGGGCCTCGACGGGCAGCGCGTTCGGCAGGTCGCGCTTGTTGTACTGGAGGACCATGGGGATCTCGTCGGAGTCGATCTCGTTGGCCTCCAGGTTCTGGCGGAGGTTCTCGATGCTCTCCAGGTTGGCGTCGAGCATGGCCTCCTGGCTGTCGCACACGAACACCACGCAGTCCGCGCCCTTCAGCACCATGCGGCGCGTGGCGTTGTAGAACACCTGGCCGGGCACCGTGTAGAGCTGGATGCGCGTCTTCATGCCCCGGATGCTGCCCAGCTCGATGGGGAGGAAGTCGAAAAAGAGCGTGCGGTCCGTCTCCGTGGCCAGCGAGAGCATCTTGCCCTTGTTCTTGATGGGCAGCTTCTCGTGGATCCACTGGAGGTTGGTGGTCTTGCCGCAGAGGCCCGGGCCGTAGTAAACGACCTTCGCCGTCAGCTCTTTGGTGGAATAATTGAAGAGGACCATGCGGTCCCGGCATTCTACGGCCCGCTGCCGGGACGAATCAACCGCCGCTCCGGCCTTCTGGAGGTGACATGATCGCGCTGCCCCTCGTCCTTCTGCTCGCCCAAACCGCCGCGCCCGCCGCGAGCCCCGCCCCGGCGGCCGCGTCCGCCCGGCCCGTGGTGGCCCTCGAGACGAGCCTGGGGACGATCAAGATCGCCCTGGACCGCGACAAGGCCCCGGTGACCGTCGAGAACTTCCTTCAATACGTGCGCTCCGGCCATTACGACGGGACCATCTTCCACCGCGTCATCCCGAACTTCATGGTCCAGGGCGGGGGCTTCGACGCGGACATGAAGCAGAAGCCGACCAAGGCCCCGATCAAGAACGAGGCCAGCAACGGGCTCAAGAACCGCCGGGCCACCGTCGCCATGGCCCGCACCAACGACCCCGACAGCGCCACCTCCCAGTTCTTCATCAACGTGAAGGACAACACCATG
>Ga0068859_100008002_pt1 | contig 10716 bp, 11 predicted proteins | sample KBSSwiS22_FD_66585 | JGI IMG/M metagenome (GOLD analysis project Ga0068859, IMG submission 66585) | Switchgrass rhizosphere microbial communities from Kellogg Biological Station, Michigan, USA - KBS Switchgrass S2-2 | ecosystem: Host-associated > Plants > Roots > Rhizosphere > Soil ... | reverse complement strand
CTTTGAGCGTTAACGCTCAATTCACTGAGCTCCACCCTGAACCGGTATGTCACCGGCGGAGCCGAACGGGAACGCAAAGAAGCTTGAACGCTTGTCGCTGCTTCGAAGAACGAAGTAGTTGCCGTTCGTCGGACGCCAAAGTGCGATGTCCGTCTTTCCGTCCTTGTCGTAATCGCCGGCGACGGGTCGATCGCCGGGAGCGCCGAACGCTTGAATGATGTTCGAGCCGTCCGAGCTTTGGTGAATGAACCACGTGCCTTCGGCCTGACGATATACCGCGATGTCAGCAATTCGATCGCCATCGAAATCACCATCGACCGGGACGTCGCCCGCGACTCCGAATTGATCGATGCTGACCGTGTTCGTACCGCTGTTGAGCGTGAACCAAGTTCCGGTGTTCGGACGATAGACGCGTGCATCGGTTATTCCGTCACCATCAGCGTCGCCCGAATGAAACTCGGCCGCACGCGGTTCGCCGTAGATGAAATCATCCATCGCGACGACGTCGAAGATGTCGCCCGCACCATCCGTTGTTCCGGCACTCAAGGGCACATTGCCGAGAACCAAGACGACCTTCGAGATTCGAGTTCCGTCGTTATACGAAACGCCCTGGAACGAGAGTCCCTTATCGATACTGTCGACCGGTCCGTTCGGTGAACGCAAAAGATTCCCCTTCTCGTCATAGAACTGCATGACCGTCGATCGCGAATCCACGTCGGTGAAAACGGCGCCGAACCCGGTGACTGTCGCCGGGATGTCAGTGCCCGGAATGCGGAAACTTACCTCGACGACATTGCTGCCTCGCGTCGTCGTAAATATCCGCTCGCCCGAGAACGCCTGAAACTCGTTTGTGTAAGTTGGATTGATGTTTCCAAATCTGACAGGGACTCCGCTCGCCGCCGTCGAGCTGATCTGGAACGGCTGCAGCGGACCGCCGGTCAACACCGGACCCGACGTCGATGTAAACACCGCGCCGCGCGGGCTGGTCGTATTAAAGAAGTCGCCTGAGATCGGGTTGGGCGACGCTAAGTTGTTGGGCACGCCATCCCAGTTGATCTCACGACGTCCGGATCTGAACGACTGCCCGTTGTTCGGATTCAACGGCCCGAGATCGGCTCGAAACTGATCGACTGCGGCTTGGATCGATGCCGGATTCGCTCCGGAAGCCACTCTCGTAAGTGCCTGGCCAAACGTACCCGGATTTAGATTTGCCAGCGCGAGCAGCGCGACGCCGCTCATAAGTAATTTATTGACTGCGTTTTTCATTTTATGAAGTCTCCTTTTTTTGAAAGAATCGCCGCTCAGCGGGATCCTGCGGTAATGGTGTCGAGATTGATGACCTCGGCCTGGCCGGTCGGCGCGCTCTCCATCCGAAGTACCTTTTCGCGTCGCGATGTCGGCAGATTTACCTCGTAGGCCGCAGTCTTGAATCCCGCCAGAAACTGTTGGTCTCCGTAGCGGCGAAACGTTACCCGCAGAGCGCCGGGCGTAGTTCCCGCACGCGATGTCGCCAGCAAGAACTCAGCGGGTTGAGCTCCGGTGCCGCGGATCTTCCACAAGACCCGACCTTGGCCGAGTGACTCGATCAGGTAGCGTCCAGCCGGATGCACCTTTTTGTTTGTGGTGAATGCGAACGGTACGTCAACACTGATCGCCTGCGACGTTTGACCCCAGGCTTTCGCTCCGCTCAGTACTGTGAACATTGTTACTGCGAACATGATTGCGAATAATCGTCTTTTCATTCTTCTTTCTCCAATAAATGTGATCGAAGCAGCTTTTTGCCGTCTTCGGCTATCTAACGCAACGGATCCAGAAAAATTGGCTCATTTATTTTTTTTAGTTTTTTGTGATACGACGGAGCCGCTTTTTACGCGTTAAGAGCGCGACTATCTTTGCCCTGCACGTATCAAGCGTCTGAAAGTTACTGTTTGTAGAGGGATTTAACCGATGACCGCAATTGCATATCGTTCGCACGAAATAAGCCAGCTTTTAAGGTCCTGGAACGACGGCAATCGCAATGCGCTCGACGACCTTTTACCGCTCGTGTACGACGAGCTTCGCCGACAGGCGCATCGCTACCTACGAAGAGAGCGTCAAGGGCACACGCTGCAGACGACTGCTTTGATCCACGAAGCGTATCTGAACCTGATCAAGCAGAACCGCATTAACTTTCAGAATCGCGAACACTTCTTTGCGATATCCGCCAACCTCATGCGCCGGATCCTCGTCAATTACGCAAACGCACGACATCGACTGAAGCGCGGCGGAGTCGATGAAGATATCGAACTGAACGATTCGATCCTGATCGCGACGCAGTCGAAAGATCTGGACTTGCTAGCGTTGGACGATGCGTTACGGCGGCTGGCAGAGATGGATGAACAACAAGCCCGTATCGTCGAACTTAGATACTTCGGCGGTCTGACGATCGAAGAGACGTCCGAGGTGATGGGCATCGCGCCGGCGACGATCAAGCGCGATTGGAAATTGACTAAAGCTTGGCTTTACCGAGAACTGGGTGGGGAACATGACGCCTAACGACTGGCCAAAAATAAAATCCATATTTGATTCGGTCGTGTTGATCGATAAGGACGAGCGAAGCGCTTACCTGAGACGCGTGTGTGCGAATGACGAAAAGCTTCGGCACGAGGTCAAGACGCTGCTTGCTTCATACGACGACTCCGACGATTTCATGGAAAAGCCGCTAGCCGGGCAGATCGCGGGGTTGTTCAAGAAGCAGGACAGGGACGAGTTCAAGGCAGGCGATCTTTTCGATCGATACAAAATAGCTCGCAAGATCGGTGCGGGGGGAATGGGCACGATCTATCTGGCCGAGGACACTCAGCTGAAAAGATCGGTAGCTCTAAAGCTGCTCTCCGCCGAAGCGACCGTCGATGCAGATCAGGTTGCGCGGTTCGTTCAGGAAGCCCGGCTCGCATCATTACTCAACCATCCGAACATTCTGACGATCTACGAAGTAGGACAAACGGCAAGCGTACATTTCATTTCGACCGAGTTTGTTTCGGGGAAAACACTTCGCAGCCGACTTTCGAAGGGACCGCTGGCCGCAAAGGCAGCGATCGATATCGCGATCGATATCGCGTCGGCCCTCGCAGTCGCACACGCTTCGGATATCGTGCACCGCGACATAAAGCCCGAGAACGTTATGATGCGCGAGGACGGCCTGCTCAAGGTCCTCGACTTCGGACTCGCGAAACTCAATCGAAACGAAAGGCCGTACGGCACGGAGCAGACCGATGCGACATGGAATGACGTAAGGACTGAGCCTGGATTGATCCTCGGAACTGTTACCTACATGTCGCCCGAACAGGCGAGCGGTGCCGAAGTCGATGCTCGAACCGACATCTGGAGTCTCGGCGTTGTGTTCTACGAGATGATTTCCGGCAGGCCCCCGTTTTGCGGATCATCGGCCGTCCGAACCGTCAACGGAATTCTCAAACTCGAACCCGCTCCGATAGAAGGATTAGCGCCGGAACTAAAGCGGACGGTCGGAAAGATCATTAAGAAATCGCTTGCAAAGGCGGTTGACGACCGCTATCAAACGATCGAGGAAATGCTGGTCGATCTACGCAATCTTCGCATCGAGATCGAAACTGGAATTGCCGGTCCGCGCAGCGTTGCCATACTCCCGTTCTCGAACATAACTCGTGACGAACGCCTAAGTTTTTTTGAGTTTGCTTTGGCCGACGCGGTGATCACCGAATTGGCTCGATCGCATTCGCTCGTCGTGCGGCCTTCGTCGTCGGTCGCAAAGTATCTTGGAAGGGAAGTCGATCCGATCTCGATCGGAGCTGAGCTAAAAGTCGATGCGATCCTCGCCGCCAATTTCCTCATATCCAAAAATAGGATCCGAGTGACGACGCAGCTGATCGATGTCACCGACCGGAATGTTTTGTGGAGTGAGCAGATCGATTCCACCACCGACGACATCATCGGGTTGCAGGACACGATCACGAACCGGATCGTGACGGGACTGAAATGCGAGCTCGAAACTTCCGCAGCTCCGAGCATCGCGCTACCCGTAACCGGAAATTCGCTTGCCTATATTGAATATCTTCGCGGACGCGATCAGTTGAGACGTTACATGTTTCACACGGTCGCGAACAAAAATGTCGAGATCGCGATCCGTCACTTCACTCGGGCGATCGAGCTCGACCCGAAATTCGCGCTCGCGCACTCGGCTCTTGGAACATGCTATCTGCAGAAAGTGATCAAGATCGTCGGCACGCGAGATGACATTGAAAGATCCGCGGCCGCGTTCCGGCGTGCGCTCGAGCTTGATCCTCAGCTCGTCGAGGCGCGAGCATACGGAGCTCTGATCGCAAGGCTGCAGGGCGACACTCAAAAGTCGCGCGACGAACTCGCTGAACTGCGACGCAAAGAGCCCAACAACTTCGAAGTCCAGTACCTGAGCGCGGCGTCCTACCGGTACGACGGCGATTACGACAATGCTCTTCGATGCTATGAAGAGATGTTGCGGATCGATCCGACGGCCGAGGTTTCCGTTTATTACTGCCGTGCGCGGATCTACTGGCATCGCGGCCGTTTCGAACTGTCGTATTACGAGCTTGAAAAAGCGCGAGCGATCGAGCCGAATCATCCGATAATCAAATTCTTTCACGCCATAGTCACGTTTCTTTCAGGCCATCCGCCCGAGGCGATCGAAGAGTTGAGAAGCCTGCTCGCGGTATGTTCATGCAAGGCGTTTCCGGCGTATCTCGCAATATGTTTGAGTGCTCAGGGTGAGTTCGAGGCCGCGGAACGCGAGCTCACGGAAGAGTGCGAGCGAATAGCCGAGGTCGATCCCGACGTCTCGTATTGGGTAGCGACGGCCAAGCTCATGGCCGGTCGAATCGACGAAGCGCTCCAATGGCTTGGGCGTTCGATCGCCCTCGGCAATCACAATCGTGCGTTGTTGGAAACCGATCCGATCTGGATGCGGCTGCACGACGACGCGCGCTACGCCGAGCTCCTCTCACGTATGACCTCACCGCGTTTTTAGATCCACGGACTTTTCGGAAGCCGAATGCTATACTACAAAAAAGTTTTTTGGAGTAAATCATGAAATTTCCTGGTGGATTCGATATCAATTCGATGATGAAACAAGCCCAGCAAATGCAGGAGCAGATGGGCAAAGAGATGAAGGAAACGGTGGTCGATGCATCGGCCGGCGGCGGTGCCGTGTCGGTCAAGATGCGCGGCGACTTTCAGGTGATGGAAGTAAAGATCTCGCCGGATCTGATCAAAGATGGCGACGTCGAGATGATCCAGGACCTGACGGTCGCGGCCCTCAACGAAGCACACCGCAAGATCGAAGAATCTTTGAAAGGAAAACTCGGCGGAATGCTGCCGCCGGGCCTAATGTAAGAAGACAAGAGACAAGAGACAAGAGACGAGAGGGAGTCTCCGTTCTCTGGTATCGGGTCTCCTTTCTCCAGTCTCCTGTCTCGCGTCTCTTGTCTCATTTGATGTCTCCGACACAATATGCTCGACTACTCAGAACCGGTCGCACGGCTTATAGATGAATTCAAACGATTGCCGGGCGTCGGAAGTAAATCCGCGCAGCGGCTCGCTTTCTACATCCTCCGCCGTCCATCTGCCGAAGTCGATAATTTCATCGACTCACTCCGCGAAGTAAAAGAGAAGATAATTTTTTGCACGGTCTGCAATAACCTGACCGATGTCGATCCGTGTCTCTACTGCTCGAATCCGAAACGCGATCGCGGTGTGATCTGCGTAGTTGAAGAACCCTACAACCTGGTCGCCGTCGAAAAGACACGCTCGTACCGCGGCCTCTATCACATCCTTCATGGCTCGCTCTCACCGATCCGCGGCGTCGGACCCGACGAGTTGATGCTCCCCAATCTTCTGACGCGCCTCATGCCCGAGAACAACGAAGGCGTCGAAGTCCGCGAGATCATCATCGCGACCAATCCGACAACTGAAGGCGAAGCCACCGCGAACTACATCGCGCGTCTGCTAAAGCCGCTCGGCGTCCGCTGCACCCGCATCGCGATGGGCATGCCTGTCGGATCTGATCTCGAATACGTCGACGAAGTCACGATGGATAAGGCCCTATCGAATCGGCATGAGATCTGACGCCGCAAGTCAGAACCGGGAGCGGTAGCGACTGGGTAACCCTTAACGGCTTGGACAATTATAGTGCTTTCTGGATTCCCGCAACTCCCATGTGGAACGATACAGATACACCCCTTGCGTTCTTTATTACCTTCCGCTCCTACGGAACGTGGTTCCATGGCGATGAAAGAGGATCGGTCGACCGACATCACAATGTTTACGGGACGCCACGAATCCCGAGAAACGACACCTGGCGGCGAATCTCTGGGACCCTCGCAAAGCATCCGCCGGTAAAGCTCGACGCTCAGCGACGCAGATCCGTTAAAGATGCGATTACCGACACGTGCGAAAAGCGTGGCTGGTACCTCGCTGCCGTTAACGTCCGAACAAATCACGTTCACTCTGTTGTGACGGCGCCGAATTCTGATCCCGACACAGTTCTTAATGCATTCAAGGCGAACGCTACGAGAAAAATGCGTGAGGACGGCTGCTGGCCAAACGCGCATAGTCCGTGGGCCGAGAAGGGAAGTAAGCGAAAGCTGTGGAACGAACGGAGCGTTGCAAACGCGATCAACTACACGTTAAATGGTCAGGGCGATGACCTTCCCGACTTCGATAAATAGCTCGTATTGATTGAGGGGAGACCCAGTCGCTACCGCTCCCGGTTCTGACTTCTGTCTGCAACTCCTTATGTCCTATAGGTTCAAAAAACTCACCCTACCCGACCTAATTCTCAACCGCCGCGGTACGCTCACGTTTCGCTTGATCCTTGCTGCGTTCGGGATCGCGCTCCGACTCTTCTTCCGGCGCATCGAGACGGTGAATGCCGATGTCGTTCCGCGTGGGGACGGTGTCATCTTCGTTCTCAATCATCCGAATGGACTGATCGATCCGGCGCTCGTCTTTGTCGCGCTTCCGAGGAAAATTTCATTTCTTGCTAAGTCAACTCTGTTTCGTATGCCGGTGATCTCGTTTCTGCTTCGGACCGTCGAAGCCCTCCCGCTCTATAGAAAGATCGACGCCGGCGAAGATGTTTCGAAGAATCAAAAAACATTCGAGATGTCTCGCGAGCTTCTCGCACGAGGCGGGTCGATCGCGCTTTTTCCGGAAGGTGTGTCGCACAACTCGCCAAAACTTTTGCCGATGAAAACCGGTGCAGCGCGGATCGCTTTGGGCGCCGCGGCCGGTGAAAGCTCGGTCGAAGTGAAGATCGTTCCGGTCGGTCTTTACTACACAAGCAAGACAGCATTTCGCAGTGAGGCGCTTTTGCATTTCGGCGAACCGTTTATCGTTCCGCGGATCGAGCTTGATGCGGATGGCCAGCCACCGAGAATTGCGGTGAAGGAATTGACCGCGAAGATCGAAGAAGAGTTGCGCGAAGTCACATTGAACGCCGGGACAGAAAGCGAGCTCCACACGGCGAGGATCGCAGAACAGATTTTCGCATCAGCCGCTGCACAGAATTCTAACCTCGGTGAGAAGCTGGACTTTCTAAAGAACTATGTCGAAGAGCGAGAGGACACCGAGCTTGCCGTGCGCCTTCGTGATTATGACGCTCGACTCGACGAGTTTGGCATCGAGCCCGAGCATCTCTCGCTTGCCGAGCTCACGCGCGGATTTGTCGTCTATCGCGCGCTGCTCCAGACGTGGGTCCTGATCGTGCTGCTGCCTCTTGCGATATTCGGTGCGATCCTCCATGCTCCCGCGTATCAACTCTGCAAGCTGATCGCATACCTTTACAGCCGCCACGGAGCCGACGACGTTGCATCGACGGTGAAGGTGCTCGCCGGAATGGTATTCGTTCCGCTGACCTGGCTGATCACGGCGGTGGTTATGTACTTTCTATCGGGCTGGCAGATCGCACTCGCGTCGGTTCCATTCTCTTTTATCTGCGGATACATCGCTCTCTATTCGCTGGAGGAATTGTCGGAATTGCGCGGCTGGGCGAAAGCGATCTGGTTTTTTCTATCGAAGCGAGAGAAGTTTTTGAGGTTGTATGTCGAGCGAAGGGAGCTGCGCGAGGCGTTGCGGGAATTTGATTCTTGAGAAATGCGGATTGCGGATTGCGGATTGCGGAATTCGTGCGATTAAGCTTCTTCTCCACTCGCATTAATGACCCATGCCAACGCCGACGAAATCCGCATTCCGCATTCCGCAATCCGCAATCCGCATTCATCAGAACCGAACCTTCTCCTCCTCCGCCTTCTCCGATGCGCTGCGCGAGTTCTTCCACTCGTCTTCCGTTTCGTAGAAATTCACATCGAAGCTAAGAAGGTGTTTTACAGGAATGCCGTCGAACTCATTCGGAGCGTCCTCAAATTTCGCGATCACACCACATCCGATAACTTCCGTTCCGATCTCTTTACACAACTGGACCGTCTCCTGAATGGCCCGTCCGGAACGGAGGATGTCGTCGACGATGATGACGGGATGCACTTCGGATTCGCTCATGTACTGGCGAAACTGGCGCTTGCCTTCTTCCATTTCGGCCCAGTAGATCTGCTCCGCGCTCAATGCTTCGCGGACTCCGAACGCGACCATGATCCCGCCGGGGCTCGGGCTGATAACAGAAACTTTTGGGAGCTGGCTCGCAATCGATTTCTCCATCCGGAAGAGGCGGCTCAAGCCGACCGACAGAATCCGTGCGTTGTCGTAGTAGCGAAACGCGAGCGGCATCTGAAAATAATGCGACGCGTGCTTGCCGTTCGGATAGATGAAGTGCCCACGGCGATATGCACCGGTCTTCTGCAGGATTTCCATCACCGATTCCGGCGAGGGGACAAGAGTTACCATTGCTTCTGCTGCTGTTTCCATATTTTGCTCCAGGGAACTTGTTTCGAAACGAAGTTCAATCTTAAACAGCAGGGGAAGGATTTTCAAATGAGGCGCGAAGTACGTGAATGCGACCGGAGCGGATGGCGGATGCGACTGGAACGCAGGCGTCCCCGCCTGCAACGTCGCGTTTTTCAGCGACGTCAAACTTCGCAGGTCTCAGATCGCGCGAGCCTTTTCGTGCTTCGCACTCATGCAGGCGGGGACGCCTGCGTTCCAGTCGCATCCGCCATGCTCCTCACAATCTCCTTTTGCGACTGCGGTAAGCCTTCCGGCAATTCATTCACGTCGAACCATCCCAATTCGAGAATCTCCCGACTCTGCACCGAGCCCTGGGTCGACGCCGATGCGCGGAATAGGATCTCGATGTGTCGGGCGATCGTCCTCACTCGAAACATTTCGACATTCTCGATCGATATACCGGTTTCCTCGAGCAGCTCGCGCTTGATCGCTTCTTCAGCCTGCTCCTTTGCGGTCAGAAATCCGCCCGGAAGTCCCCAGCCCGAGTAAGGACGCAATAAATGATTCAGTAAAAGAACTTTGCCTTCGTGATTGGTTACTACGGCGGCGGCCGAGACGGTGAACTTTTGCTGTGTGGTTCGGATGATCCTGAGCCTCAACCATGGCGGAAGGATTTTCCAGGCGAGCCCGATTGGTTTTCTAAACATGAGTATTAATCGTTTCGGCAGTGAGTATAGCCGAATTGATATTACGTTGAGAGAAATTTGAATTTACGCCCGAGGACACTCGAGTCGCTCTGCGGTTAAAAATAATACGGGATTCGGATGACGGGGATTGGGAAGATGAATGCTAACAGGGATGAAGGGGATGAAAGGGATTTGTAGATAGTCATCATCCCTTCTATCCCCTTCATCCCTGTCAAAAAAAATCTGAGGCAATAAAAAAGAGGCTGCCCATTCCGGGCAGCCTCTTTTTTTATGCGATGCCGCGCACTTTACTTCAGCGAAGCATCATCGACTCGGAACGTCGTCGCAAGCGACGAGTCCGTTGTCGAACGGAACTGCACCCTCACGGTCTGTCCCTTGTAAGCGGACAGGTTGAGCGACTTCTGCGAGTAGACACCGGCAGTTCCCTTGTTCAGGTTGCTGTACGTCGCCATTGTCGCGAGCAAAGTTCCCGCCGTGTTTCGCACCTCGACGAACAACTTATCGTACTGCGTCGTCGTCGTGGTCTCGCTCGACGTCACATTCAGCCAGAAGGTCAGAGTACCTGTCGCAGCCGACGGGATCGTCACCTGCTGATACGACTGCCCCGACACGCTGTTGTTCACGCCGAAGTAAATGTAGCCGGTTCCACCATGCGGATAGTTACCCGGATTAACATAGAAGTAACCGGTTCCAGATCCGACCCACGGCGATGCACTGCCTTCGAATCCGCCGTTGACGAGAAGCTCACTGCCGCCGCCAGGAGTCGGAGTCGGGGTCGGAGTTCCTCCGCCCGGACATGCTCCAACGCCAACCGCGCACCAGCCTTGGGCGACTCCGTTGTACTGCGTGCTGCCCGTTCCATAAAGATCGGTCGCTGCATTCAACGTCGCCGTTCTTGCACCCGAGAAGTTCGTGCTCGAAGTCATGTACACGGTCAACGCGCGGTAGAAAATTCGCTCGGCCGGAGACGTGCCGATGCCGGTCACCGCGATTCCGCTGACACGATTCGTACCGCCGTTTGCGATCAGATAGTACGCGTGATTCGAAATGCTCGAGTTGGTGTGAACGCCGCAGTTATCATTAGCACTCGACGGGGTGCAGCTTCCTTGATAAAGCCTGA
>Ga0068859_100008001_pt1 | contig 10717 bp, 9 predicted proteins | sample KBSSwiS22_FD_66585 | JGI IMG/M metagenome (GOLD analysis project Ga0068859, IMG submission 66585) | Switchgrass rhizosphere microbial communities from Kellogg Biological Station, Michigan, USA - KBS Switchgrass S2-2 | ecosystem: Host-associated > Plants > Roots > Rhizosphere > Soil ... | reverse complement strand
TGCGTCGCCCGAGCAGAAGGCAGCCGAAGCGTCGGATCAGCCGGCCGTCGCCGAAAAAGCCGAGAATGAGCCGGTGCTCAGCGAAGGACAGGCTGCCAGCCAGCCGGCCGGGCACGTCGGCGGCGAAGCCGTTCCAGCCAAGAAATAGTCTTTCCTCCTCGGTTCAGCAGGCGCAGCCGAGCGGCTCATCGCTCCCGGAATAAAAGTGGCAGACGTGGGCCCATGCCTCGTCAGCGGTCTCGACAAAGGTGAACAGCTCGAGATCTTCCTGGGCGATCGTGCCTTCTTCGACGAGGGCGTCGAAATTGACGATGCGTTGCCAGAACTCCCGGCCGAAGAAGAGGATCGGCAGAGGCTTGACCTTGCCGGTCTGGACCAACGTGAGCAGCTCGAACGACTCGTCCATCGTCCCATAGCCCCCCGGGAACACCGCGACCGCGCGCGCCCTGATGAGGAAATGCATCTTGCGCAGCGCAAAATAGTGAAACTGGAAGCTGAGCTCTGGCGTCACATAGGGGTTCGGCAGCTGCTCGAACGGCAGCACGATATTGAGGCCGATCGATTCCTCACCCTCGTCGGCAGCACCTCGATTGGCTGCTTCCATGATCGATGGTCCGCCGCCTGAGCAGACCACGAAATGCTTCTTGCCGTCCGGGGTCGGCGCAACCCGGCTGGCCAGGCGCGCAAGCGCACGCGCCTCATCATAATATTTCGACTTCGCCTGCAACCGCTCAGCGATCCGCCGCTGATGATCGGTGCCCGCGGCCTCGATCAGCGCGTGGGCCCGAGACGGTTCGGGGATGCGCGCGGAACCGTAGAAGACGAAGGTCGAGGCGATGCCGGCCTCGTCGAGCAACAGCTCGGGCTTGAGTAGTTCGAGCTGGAAACGGACCGGCCGCAAATCGTCGCGGAGCAGAAAGTCGGTGTCCTGGAAGGCAAGCTTGTACGCGGGATTTTCCGTCTGCGGAATCGGTGTCGACTGGCGGGCGGTCTCCGCTTCCTCGCGCGCGGGCGAGAAGACGCGATTTGGGGGAACAGGGTCGGCCATCGCGGCCCGGTTTAGGGTCAGGACAGATGAGCCGCAACGGGGCTGACGTTGCCGCGATCGCAGGTTGACAGCGCCGGTCGCGGCATTATGGGCGGCGGCGGGCCACGCCGTCCCAACGCGGCGCGTGCTCTCTGCAAGGAGAGTTGAACATGACTATCGTTTCGCCGGACGCCGGCACAGTTGTGCGTGACGCCAAGCCGGCCATCCGCCCCGACCGCCCCCATTTTTCCTCCGGGCCTTGCGCCAAGCCGCCGGGCTGGGCCGCCGAGCATCTGCCGACCGGCTCGCTCGGCCGCTCACATCGCTCGAAACTGGGCAAGGCGCGCCTCGTCCACGCGATCGAGCTGACCCGCAAGATATTGCGCGTGCCGGACGACTATCGCATCGGCATCGTGCCGGGCTCCGATACCGGTGCGGTCGAGATGGCGATGTGGAGCATGCTCGGCGCCCGACCGGTGACGATGCTGGCGTGGGAAAGCTTCGGCGAAGGTTGGGTCACCGATGCGGTCAAGCAACTGAAGCTACAGGCGACAATATTAAAAGCGCCGTACGGCGAGCTGCCGGACCTGGCAGCTGTCGATCCGGCCAGCGACGTAGTGTTCACGTGGAACGGTACGACGTCGGGCGCGCGCGTCCCGAACGGCGACTGGATCAGCGACGCCCGCGAGGGCCTGACCATCGCCGACGCGACCTCCGCCTGCTTCGCGCAGGACCTGCCGTTCAACAGGCTCGATGTCGTGAGCTTCAGTTGGCAGAAGGCGCTCGGCGGCGAAGGCGGCCACGGGGTCCTCATCCTCAGCCCGCGCGCGGTCGAGCGCCTCGAGAGCTACGTCCCGGACCGGCCGCTTCCCAAGATTTTCCGCATGACCAAAGGCGGCAAACTGATCGAGGGCATTTTCCACGGCGAGACGATCAACACGCCCTCGATGCTCGCGGTCGAGGACTATATCTTCGCCCTCGAATGGGCGCTCGGTCTCGGCGGGCTCAGCGCCCTGATCGCGCGGTCCGACGCCAATGCCGCGGCACTGGACGCCTGGGTGCAGGAAACGCCCTGGATCGAGCATCTCGTCGCCGATCCCGCGATCCGCTCCAACACCAGCGTCTGCCTCAAGTTCGCCGCCGACGCGGTACCGGGCCTCGACGCCGATGCGCAGACCGCCCTGGTCAAAAAAATGGCGGCGCTGCTCGAGGCCGAGGGCGCCGCTTACGACATTGCTGCCTATCGCGACGCCCCGCCAGGGCTTCGCATCTGGTGCGGCGCCACGGTCGAAACCGCCGACATCGAGGCGCTCGGTCCATGGCTCGACTGGGCGTTCCAAGAGGCGCGGGCGGCCTGACCCCAATAATTCTGACGACGACCGGCAGCACATCCTCGCTGCGCTCCGGTCCAGCGATCCGGCGATGCCGGGATGATGGAGAAATCGAATGCCCAAAGTGCTCATTTCCGATCAGATGGATCCCAAGGCGGCGGAGATCTTCCGCGCAAATGGCATCGAGGTCGACGAAAAGAGCGGCCTCACGAAGGACGAGCTGATCGCGATCATCGGCGACTATGACGGCCTTGCCATCCGTTCGGCGACCAAGGTCACCAAGGAAGTGCTCGAGGCGGCCGCCAATTTGAAGGTGGTCGGCCGCGCCGGCATCGGCGTCGACAATGTCGACATACCGGCGGCAACCGCCAAGGGCGTCGTGGTCATGAACACGCCGTTCGGCAACTCGATCACGACCGCTGAGCATGCCATCGCATTGATGTTTGCACTGGCCCGCGAACTGCCCGCTGCGGACGTCTCCACCCAGGCCGGGAAGTGGGAAAAGAACCGCTTCATGGGCGTCGAGCTCACCAACAAGACGCTCGGCCTGATCGGTGCCGGCAATATCGGGTCGATCGTCGCCGACCGCGCGCTTGGCCTGCGGATGAAGGTGATCGCTTATGATCCTTTCCTTTCGCCCGAGCGTGCGATCGACCTCGGCATCGAGAAGGTCGAGCTCAACGACCTGCTCGCACGCGCCGATTTCATCACGCTGCACACGCCGCTCACCGACCAGACGCGCAACATCCTGAGCCGCGAGAATCTCGCCAAGGCGCGCAAGGGCGTGCGGATCATCAACTGCGCGCGCGGCGGGTTGATCGACGAAGCTGCGCTCAAGGAAATGCTCGAAAGCGGCCATGTGGCCGGCGCCGCGCTCGACGTGTTCACGCAGGAGCCTGCGAAAGAGAATCCTCTGTTCGGAACGGCAAACCTCGTCGCCACGCCGCACCTTGGCGCATCGACAACCGAAGCGCAGGTCAATGTCGCGATCCAGGTCGCCGAGCAGATGGCGGATTTCCTGGTCAGCGGCGGCGTTACCAATGCGCTCAACATGCCGGCGCTGTCGGCCGAGGAGGCGCCGAAGCTGCGTCCCTATATGGAGCTGGCCGACAAGCTGGGCTCGCTGATCGGCCAGCTCGAAGGCCGTCTCAACGGAATCGCGATCGAGGTCGAGGGCGCCGCGGCGCAGCTGAACCAGAAGCCGATCACCGCCGCGGTCCTGGCCGGATTGATGCGTGTCTATTCGGACACCGTGAACATGGTCAACGCGCCGTTCCTGGCGCGCGAGCGCGGGCTCGATGTGCGCGAGATTCGTCACGACCGCGAAAGTGATTATCACACCCTGGTGCGCGTTATCGCGACGACGCCCGAAGGACAGCGCTCGGTCGCCGGAACCCTGTTCGGCAATAGTGCGCCGCGATTGATCGAGATTTTCGGAATCCGGGTCGAGGCCGAACTGGCGGGCGAGATGCTCTATATCGTGAACGAGGACGCGCCCGGCTTCATCGGCCGGGTGGGGACGACGCTCGGCGAGGCGGGGGTCAATATCGGCACGTTCCAGCTGGGCCGCCGCGAGGCCGGCGGCGAAGCAGTGCTGCTGCTGTCGGTCGACAGCCATGTCGAACCTACGGTGGTCGAGAAGATAGCAGAGCTGCCCGGCGTGCGCACCGTCAAGCCGCTGCGATTCTGACCCTCGTAAACTGGACGCCGACCGGTGCAGCACCTAGAGGTGCCGATCGGTCACCAGGAAAGCTTATAATGTGGCGAACGTAACCGTCATTGGCGGCCAGTGGGGCGACGAGGGCAAGGGCAAGATCGTCGATTGGCTGGCGAGCCGCGCAGACGTGGTGGTCCGCTTCCAGGGCGGCCACAATGCGGGTCACACACTTGTCGTCGGAAACCAGACCTACAAGCTTTCGCTGCTCCCTTCGGGGATCGTCCGCGGCACGCTTTCGGTGATCGGCAACGGCGTCGTCCTCGATCCCTGGGCATTCCGCGCGGAGGTCGACAAACTTGCCGGGCAGGGTGTCTCGATCTCGCCCAACAATCTGCAGATCGCCGATACCTGTCCGTTGATCCTTCCGATCCACCGCGATCTCGATGCGCTGCGCGAGGACGCCAGCGGCTCGGGCAAGATCGGTACCACACGCCGCGGTATCGGCCCGGCGTATGAAGACAAGGTGGGACGCCGCGCGATCCGCGTCTGCGATCTCGCCCATCTCGACAATCTCGGCCCGCAGCTCGATCGATTGTGTGCCCATCATGATGCGCTGCGCGCCGGCTTCGGCGAAAAGCCTGTCGATATCGAACTCCTGAAGCACGAACTGTCCGAGATCGCCGCCTTCATCCTGTCATTCGCGCGCCCGGTCTGGCGGACGCTGAACGAGTCCAAGGCGCGTGGCGACCGTATCCTGTTCGAGGGCGCGCAAGGCGTCCTGCTCGATGTCGATCACGGCACCTACCCGTTCGTGACTTCGTCGAACACGGTAGCGGGTTCGATCGCGGGCGGATCGGGGCTTGGCCCGGGCGCGGCGGGCTTCGTGCTCGGAATCGTCAAGGCCTATACGACGCGCGTCGGCTCGGGGCCGTTTCCCACCGAGCTGGACGACGCGATCGGCCAGCGTCTGGGCGAACGCGGGCACGAATTCGGAACGGTGACCGGCCGCAAGCGCCGGTGCGGCTGGTTCGACGCGGTGCTGGTCAGGCAATCCTGCGCGGTGTCCGGTGTGACCGGTATCGCGCTGACCAAAGTCGACGTGCTCGATGGCCTCGACGAGATTCGTATCTGTATCGGTTATCGCCTCAACGGGGAGACGCTCGATCATTTCCCGGCCTACGCCGGCGACCAGGCGGCGATCGAGCCGATCTACGAGACGATCGAAGGTTGGCCGCAATCGACCGCCGGAGCGCGAAGCTGGGCCCAGCTGCCGGCAAGAGCGATCAAATATATCCGCCGCATCGAGGAGTTGATCCAGTGTCCGGTCGCGCTGGTTTCGACCAGCCCCGAACGCGAGGACACGATCCTGGTCCGCGATCCGTTCGCCGACTGACATGAACCCGCGCGACGCAACCGGACTGCTTCCCCGCATCGGCAAAACGCCAGTGACCGGAACATCGGGCCGCTCGCTCGGTGACTGGGCCGCGTTGCTGGCGTTCGGCGCCGTGCAATGGCCATGGCTCGTGCGCAGCCTGCATGGCGGCCCCCGCGATGCCAAGAAGGCGCTGCTCGAACGGCTCGATCTTCCGCCCGACGCGCTTCCCAATCTTGGCAGCTGGAAGGCTGATGTCGGCCTTCTCACGCTGCTCGTCGATCATATCCTGGAACACAAGCCACGCCGCGTCGTCGAGTTTGGCGCAGGCGCTTCGACACTGATCATCGCGCGCGCGATGCAAAGGGCCGGGGGCGGAAAGCTGACCAGTTTCGACCAGCATGCCGATTTCATCCAGGCGACGGGCGAATGGCTGGCCGAATATGGCCTCGAAGCGGATCTTCGGGCCGTTCCGCTGCGGCCGGCGCCCCAAGGCTGGCCTGGGCTCTGGTACGACCACGGGACGTTGCCGGGGAGCATCGACTTGCTGGTCATCGACGGTCCGCCGTGGACGATACATCCGCTAACCCGCGGCGGCGCGGCTTCGCTGTTCGAACAGATCGCGCCGGACGGGACGATAATCCTCGACGATGCGGCCCGGCCGGGAGAGCGTTTGGTGGCCTGGCGCTGGCGCCGCCAGTGGCCCGATTTCGAATTCAGGCTGTGGAAGGGTGGTACCAAGGGAACCTTGATCGGCAGGCGGCGTGGTTAGTCGTTTCTTCGCTGCCGGAAGCCCTCGATCGGCTCTACTTCGCATTCTTCGATCTTTATATCGGCCACTGCCGCCGCGGGCGGGCCCAGCCAGCATCGAGTCACCAGTTCGGTGATCGCTTCCCGCGGACCGATCGCCAGGATTTCGACATCGCCGTTCGAAAGGTTGCGCACCCAGCCGTTGAGGCCCAGCGACCGCGCTACACGCTCTGTCCATGCCCGATAGAAGACGCCCTGCACGCGCCCGCTGACCGTTATCCGGGAGCTGGCCACAACGCCCGGTACCTAGGAACCCGTCGTGATGTCCGGCGCGTCCTCGGCCTTCATGCCGACGACATTGTAGCCGGCGTCGACGTGATGAATTTCGCCGGTGACCCCTGAAGCGAGGTCGGACAGCAGATAAAGGCCGGCGCCGCCGACGTCCTCGATCGTGACGTTGCGGCGCAGCGGGCTGTTATATTCGTTCCATTTCATGATGTAGCGGAAGTCGCCGATGCCGCTGGCGGCGAGCGTCTTGATCGGCCCCGCTGAAATCGCATTAACCCTGATTTTGTCGGGCCCGAGGTCCATCGCCATATATCTGACGCTGGTCTCGAGCGCCGACTTGGCCAGCCCCATGACGTTATAGTGCGGAATGACCTTCTCGGCGCCATAATAAGTCAGCGTGAGCAGGCTGCCGCCATCGGGCATCATCATTCGCGCCCGCTGCGCGACGGCGGTGAAACTGTAGACCGAGATATTCATCGTCATCAGAAAATTTTCGAGGCTCGTGTCGACATAGCGGCCACGAAGTTCGTTCTTGTCGGAGAAGCCGATCGCGTGGACGAGGAAGTCCATCGTCTGCCATTCTTTCTGGAGCGTCTCGAACGTGCCATCCAGCGCCGCCATATTGGAGACGTCGCAGTCGATGAGGATATCCGAACCTAGTTGTTCGGCAAGCGGGCGCACGCGCTTTTCCAGCGCCTCGCCCTGATAGCTGAACGCAAGTTCGGCCCCCTGATCGCGCAGCGCCTTGGCAATGCCCCAAGCGAGCGAGCGATCGTTGGCGAGGCCCATGATCAGCCCCCTCTTGCCCTCCATCAATTTGCTCATCCGTCCCCCTGTTCACGCTTGAGCACAACATTTTCCTCTACCGTCGATTTCGGCGTTTCCGCCAGCGCAGCATTCAGATGCGCGCCGATAACCAGCCCGAGACCAATGACGAAGAAGAAAATGAGCGCGATCATCACGCCGGCCAGACTTCCATAGGTCAAGTCGTAGCTGCCCAGGTTGGAAAGAATGACCGGCAGCAGCGCCGTCGTCGCGACCCACCATAAGGCGACAAATGCCGGCCCCGGCCATTTGTGGCACTTCATGGAGCGGTAGCGCTTGGGCGTCAGCGACACGAAGAGGAGGTACAAGGATCCGAACAGAACGAGGCCCGGGACAACGCGCAATAATGTGAGCAACGAAACCAGTTCGTCAGCGCGCGGGAAGATTGCGAGAATGAATTGCTGAACACCGGACAATATGATCGATACGCTGAAGGCGATCAAAAGGAGCACCACCGACCCGAAGATTATCCCCATTGACCAGAGCCGGTATTCCCAGAACGGTCGCGTGTAATCGACACCATAAGCGCGGCGGATGATGTCGCGGATCGTCTCGATGAAGCTGCCAGTCGTCCACAGCCCGACGACCGCGCCGAGCCAGAGTAGGTTGCCCGAGCGTGCTGCAAGCACATCGTTGATCGGCTTTGAAAGGACATCGGCGACATCGGGCGGCATGGTCTGAAGGAGCGCCGTAAAGGTCTGCAGCCCGCCTCCCGAATGACCGAGCAGCCGGGTGACCGCGGCGGCGACGATGATGAACGGGAATAATGTCAGGATCGACAGATAGGCGAGGTTGCCGGCATGGACAAACCCTTCCGAATATACGCCGATCGCCACCCGTTTGGTGACGATCCAGGCGCGCGCGATTAACCGGTGGCCGGTGCGCGTTTCCTTTCCTTCGGGATGCTTGCGCCGTTCTTCCGGTGATTCTGGTGAAATGTTTGTCACTAGGGTCCGGCTCCGGCGTGCAGCGTCCGGACCTATACGCCCAGAGCAGCGCGCGGGTTGCCGGCGCCTTTGCGACTCCAGCCTTCGACGAACCGGACAAGCTCGTCATCGTCGGCCGGCACATCGACCATCAATGTCACGAGCTGGTCGCCCCTTTGACCGGACTTGCCGTGAAAGCCCTTGCCCTTCAGCCGGAGGATCTTGCCCGAACTCGAGCCCTTCGGCACGCTGAGCATCACGCTGCCGTCCACGGTCGGCACCTTGATCTTCGCGCCCAGCACGGCCTCGTCGATCGTTACCGGCAGGTCGAGCCGCACGTCGTCACCGTCGCGGCTGAAAAAACGATGCGGCGTGATCGAGATCGTGATGATGGCGTCGCCATTGCCGGCCGGACCGGCCTCACCCTGTCCGGTGAGCCTTATCTTGGTGCCGTCCTCGACTCCCCTGGGAAGCTTGATGTCGATCGTCTTCCCGGCGCTCAGCGTAACGCGCTGTTCCTTGAGGGCCGCGGCGTCGACGAACGGAACGGCGAGCCGATAGCCGACGTCGGCACCCTTGGCAGGCGGCGCCTGACGACGCCCGCCGCCGAAGCCAGCGAAGCCGCCGCGCCGCTGCGAACCGCCAAACAGATTGTCGAATATGTCCGACAAATCGGCTTCGCCGAGGTCGGCATCCATGCCAGGCCCGCCGCGTCCAAAGCCGCCGCCCTGCCGCGGTCCGCCCTGGCCGTAGCCGAAGGGTGCCTTGGGATTGCCGTCCTCATCTATCTCGCCGCGGTCATATTGCGCGCGCTTGTCCTTGTCGGTCAGGATATCATAGGCCTGCGTGACCTTGGAAAAGCGCTCGGTCGCCTTGGGATTGTCCTTGTTGCGGTCGGGATGCAGCTCTTTGGCGAGCTTGCGGTAGGCCTTCTTGATTTCGGCTTCGGTCGCGCCTCGCGCCACGCCTAGTTGTGAATAGAGATCAGCCATGTTGTTCCGTTCTAGACCGTAGTCCAATCTACGCCACTAGATAGTTGAGATTGGCCGAGTTGCGAGACCAAAGCGGCTTACACTGGCTTCGGTTTTCGCCGGCGCAGCAGCTGCGCCACCAAAACGAACAGGGCAAGGCCGAGGCCAAGCCCTCCCCACTGCATCGCCGACAGCTTCGGCGTGACTCCGTCCAGCCTCAGGTTCCAGCCGTCGCTGTTGAACAATGCGTCGCTTTCCTTCTTGAACGCAGGAAAATCCTCGGGAGCGAGCAGGGCGCTCTTTCCGGCCAAGGAGAAATTCATGGTCAGGCGACCCTTCGCGCGCTCGGAAGCAAGGCTGAAGTCGAATGCCTTTCCCTCGGTATGCATGTCGCTGGGCGGAGCGATCGACCTGCCGGGCGTGATCACTATGATGCGATGCTGCCGGTTGACCGGAAAGGGAAGATCGAGCGGCTGGGTTCGTTCGCCGCCCGTCGCGCTATAGACCTGGCTGATCATATTGGCCTGGATCGGAAACTTGCGGAGCAATTTGCCGTCGGCATAGGCCGCTGCGGGCAGGAAATAGCTTTCCAATATCCGAAAGCGATTCGCGTCGCGATCGTCATCGATGCGGAGGGGGGCCATGGATCGAAGCCCCGGATATTTTTCGGAATAATATTGGAAGTAGAGCCGCTCCCGCGCAGCAACCGATTTGCGGGCGATTTCTGCCCGCGACCGGTCGGCCGCAGCGCCCGTATAGAGGGTTTCGACGTTGAGATGGATTCCGCTGCGATCCTGGTTGTAGACCTCGGTCGCGATGCTGTCGGGCGCGGTCAGACGCGGCAGCGGGATTTCCTCAAGCGTCTTTTGCCCGGCGCGGATCGGCAATGCCTTGCGGTAGGTGAGCGGCGCCAGTTCGGCCAGGGTCCCGCCCTGATGATCGATCGTCGGATCGAGCCAGTAATATTTGCCCCCGACGCGTGCCTGGACGATCACATGATCGAATGCGAGCGGCGCCGGCGGCGCACGATCGAGCACCAGTCCTTCCTTGGTGTCGGTCAACGCCGGCCATGCGTCGATGCCCAGGCGGCCAAGCACGGCCACCAGCAATTGCGACTTGTCCTTGCAGTCGCCCCAGCCCTGGCGAACCACCTGCGCCGGGCTGCGCGGTGCGTAGGAACCGGGACCGATCGACAGGCTTGTGTAGCGGATCTTGTCCTGGACGAGCCGCAGCGCGAGAATGGTCTTCGCTTCCTGCGTGGTGGCTTCCTTGCCGATCCGAACCACATCGTCCCCGAGCGAGGCCGGGAACGCATTGCTCGCACGGTAGAACGGCAGCGCCCAATCGACGACTTCGCCCCAGTTTCGCATCGTCGACATCGACACGCGCTGCCATGGCTGGAACCAGTCCGGAGTGCCATCCTCGTCCTCGATCGGATCGGGATCGAACGCATTCCATTCGTAGATCGTCCGTCCCGGACCGCGCGTCACATGCGCGGCAGGCGCACTGCGGTAACGGAATATCTGCAGCGGCGTCTGCGACGGCAGATCGATCCGGAAATGCGTCAGCC
>Ga0068859_100008000_pt1 | contig 10717 bp, 14 predicted proteins | sample KBSSwiS22_FD_66585 | JGI IMG/M metagenome (GOLD analysis project Ga0068859, IMG submission 66585) | Switchgrass rhizosphere microbial communities from Kellogg Biological Station, Michigan, USA - KBS Switchgrass S2-2 | ecosystem: Host-associated > Plants > Roots > Rhizosphere > Soil ... | reverse complement strand
GCCGTGGACGGCTAACGAGGGTGACCAAAGGCGGTGAGCCATGGCGGAACAGGAGGTCGGGCGTTGGCAGTGCGAGAAGTGCGGCAGCACGATCGTGGCTGCCGGGACGCGAACCAAGGCCTTCAAGGGTGTGGGCGCCTTCACCGGGGAGTGCCCGTGGGCGTGCGGGGCCTGGGTCAACCGTGGGTTTCGCTCGATCAAGCCCGGCGCGGTGCGCGCGTACCGGGCCGATCAATGGGACCAGCGCCCCCTGGGCGCCTAGCGTAAACCAGCGCACGGGGCCGCCGAATCGGGCCTCGAACGCGAGCGCACCGCGCTCGTTCGGCTCTATCGCCGGAGAGGTACCCGGTTCCCCTGCCTGAACGAGACCGCCAACCCCGAGCTGGACGCGGCCCATGCGGCCCGACACAAGCCCATGGCGGCGGGGCGATACGACCCGAATGAACGGGCGGGCCCTGGCCGAGAGCCTGATGGCTGCGTGGCCGACCCTGCGTGCTGTACAGGGCATGTCGATTTCCGGACTCCTCGTTCGTCGCTAGAGTACGAGCCAGGCTGAAAGACCGGCACGACGCCGGGACCCGGCTCCAGAAAGCAGAGGAGACAACGACATGCGGTTCATGGTGATCGTCAAGGCCAACAAGGACTCGGAGGCGGGGGCTCTGCCGGACGAGAAGATGCTCACCGCCATGGGGAGGTACAACGACGAGCTGATCAAGGCCGGGGTCATGCTGGCCGGCGAGGGGCTCCAGGCCAGCTCCAAGGGCGCGCGCGTGCGGTTCGATGGGCCGCAGAAGCGGACCGTGATCGACGGTCCCTTCGCCGAGACCAAGGAGCTGGTGGCCGGGTTCTGGCTGTGGCAGGTGAAGTCGAAGGAAGAGGCCATCGAATGGCTGAAGCGCGCCCCCTTCGAGAAGGGCGAGGAGGTGGAGATCCGGCAGGTCTTCGAGACCGGCGACTTCGGCGAGGCGCTGACGCCCGAGGTGCGCGAGCGGGAAGAGCGCTGGCGCGCGCAGTCGGGCATGGGGGAGAAGAAGTGAGCAAGAAGAGCGTTTGGGCGGGATGGGTCATCTCGGCCCTGGTCGGTGCGTTGTTCGTGTTCAGCGCGGCCATGAAGTTCATGGGCGGCCCCGAGCTGGAGAAGGGGCTCGCCCATCTCGAGCTGGGCCGGGTGCCGATGGTGCCGCTCGGCTTGCTGGAGCTGACGTGCGCGGCCGTGTACCTGGTCCCTGCGACCTGTATCCTGGGCGCCATCCTGCTGACCGGGTACATGGGCGGCACCATCCTCACCGCCTGGCGGGTCGGCGACCCGTTCTTCGTCCAGATCGCCCTGGGGATCCTGGTCTGGCTCGGCATCTACCTCCGAGAGCCGCGCCTCCGGGCCCTCATCCCCCTCCGGACGCGCACGTCCACCTTGCCGTGATCCCGCGATGATGGTGTGATCGGTGGCGTGACGGCCACCGATCACATCCATCGCGCGATCGACGCGGTCTTCCACATCGAGTCGGCCCGGCTCATCGGGGGCCTGGCCCGGATCGTGCGCGACGTGGGCGTGGCCGAGGAGCTGGCCCAGGACGCCATGGTCACCGCCCTCGAGCAGTGGCCGCGGTCCGGGGTCCCCGACAACCCCGGCGCGTGGCTCATGGCCACGGCCAAGCGGCGGGCCATCGACCGCCTGCGCCGGAAGAAGGTGGTCGAGCGGACGCACGAGGAGATCGGGCGCGGCCTCGAGGCCCGGCAAAGGGCGACGGGAGCGGCGATGGAAGCGGCGGTCGACGACGACATCGGCGACGACCTCCTGCGGCTGATCTTCACGGCCTGCCACCCCGTCCTCTCCACCGAGGCCCGCGTGGCCCTCACCCTCCGGCTGGTGGGCGGGCTCACCACCGACGAGATCGCGCGCGCTTTCCTCGTGGCCGAGCCGACGGTGGCCCAGCGCATCGTCCGCGCCAAGCGCGCCCTCTCCGAGGCCCGCGTGCCCTTCGAGGTCCCCCGCGGCGCGGACCGCGCGGCGCGCCTGTCCTCGGTGCTGGAGGTGACGTACCTGGTCTTCAACGAGGGCTACGCCGCCACCGCCGGCGAAGACTGGATGAGGCCCGCGCTCTGCGAGGACGCGCTGCGCGTGGGACGCATCCTGGCCGAGCTGATGCCCGCCGAGGCCGAGGTCCACGGCCTGGTCGCGCTCATGGAGATCCAGGCCTCGCGCACGCGCGCGCGCACGGGGACGGGCGGCGAGCCCGTGCTGCTGCTGGATCAGGACCGCGGCCGCTGGGACCAGCTCCTGATCGGACGCGGCCTGGCGGCGCTGGAGCGGGCCACGGCCCTGGGCGGCGCGGCGGGCCCCTACCGGCTGCAGGCCGAGATCGCCGCGTGCCACGCGCGGGCGCGCACGGCCGCGGAGACGGACTGGGCGCGGATCGCCGCGCTCTACTCAGAGCTGTCGGCGCTCACGCCTTCGCCCGTCGTGGAGCTGAACCGTGCGGTAGCCGTGGCCATGGCCTTCGGTCCCGCCGCGGGCCTGGAGATCGTCGAATCGCTCCGCTCGGAGCCGGCGCTCCAGGGCTACCACCTGCTGCCGGGCGTGCGCGGCGACCTGCTCTTCAAGCTGGGCCGCCGGGACGAGGCGCGCGCCGAGTTCGAGCGCGCGGCCGGCCTCACGCGCAACGCGCGGGAGCGGGAGCTGCTGCGGGCCAGGGCGGCGGCGTGCGCCGACGCGCCCGCGCCGCAGGCCTAGGCGAGGTCGAAGACCAGGACCTCCGCCGGCTGATCACCCGTCAGGGTCAGCGTTTCCTCGCCGCTGACCGCGGCGCCGTCGCCCTCGGTGAGGACGGTGCCGTTGACGGCCGCGGACCCGCGCGCGACGTGCACCCACGCGTGCCGGCCCGGGCGCAGGGCCAGCGCGCGACGCTCGCCCTCCTCGAGCAACGTGACCCAGAGGTCCACGTCCTGCGCGACCTCCAGGCTGCCCTCGCGGCCGTCGCGGGACGCCAGGAGCACCAGGCCCCGCCGGGCCGCGTCGCGGTCGAAGGCCCGCTGCCCGTACGCAGGCCGGAGCCCGCGCCTGTCGGGGATGATCCAGACCTGGAGAAAATGGACGGGCGCGGTCTTGCTGTCGTTGTACTCGCTATGGGTGACGCCGGTCCCCGCGCGCATGAACTGGATCTCGCCCGGGCGGATCACGCCTCCCCCGCCGGAGCTGTCCTTGTGGGCCAGAGCGCCTTCCAGCACGTAGGACAGGATCTCCATGTCCCGATGGCCGTGCGTCCCGAACCCGGCGCCGGGCTTCACCCGGTCGTCGTTGATCACGCGCAGCGCGCGGAAGCCCATGTGCCCGGGATCGTGGTACTCGCCGAACGAGAACGTGTGACGGCTGTCCAGCCAGCCCCACTCGGTGCGCCCGCGATCGCGGGCGGAGCGGACCTCGATCATGACCAATCGTAACCCAGGGGCCGCAGGCCGTTAGCTTGCGCGGGGGGCGCGCAGCCGGGGCGGCAGGAGCAGGTCCACGCCCAGGACGCGCTCGCGCCGCCGCTCCGCCTCGAGGTTGTGCGTGCGCGCCTTCAACAGGTCGGTGAGCGAGACCATGCCCAGGAAGCGCCGCTCCGCGCCGCGCTCGACCACCGGAAAGCGCGTCCAGCCCGTCTCCGCCATCCGGTGGACGACGACGCGCAGCGGCTCGTCGGGATAGGCCACAACCGGGTGCGCGCGCACGACGTCCGACAGGCGAGCAGCGGGGTCTCCCCCGCCCGCGCGCTCGGCCAGCCCCAGCAGGTCCGTGCGCGTGGCCACGCCGGCCAGGCGACGGTCGGCGTCCACCACCGGATAGAGCCGTTGCCCGTGGCCCACGGGATCGGCGTGCAGCCACCGCGGCAGGTCGCCCACCGCCAGCTCCGCGGGCAGCGCCGCCACGCGCGTGCGCATCACCTCGCGCACGAAGAGGATCTCCAGCGGGTCCGGAGCGTACTCGCGCGTGAGGTGGAAGCCGCGCCGGCTCACCTTCTCCGTGAGGATCGAGCGCCGGAGCGTGAGGACCGTGAAGGCGTGGGCCACGCTGGTGGCCACCAGCAGCGGGAGCAGCATGTTCACGTCGTGGGTCAGCTCGAGAGCGAAGACCACGCCCGTGAGCGGCGAGCGCATGGTGCCGCCGAGGATCGCCCCCATGCTCACCAGCGGCCAGAAGCCGGCGCCCTCGGCCGGCAGCGCCATGGCCTCCAGGCCGCCCAGCGCGCCGCCCATCATCAAGAGCGGCGCCAGCACGCCGCCGGAGGTGCCGGACCCCAGCGAGACGGCCCAGATCGTGGACTTCACCAGCAGGATACCCAGGATCAGGTGCCGCGGGACATCGCCCTGCAGCAGCGCGCCGATGGTGTCGTATCCCACGCCCAGGGCTTCGGGGAAGACCAGGCCGCCGATGCCGATGGCCAGGCCGCCCAGCGCCGGCCACCACATCCAGTGGATGGGCAGCTTGTGGAAGCCGTCCTCCGCCGCGTAGACCGCGAGCGTCAGGAGGGCGGAGAGCCCGCCGGCCAGCAGGCCGGCCACCACGCAGCCGGCCAGCCCCTGCGGGCCGATGAAGGCGGGATGCGCCGGCACCGGGAACAGCGGCCCCATGCCGATGATGTAACGGCGCGCCGCCGCGCCGGTGGCGCTGGCGAACGCGACGGGGATGAAGCTGCGCGGCTTCCACTCGAAGAGCAGCAGCTCCACGGCCAGCAGGACGGCGGCCACGGGCGAGGCGAAGGTGGCGGACATGCCGGCCGCCGCTCCCGCCACCAGCAGCGTGCGCCGCTCGGCGCTCGTGAGGTGGAAGAGCTGAGCGATCATGGACCCGAACGCGCCGCCCGTCATGATGATCGGCCCTTCCGCCCCGAACGGCCCGCCGGACCCGATCGAGATGGCGGCGGAGAGCGGCTTCAGCAGCGCCACCCTCGGCTCCACCTTCCCGCCCCGCAGCAGGATGGCCTCGATGGCTTCCGGTATCCCGTGGCCGCGGATCTTCTCGGATCCGTAGCGGGCCAGGAGGCCGATCAGGAGGGCGCCGGCCACCGGGACCAGCACCTCCAGCAGGCCCAGCCGGTTCCCCGCCGGCGACACCATGGCCGTGGACCAGCGCTGATAGAAGAAGAGGTTGGTGAACAGGCCGATCAGCTTCAGCAGGGCCAGGGCCACGTAGGAGGCCACCACACCGATGAGGACGGCCAGCAGGGAGAGGGGCACGACCCGTCGGGTGGTGGTGAAGTCGCCGAGCTCGGCCGAGCCCTCATCGTGGCCCAGGCGGCTCCAGATGGCGCGCAGCGCGTTCATGGAATCCATATCGTACCACGATATAATGTCCCATGGCTCGGCTCCCCCGTATCGGCCAGGCAGAGTACGAGGCGCTGGCCGAGTTCCGCTACGCGCTGCGCCGCTTCCTGCGCTTCAGCGAGACGGCGGCCGCCGGCGTGGGGCTCACCCCGCGCCAGCACCAGGCGCTCCTGGCCATACGCGGCGCGCCACCGCGGGATCCCTTGCGCGTGGGCGACCTGGCCCAGCGCCTGCAGGTGCGCCACCACAGCGCCGTCGGGCTCGTCGACCGGCTCGTGGCCCTGGGTCTCGTGACCCGCCGGGTCGGGCCCCCGGACCGGCGCCGCGTCTTCGTCACGCTCAGCGCCAGGGGACGGCGGGTGCTGGACCGCTTGACGGCCGCCCATCGGGCCGAGCTGCGGCAGCTCCGCCCGCGCATCGGCGCCCTCCTCGACCGTCTCTCGGATCCGCGGCCGGCCGCGCGGCGACCGGTCAGCGCGACCGCACGGCGGTCAGGCCCGCCCAGACGATGATGGCGGCGCCCACCCAGAAGGACGGCGTCGGCACGTCGCCGAAGAAGACCGCTCCCAGCACCACTGCCCAGATGAGGCCGGTGTACTCGAACGGCGCCACCGTGGCCACGGGCGCGAGGCGGAAGGCCTGGGCCAGGCCGTAGTTCCCGATGATGCCCAGGACGCCCATGCCCGCCATCTCCGCGAGGTGGGCCGCCTCCGGCGTCTGCCAGCGGCTCACGGTCACCAGCCAGCCCACCGCAGCCTGCCCCGCCAACATGTAGAAGACGAAGGCCGAGTTGGTCTCCGCCGGCCGGTGCGGGCGTGACATCCATCGGGTGAGCACCATCAAGATCGCGTACGCGATGCTGCAGACCACGACCAGAAGCGCCGCCGGGTGGAACCCCGAGGCGCCCGGCCTCACGATCACCAGCATCCCCGCGAAGCCCACGGCGATGGCCACCCACTGGCGGGACGTGACGTGCTCCTTCAGCACGAACCGTCCCAGGGCCGTGATGAGGAACGGGCTGGCGAAGGCGATGGCCACGGCATCGGCCAACGACAGGTGGCGCAGGGACGAGTAGAAGGTGGCGAAGGCTATCAGCCCGCAGAGGGCCCGCAAGGCGTGGCCCTCCGGTTGGCGGGTACGCAGGGCCGCGAGCTGTCGCGTCGCGCCGAGGAACAGCAGGATCAGGGCCAGGGCCACGGTGCTGCGGATGGCCAGCATCTGGAAGACGGAGTAGTGCGCGGCCACGCGCTTGCCCAGGGCGTCCATGAAGGACAGGCTGGCGATGCCCAGGACCATGCAGCCGACGCCGGCGAGCTTGTCGTCGAGGGTTTTCAGGCCGTGATCATAGATCATCGTACGCTGGGGACATGCCGCTGGTTGCGCTTGCGCTGGTCCTGATCCTCCCGTTCGTCCTGCTGGCCCTGATGCCGGTCTCGCTGGTCCTGCGCTACCGCGCCAGCACCGCGCGGCGCCAGGCCAGGGGATGGATGGCGGCCGTCAACGTGGTGGGCTTCGGCATCTCGGCGGCGCTGTTCACGACGGCGGCGGCCATGACCAGCTTCTGGGTGCCGCGGGCGTTCACGTACACGCTCGCCGGGCTGGCCGGAGGCGGCGTGCTGGGCCTGGTGGGCCTTTGGCTGAGCCGGTGGGAGGCGACGGACGGAAGGCTGCACTACACGCCCAGCCGATGGCTGGTCCTGGCCATCATCCTGGTCGTCGCGTCACGCATGGCCTACGGGCTCTGGCGGGCGTGGCACGCCTGGCACGCCGGCGGCGCGACACTCGCGGGAATCGGCGCGGCCGGCTCGCTGGCCGCGGGCGCGGTCGTCCTCGGGTACTTCCTCACGTACCACGCGGGCGTCTGGCGGAGGCTGCGGCGCCACCGCCGGACGTCCGTCCTGCCCGCCCGCTAGCCGGGACTCAATCTTCGACGGCGGCCTTCAAGCGGAGAAGCGCCGCGTCCCACTGCTCCGAGACGAGGTCCAGGTAGCGCCGCGCCTCCTCGAGCGGAGCGGGATCGAGCTGCCACAGCCGCTCCCGCCCCTGGCGGGTCCCGCGGGCCAGGCCGGCGTCGGCCAGGACGTGCAGATGCTTGGTCACGGCCTGGCGCGTCACGTCCGTCCCGCGGGTGAGGCGGGCGATCGAGAGCGGCCCCTCCGTGCCCAGGCGCGCCACCAGCCGCAGCCGCGTGGCGTCGCCGAGGGCCGCGAAGACGGGCGCCGAGGCCCGCAGGCGCGCCGAGGGCGTTCGGGCCTCAGCTCCCCGGCGCGACATGGCGCTCGATCGACTTCATCTGCTGGGCCCAGCCGCCCTCGTTCATCCGATACGCCTCGGCGCGGCGGGCCGCCGGGATCCTGTCGAAGCCGGACTCCACCACCGTGAGCAGGACGCCGCCCTCCGCGTCCTTCAGCTCGAAGGTCACCAGGGTCGTAGGCTCCTTGGAGTAGTCCACCTTGGGATCGTGGGCGTACGGGTGCCAGCGATACGAGAAGAGCCGCTCGGGCTCGACGCTCTCGACCGTGAGCTCGAAGGGCGCGTCCTCGTAACCCTTGTGCGTGATCTTCCCCTTCACCGTCGCGCCGGGCTTCAGCGGGCCGGCCAGGATCACGCCGAACCACCGGCCGAACTCCTCGGCGTCGGTCAGGGCCCGCCACACCCGGGCCCGCGGGGCGCGCAGGAGCACGCTCTTCTCGATCCGATCGGTGCTGCTCGTGGCCATATGCAACCTCCTGGTTGTATATTACCCGGGCCGCGGACGATATGCAACCGAATAGTTGCGCCGGTGACGGGGCCGGCCCGGTGCGATCAGAATAGGCCGAGGCTCACGCGCCATGCGGCCGCCGCCCACCTACTGGCTCACCCGCTTCGTCTTCCTGCGCCTGCTGGGCCTCATCTATCTCGTCGCCTTCCTCATCGCGGTCCAACAGTTCCGGCCGCTGGCCGGCGAGCACGGCCTGCTGCCGGCCCCGCAGTTCCTGCGCGCGGTGACGGCGGCGTACGGCGCAGGGCCGGACAGGTTCTTCCGGCTGCCCACCCTCTTCTGGCTCGGCGCCACGGATGCGGCGTTCGCGGCGGCGGCCTGGGCCGGCGTCGCGCTCGCGTCCTGCGTGGTCCTCGGGCTGGCCAACGCGCCACTGATGGCCGCGCTCTGGATCCTCTACATGTCGTTCGTCCACGTGGGCCAGCTCTTCTACGGCTACGGGTGGGAGATGCTGCTGCTGGAGACCGGCTTCCTGGCCATCTTCCTGTGCCCGCTGGCCAGCCCCCACCCGTTCCCGCGCAGCACCCCCCCTTCTCCGATCGTGATCGTCCTCCTGCGCTGGCTGGCCTTCCGCCTCATGTTCGGCGCGGGCCTCATCAAGCTCCGCGGCGATCCCTGCTGGCGCGACCTCACCTGCATGCTCTACCACTACGAGACGCAGCCGCTGCCCAACCCGCTGAGCTTCTATCTGCACCAGATGCCCGCGTGGTTCCACCGCGGCGAGGTGGTCTTCAACCACTTCGTGGAGCTGATCGTGCCCTGGTTCGTCTTCGGGCCGCGGCGGCTGCGCCATGCCGCGGGGGCCTTCCTCGTCGCCTTCCAGGCCCTCCTGATCCTCAGCGGCAACCTCTCGTTCCTGAACTGGCTCACCATCGCGGTCTGCGTCTCCTGTTTCGACGACGGCCTGTGGTCCCGGCTCGTCCCCGGAGCCCTCCGGGCCCGGATCACGCCGCCCGATGTGCCTGCGGAAGCGGCCCCGTCCCGGCGCGTCGCCCTGCGCGCCCTGGCCGTCGTGATCGGCGTCCTCAGCGTCAACCCCGTGCTGAACATGCTGTCGCCGGGCCAGATGATGAACGCGACCTTCGATCCGTTCGAGCTGGTGAACACCTATGGCGCCTTCGGCAGCATCGGACGCGAGCGGGACGAGATCGTCCTCGAGGGGACATACGACACGGATCCCGCCACCGCGCGTTGGATCGCGTACGAGTTCAAGTGCAAGCCTGGGGATGTGGACCGGCGACCGTGCGTGGTCTCCCCCTATCACCACCGCCTGGACTGGCAGATGTGGTTCGCCGCCATGTCGCAGGCGGAGGACGAGCCGTGGCTCTTCCACCTCGTGGACAAGCTCCTGCGGGGCGATCCCGCCGTCCTCTCGCTGATGGCGGATGGGCCGTTCCGGCGGGCGCCGCCGCGCTACATCCGCGCGGAGCTGTTCCGCTACCGGTTCGCCATCGGTGACCGCCGGGCCTGGTGGCGGCGGACCCGCCAGGGGACGTACCTGCCCCCGCTGGCCCTGGACAGCCCCCTCCTCACCGCCACGCTCCAGGCCTACGGCTGGGGGCCCTGAAAAGGGCTTGACAACGCTTCCATAGTTCCATATCTTTCGAACTATGAAAACGGTCCCCCGGCCGCTGCCCATGGCCGCCCTCTCCGCCCGCCCCCAGCACGTGGAGGCGTTGAAGGCCCTGGCCCACCTGTCGCGCCTCCAGGCCTTCTTCTTCCTGGTGCGCAAGGGGGGCGAGGTCCCGGCGGGCGAGATCCAGGAGGCGCTGCGGGTCCCGGGACCCACGCTCTCGCACCACCTCGACGTCCTGCGGCGGGCCGGGCTGGTCCAGAGCCGCAAGGAGGAGCGGTTCGTCTACTACTCGGTCCGGCGGGACACGGCCATGGAGCTGGTGCGGCTCCTGACCGCCTGCTGCTGACCGCGAACGGAGGATGAGAATGTCGGCCAAGGTCCACGTCCACATGAAGGTCGCGGATTTCGAGAAGAGCAAGGAGTTCTACGCCCGCTTCTTCGGCGCGCTGCCGGTGAAGGACAAGCCGGGCTACGCGAAGTTCCTGCCCCCGATGGGCCCCATCAACCTGGCGCTGTCCCCGGGCGACCCCTCGGGCACGGCGCATCCTGTCAACCACATGGGCGTCCAGGTGGAGTCGCCGGAGGTGGTAGCGACGGAGCTGGCCCGGGTCAGGAAGGCCGGGCTGCGCGTGGTGGTGGAGAACGGCGTCGACTGCTGCCACGCCAACCAGGACAAGTTCTGGGTGGAGGACCCCGACGGCGTGCGCTGGGAGGTCTACTGCGTGAACAGCGACATCGAGGAGGCGCCGGCGCGCGCCGAGGAGCCCCGGGCCGCCGCTGCCTGCTGCGCCCCGGACTGCTGTCCGCCCGCCTAGCATCGAAGGGAGCCATGGACCGCATCCTGTTCCTCTGCACCGGCAACTCGGCACGCAGCCAGATGGCCGAGGGCCTGGCCCGCGCCCTGGGCGGCGATCGGGTCGAGGTCTGGAGCGCGGGGATCGAGCCGAAGGGCGTCCATCCGTTGGCCGCGCGGGCCATGGCGGAGAGGGGCATCGATATTTCGCGGCAATCCTCGAAAGACCTCTCCGCCGTGCCCGCGGATCCCGACGTCGTGATCACGCTTTGCGACAACGCCGCCG
>Ga0068859_100007997_pt1 | contig 10719 bp, 13 predicted proteins | sample KBSSwiS22_FD_66585 | JGI IMG/M metagenome (GOLD analysis project Ga0068859, IMG submission 66585) | Switchgrass rhizosphere microbial communities from Kellogg Biological Station, Michigan, USA - KBS Switchgrass S2-2 | ecosystem: Host-associated > Plants > Roots > Rhizosphere > Soil ... | reverse complement strand
CAGTTGAATTTGCTGATAAGATGAAAAGCCCGAAAGAATTACACACTCAAACTGTTAATGAAATGTCAATGCAATCAAAATAAATATTTATGGAAAAATAAAATGACTGCATCGCCGCCTGTAAAGTTTTTATTGCAAACACCAAATAACTTCCCTAATTTGAACAGTAAAAAAATGAAAAGAGTTACTTCGATTGGTGGTATATTTTTTAAATGCGAAAACCCGGATGCACAAAAAGAATGGTACGCAAAACATTTGGGTATTATGATGGATAAATATGGAACCAGTTTTGAATGGCGGCACAGTGATAATAAAGAACAAAAAGGTTATTCAGCATGGAGCCCTTTTGAAAAAGATACCGATTACTTTGGAGCAGCATCGCAACAATACATGATCAACTACAGGGTGGATGACCTGGAAGCATTAATAAAGCAATTGAAAGAAGAAGGCGTAACGATTGTAGACCAGATGGAAATTTTTGAATACGGCAAGTTTGTACACATACTGGATGGCGAAGGTAACCAGGTGGAATTATGGGAAGCCAATGATGATGTATACGGGAGAATGTTGAATGCAGTTACAAAATAAAGAAGGATAAACGGAAGTATAAGGTGATAAATAAAGCGGCTATTACTCTATAATTATTGTCTGCTATATAAAACTGCCATGAAAAAATTAATCACACTATTCATTTTTAGCAGTAACTTTTATATTGTACATGCACAAAATGCAAAATTGCCTTGCAGCCAGCCAGTATACCGTCAATTTGATTTTTGGATAGGAGAATGGGAAGCTTTTGCACCCACCGGAAAAAAAGGCGGCGATAGCAAGATCAGTTTAATGCTGGATAGTTGTACCATATTGGAAGAATGGACAAGCACTGGTTTACAGAATGGCTTGCGCTATGCCGGTAAAAGTTACAACATGTACAATGCGGCAAAAAAAACATGGCAGCAATACTGGGTAGATAATACCGGCAGCATCACGCAATATTTTAATGGCCATTATGAAGATGGAAAAATGATTGTACAAACAGATAATGAAAAAGTGAATGATACCTTATGGCAAATTCAAAAGATGACCTTTTACAATTTAGGCCCGGATAAAGTTAGGCAGCATGGCCAAACCAGCAATGATAACGGTAAAACATGGACCACCAGTTTTGATTTAGAATACAGGCGAAAGACAACTAATCCAACCGTAACTATCGATTCTATATTAAGAGGAATGGAAGACGCTTATAACAAGGGCAGGTTCCGCATTTTAGCTACCTACTATGCAGATAACGGAAAAATAATGGGTAACAATACCGCAATCAGTGGCAAAGAGAATATCATTGCTTACTGGAAAAATTTAGTGGCATTAGGCGGTACATGGAAACTTACCAATGAAAAAACAGAAAAGACAGGGGAGCAGATATGGCAAAAAGGTGTATCGGTGATCACAGATAAAGAAGGAAAAGTACACAAGGTAAACTTTACGCTGGTTTTTGTACGTGAAGACGGGCAATGGAAAATTTTACAAGACGCTTATTGGTAAAATGCAACGCAGCAATTAACTTAATCACCTCAAATAAAATAACATGAAACTTACGGCACTATTTATCGCACTGCTTTTTATTGCAAGCAATACTTTTGCACAACTTGATCTTCCGCCAAGCGGTGGCAACCCACGGGCAACCATAAGCGAAGAAGTGGGCATCACTTCCATCACTATAAAATATTCAAGGCCCGATGTAAAAAAACGTGAAGGAAAAATATGGGGTGATGGCAACGTAGTGACTTATGGCTTCAGCACACAAAGTTTTATTACCAATAAAAACACTTCGCCATGGCGTGCAGGTGCTAATGAAAATACCCTCATCACTTTTGAACATGATGTAAAAATAGAAGGCCAGCCGCTTAAAGCCGGAACCTATGGTTTATTTATGGCAATGGGTGCTGATAATATCACCATCATTTTCTCTACCCAAACCGAAGCATGGGGAAGTTTTTATTACGATGAAAAATATGATGCATTAAGAGTAAATGTAAAACCGGTAGCGTTAGATAAAAGTGTGGAATGGTTAAAATATGAGTTTGTGGAGCAACATGAAAAAAGTTGTGTGATTGCCATGCAATGGGAAAAAGTATCAGTACCTTTTAAAGTGGAGGTGGATGTTGATAATATTGTACTGGCAAGACTGAGAGAACAATTAAACAGCAGGCTTGGCTTTAATCCTTCTCTTATTATGACCGCCACACAATTTTGTTTTAATAAGAACATCAATCTTGATGAAGCACTGGAATGGAGTAAGAGGGCCATTAATGGTAATGGTGGACAAAAAACGTATATCACCTTACGCAATCTTGCTACTGCATATGAAAAATTAAACCGTTTACCGGAAGCAGATTCCACCATGAATGAAGCGTTGTTGATTGCTACCGCCAACCAGTACACGGCGTACGGCAGAATTTTGATCACACAAAAACGTAATGATAAAGCCCTTGAAGTATTTATAGCAGCGCAAAAAAGATACGGCGATATATTTGGTGTAAACAGTGGCTTGATGAACGGCTATTCTGCCAAAGGCGATTTTAAAAATGCCATTAAAAATGCAGAGAAGGCAATGGCACAAGCACCAAATGATGCGGCTAAAAAACAACTGGAGGCACAGATTGCCAAACTGAAAGAAGGAAAGGATATCAATAATTAAAAAAGATGAAAAACATTTTTAAAGCACTTGCTGTTCTGATGATAGGCATTACTGTGTTTAGTTTTTCGGGTAAGGAAAGTAATAATATTTCAGGGCCGACAAAAGTACACACCGACACACAATACGTTTGTTTACCATGCGGCAACGATTGTGACAATACAGTTTATTCAAAGCCGGGAACATGCCCTAAATGTATGATGCAGCTGGTGGATAAAGCAACTGTTAAATTTCACAGCATAGAGCCCAATGCACTTTGCAGTTTTATTAAAGATATGGGAGAGAAGAATGTTGTTTTGCTGGACGTTCGTACACCTGAGGAATTTAATGGTAAAGACAAAGATAAATTTGGTAAGCTAAAAGGTGCTATAAACATTCCTGTGCAACAGCTTGGAAAAAGAATGAGTGAATTGAATAAATATAAGAACAAAGAAATAATAGTGTATTGCAGCCATAGCCATCGCAGCCCAATGGCAAGTTACATGCTGATGCAAAAAGGATTTGCAAAGGTTACCAATATGGAGTTTGGTATGAGCGAATGGAAGAATAAAGTAAAACCAGGTGGATGCAGTAATAAACTGTATGTAAAACAGTAAAAGTTTTGATTGTTGATTTTAAAACAAATAGCATGAAAAACAAATTGATTTTTTGTTACTCTTTATTTGTGGCTGCACATTGTACAGCTCAATACAAGAATGATAATGTTTTATTTAAAACCATTGACCCGGCTGCATTGTATAAAACTTTAAAGAACACAAAGGATTATGTTTTATTGGATGTGCGCAGCAATGGTGAGTTTGAAGATACTTCTCAATATAGTTCCCTGAATTTAGGCCATCTTAAGGGAGCCAAAAATATTAGTGTGAATGAATTAGGTCAACGGTTAAGTGAAATAAAAGCAGATAAAGATAAACCGGTATTTGTGTATTGCTCTCACAGTCAGCGCAGCCGCAGGGCTTGTAAAATGCTTGCAGATAGTGGCTTTACCAACATCACCAATATAAATGGCGGGCTCACCAGCCTGCATTATTTTGGAGAAGTGAATAAAGAATATTTTGGTGAACTGTATGAAACAAAAAACAAATACAGTTTTATTTCGCCAACGGAATTGTGCGATAAGCTGAGCAAAACTCCGGGCAATATTTTTTTACTGGATGTAAGAACTGATTCGCTTTTTAAACATATCGGTACGCAACCAAAAGACAATGCGCTGGGCACTATTAAAGGATCGGTGAATGTCCCGTTTAAAGAGTTACAGCAAAACCTTGCTACCATTCCCTCAAATAAAACAGTAATAGTAATTGACCTGTATGGTGATGATGCAGCCAAAGCTGCAAACCTGTTAGCAGAGAATGGTTATAAAAATGTGCAGGTTTTAATTGAAGGTATGGACAGGTGGTTAAGTATGAGCAATGCTGATGCACCTTGCAAAAATACTTTGTATCAAACCAGCGAAAAGTTTTCCATTGTGTCTGCAATTGATTTTGGAAAAATACAGCATAAAGAAAACATCACCATACTTGATGTAAGAACAACAGATGAATTTAATAATGCAGATAAAAATAGTTGGCGTAATATTGGTAAATTGAACAATGCCATTAATATTCCCTCCGGCGAAATACAAAATAGCATTGCTAAAATTCCCGGGGAGAAAAATAAACCCATCATAGTATACAGCTTTGGAGGCGGGCCAGAAGCATTTACCGCGGCAAAGTTTTTATCAGGTAATGGGTTTACAAATGTTACGGTGTTGTATGGCGGTGTATTTAATTTAAGGTGGACAGCAGCCAACATTAAAGACCAATCGTATTTAAAAGATTTTGTAACAAATATTCCGGAAATCAATAAATAACAGCAATATGAAAAAAACAGTACTTGTAATGCTATGCATTTGTTCGCTTGCATTGTTGCAAAATTGCGGCAGCAGCAAAAAGGCATCTAAATCAACAGTAACGGCAGTTTCGTTTGATAAAGATGTATTACCCATCATGCAGGCAAGATGTACACCCTGTCATTTTCCACCTGACGGAAGAAAAAAACCTTTGAATACCTATGATGCCGTGAAAGATAATATTAACGATATCGTTACCAGAATACAATTGCCACAAAGCAATGATAAATTCATGCCGTGGAAAAGTAAGAAACCAGCACTGAGTGATAGTATGATTAATGTACTGATGGAATGGCAAAGACAAAATATGCCAAAATAATATTTAAGTAACAGCTCCACTCTTCAAAAGGCAAAAACAAAAAATAATGAACAATGCAATCAGTTGGTTTGAGATACCAACAACAGATATTAACCGGGCACAAAAATTTTACGAAACTATCTTTGGTATTACAATGATAACAATGGATCTGCCGAATATTAAGATGCGCATGTTTCCATTAGATGACATGATGAATGGCATTGGCGGAGCGCTGGTGGATAGTGGCGGTTTCCACAAACCATCTTTAACTGACGGACCATTAATTTACCTGAATGCAAATCCTGATGTACAAAATGTGTTAGATAAAGTGGAAGCTGCTGGCGGAAAAATAATGGTGCCTAAAACGGAGATATCTCCTGAATATGGCAACATGGCTGTGTTTATTGATACAGAAGGTAACAGGATGGCATTGCATAGTATTCCCCAATAAAAATAATTTTTATGGCATACAATGAAAAGTTAGCCGACAGAACAAGAGAGCTGATTGCGCTTACACATAAGAATGTAGTGGAGAAGCCAATGTTTGGCGGACTTTGTTTTATGGTGAATGATAAAATGTGCGTAGGAGTAAAAGAAAAAACTATCATGGTAAGGCTTGATCCGGAAATATTTGACGAAGTAGTAGAAAAGGAAGGTTGTAAACCAATGGAACATTCGGGAAAAATAATGAGAGGTTTTGTATTTGTTGACATTGAAACACTCAATACAAAAAAGAAACTGGAGTACTGGATCAAACTGGCGCTGGAGTATAATAAAATTGCCAAACCCTCTAAAAAGAAAAAATAATTTTAGCATAATGAAATATTCAGTTGAACAAGCGATAGAAATTTTAGAAAGAACACCTGCTGTTTGTGCAACATTACTTGCAGGCCTGAGTGATGACTGGGTAATGAACAATGAAGGCCCGGAAACATTTTCACCTTACGATGTAATTGGCCATTTGATACACGGCGAAAAAACGGATTGGGTAGCAAGGGCAAAAATGATCCTGGAATTTGGCAATACTAAAACTTTTGTACCCTGGGACAGGTTTGCACAGTATGAAGAAAGCAAGGGCAAATCTTTACAGCAATTATTAGATGCATTTGCTGCCATAAGAAAAGAAAATATGATTTGGTTTAAATCTTTGAACCTTACGGAAAATGATCTGGATAGAACCGGTATACATCCAAAATTGGGTGAAGTAACATTACGAAATCTATTATCTACCTGGGTGGTGCACGACCTTACGCATATTGCACAGATAACACGTGTAATGGCAAAACAATACACTGAAGAAATTGGACCATGGCCACAATTTTTTCGTATTTTATCTTTCTAAAATTTTTTACCATGCAATCCAAAGCTGCTACAGTAGAGCAATATATTGCAGAATTACCCGAAGACAGAAAGAAAGCAATAACGGAACTGCGAAAAGTAATTACAAAAAATTTACCCAAAGGATTTAAAGAAGGGATGGGTTATGGTATGATGGGTTATGTGGTGCCGCATAGTCTTTATTCACCGGGCTATCACTGCGATCCTAAATTACCTTTAGGTTTTATCAGCCTTGCGTCGCAAAAGAATTTTATTTCGTTTTACCACATGTGTTTATACGGCGATAATAAACTTTCAAAATGGTTTATAGAAGAATATGCCAAAGCGGGCGTTGGAAAATTGGATATGGGTAAATGTTGTGTACGTTTTAAAAATATGGACAAGATACCTTACCAGCTTATTGGTGAACTATGCACTAAAGTAACACCTGAACAATGGATTGAGATATACGAGGAAAATTTAAAAAACAGTAAAAAACAAAAGCCCTGAAATTTTCAGGGCTTTAAGAACAGGTTTAATGGTGTAATTATTTTCTGCTGAATTTTATTTCCATCATTTTCATTTCTTTACCATCAGGACCAGGGCCAAACATTTGCATCAGCTGCGTTTTATCATCTATCACTGTAAACGTTTCCCTGTAATCTTTTTCCGTCATAGTAGCGGGATCAACTCCCTTACCTGTAAGATTAACTGTTTTTGTAGCGGCATCCCATGGGCCTTTCATTGTCATTACGCCAGTGCCCATATTATCCACCCAGGTATTTTCAAACATCTTTGTTGCGTTGTTATAACCTAATGTGCCATGGCCTTCAAAAGGCATGCCCATCATATTACCTGTATTAAGGCTCTCCTGGTACCTGCCACCGAGTATCATTTTGTTTACAGCCTTTCCAGTAGTCTTGGTTGGAGGCTTACCTGGTTCCCACATGGTGATGTCTGCGTTCCAGGTACCATCCCATGAAGCCATCATTTTATGCATTTCTCCAGGCGTCATACAAGCCATCCAGTTTTTCATCATTGTGGCACTGTCAACAGGCGCCGGTGGTGCTGCTGTTTCAGTTTTCACATCCGCCGTTTTTTTTGATGTATCGGCCGACATCGTGTTTTCCTTTTTTTCATCACCGCTATTATTGCAGCTGATGAATAATAGTGTTGCTGAGCAAATAGTTAAAGCAATTCGTTTCATGTGTAAAAATTTTAGTACACCAAATTACAGTTTAGTTTTTGTTTTTGCAAGTGAAATGGATAGGTGGTTTTCTCGTCCTCGTCTCCGACGAGGATGAGTTGGTTTTGAGACTTTGTCTCAAACATTGTAAGTCGGAGACTTACAACCAAAGCATCCTCGTCGGAGACGAGGACGAGTTATACATTTTCTTCCAGCACCTTCTCAATTCTTTGCTTCACATCTTCATAATTAGTAAAGCCTTTTGCCAAAAGATAAAATTTGTTTTCATTAAATTGTAAAAGCACCTGGGGAAAACTATCCACACTTAATTGTTTGCACAAAGCAAATTCGTAGTAGGCTTTTTCTTTATAGTCCTCACTTTTTAGTTTAGTATAAAATTCTTCTTCCGGTAAATTATATTTTGCTATCAAATGACGGTATGCTTCATCATCATCAAGGTCACGGCCTTCGTAGTTTAAAGCATATTGAAGGTCGCTGGCAAAATCCAGTTGCTGTTCAGGATAATATTCTTTAAAGATGCATAAGGCGATCGCAGGTTTTTCGCTGTTCATCACCCAATCGCTTTTGTCGGGGTTCGCAGTATGCCATAAAAAATCTTCGCCGAATTGTATACCGGTCAATTGTTCCACTCTTTTGTATGCACTTTGAATATAAGGCCCGATCTTTTCAATCGGCATTTTGTTTTCTCCAATCATCATACCACCGCTTAATACTTCAATCTCAAGCCGGTCTTTAAAATCAGCGGCAATTTTTTTCATCACAGGGCTAAAACCATAGCACCAGCCGCAGTAAGCATCATAGCAATAAATAAGTATGGCATTCATATTGTATAGTTAATAACAAAAGTAGGAATAAACTCCTGGTGTGTTGTACAACAAAGCAAAAACAGTTTTGTTGTATAAGTTGTACGCCATGGATAAAAATAAATACGATGAAAAACTATACCCTGGCGGCAATAATTAGTATCGCATTATTTGCAAGCTGTACCTCAACACCTAAAAAAACTGATGGGCCAATGGTTGCTACAAGGGATAAAACCCTGACCGAAGCAGAATTTTACAGCGACCTTTCTATAGACAGCGTAGCCATGGAAAAATTTATTGTACAACAAGGCTACAACGATTCAATGGCTAACAGGCTCCGGAGTTTTTATAATAACCGCAATTACCAATGCGCCTGGTTTTTTAAAGATGGCATTGCTGATTATGCTTCCACTTTTTACGATATGTACAATGATTATATCAGTTATTCCGGAGACAGTTCTTTATACAGTCCCCGCTTACAACAACTATATGATTCTGCCACTTCAGGAGGTTTGAAACCGGATGACAGCCTTGCATTTAAAACCGAGCTATTGCTTACGGTACAATTTTTTCGTTATGCAAGAAAAGCCTACCAGGGCAATACCCAGATCAATGCAAAAGAACTGGACTGGTTTATTCCACGAAAAAAAATTAATCCCGCTGCTGTGCTGGATTCAATGCTTGCCAACAAGGGTAAAAATATCGAACAATATGAACCTGTTAACCACCAGTACAACCTGCTAAAACAACAACTGGAAAAGTATTATACCATTGAAAAAAGCAATGACTGGAAGATGATTACAGCAAAGAAAAAATCGTATAAACTAAAAGACAACGATCCAACTTTAATAAGTATTAAAAAGCGTTTACTCCTTACCGGCGATATTGATAAAGCTGATACTTCCGCAAGATTTACAAAAGAACTTGAAGACGGTATAAAAAAATTTCAAAGGCGTAACGGTTTTAAAGAAGATGGTATTATCACAACCGCTTTAATTGCAGCAATGAATAAACCGGTGGAGGACAGGGTGCAGCAAATTCTTATTAACATGGAACGTATACGGTGGATGCCGGCAACACCTGTAACAGATTACTTACTGGTAAATATTCCCGAATTTAAATTACACGTTTATGAAAATGGAAAACTTGCTTTTAGTATGAATGCAGTTACGGGTTCTGTGGTACACAATACCGTTATATTCAGCGGTGCATTAAAGTACATTGTATTTAGTCCCTACTGGACTGTGCCACCAGATATTTTAAAAAGTGAAGTATTACCCGAAATAGAAAAAAATAAAAATTATTTGGCTGATCATGATATGGAATGGAGTAATGGTAAAGTAAGGCAGAAACCTGGCCCATCAAATCCATTAGGCTTAGTTAAATTTTTATTCCCCAACAGTTACAATATTTATCTTCACGACAGCCCAGCCAAAAGTTTATTTGATGAAGCTACAAGAGCATTCAGCCATGGTTGTATACGGCTTGCCGAAGCTAAAAAACTGGCGCAATATCTTTTGCGTAATGATGCAACATGGAATGCTGTAAGGATAGACAGTGCCATGAATGCAGGTAAAGAGCAGTATGTAACTTTAAAACAGACTATACCTGTATTCATTGGTTACTTTACTGCCTGGGTGGATGAAGATGGGCAATTAAATTTCAGAGATGATATTTATGGCCACGACGAAAAAATGAAAGCAAGATTGTTTGGAAAACAATAATTGCAAAGTAATTTTTGGTTGCAGGAAATTACAGTAATGAACAAGGGTTATAAAACTCCATTACACTTCTTAATGCGCCTCCAGCCAATTTTCTCCAAAACCAATTTCCGCATCAGTAGGTACACCATTCGGCAATGCCAATGCAGTTTGCATACAATTTAAAATAACAGGTTTGATGATCTCAATTTCACTCTTGTGTGCATCAAACACCAATTCATCATGCACCTGCAGCAACATTTTACTTTTGAAATTGTGCTTTTTAAATTCTTCATGAATCTTTATCATGGCCAGCTTTATCATATCAGCAGCGCTGCCTTGTATAGGAGAATTGATAGCATTGCGTTCTGCAAAACCACGAACAGTAAAGTTAGCAGAATTGATATCCCTTAACCAGCGCTTACGGCCCATCAATGTTTGCACATAACCGGTTTCTTTTGCAAAGTTGATGGTGTCATCCATGTACTTTTGAATATTGGGAAACTGCTTTTTATAATTATCAATGATCTCTTTAGCTTCAGCCCTGGGGATGCCCAAATTTTCTGCAAGACCAAATGCACCCTGCCCGTAGATGATACCAAAGTTTACACTCTTGGCTTTGTAACGCATTTCTTTGGTTACCTCTTTTTCATCTACATTAAAAACTTTTGCTGCAGTGGCAGTATGAATATCTTTTCCTGTTGTAAAAGCTTCGCACATATTTACATCACCACTAATGGCGGCCACAATACGCAATTCAATTTGCGAATAATCGGCAGACACTAAAACATGGTCTTTATCTCTTGGTATA
>Ga0068859_100007994_pt1 | contig 10722 bp, 12 predicted proteins | sample KBSSwiS22_FD_66585 | JGI IMG/M metagenome (GOLD analysis project Ga0068859, IMG submission 66585) | Switchgrass rhizosphere microbial communities from Kellogg Biological Station, Michigan, USA - KBS Switchgrass S2-2 | ecosystem: Host-associated > Plants > Roots > Rhizosphere > Soil ... | reverse complement strand
CGGGAGCGTGGGGTCCTCGTGGGGCGTGGCTCGCTGTTCCACGTGGGCGGCGGCGGGCGCAATACGCTGCGGCTGACGTTTTCGTCGGCCTCGGAAGATCAGATTCGATCGGGCATCGAGATCCTGGGCGACCTGTTGCGACAGCGCTGGCCGAAGCATCGCGCGGCGTCGCGCGACCGGGACTTCGAAGCGGTGCCGATTCTCTAGGCTTGCAGGAGGTTTGCGATGGACACCGACAAGGGAACGCTGAGACTGAAGACGGGGCTCGCGGAAATGTTGAAGGGCGGCGTCGTCATGGACGTCACCGACGACCGGCAGGCGCGGATCGCCGAAGACGCCGGCGCATGCGCGGTCATGGCGCTCGAGCGGGTGCCCGCCGACATCCGCAAGGAAGGCGGCGTCGCGCGGATGTCCGACCCCGCGATGATCGAGAAGATCATGAAGACCGTGTCGATCCCGGTGATGGCCAAGTGCCGCATCGGGCACTTCGCGGAAGCACAGGTGCTGCAGGCGCTCGGTGTCGACTACATCGACGAGAGCGAAGTGCTCACGCCCGCCGACGAAGAGTTCCACGTCGACAAGTTCGCGTTCACGGTGCCGTTCGTGTGCGGGTGCCGGAACCTCGGTGAAGCGTTGCGCCGCGTCGGCGAGGGCGCGGCGATGATCCGCACGAAGGGTGAGGCCGGCACCGGGAACATCGTCGAAGCCGTGCGCCACATGCGGTCGGTGATGTCCGGGATGAAGCGGCTGACGCTCCTTGCGCCCGAAGAGATGATGACCGAAGCCAAGAACCTCGGCGCGCCGTACGAGCTGGTGCGGATGGTCGCGGGGACCGGGAAGCTGCCGGTCCCGAACTTCGCCGCGGGCGGGATCGCGACGCCGGCGGACGCGGCCTTGATGATGCAGCTCGGCGCCGAGGCGGTGTTCGTCGGGTCGGGGATCTTCAAGTCCGAAGACCCGGCGGTGCGCGCCAAGGCGATCGTCCGCGCGACCACGCACTACAAAGACCCGAAGGTCGTCGCCGAGGTGTCGCGAGGCCTGGGCTCGGCGATGCACGGCATCGAGACGTCGAAGCTCCCCGAGTCGGAGCTTCTCCAGACGCGGGGTTGGTGAGGGAGCTCATGGTACGGATCGGCGTTCTCGCGCTGCAGGGCGATTTCGACGCCCACGCGAAGGTCCTGACGAAGCTCGGGGCCGAAGCGGTCGAGGTGCGCCGCGTCGCCGATCTGTCGGGCCTTGCCGGGCTGATCATCCCCGGAGGCGAGAGCACCACGCTGCTGAACCTGATGGCGGACGAGGACTGGTTCCCCGCACTCCGGCGGTTCCATGCCGAAGGCGGTGCGATGATGGGGACCTGCGCCGGGGCGATCCTGCTCGCGCGCGAGGTGAAAAACCCCTCGCAGCCCAGCCTGGGGTTGCTCGAGGCGACGATCGAGCGCAACGCGTTCGGGCGTCAGGTGGATTCGTTCGAGACCACGATCGACGTGCCGCGCTGGGGCGGGGCGATCGAGGCGGTGTTCATTCGAGCCCCGCGCTTCAAAGCGCTCGGGCCAAACGTTGAGACGCTCGCCACCTATCAAGGCGAGCCCGTTCTCGTGCAGCAAGGACCCGTGCTCGCGCTGACGTTCCACCCGGAGCTCACGCGGGATGCGACCTTGCACGCACACTTTCTGGCGATGGCCCAATCGGCGGCACTGACGGGGAGGTACTCGTGAAGATCTACGTAGACGGCACTCTGTACGCGAAGGAAGACGCGAAGGTCTCCGTGTTCGACCACGGTTTCCTTTATGGAGACGGCGTGTTCGAGGGGATCCGCGTCTACGACGGGGTCGTCTTCAGGCTCAAGGAGCACATCGACCGCCTGTACCAGTCCGCCAAGACGATCGCGCTCGACATCCCGCTGTCGTCCGCCGAGATGACGCAGGCCGTGCTCGACACGGTGGCCGCCAACGAGCAGCGGGACGCGTACATCCGCCTGGTCGTGTCGCGCGGGCCGGGGGACCTCGGCATCGATCCCGCGAACTGCGAGAAGGCGACGGTCGTGATCATCTGCTCGCAGATCAAGCTCTACCCGAAGGCGCTGTACGAGACCGGGGCCGAGATCGTGACGTCGTCGGTGCGGCGAATTCCGATTCAATGCCTCGACCCGCGGATCAAGTCGCTGAACTACCTGAACAACATCATGGCCAAGCTCGACGCGCGCCGCGCCGGGGCCCTCGAGGCCGTGATGCTCAATCACCAGGGGCGCGTGGCCGAGTGCACCGCCGACAACCTGTTCTTCTACGCCGGCGGCGTGTTGAAGACCCCCGACCTCATGAACGGCGCGCTGCCCGGGATCACGCGCGCGACCGTGCTCGAGCTGGGCGCCGAGATGGGGATGCCCACCGAAGAAGGAAACTACGGCCTGCACGACCTCTACAACGCCGACGAGGTGTTCCTCACCGGCACCGGCGCCGAGATCATGCCCGTCATCGCCGTCGACGGCCGCAGCGTCGGCACCGGCAAGCCCGGCCCCGTGACGCAGCGCTTGCTCGAAGGATTCCGCAAGCGCCGGTCCCAGCAAGGGATCGCCGTCCCTTACGCGGTGAAGGCCTAACAAAGGGGACACTCCCATTTAATAAATGGGAGTGTCCCCTTTTTCTTCTGCCCGCCGAAGAAAGTTTGACAGGCCAAACATCTCTGGTTAGCATGCGGCGCCATGCACCGAGAGAACCCCATATCGTCCACGCACGAGATGTACCTGAAGGTCCTGCACGAGTCGCGGGGCGAGCACGGGGTGTCGCGCGTCGGGGAGCTCGCCCGTAGGCTCGACGTCAGCCCCGGGACCGTGTCGTCGGTCCTGAAGAAGCTCGAAGCGATGCACCTCGTCCGGCACGAGCGTTACGGCTTCGTCGCGCTGACGCCCGACGGCAACGGCATCGCCGAGTGCGTCATCCGGCGTTACGAGACCGTGCGCTCGCTGCTCGTCGAAGTGCTGGGCGTCGACGCGGAGACCGCCGCGGTGGACGCCTGCATGATGGAGCACGCCGTCAGCCCCGCGACCCTCGAGCGCATGCAAGAGCTGCTCGAGAGCCGGCGCGGGCACAAGACGACTCCGGCCCTTTCCCGGCGCAGACGCCGCGGCAATCTCTGCGAGGCGTGCCGGAGCGTGGGCGTTTGCCGGGCCTCCGGCGAAAAGAGTCACGACTAAGCAATCCCGTCATCACCGGAGGAGTTCGTGAAGGTGTCGAAGTTGCTGGCCGCCGTGTCATTCGCCGCCGCGTGCCTGATCGCCGTGGTATCCGCCCACGCGGCGACCACCGAGGATCGCGTCAAGGCGCTCGAGTCCCAGGTCGAATCGCTGAAGAAGGAGCTGGCCGCCGCCAAGAGCTCGGGGTCGATCCCCGCCGACCGGCTGGCCGAGATCGAGCGCCAGATCGGGCTTCTCTCGCAGGAGCTCGAAAAGACGCGCATCGGCGAAGCCTCGGTCGAGCAGCCGCCGACGTCGCAGTACGGCCTCGGGCCCGCGGCTTCGAAGGTTTACAAGAAGGCGCAAGGCGTATCGGTGGGCGGGTACGGCGAGGCGATCTACCAGAACTTCGAGGCGCGCGGCGACGACGCGCTGCCTTCGGGCGAAAGCGACAGGGCGGATCTCCAACGCCTCGTTCTCTACTTCGGCTACAAGTGGAACGACCGCTGGCTCCTCAATTCGGAGATCGAATACGAGCACGCGACGACCGGAGAGGGCGACGAGGAGAAGGGCGAGGTCTCCGTCGAGTTCGCGAACCTCGAATACCACCTTCGCACGGAAGCGATCTTCCGCGCCGGACTGGTGCTGATCCCGGTCGGGCTCATCAACGAGATGCACGAGCCGACGGTCTTCCTCGGCGCGCGACGCCCCGACGTCGAGCAGCGGATCCTTCCCTCGACGTGGCGCGAGATGGGCGCCGGCGTTTTCGGCGATGCCGGGCCGGTGTCGTATCGCGCTTACGTCGTGAACGGATTGAACGCAGCGGGCTTCGAATCGGGCGACATCCGCGAGTCGCGCCAAGGGGGATCAAACGCCCTCGCCGAAGATCTTGCCGTGACCGGCCGCGCCGACTGGAATGCCGCCCCCGGCCTCACGCTGGGCGCGTCGTTTTTCACCGGAAAGTCGGGCCAAGGACTGACCGACACCGCGGGAGCCACGATCGACGCGAAGACGATGATCTACGAAGGGCACGCGACGTGGCAGTGGCGCGGGGTCGACGCACGCGCCCTCTATGCGCGAACACACATCGAAGACGTCGCCCGCATCAACGACGCGCTCGGCTTCGCCGGCGCCGATTCGATCGGCGAGCGCCAGGCCGGCTGGTACGCCCAAGCGGGGTTCGACGTGCTCACGCTCTGCTCGGATACCGAGCAGTCGTTGATCCCGTTCGTCCGGTACGAGGCGTTCGACACGCAGCAGGGCGTTCCGTCCGGCTTCGTCCGCGACGGCGCCAACGACGTCCAAGTGAAGACGATCGGCCTGTCGTGGAAGCCGATCACGCACGTCGTCGTCAAGGCGGACTATCAAGACTTCGACAACCGCGCCGGATCGGGTGTCGACCAGTGGAACGTCCTGCTTGGCTTCATCTTCTGACGCGACCCGCGCCCGCTTCTTCCTGACACTCGCCGTCGTGTGCCTGGCTTCGGCGCACGAGGCGGGCGCGCGCGTGCTCATCACGCAAGAAAAGGCCCTCGCCGAGGCATTCCCCGGCGCGAGCGTCACGCGGAAAGACGCGTTCCTGACGGACGCCCAAGCCAAGCGGGTCGAGGAGCTGTCCGGGACCGCGCCGTCGAGCCGTGTCGTCGCGTACTACGTGGCCGCCAAGGACGGGAGAATTTCGGGGACCGCGTACTTCGACACGCACGTCGTGCGCACGCTCCCCGAGACCGTGATGATCGTCGTCGACGCCGATGGCGCCGTCGCGAAGGTCGAGGTGCTCTCGTTCGAGGAGCCTCCGGAGTATCTGCCGAAGCCTAAATGGTTCGAGCAGTTCAAGAGTCGAAAGTTGAGCAAAGACCTCGTCCCTGGGCGCGGCATTCCGGTCGTCACCGGGGCGACCTTGACCTCGCGCGCCGTGGCGGGCGCGGTGCGGCGCGCGCTCGCGCTGCACGCCGTGCTCGAGGCGCCCGCGCCGTGATGACGCCGCTGCAGCGCTGGCTGCTTCACGTCTCGTCCGCGCTGGTCGTGGTGTCGGGTGTTTCGTACGCGATCATGAAGTACCTGATGGTCGGAAGCGACCCTTACAGCGCCGTCTCCCACCCGATGCAGCCGTGGGCGCTGTCGGTGCACGTGCTCGCCGGTCCGCTCGCGATCTTCGCGATCGGTTGGATCTTCCGCGAGCACATCGCCGGACGCCGGCGGTCCAGGGGAAGCGGCCTCTACGCCGCGGCGCTCCTCGTCCCGATGATCGCCAGCGGGTATCTCCTGGAGGTCGTCACCAACGAGTCGGGAAAGCAAGCGCTGGTCGTCGTCCATCTCGTGTGCGGCGGCCTCTACGTGACGTGCTACGCCGCGCACATCATCCGCGCGCGGCGCATCGCAGCCGTGATCGCAGGTCTGGCGATCGCGGCGGCATCCTCGGTGCAGGCGGCGGCCCCGTGCGAGGGCGTGGAGCGCGCGCGCGAGGTCATGGGCTCCTTGGCCCGCGTCGTCATCTGCGAGCCGGACGACGAAGCCGCCGCGGCGGCCGCGGCATCCGCGGCGCTCGACGCGCTCGATCGCGTCGACCGGCTGATGAGCCTCTACAAGCCCGAGTCGGACCTGAGCCGCTTGAACCGCGACGGCTATCCCGGGCCCGTCGCCCTGAACCGGCAGCTCATCGAGCTGCTCGCGGTCGCCAAGGGGATGACGCAGGAAACCGGCGGTGCCTTCGACGTGACCGTCAAGCCGCTGATGGATCACTTCGGCTTTTATCGCGAGCTCGGATTTGCAGCACCTGCCGGCGGACTCGCCGGCGCGCTCGCTCTGGTCGGGGCCGACGGCCTCGACGTCGACGCCGCGACGGAATCGGCCGCGTTCCGCCGCGCCGGGATGAGCGTCGACCTCGGCGGCATCGCGAAGGGTTACGCGCTCGATCGGGCGGCGGCGGCGCTTCGCGAGCGCGGCGTGCGCCGCGCCTTTCTCGATCTCTCGCGAAACCTGATGTTCATCGGCCCGGGCCCGCTTGCGGGCGGCCTCTGGCCCGCGGCGATCGCTTCGGCCAAAGCTCCCGGCGGCATCGCCGCTTGCATCGAGGTCCCGGAAGGCTCGCTGTCGACGTCGTCGCTTTCGGGCCGAACGTCGGGACGGGTCGGTCACATCCTCGACCCGCGCCGCGGCGCGATCGAAGGACGGGTGCTTCAAGCGACCGTGTGGTCGCCTTCGGCGACGCGGGCGGATGCGCTCTCGACCGCGCTCCTGCTCCTTTCCGAAGAGGACGCCCGCGCCGTGCTCGCCGCCCGCGGCGAGGGGGCGATCGTCTACCGCGGTCGCCGAAGGACCGTGATCGAGCCGATGCGCGTATCTGCGTGCGGCTCGTAGCGCGCTAGCGCACCCCGGGCAGAGCCGAAAGACCCGGGACGTTGAACTTCTCGCCGATCTCCCCGAGCTGCGTCACGTCGATCTCTCCGGCGAGGTTCGCGAACACCAGCTCCTTGTCGCCGGCGTCGAAGATCAAGGCCACCAAGCCGTCGACTTTGTCGCCGGCCGTGTGGGTCAGCACGGAGATCGTCGACTCGGGGCTCGTGATCCGCGCGATGCGCTGCCACCCTGCCGCCGCGAGGCGCTGGTCGGTCTTCTGAACGAGGGCCAGGGCCGCCGAGCTCGGACCCTTGACCGTTCCGATCACCGCGTGGATCGACTTGAGCTTCGCGAAGAGGTCCTTGTTGGCCTTGGCGTGCTTCGCGTCCGCGGCGTCCTTGTCGTGGTCGTCGCTTGCGCTATTGGCGAGCGCCTGGAGGATCGCGCCGTCGAGGTTCACCTCGACGACCTCCTTCGACTCGTCGATCAGCTCGCGGAACATCGAGCCGTCGACGTAGCCGCCGGCGACTTTGGGAGACTCGGCCCGTGCCGGAAGCGACGCCGGCGCCGCTGCGAGCAAGAGCGCGAGCACGGTCGTGCGAAGCGGTGTCATCGGGGACTCCTTGACGGGGACGGCGCGGGAACCCCGCGCACCGCGGGAGAGACCTTTTCGGCGAGGACGCGGTCGGCGGCCGCCGTTCGCGTGGCGGCGAGCGCCCGCGCGGTGTAGCCCAAGACCAGCTCGGCCTGGGCCGAAGCGTGCGCCAGCTCGACGGCGGTCGGTCCGGGAGGGGCGACGGGGGCAAAGACGAAAAAGAGGGTCGTGCTGACGACGGCGACCGCCAATGAGGCCGCTGCGGCCAGCCGCCAGAAACCAAGACCGTGCGCAAAGCCCGACGGCATGGCGCGAATCGTTTGGTTCCAGACGGCGTCCAGGGTCTCAGCAGGAAGCGGCGCGTGCGGCATCGCGCGGAGGGCCGAGCTCAAAGCCGCAAGGTCGGACGCCAGCTCACGGCACGCGGCGCAGGACGCGACGTGCGCGCGGACCGGCTCCGGGAGCGCTCCGGCGGGAGCGTCGTCCTGGGCCTCGTGGATCGCAAGCCTGACGTCGTCGCAGGTCATGGCGTGACCTCCGCTCGCATGAGGGATGCTCGCAGCTTTTCACGGGTGCGATGGAGCGTCGCCTTGAGCGTCCCCAGCTTCAAGCCGAGCGTTCCGGCGATCTCCTCGTAGGACAGCCCTTCGACCTCTCGCAGGAGCACGATCGCCCGGTCGCGATGATCCAGCTCCATCAGCGCGCGCTCCAATCGCCCGCCCACTTCGACCGAAACCGCCAGACGCTCCGGCCCCGGGCGCCCGTCACGCAGCTCGAGCGGCTCGTCGTCGTGCGGCGCCTCGGGGCGGGACGACCGGCGCCGCAGACGATCGATGCAGAGGTTGTGGGCCGAGCGGAGGAGCCAGTTCTTGCACCCGGCGCCCGGCTCGACGCGCTCGCGGTGGCGCCAGAGCCGGACGAGACATTCCTGGGCGACGTCTTTCGCGTCTTCGGAATCGCGCAGGATGCTTCGGGCGTAGCTATGGACACGATCCTTGTGCTCCAACACGGCCGCCTGGAATTCCATGGTGGTCATGCGACGTCCCATAGAACGCGAAAAGCCCGGATAGGTTGCCTCCGATTGCTAAAGTGACCGCGGTGCGCCCCTATTCTTCCCTGAGGCATCGAGATTTCCGTCGCCTTTGGGGAGCGCAGCTGTTCTCCCTGACCGGCTCTCAGATGCAGGCGGCCGCCATCGACTGGCACGTCTACCTCCTGACCCACTCCCCTCTGGCCCTGGGGATGGTCGGCCTGTCCCGCATCATCCCCATCGCGTCGCTTTCCCTCCCCGGGGGCGTCGTCGCCGACCGGTACGACCGCAAGCGCGTGATGCTCGTGACCCAGCTCACGATGACCGCGGTCGCGGCGCTGCTCGGGCTTCTCACGCTGACCCACCACGAGACGATCCTCACGCTCTACGTGCTCACCGGGCTCACGTCGGCGGCGGGGTCGTTCGACAACCCCGCCCGGCAGGCGCTGGTCCCGCGCCTGGTTCCCCGGGAGGACCTCCCCGGTGCCTTGGCGATGAACCTCACGATGTTCCACGCGGGGATGATCGGCGGACCCGCGCTCGCCGGTGTCTTGATCGCCGCGACGGGGGAGGGGACACGGGGCCTCGCCTGGATCTACCTGATCAACGCCGGGTCGTTTCTCGCGGTCGTCGGCTCGCTCCTGACCATGCGCGCGTCCGGGGCGGCCGAAGGCGACGGGAGCGCGCGGGAGTCGCCGTGGCGCTCGCTGAAGCAGGGGCTCCGGTTCGTCTTTTCGACACCGGTCATGGTCTGGACCATGGCGCTCGATTTCGCCGCGACGTTTTTTTCCGGGGCGAACTCGCTCTTGCCGATCTTCGCCGACCAGGTATTGAAAGTCGGCGCGTTCGGGTTCGGATGGCTGCGCGCGGCGCCCGCTCTCGGTGCCCTGGCCGGCTCGCTGTACACCTCGATCAAGCCGATCCCCGCGCGCAAGGGGCGCGTCTTTCTGTGGGCGGTGGCGGCCTACGGCTTGGCGACGCTCGTCTTCGGGCTGTCGCGGAGCTACCTCCTGACCTTCGTCGCGCTGGCCGCCGGCGGCCTCGCCGATCTGGTCTCCACCGTCGTGCGCCAGATCGTGCGGCAGACGATCACGCCCGATGCGATGCGGGGACGCATGACCAGCGTCAACATGATCTTTTTCATGGGAGGCCCTCAGCTCGGCGAGCTCGAGGCCGGTCTCGTCGCGTCGCTGTTCGCCTCGGCCGCGATCGGCGCGACCGTGTCGGTCGCCTCCGGCGGGATCGCAACGGTCCTCGTCGCAGCGTTGTGCGCGTGGAAGGCGAAGGTCGTGCGGGACTACGTCTCCTAGCGGGCTTCCTTCGCGGCGTCGACACCGTTCCGGAAGATCTTCAACCCGTCCCCCGACGTCGCGGCGCGCCCGTCGAGCTTCCGGCGCGTCCACTGGGGATGATGGAACGGGTAGAGGTACGCGTCCGGGTGCGGCATCAGGCCGAACAGCCGTCCCGACGGGTCGCACACCCCCGCGACCGCGCCCGGCGAGCCGTTGGGATTGAACGGCCACTCCTGCGTCGGCTTTCCGTCCGGCCCCAGGTAGCGGGCGGCGATCAGGTGCTCGCGCTCGAGGCGCTCTTCGATGTCCGGAGCGGCCAGGAACTTCCCTTCGCCGTGCCGGGCGGGAAGCTCCATCGTGTCCAGGCCGCGCGTCCACAGCGACGGCGACCGCGAGTCGAAGCCGATACGGACCCACGCGTCCCGGTACCCCGGCCGATCGTTCGGCGCCAAGGTCGCGCGCGGCGACTTGTAGTCGCCGTCGAGCCCCGGGAGCAAGCCCAGGCGCACCATCGTCTGAAAGCCGTTGCAGATGCCGAGCGCCAGTCCGCCCTTCTCGATGAAGCGGAGCAGGTCGTCGTAGAGGCGCCACCGGATCTTGTTGGCGAAGACCGAGCCCGCCCCCAAGTGGTCGCCGAAGGCGAATCCGCCGATGAAGGCGACGAGCGGGTAGTCCGACAGCTTCCGCGGCGCGCTGCCGTCGAGCAGGTCGAGCAGGTGCACCTTCTCCGGGGAGGCACCGGCCATCGTGAAGGCGGCTTCGGTCTCGGCTTCGCAGTTCAGGCCAAGCCCGGTCAGGATCAAAACGCGAGGCTCAGACATGGGCCAGCGTCTCCTTGTAGGCCGTCTTCAGCTCGGAGACCGCGCAATCGACGCGGACCCGGCCGGCAAGCGTCAGCCGCACGCGGGCGTCGCTCGTCACGGCTCCGGCGCGCCGGCAGGCGAGCCCCGAGAAGATCTCTTCGAACGCATCGACGTCCTCGGGGGCGACCGAGACCACGAAGCGGCCGTTCGACTCCGAAAACAGGGCGACGTCGGGGGGGAGCGCCGCGAGGTCGGGGACGGTGTCGAGGTCGAGCGCGACGCCCAGCTCGCCGGCCATCGCGGTGCGCGCGATCGCGAGCGCCAGCCCGCCCTTGGCGGGTGTCGCGGCCGAGCGGACGAGCCCGGACGCCATCGCCGTCTCGAGCGCCCGGTACAGCGGTAATGTCTGGACGGCATCGACCGTGGGAACGCGGTTGCCGACGAACGGCGCGGGCTCGCCGGGTGCACCCCGTGCGCCGTCACGGTCGCCGAGG
>Ga0068859_100007993_pt1 | contig 10723 bp, 7 predicted proteins | sample KBSSwiS22_FD_66585 | JGI IMG/M metagenome (GOLD analysis project Ga0068859, IMG submission 66585) | Switchgrass rhizosphere microbial communities from Kellogg Biological Station, Michigan, USA - KBS Switchgrass S2-2 | ecosystem: Host-associated > Plants > Roots > Rhizosphere > Soil ... | reverse complement strand
CTTTGGACAAAAGGGGAAACATCAGGCAATTTTATTTTTGTAAAAAACATACTTCCGGATTGCGATAATGATACTATCCTGATAAAGGCTAAACCAACCGGGCCAGTATGTCATACCGGAGCAGATACTTGTTTCAATGAGATCAACCCAACATTTACTTTGGAAACACTTGAAGAAACAATCGCTGACAGAAAAGCAAATCCAAATGATTCTTCTTATACCTCTTCTTTATTTGCCAAAGGCATCAATAAAATATCACAGAAGGTTGGCGAAGAAGCCGTAGAGCTTGTCATAGAAAGTAAAGATGATAACCAGGAGAAATTTCTAAATGAAGCTGCTGATCTGCTTTACCATTATCTTGTTTTACTGCAGGCAAAAAAATACAGGTTAGATGATGTGGTAAAAATTTTAATGGAAAGACATAAATAAAACGTCCCGCCTGAGGCGGGACGGGGAAATCATCCTAACGAAAAATCCAGGTGCATGAGTGCTCGAAACCGAAAACGTTTATTTAAGCATTGGGCCAGATATTATTTTATTACCACCAAATAATGGAAGGCGTTTTGTTTATTATCTACCGTAAGACTATATACTCCATTTTTTATTCCTTGTTTTAAAGGCAAATCATGCTTTTCTGATGGTTGTAAAGAGAAGTTTCCCGATTGAACTATTTGTCCATTCATATTATTCAATACATAACTAAAATTACCTTCAAGATTATTTCCCGCCACAAGAGTGATGGCATCGCTAACAGGATTGGCCAATAACAGGAGTCCTTTATTTTTATCTTCAATTATTATTGTCACGATCTTCGAAAATTTTTCTTTCCCGTCAATATCAACACATCGCAATCTATAAAATGCAATATTGTTGATAGCCGCAGCATCAATAGCTGAATAAGTTTCTAAATTGCTATGATTGCGGGCAGGCACTTTAGTCACAGCATAGAATTGCCGGCCATTATCACTTCTTTCTACTATAAAATGAGAAACATTCTGTTCATCAGCAGTTATCCAATTAAGTAATGTATGGTTATCAATATATTTTGCACTGAAGTTTATCAGAGTTAACGGCAAAGGATATGCAATACCGCCGAAACTAAACTTACTGAAAGATGAAACAGTATTGGAAGTGATATTACCGGCTGTAGAAGTACCGCTTGCCGTGCCTCCTGCATTTGTCCAATTTGTTCCATTCCAACTGGCTACTTTTATATCAGTATTTAACGGCCAATTAGGAAAAGCAACTTTGCTCGCATCCCAATTCATAAATAAAACTGCAGAGCCACCGCTTACCTGATTTACGTTCCAGTATTCAAAAGGGTCGATCCATACAAGGGGGAATTGAACTTGGGTAGAATTTGTAGTGGGTGCCGCATATTTTACATTAAACTCACTGACTGCTGAAAGACTGTTTAAAGCAATCGTTCTTTCAACTGTTCCATTGCCTACGGGAAAAGTAAAGTCGGTGCTGCCAAACTTTTTTACCCAGCCATTTACATGCCTGCTATCCCCATCTCCTGAATAAGAGGAGCCTGATTCATATACGAGGTAGTTAGGGGTTGAAGACGTAGTAATAATCCCTGCTATAAAAGTATGAGCGCCGCTTATACTCAAGTTATTGTTAAGTGTGACTCCGGCGCTATTATTCGAAATAAAATTATAGGTTTTAAATTGTTGCGTACCATTTACTGCCTGGGCACTGGTTCCATTCAGGTATAAGGTACCCGTACCAACAGTCATTGATGCCTGGGCATTTGACAGATCTCCTTTTACATAAAAGCTTCCGTTATTGGTCAAAGCAGAAGAAGAATTATTGGTAAATCCGCCATTAATAAATACCATTCCGCTTGAACTGCCTATATACAATGTGCCGGTGTTTGTTACATTTACCTGCGAATAACAGATATTGCAACAAATCAAAAGGGCACTAAAAAGAGATTTTGGTTTCATAGATTGGATTGAAGTCAGGTCAATGTTGTGATTTCAAAACCTGGATTTCTTTAGCCATTATATCTATTTGTTTCTGCTGTTCTTTTATAGCGTTAATAAGAACAGGAATCAACTCAGTGTAATTAATAGACAAGGTTCCCGTTTTTTCATTTCCGGAAACTATTTCGGGAATCTCAATTTTCGCCTCTTGAGCAATTAAACCTAATTGACGCTTTGTTCCCATTGCACTATTCTTCCAATCCCAACTTACGGGCCTTAAATTCATTATTTCTTTTAATCCATAATTCGTATTTCTTATACCAGTTTTCAAACGTTTATCTGAGCTTACATTAAATGCAGATGCTGAAATAGAACCGTTAACTGTTAATTTATTAGCTGCATTTTGTGTTGAAGTTCCTATACAAATTGCACCACCCGATAAGATCCTCATTCTTTCTGTACCATCTGCACCAGTGGTATTTGTATTTGTGAAAAATATTAAATCTTTATTCTGTGCACCGTTACCGATATAAAAATTATTTCCCGTGGCATATAAATAAGCTGTATTTGATCCATTGAGAATACTACTGCTGCCAGTAGCATATCCCTGGCTATTAATGCCCATATCAATATAAACCGTACTGGCAGATCCATTGTTGGCGGTAGCTATTAAATCTGAGCTGGCAGTATTCCCATTGTTTGCATTTTGAATATTCAACTGCAGATAGCTGTTTACATCTCCTTTGCCAGTTATTACATTAGAGGAACCCGATGCTGAGGCATCTACAATGAGTTGATCAGGATTTGATGCATCAAAGCTGGTGGTTCCTATTGCTACATTGCCATCTGGATTAATATACATTCTGGTTTTTATGCTTGTTTCCGATTCTGCATTTGCCAGCGTACTGAGGTACCCTGCATTGAATGCCTGGAATTTGAATTCTTCTCCCACCATTCGGATACGATCGGGTCCATAGCTATTATCTGCATCATTACCTACATAAAAAAGCAATTCTTGTTGTTCATTGTTCGCTGCGGATCTTAATTCCATTGCAGCATCAGGGTCACTGCCCATATTGGAAAATACTATTCGTTTGTTGCCACCACTTAATCGGATATTTCCCGCTACTTCTAATTTTTCAGCAGGACTTGTTGTTCCAATACCTAATCCTGTTGAAGTCAAACGCATTCTTTCAGTGTTATTTGTAATAAAAGGCAGTGAGAAATTAGTTATCGTTCCGAGGTTTGTTATTCCTGCTACTGAGTTCCCTCCCTGCGACCAGTTAGTTCCGCTTCCGCTGGGTAACCCATAGCCGACAATATGCCAATTGCTTCCGTCACTTATAACAGAGAGGGTTTGATATGAATTACTTAATACCTGAGTAGTGGCGCCATCTATGGTTTGAGATGATGTGGTACCCACAGTAAGAGTAGAGGTATTGCTGCTTGCATTCTTAATATTATACATTCTTCCTGTAATACTTGCAGCAGTAGGCAATGTCAATGTCGTGGCTGAAGTACCGGTAAAGATTAAATTGTAATCAGTTCCAGTTGCAGTATATGTACTGCTAAATGTTTGAATATTTCCTGACAAAGATCCTCTTATATCAAGAGTTGAATTAGGAGATGTAGTTCCTATACCTACCTGAGCCTGTGCGCATACAGTAAGGACAAAGGAAGCCACTACAAATAGTTTTTTCATGGACTGGATTTTAGGATTCTGGATAATAACATTGCTAAGTAAATACAATAGAAATGTTTCTCTGATTGTATTTGTATTTTTTATTTCTTTTTAATTAGTTTTTAATTTGGCACTAAGTACAAACCTTTATTAATTCTAAGTTTTACTTTCTTCTTTTAAGATTATATTCATAATTTAAACCCAGCACCAAATAACTGCTTTGCTTAAAAGGATTAAAAACATAAAACGGTACTGAAAATTTTTTAAAATTGATTCCGACAACAAATCCTGGTTCTATCGCTCCTGAATTCAATTGCCAGGTATATTGAATGGCTCCGCCAGCGTAAACATGATCTGAAATATTATATCCAAGCTCTGACCATGTAAAGAAAAAATCAGGCGTCTCTTTTCTTAAACCTACACTATACTGGGATTGAGAAGAGATATAAAATTTTTTCCACTCAACTTCAGTATTGGCAGCGATGGATGCACCCGTAAAACGGCCGTATGAAAAACCAGCAAGAGGTATAATGCTGTATGTAAGATCGTTTCCTCCTGAAAAGGTCTTACCGGCATAAAATGAGATTGTTTGAGCATCTTCGTAGTTATATCGCAGCTCTGCGTACCAGTTCTTATTAGTTTCAAAATGGATTAATGGAACAAATGTACCCTGGCTCTGCTGTCCCCAGTAATTGTAATTTTCAAAACCTAATTTTGACTGGGCAGAAAGTTGACAGACCGCAATTAGACAGGTTGCTAGTAATAATATTTTACAACTGAATATTAATAAATCACTGGACTTTCGGCAATATGTAGTTAGCCTTCTCATAAGGTTGATGACTTCACAGACTGAACTATGATAATGCGATTATAAGCGCATTGTTATTTATAACGTCTTATTGCAGAGAGAGATATTTTATACTGTATGGGAAACTACGGCCGTAAGAGTTATTATACCCTAACCTAAATGAATCCACTTATTTTTAAAAAGACTATTGAAAGGAAGGCATAGTTACAGTCATGGTGCAGCCATTGCCCGGAGATGTTTGAACATCGACCGACCCATTATAAAACCGGGTACGTTCATAGATATTGGAAAGGCCAATACCTCTTGGAGTCTGTTTAGAATTGAAACCAACTCCATCGTCTTTTATTATAAGTTGCGTGTCACCATCCTTGCTTTGCAGGTATATATCTACATTTTTGGCTGAGCTGTGGTTGAGTATATTTTTTATCTGCTCCTGTACTATACGAAACAAAGTAACTTTCTTTCCTGATGTCAGTAGGTCATTCTCATGATCATGCGTGAACCTGATTTTAATACTATTGGAGAGATGAATATCATCTATAATTGTATATATATTTTTTACCAGCCCTTCTCCCTGTAATTGCGGTACTACCAGTTCTTTTGATAATTTCCGTATTTCTTCAATTGCCATCATTACATATTCAAGGCTCTTTGCTTTTATTTTTGATTCTTCTTTGTTAGCAGGTGTAAGCATATCGACAAACAACTTTACTGTAGAAAGGATCTGGTTTACATTATCATGTAATTCATGGCCGATCTTTGTTCTTTCCTGCTCCTGCACCCTGATCACTGTTTCAGACATTTCTTTTTGTCGTTGCAATTTTTCTTCTGTCAATTGACTTTCTAATCCTTTAACACCGGTAACATCCTGCAATGATCCGATCATTTTTACCGGTAATCCATTTTCATACACCACATATCCCCGATCATGAATATGCTTGTAGGTATTATCAGCACATTTGAATTTATATTCTTCTTCCCAGGAATGCTGACCCCGATCTATCGCATGTTTTATTGTATCCGCCACTCTGTTTCTATCTTCTGCATGAATACGCCGTAACCACCAGGATAATCCCTTTGCTTTTTCTATCTGGTACCCGATCATATCCATCAATGCATCATTCCTAAATATCTGGCCGGTTTGCATATCCCATTCCCAGATGGCATCAGTTGTAGTGCGACTTAAAAGCAATAGCCTGTCATTTGCTTCCCGTAATCTCTTTTCTATTTCATACTTTGCTGCCAGGTTTACTGCATGACCGCCTACCAGTTTTTTTCCATTCAAACCTTCAATCGGAAAAATATTTACGTGGAAAACAAAATCACTTCCGTCTGCCCATTTTACCTTTTCTACAGATTCGATCGGCGAACCGCTTTCTAATACTTTCTGATGTCTTTCATATAATACATTTACTACAGCGGATGGAAGAAGATCGGTAAATTTTTCATTGCGAATCTTTGACTCATCTATTTCGTAAAACTGGCAAAAAGACTTGTTTGCAAAGACAAGATTTCCCTCTATATCTATTACCCATGCAGGATTTGAGGATTGGCTCATAAAGGCATTGAATAAAGCCTCACGTTGTTGCAGTTCGCCGGATAACTTTTTTTGTTCAGTTACATCTGCAATACTCGTAACAACAGAAAAAGGAACAGATTCGTTATTCTCAAATAAAGGCTGAGAACTAAAATGTATCCATCGAATAACACCAGTTTTCAGATAAACACCCATCAATTCTTCCTGCAACACTCCTGTCTTTAATGCTTTTATAAATGGTGTGTTTTGAAAAAATATCCGGTCACCTTTTTCAGAAATAATGGTCCATATGCTATTCCAAAAAACTTCAATATTCTCAAGTGCATATAATCTTTCCAGTGTTGCGCCAAATATTTCCGCCGCTTTTTGGTTTGCAGCGATCAATTCTCCTTTTTTATCCTGGAAAAGAATTCCCGTGTTAAGACCTTCAATGATCAGCTGGTAATTTTTTTCACCAAGTTGAGTGAATTGTTTTAATCTTTTTTCATCCAGTATTTTTTCCCCGATACATAAATACGTAGGTTCGGTCGTGTTTTCATAAAGCCTGCTTATCTGCCATTTCATAGGATGATAATAGCCATTCTTCAACCCAAGTTCCATGAAGTATGGTGTATTATTTTTATCCGAATAATCAAGAGCTGATTTGAGATGATGATAATTGGCAGGATGGAGGAAATCAAATAAACTTATTTTGGAGGTTTGCAAGTCAGGCAAATGAAGCGTTTTTATCATGTTCTCATTTGCACAAAAAATAGTCCCCTCCTTGTCTATTAAAGACAAAAAAATATCATCACGATTATCATCGGTGTTTATTGAACTTTTCAGTATACCCCAATTTCTATCCATAATCATTGCCTATAAATAAAAGAATGGGTCAGCGGAGAATAAGGTTGGAACCAGGTCAGTTCTGATTCCATTCATTAATGATAACAGGAACTAACCCGAAATCATTTGATTTATCAAGAAAATGTGTGGCCCCTAATTCCGTGCATTGTTCCCTGTAATATTCATCAATATGATTAGTAATCATAACTACCTGGCAGGCCCAATTACTTTCTTTTATCTTCCGGAGCAATTCAATTCCATTTTTTCCAGGCAGATTAATATCCAGTAAGACAATATCTGGTTTTTCAGTAATTAAAGACCGGCTTGCCTCATCATAGTTATTGGCGACATTGATGTAACCTATATTTTCCGAATCATCCAACAGGCTTATCATCCTGTCAATAAAATTCACATTATCGTCAACTATCAGTATTATTAATTTTTTCTTTATCATGGGCTAATGATTTCACCAAAGAAACACTTAATTGCTATTAAGGGGAATAGACGGTTTTGCTATTGTTTTGTCCTTAAATATGATTTTTCTTGTGTAGAAAAGTAACTACAAGAGGTTATATAAGCTTATATTCAATAGCATACAGGGTCAGATCGGCATTGGTTTTCAGGTCCATTTTGGAAAGAATGCGTGCCCGGTAAGTGCTGACAGTAGTAGTAGCTAATGAAAGGTCCGCTGCAATTTCACTTATTGATTTGCCTGAAGCGAGCATTTTGAAAATACTAAACTCCCTTTCACTCAACTGTTCATGTAGAGAGATATCTGCCGTTTCTTTCGGATTCAAACCAAGTTTTTCTGCAATAGAAGGAGTGATATATTTTTTTCCGGAAAGAATGCGATGTATGACTTTTATTAATTCTTCTGTCGGAGTGTCTTTGGTAAGATAACCGGATGCTCCTGCTTTAATAGCACGCAATGCATATTGTTCTTCAGGATAAGCTGTAAAAAAAAGAAATGGGACATCGGGAATTTTTTCTTTGATTTTTCGTAATGCTACAAGTCCGCCACCTCCGGGCATTGCCATATCAGATAATATAATATCCCAGCGTTCACTAGTTGCCTTATCTATTAGAATTTCTGTATTACTTGCTTCGTCAATATGAACAAAAGAAAATTCGTCGGACAATATTTGCCTGATTGCCTGACGTATTATTTCGTGATCGTCTGCTATTAGTATTCGTAGCATATAAATTTCAAAGGGTGGTCGTTAATAATTACATTTCTTCACTAAAAACAAATTGATATAACAGTTACCAAAACCCGTTAAAAATATAGCGGTAGAAATTGTATAAGTGTAGATTCGAGGCGTCTAAATATGTAGAATTAATACGACAAACTAAAAGCTATATCAGTATTATATGAAGGGATGGTTATCAGATAAGGCTTTTTTCCAAAGCATATCTTGTAAGTTCAGCATTTGAATGCATGTTCATTTTTTTCATGATACGGGCCCTGTAAGTGCTTACAGTAGTTACACTCAATGAAAGCTGATCTGCAATTTCTGAAACTGATTTACCAGATGCCAGTAATTTAAGTACATCAAATTCTCTATCGGAAAGTGTTTCGTGCAGCACCTGGTCCGCATCTGCATTAAATGCTTCGGCTAATTTTTCAGCAACTGATGGGGTGATAAATTTTTTTCCAAGCAATACAGTTTGTATTGCCCTGATAAGATCTTCATGTATGGTGTCCTTACCTAAATATCCTGATGCTCCGGCTTTTAATACCCTTAATGCATACTGGTCTTCAGGATGCATGCTCATAATAAGTACTGGTAATTTGGGAGATGCTTGTTTGAGTTGATGAAGAGCATCAAGCCCACTACGACCTGGCATACTTAAATCGCAGATCACTACATCCCAATCATCTGTTATAGCTTTATGAAAGAGCTGTTCAGCATCTTCCACCTCACCTATTTTTGCTGTCGGATATTCTTCAAGCAAAATCTGGATAAGACCTTTTCTTACAATGGCGTGATCATCTGCTATAAGAATGCGGATCATATATATTCAGGTAATTTTCTGATTTTAAATTCTATTTATTGGCTGCAACTACCACTAATACAATTGTGCCTTTACCTGGTATGCTATTAATACTATACTCACCGCCCATCATTAAGGTTCGCTCTTTCATACCTAAGATACCTAAAGTTCTTTTATCTTCTATCTTCTTTTTGTCAAAACCCTTGCCATCATCTTCAATACATAGAATAATTTTTTGATCTGAATTTTTTAAGCTTGTCGATACATTTTTTGCATTTGCATGTCTTGCAATGTTGGTTAAAGACTCCTGGAATATCCTGAAAAACCCTGTTTTGACAGAATCAGATAATTCGACTTCTGTTTCATCTGCTACAAATGTGGTTTTAATTCCAGAACGGTCTTCAAATTCTTTAAGTTGCCATTCCATTGCTGCTATTAATCCAAGATCATCCAACAAACTCGGTCGCAATTCAGATGAAATACGACGTACAGTTTTTACCGTACCATTCAGCATTTCAGTTAAGTTTTTGAGCTTCTGTTTTACAGAACTGTCAGCATCAGCTATTTTTTTATTGAGCCATGAAATATCCATCTTTAGAACAGTTAACTGCTGTCCAAGTTCATCATGGATCTCACGTGCAATGTGAATGCGTTCCTGCTCCCTTATATTTTGAAGATGATCTGTGAGGTAACGAATAGATTCATAAGATTGCTTCAGTTCATCCTGTGCTTTTTTTCTTTCAGTAATATCAATAATGCTTCCGCGAATCAATATTTTATTTTCGGAAGGCAACCGAACTAACCTGATTTCGCAAGGTAAAAGGTTGCCATCGGCATCAAAATGAGTCCATTCAAATGCTGGTTTATTCCCGGCAACGGCTTCATTTAATTTTTCCATTGCAGATTCTGATGATAGTTTACCATCTGGTTGAAATTCGGGACTAAGCTCTAATGGGCCAAAGTTCAAAAGCTTTTCTTTTGAAAGTTTAAAAAGCTTTGCTGCACTATCGCTTACGCTAACGAATTTCTGTTTCTCCATATCTAATACTACCAATGCCTCCACTGCATTTTCTACTAATGTCCTGTATCTTTCTTCACTTTCTTTAAGCGCTTCTTCCGCTTCTTTGCGTTCGGTAATATCTCTTATAAAAGCGCAAAAGAATTCTGTTTCATCCTGTATGATCGGGGTAATACTTAATTCAACCGGGAATTCTTTCCCCTCTTTATTAAGAGCAGTAAGCTCTATCAACCTGTTCATTATTTTGCTTTCCCGGGAATTCCTGTAATTGATCAACCCGTCTATATGCTTTTCTCTATAGTGCAGAGGAATGATTGTTTGAGAAAGGCTTTTCCCTAAAACTTCCTGCTCTTTCCACCCAAATATTTTTTCTGCCTGCGGTGTCCATACTGTTATAAATCCTTCATTATTTATACATATAATGGCATCAAGCGCTGAATCCATTATTAATCGCCGGGTTTCCTCACTGGTCCGAATGCCTTGTTCTGCCTTTTTAAGTTCAGTAATGTCCATCATACTTCCCATCATGCGGATTGGTTTACCGTTTTTATTCCTTAAAATATAGCAGCGATCATAAACATTCTTATATCCTTTTCCTTCCACTTTAAACCGATATTCTGTTATAAAAATATTTTTATCCGAAGACAGCGTTTCTTCTTGTTTCTTTAAAATAATTTCCCGGTCATCAGGATGAATTTTTTCTATCCACATATCAATTGTTGGAACAGGGTCTGAAAGTGTTAACCCATATAGTTGCTGATGCATTTGATTTGCCCAAAGTGCATTGGTTTCGAAATTCCAATCCCATACTGCATCATTTGTTGTCCGGGTTATAAGTTCAAAGCGATTATTGTATTCCCGAAGTTCTTCTTCCGCTTTTTTTCTTGCTGTAATATCCTGGTTTACACCAAATGTTTTAATGGTTCGT
>Ga0068859_100007992_pt1 | contig 10724 bp, 7 predicted proteins | sample KBSSwiS22_FD_66585 | JGI IMG/M metagenome (GOLD analysis project Ga0068859, IMG submission 66585) | Switchgrass rhizosphere microbial communities from Kellogg Biological Station, Michigan, USA - KBS Switchgrass S2-2 | ecosystem: Host-associated > Plants > Roots > Rhizosphere > Soil ... | reverse complement strand
GATCAAGAGAAGGTGGGTAACTCAGGATCTTGATAGTCGTGCCGTTCGGGTCACCGGCGTTGGCCGCCGCGAGATACTCACGAGATTCGGCGTCGAGATTTGAACTATCTTAGCGTGCCCGCAACTGGCGCGCTCGGAGAAAACCTCCCAGCAAAGCACATGGAAGAGACACAACCACCAGCGCCAGCGGATACCACTTCGGACCAAACTCGGGGCCTTTATTCCAGGTCGCAGCTACTCCGGCGACACTCAAAACGAATCCAACAATACCCAACGCGAACGCGTGCGCTACCGGCCGGTCCGGCGCCAGGCGCGCGGCGACGTAACCTCCAATTGTGCCGTCGATCATCCGGTAGCTGATGGCAACGAACCACAAAGAAGTGCGCATTGGTTGGAACCAGGGTGGGTAAATCCCGGTCGCGTGCATCAGAACGTCTATCGCGGTGTCGAGGATCACCACCAGCACGAGTCCTCCGAGCACGGCGCCAATCCGTCTCAGGACTTTTCGCGAGCCGGACGGAGACAAGGTTTCACTGTTTGTCATCAAAGTTAATCAATCGGTTGGCTTTCATGTGAAAGCAGCTGAGTTTTAGCGGCGTTAGCTTAGCAAGTCCGGTGTGTTTTCGTAACGCAAGCTGTTAGCTTGTGGACGTTAACCCAGGGGCAGAATCTGTGACAGGGCCACTTTCAGCAAAGAGCATAGGGCCATCAGAACATTTCAGATCACCTCAAGATCTTGAATCATGAAAAGTCCGCGGAGCGGACGCCAGCATAAAGCCTGAGGCGTGAGCCCCAGGATCGAGACAGGAAAACCGAACAAGCCTGCGAAGCGGGCGACATTGGTACGCACGCCTCCGGCGTGCTTCGGATGGCCTCGCGATAAGGCACGCCGGAGGCGTGCGTACCGCTATCGCCCCGCTTCGCGGGCTCGATTACTTTCGGGTCTCAAACCTGGGGCTCACGCCCCAGGCTTTACGCTGACGTCCGCTCCGCGGACTGAAGAAAAGACCTCTACGGGTACCCCCAGTTCCCGGATTGGCCCCATCACTTTTCTCGAAATCGGTACTTGTCACATACGACTCGCTCAATAGAATCTCAGCCATTCCCCATTCACTCGGTCGTACTCTGCAAGGAAAGCGAGAAACCGTTATGAGCGCTGAGTCATCAACCCTGCCAATGCATCAATCAAGCGATTACCGGGGAATTCTTTGGGGCGGTCTGGGCGCCGGCATTCTCGACATCATGGCGGCGATCATCACCAACGCGATTCGCAACGGCCGTGGTCCGATGTCGGTGCTTCAAGCGATCGCGTCAGGAATTCTGGGTGCGAACTCATATAAAGGCGGGATAGCCAGCGCGGCCCTCGGTGCGGCCATACATTTCTTTATCGCCTTTGTGATTTGTACTATTTTCTTCCTTGCGAGTCGTAAGCTGCCGTTCCTGGTTAAGAACTGGATTATTTGTGGCTTGCTATACGGCGTCGGGGCATATTTCGTAATGTACGGGATCGTTCTGCGCCTTACTTTTCATCGTAACTTTCTGACGGCTTTCGGCTCAATCATTCAGGGCGTGTTGATCCACATGTTTTGCGTCGGCCTTCCCATCTCGTTCGCCGTTCATCGCTTCTCAAAATCATCAACCCCGGATTGAAAAAGTAAGATGCGCTCGTTATCGTGGTCGCGCGTGTCGCAATCACAAATCTCCTAAGCCTTTGATCGTGAAACAGCGCCCACTTTCCATCACCATCATCAGTTGGTTGTTGATAGTCTTCGGCGCTATTGCATTGGTGGGAGGCTTGTGGTCTCTCCTCCACCTGAACGGCGCTCAGTTGATTGCCGACCTCGAGAAACATTGGATGGTCCATCTTTCCCGGATTGCCCAAATCATCGCCGGAGTGTTTATGTTGTACGGTCAGAATTGGGCGCGCTGGCTGCTGGTCGTTTGGCTGGCTTTCCACATCGTTGTTGGGGCGTTGCACTCGCCCGTACATCTCATCACGCACCTCTTGTTATTTTTGGTGGGTTTGTTCTTTCTCTTTCGACCAGCTGCCTCGGCTTATTTCAGACATGGACATGATTTACAGGATTAACAAGATTTACAAAACTGCCCGATAAGTTCTTTCCCGTTTCAATCATGTAAATCATGTAAATCATGTCTAATTGCTTTCAATTCTCGCACGCACTTCAATCTCCCCTGCAGCGTCCTGAGCATCTGTGACCTGGACCGGTACGCGAAAGTTTAGCGTCTTGATCCGGCAGGTTCCGGTGTTGTCCTCGCGGCAGTAAAAAAATGTGAGTTGGACCAGCAGATTTGCAGAACCCATTGTCGTCGCGCGCAACGGAACCCGCAGTGGAAAACGAAGATCTTTGGACGAGCCTATCGACGTGCGAGGCTCGACGGTCAGCGCCTTCGTCTCTGTTTCAAAACTCACGCGATATCGTTGCGGCGCGGCGGGGTTGAGATGATAACCCGCAGGCAACTCGACTTTGATCACCATCGTTCCGTCAATTCCGGCCCGCAAACGCTGAGGTGCAACTTTGATTTCGTCCGCATTCGGTCCCCAACTGTCTGGCGCGTCTGAGATCGTCGTTGCCGCCGGCGGCTGCAATCCTTCGATGCGAAGGGTCGTGGTCTCTTTCGTGATTAAGTCAACGACCCGAATCGCGTGATTGTTCGCATCGGCAACATAAAGCTTTCCGCTGGCGATGCTGAGTCCGGCCGGCTCAAAGAATGTTGAGGAATCGCCATCCTTTTGTCCCGGCTTACCGTTTCCGAGCAGCGTCCTGACAGTGCGTTTGCCCGGATCGAGTTCCTTAATCTTGTGATTGTAAGTGTCGGCGATCAGAATCTTGCCGCGGAACCAAAGAACTCCTAAAGGATGCTGAAGCCGGACTTCGTCTGCTTGTCCATCCCGATCGCCAAAATCGAACAGGTTCGCGCCAGCCAGCGTCCGCACTTCGCCTTTGCCAGGATCGATTTCACGAATGACGTTCGCCTCGCTGTCGGCGGTATAGAGAACCTTTCCATCACCGGTGATTCCCGAAGGCTGGGCAAAGCGCGCTTCGGTAAGCAGGCCATCGCGGCGACCCTCGCGTCCGTCACCGGCAAACACGCCAACTACTTTCTGGTCCAGATCCAACTTCCAAATCTGATGCGGCCCGGCCATCGCGATGTAGAGACTGCGCCCGACCAGTTGCAAGTCCCACGGCGAATTCAGATCGATGTTACGAGCCGGCCCGGCTTTCGATGGCCCCCGCGCCTGCCGGCCCGTTCCGGCGATCGTTTCAACCGAATGCGACTTCAGGTCCAAGCGACGAATCAAGTGATTCTCGGTATCCGCCACATAAAGAAAATCGCCGTCGAGCGCCATGCCCTGTGGCCGGTAGAAACTTGCGGCGGCAGCTGGGCCGTCGACAGCCGCCGCCTGGCCTGTGCCGATAGCTTCAATCAGAGTTCCCTGGAGCGAGGCGACGACAATGCGATTGTGACTGGAATCGGCGATGAAAAGGCGATTGGACTTCTCATCAGCCAGAACCTTCCCCGGAAAAGCGAGCGGCAAGTCACCGACGCTGGCGCGTTCCAGCGGCAGACGCAGGGGCTGCTCATTCAACTCGCCGCGGGCGCGAAACTCTGCGGCCAGCTTATTGATTGCCTGATCGATGGGTTCGTAGTTCCCTTCACCCGGCACATAACCAACGATGTAACCTGCCGGATCGATCAGCACGCGCGTAGGCCAGGCATTTATGTTGTAAGCGCGCCAGACAGCAAAATCGGCATCATTGTAGACAGGATGCGCAATGTCATATCTCACGATCACGCGACGAATGTTGTCAGTCTCTTTTTCGTTTTCATATTTGCCCGAGTGAACTCCGATGATGACCAATTGGTTCGCGTATTTCTTTTCCAGCTTTTCCAGATCGGGAATCACATGGAGGCAGTTAATGCAGCCATAGGTCCAGAAGTCCAAAAGCACAATCTTGCCTTTGAGACTTGCAAGTGAAAGCGGTTTGTCAGTGTTTAGCCATCCTCGGCCGCCGGTTAATTCCGGAGCGCGTCGCCGCGGTTGTGACTGTGCGGCGCTGGTGCCAGGGTGATTTCCGGCGGGTGATGAATCCGGAAATATCGTGCTTGGCAGCGCCAGTAACGAGATACAAATGAGACGGCAACAGATCTGTCGAAGTACGCTCACGGCGACAACTCCTTTTGCACACACTGGGTAACCGGCTCTGCCACTCCGATGCGCGAGCACCTTCAGTTATGGCTCGGCCACTCCGATGCGCGGCAAGTCTCCGACTTGCCGTAAAACCCCAACCAGGGACTTTGCGGTCTATGACCGCCGGGTCAGAGACCCTTGGCGTGCTCTTAACGACGTTGATCGATTTTCCGAAGCACGCCAGCGGCGTGCGTACCGAAGGAAAAATGGGAGAGACGCAAACTGCTCACGTCCCTCCCAGATTGATCCGCATTAGTCGAGGTTGCTGGTTTAGAACGTAAACTTCGCACCAAAGCGAAACGCCGATGGCGCCTGCACCAGCACCGCCGATCCGTAGAACGGATTCAGAGTTGCCGGAACTCCCGTGACACCACTGTTAATCGAGTAGGTCTGATCCAGGGTCACTGCTCGCTGGCTATTGAAGACGTTGAACCAGTCACCGCTGAGACGGATTTCTTTCTTCTCTCCAATCCTGATTGGGTAGTAGACACCCAGATCAAGGTTCATGGTCGTCGGTGTGCGGCTGGAGCCGATGCTTTCAACCGTATTCGGAAAGCCAGCCTGAGTGGCCGCCACCACCGGCACGACGGCCGTGCCGCGCTGAACACCGAAGCCTTCGTTGTTGCCGTAAATGACATGTGGAATCAGTTGATTGAACGGAGTCCCGGACTGGAGATAGAAGTTTCCGCTGACCAGAAGCTTCCAGGGTGTCCGGTAGCTGCCGTTGAACTTGAACTGGTGCGGTCGATCGTTCGGCAAGCGACCGTAGGTGTTGTCGAGCAGGCTCTGAAGATCGAACAACGAAGTGATGTTCGGGTCAGACTGCCCGTTGTCGTTACGGAACAGGCCTTCGTAGTTACCAATCAAGCTTGAGTACACGTACGAAGCGATGAACTGATAGTTGTTCGTAAATCGTTTCGTGGCAGTGAACTCAACTGCGCGATAGAAACGCTGGGCGCGGCCGAAACAGCGCGGCGCGCCGCCGGCACCTGCGCAGGCTGCTTGTTCGGTTGTGCCGGGCTCATTACGTCCCGGGTTGAAGATGAAATAGCTGTTACCGTCATCGAATGAACCGTCTTCGATCACGTTTCGCATATGACGATAGATTCCGCGAACGCCGAGCGCGAGGTCCTTAGCGACTTCATACTCGAGGCCCATGCTGAATTCGCCGATGCTCTGCGGCTTCAACCCCGGATCGATCGGAGTCGCGTCGGCTCCCAGGTTGACGGCGCCGGTACTGACGCCTGGCACGATCAAAGAACCTGCAGGCGCATTGATGGTGTTGACGTTAAAGTTCTTGTCGGTCTGGACGTCACCGCCGCCGGCACGCACGTTCACATCCAACGGAATCGGGGTTTCAATAAAGGTGGCATAGTTAGCAAACAACTTCCCTTTGCCCTTGCCAGTGAAATCCCAGGTCAAGCCAAGGCGCGGGGCCAGGTTGTCCCAGAAATTATTGAACTTGACGTATGACGTACCGTCATTGCTGTAGGCCTGTTCATAATCCCAGCGCGCGCCGATGCTGAACTGCCAGTCACGAGCGAACTTGTAATCATCCTGAACATAGAATGCTTCCGCGTTCGTGTAGGTCTGTCCGACCAACCGAAAATCGCGAACGCGCGTGGTGTTGCGCAGGATGAATGGATTGTTGAAGGCCTCCGTCGTAGTAATTGTGGTGGCCGTGCCGTCGACGGTCAGGCCGAGAGCCGCCAGGGTCGCCGCCGGAATCGCCTGAGCACGAGTCACACCCGCCGTGGTCGGGCAAGTGATCGCGCTACCGCGAACCGTGCACACCAGCCAGTTGTTGGTAATGCGTGAACCATTGGTGGAGTTGGCATCGGCGCCGTTAGTCGGCGTCAGGCCAAGACCCGGCGTGAAAGCGTAAGTAACTGCCGGCCCACTGGATTGAGTGTTGATGTCGTACATATTTCGAAACCACTCAAAGCCCCACTTGATCGTGTGCCGCCCCGCGATGTTTTGCATGTGGGCATTGATCTCATAGCGATCGCGATCCTGATTCGAGTAAAGCCCGAAGCCCGGACCCCGAACATAGTTGCGCTGGAGTGAACCACCGCGGCCATCAACAAAATCAACGAAGCCGGTTCCCACGCAGCCTGAGGCCGGACAGGTGACTCCCGTCGAAACCGGGCTCAACACCGCACCGTTTCTCAAGACCGCAAAGTTATCGACGGTGAGTGACTTGTCGATGGCCTGCGGTATTGAATTCGCACGTTGAAAGTGCAACCCACCCGACACCTCGGCAATGAAGTTGTTTCTAATCGTCGAGTTCAGACGGAAGGCATAATTGTGCCCGCCGGTTTCGACCAGCGCCAGGAACGCGGTGACGTCGCTGCCAAATCCATTGACGTTGGTAAGCGCGCCCGTCGCCTGGAAGCCATCAATCTTTGTGAAATCACCAAACGTTGACGCGGTGAAAGTATTCCGGCTGTTCAGCGCCCAGGTGATTTTGCCGGCGTAGAACGGGATGCTCACCTTGTTCTGTACCGGCGCATGGAAAGTCTGAGTCAGATAGTAGTTGGTGCGGTGCTGCGGATTGAACGCGCCGAAGAACCATAACTTGTCCTTCTTAATCGGCCCGCCGATGTCCCCGCCGATGTCGGCTTCGGAAAAACCGTTAGCGGCAGCTCCGGTGAATGGGAAGTTCTTAACCTCGCGCACCAGGCCGTTGGTCGTGCCGTAGCCAAACAGGTCGCCGTGAAACTCGTTGCTGCCACTCTTGGTGATGACGTTGAAAATTCCGCCGGTTGATTTGCCATATTCAGCGCCATAAGCACCGGTTTTGATCTCCACCTCCTGCACAAATTCAAACGGCAAATTCGCGCCCGAACCGCCCATGGCCGGATCGGTTGTGTTCACGCCATCCAGAATGTAGTTGTTCTCGGGTCCTGACGATCCGGCAACCGAAGGATCGCGTTCGCGTCCTGAAGCGTCGCGCAATCCCGAACGAGTTACCGTCGGCGCAATTGTGTACAGACCCTGCACGGTCCGCTGCGTGGGGAAATTTGAAAATTGCTCAGTTGATATGTTGGATCCGCTGGTATTTTGCGCAGTATCAACGGCCGCGCCTCCAGTCACCGTGACGGTCGCACTCGCGGTTGCCAGCGAAAGTTGCGCATCAACGGTCGAAGTCCTGCCCAGATTGACGCCGACGTCGCCCTGTTCGAACTTGCCGAAGCCTGATCCTTCAATCGTAACTTTGTAAGCCCCCGGGGGCAGAGCCAAAATCTGATAACGACCATTGTCTCCGGTTGTGGAGGTCTTGGCTGAAATCAAATTTGGACTCGTAACCGTAACCGTGGCGCCTCTGACGGCGGCGCCATTCGGGTCGGTAACCAATCCCTCGAGCGAGCCCGTGGTGCTCGATTGGCCCAGCGCGCTGACGGCGAAGAGCGCCAGACTTAAGGTCGAAATAAACTTTAGAATGATCCTCATCTTGAATTTCCTTTCTTGTGTCGTTGCCAACTCGTTGCTGCGAACAATCAGCCTCTCGCGAAAGCGGCCATGATTCGGGACAACGAGAATTCTGTCGTGATTGAAAGGTGCAACCGTCGTGCCTGTTAGAGGATTTGAAATTCCAAGTGAGTCCTTCGTGGGTTTCGATCAGCGTGGAGCCGCATTCGCTGGTCCACATCTTGATGAATCTGGATCATGAACGGTCTCACTTGTTCAAAATGGATCGAACGTGCTCTTGAAGTGTCCCGTTCTTTGGACTGGTTGGTGCAGGGAGATTTATCCGCAGATTGCGCAGATTACACAGATAAGAACTGATAATCAGTCACCTGTGCGATTGCTTCCTGAACTTCTTCTTATTTGTGTAATCTGCGTAATCTGCGGATAGAGATTGTGGCGGTCGCGGTTCCGGGAATTGTGAGCCACCGTTTTCAAGGCAATTGCTAACTTGCCGGCGCTTTCACGGAGTTGACGAAGATTGTAAGCGCCGTAACCCAGGACCAATCCCCGCTTCGCGAGGGCTGCGTCACCCAGAAAGAAAACAGATAAAGGATGCGCCACTACGTCGTGCGCCGCCGCCGCCGCCGCTACCACTCGATCGTCGATGTGATCGGGTAGGCGACCAATTACATGTATTCCCGCGTCGGTCCGGGCCACTTCAAGCAGGTCCCCGGCCTGGCGCTGTAAAGTGCTGATCAAGGTCTCCTGGCGCTCCGCATAAATCGCCCGCATGCGCCGGATGTGGCGGGTGAAATGACCTTCGCTGATAAAGTCAGCAAGCACAGCTTGATCGATGTTGGGGCAGCACCAGCTAACTGCGGCCCGGGCCCTGGCGAACGCGTCCACCAAATCTGAAGGAACCACCATGTAGCCAATACGCAGCGAAGGAAACAGAACCTTGCTGAAGGTGCCGATATAAATTACCCGGCCACTCTTATCCAGTCCTTGCAGCGCCGCCAGGGGTCGCGCCACGTAACGGTATTCACTGTCATAGTCGTCTTCCAGGATCCAGGCACTCGTGCGGTTGGCCCAATCGAGCAGCGCCAGGCGGCGAGGCAAACTCATTGTGACCCCGAGTGGGTACTGATGCGACGGAGTAACATAAGCCACGCGGGCATTCGATGAAGTCGCCGCCGGCGCCGAGATGTCTAATCCGGAGTCGTCAACCTTGACCGGCACGAGGCGAGCGCCCGCGCCGATCAGAGCAGCGCGCGCGGCGCTGTAGCAATACTCCTCGACCAAAACGGAATCGCCGGGATCCAGCAGCACTCTGGCAGACAGGTCGAGAGCTTGTTGCGTCCCGGAGACCACAACGATCTGATCCGGTTTGCATTGCACTCCGCGTGAGGGACCAAGATAAGCGGCGATCGCTTCGCGTAGCCGTACGTATCCGGCGGCGGGACCATAATTCAAAAGCCCGCGCGACTCCTCTCGCCAGCGCCGTGCCACCAACCGGGACCACAGCGACATGGGAAATTGATCGAGGGCGGGGATGCCGGGAATGAACGGGCGCAGCCGGCCGGCTGGACCGGCTACGGTCACCGATGTTTTGGCTATCGCCTGGCCACGCCCTGACAGAGAGCGTTGATTCGTTTGTATCTGTAAAGTTGGCTTCGTCTTCAAACGCGCTTCCAGCAGCTCTTCCGGCAGCGTCGGAGACACGAAAGTTCCAGAGCCCACGCGTCCTTCAACGTAGCCTTCCGCGATCAGTTGATCGAAGGCGCTCATCAGGGTGTTGCGCGAGACGCCAAGGTCGTTGGCCATCTGCCGGGTCGATGGCAAACGCGTTCCCGGTGATAACTGGCCGAGGAGAATGGCGGCCCGCAGACGTTGGTAGACCTGATAGTAAAGGGGCGTTGAGGATGATTCCTCAAGCGGTACCGAGGCGAAAGGAGCTGACGTTGATTTTTTGGGCATCGCGCACTGACGCGCCTGGGGAGGACAGATATTATGAGAAATTGGCACTCCCCGTCCAGTCGAAAATGGAACTTGCGCCAGTGCCAATCCATCGCTAGGATTCGTTGCGATGTCGGCAAAAGTTTACTGAGTGGTAATTAGCAAGGGGTTTCACTTCTCAGGTTGCACGTCGAAGACATCGGCTCTCCCCAGGGCGTGCAGCGTAATCTCAAAACACAAGATGAAGCAATCAGGTCTGCAAATCGAGACGAATCAGGCTACCGCTCCACCTGATAACGTGGACGCTATGGTCCTGCGGGAAAGGATCAGTAATCTCCGCGAAGTCGTGGATGATCTGCGGCGACGGGCTGAGGATGTGACCTGCACGCTCGAGGGTTTTGGGCTTTTTGGGCTGCCGACCACGTTGCCCTCTCCGTCGAGCGGTTTGGATTTCTATTCTGAGGTGAGGCGTTTTGAGATCTTTCTCATCCGAAATGCTTTGCGACTCACCAAGGGTTCACAGGTTAAGGCGGCCCGTTTGCTCAAAATGCCTGAGACCACTCTTAACTCAAAACTCAAGAGCTTCAATATTGACTATCGCGACTACTCAAGCGTTGTTTAGCGAACCAGGTAGCTGATCTCGACCGTAATGGGAATTTGAAAACAAATGTCCGACAAACTTTAATTTGTCGCCAGGTTTCGACAAGCTAAAGCTTGTCGGACATCAACCAGTTTGATTTATGAAGCCGCTTACGCAGATAGGGCCAGCGCCGGGCACGCCGCACATTTTCAATCGCGACGATTTGAGAATCGGCGCGCAGATCATTCCAATGGCCCGGCCGGCCGCGGATGCAAACGCAGACCTGGAACTCGCGCGGCAGATAAACCGTATCGATGCGCTAAAGGTTCTGATCCGATCGCTTTTGGATCATCTCGATGACCTTACTCAACCAGGTTCGGCATCGGAAGCTGATCTCAGTTTGCAGGCGATGGTGCGGCACTTTGAGGCGGAACTGATTCGGCAGGCTCTGATGCGAACCGGCGGCAAGCAGCGGCAGGCAGCGCGGCTGCTGGGAGAAAAGAAGACGACGTTGAATGCCAAGATTCTGAGGTATGGAATCAGAGTCGAAGAACCAGGTTCACA
>Ga0068859_100007991_pt1 | contig 10724 bp, 12 predicted proteins | sample KBSSwiS22_FD_66585 | JGI IMG/M metagenome (GOLD analysis project Ga0068859, IMG submission 66585) | Switchgrass rhizosphere microbial communities from Kellogg Biological Station, Michigan, USA - KBS Switchgrass S2-2 | ecosystem: Host-associated > Plants > Roots > Rhizosphere > Soil ... | reverse complement strand
GACATCAGAGTCAGAAGTACGATGAAAAGGATTTTCTTCATTTTCAGTTTCTCAATTGGTTACTTTGATGCAAACATTCTTTTCTTCCGTAAAGAATCTCAAGGCCTCAAATCCGCCTTCGCGGCCGACACCGCTGTCTTTCATACCGCCGAACGGCGTCCGCAAATCTCTTAGAAGCCAACAATTGACCCAAACGATGCCGGATTCGAGCTTTGCCGCGACGCGGAGAGCTCGCGAAAGATTCTCGGTCCACACCGTGGCCGACAGGCCGTAGCGAACCGAGTTGGCATAAGCCAAAACCTCATCCTCCGTGTCGAACGGCATGATGGTCACGACCGGGCCAAATATCTCCTCCTGGTTTGTGCGGCAATCGTGCGGCAAACCCTCAATGATCGTCGGCTCGATAAACCAACCCTCGGAGCAGCGTCCGTCGAGCCTAACCTGCTTGCCGCCGGTAAGGATCACGCCGCCTTCCTTTTGAGCGAGGTCGATATACGACATTATCTTGTCAAAATGCGGCAATGAGACGATCGCTCCGACGTCCGTGTCAGCCTCGAGCGGATCGCCGACCTTGAGGCCCGAGACATTCTCTACAAAATCCTTCTTGAAACGCTCATACAGCGACCGCTCGACAAATATCCGGGAACCGCAGAGACAGATCTCACCCTGGTTTGCAAAGGCCGCCCGCCGCGTCTCGGCGACCATTTCTTCGTAGTTGCAATCGGCAAATATAATGTTCGGATTTTTGCCGCCGAGCTCGAGCGACAGTTTTTTGAACATCGGGGCCGCCACGCGAGCGATCTCCTCACCGGTCGCCGTGCCGCCCGTAAATGTGATCGCCTTTACGTCCCTATGTGCGACGATCGCCGAGCCGACCTTTGGCCCGAGTCCGTGAACTATATTCAAAACGCCCGCTGGCAACCCGGCCTCAATGCAAAGCTTTGAGAGCATATACGCCGTCATCGGCGTCACTTCCGACGGCTTGGCGACGGCGGTGCAACCCGCGGCGATCGCCGGTGCGATCTTCCATGTAAAGAGATAAAGCGGTAGGTTCCAGGGGCTAATGCAGCCGACAACACCAAGCGGCTGACGCAATGTGTAGTTGATCGCGTCTTGTCCGACGCTGTCATGCGACTCGTTTGCCGAATGCATCGCCGCCGTCGCGTAAAATTTGAAGTTTAACGCCGCCCGGGGTATATCTAGGCGTCTTGCAATGGCTACCGTCTTCCCGTTGTCGATGCTCTCGGCCAACGCCAGCGGCTCGAGATCCCGCTCGATCAGGCCGACAAGGCGCATCAGGATGTCATGCCTGTCCTCAGGTGACGTTGTTGACCATGCCGGAAAGGCGGCCGACGCGGCCTCAACCGCAAGATGCACGTCTCGGTCATCGGAATCTGCGATGAGTGAATAGACCCGCCCTGTCGACGGATCGAAATTATCGAGATACTCACCCGACGCGGGCTGGACCAACTCACCGCCGATGTAATTTTCGAGCTTCAGCACTTAAAGTTTTGCAAAGGTTAGCCCCGTCTGCCCCTGATACTTGCCGCCGCGGTCTTCGTAAGAGACGGCGCAGTCTTCGTCCGATTCGAAAAATAGGATCTGGCCTATACCTTCGTTGACGTAAACACGCAGCGGCAGGTTAGCAAGATTGGCGATCTCGACAACCAGACGGCCCGTCCATCCGGCTTCGAGCGGCGTCGTATTTACGAGCAGGCCCGCACGAGCGTAGGTCGATTTGCCGAGAGCCACGCCGGTCACATTTCGCGGCATTTTGAATGTCTCGACCGTCACGCCGAGCCCGTAATGATGCGGCGGCAATAGGTAATATTTAGCGCCGTCCTCGGCGGTATTCAGTTCCGGCTCGATCAGCGAATAGTGGTCGTCAAAGCGTTTCGGGTCGATCTCTTTGCCATGAACCGACGAGAAGATGCGAAAACCGTCATCCGCCAGCCTCATATCGTAACCATAGCTTGAGCAGCCCGCCGATATGATTCGTTTGCCGTCGACTTCGCGCACCAGCTCAGCCAGAAACGGCGTGATCATTCCCTGCTCTCCGGCCATTTTGCGGAGCCAAACATCGGATTTAATTGTCATAAAAAAGGTGATAAACCAAGACAGTTTATCACCTAACAAACTTAAAATTCGAATCTCACCAGCTCAAAGCGGCAGAATAAGCTGCGCGAGCTTTAGCGTTCCGTCACCGACCGTAAATTTGAGCGGCGCACCGCCAACTCCGGCCTTTGCGATAATCGACCTTTCGGTAAAGGGCACCTTGCGGTCACGCGGTTTCAGATCGGGAAGCGTGTTCTCGATCTTGCCCGTCTTTAGTATCGAGGCATCGATCTCGGAGCTCATATTCGACGGAAGTTTGATATTTAAATTACCCGTCGCGACCTGGATATTCGCTGAACGTCCCCGCCAGCCATGTACCCCAAAAGCAACATCGGCACTACCCGTGCCAATGGTCACGTTTGTACTCCCGCCGACGACCTCGATCGTGGCTTTTGTTTCAAGAAAATTGACCCGCATCGAACCTTCGACCCCCGTGATCGAAAGATCGCCTTTGCCGCCATCGATCTCCAGATCGGAGTAATGCGGCACGCTGATGACGTAATTTATGGTAAACGGCTGGCCGAGTAAGGTTTTGGGGAAATCCTTAGGCAGCTTTTTCTGGCCAAATTTGTTATGAACCCCAATACTGATTATCCCGGTCCGTATCGTGCTTTCGTCGGTCGCAAAACCCGTCATCTGTCCGAGTTTGGCCAGATCGGCTTCGCTCGCAGCCTGAAGCTCGATCTCGGCGGTGATCACCACCTCGTTTTTGGTAGTGCCCGTAACACGGATCGCCCCATTCGGAGCACCGGTTATCGCCACGGTGCCGCCGGCACCAAAATCAAACCGGTCCGTTTTTGTGATCGTCCGTTTCAGTTGAGCTGGTGATTGCGCGGAGGCGATAAGTATTACGGCAGCAACACAAAATGCGATTAAGCCAAAGCGTGATCTTTTCATTGTTGTTTAATTAAGAACGGAGAGAGGCCGAGATGATTTTACGTCTTTGAACAGTGCAGGGTCAATGAAAATCCGCGAACGGCTATCGACGAAGGAACCCTATACTCCCGCGTTGATTCGTTACCGTGATCGTCGCGCTGCCATCGCCAAAGCGGCCAACTACGCGGCGGCCATCGCCGAGATAGTTCATATTCGTGTTGGCAAATGAGCCGAGTGAGATGTTGCGCGTCGATGGAGCAGTTGCCACAAGCCGGAATGAGGACGTAAACGGAATACGCAAATTGATATCCCCTCGCATTGAAGAAAAGCGGTAGCTACCGTTTTCCTGTATTTCCCCGTCGAAGAAAATATTGCCAAGGCCATTCTCAGCAGACACCGCGTTCGAGATGATATTAGTCAGCTCGATGTCGCCCTCGCTTGAGATACGGGCACGAACGAGGCTGCTGCGGACATTGCTGACGCTAAGGTTACCGATACGGGTCTCGATATCGACCATCGCGTCATACGGCACGCGGATCGTGAAATTGACGTTACCGACCTCATTTCGGCCCTGATTGTCACGAACGATATTGATTACGATCTCGCCGCTCAGGCTCTGCGGGACGATTACAGCCGCGGGTGCCTCGAGAGTTGCCGATATGTTTATCTCGGCACGGTTCCAGCCCACGACCGTAACGGTTCCAGTGCGGTTCATAAGCCTCAAACGCACGTTCTGGCCCGTTGGAAACGCACGCGAAAATTTCTTTTGCGCCGAAACTTCGGGAGCAAAACAAACAAAGAAAAAAACTACGCTCAGGAGGATCGTAGTTTTCGTTGAGGCCGACAGGCCGATACGATTTTTCGATCTACAGATCATTGCCAAAAACTAAAGGTCAGCGAAATCACGCAGCAAATTCATCTTGTCGTTGAGGACCGAGTCGAGCATCTCACCCGACAACTCGTCCTCAGGATCCTGCTGCAGGATCATTGTATAGTCATTCACCGAATCGTTAATGACCTGCATATTACGGTCAAAAGCGTCGCGGGTCGCCCGGTCCCACTGCACACGTCGCGACTGAACGCGCTCATTCCAATATTCGATCGCCGCCTGCTGTTCCTTGAGCCGCCGGTCGCGAGCCTGCTGCGGTGTGTCAACCAGCCCGACCTTGCTCAAAACTTTTTCAAATGTCGTCTGCGTCGCCGCCGACCGCGTTGTAAAATCGTCCGTCTTGGGCTGCGTGTAATTCCTGATCGCAACCACCGTCAGCAGCGAGCTGACGACCGCGATGCAAAGCACGGCGGCGCTAAGCTGAGCAAAAGACAACTGCCAAAAACGCCTGCGAGGCTGTTCTACCGGCGGCGGCGGCTTTATTTCACTCTCGATAATGTTATTGATTCGGCACCAAAGGGCTTGGGAATTAGGCGGTAGGATCTCAGAGGAAGGTTCAGTCGTGCAAACATCGAGGATCGAGGCGAGGTCTTCGCAGACGCCTGCACACTCGGTACAGGCGGCGAGATGCATACGGATGGCCGATGCCTGAGTTTCCTCAAGCTCGTTATCCATAAACACGCCGATCAGATTTTTACACTCGTCGCAATTCATTTCTGCACCAATTCGAACCGCTTTTGATATTCCAAAACAGGTCTGACCACTTTGCTCAATTTGATAGATTAACCGTGAGCCGCAAAAGTTGCCTCACCGCCTTCGGTTTTTCACAAATTACCAATAAATACGGACACAAAAAACACGAACAATACATCCCTTGTTCGTGTCTTTCATATTAATTTTTTGACTAATCCTGCCTTTTGATCAAAAGGCCCCGCAGTTTCAACCTTGCCTTGTGAAGCTGGGATTTGGAGGTCCCGACCGAGATGCCCATCATGCGGGCGACCTCCTCGTGCTCAAAGCCCTCGACATCATGCAGCACAAAGACGTTCCGGTAGCCGTTCGGCAATTCGGCGATCGCATTTTTCAATGCGATACGGTCAACGACCTGCATTTTATTTGGATTCGACGTACCGTGAACTGTCTGTTCGGGCATTTCGCCATCTTCGCTCGTTCGCTCATTTTTGACGCTGCGGCGGCGGAAATGCATCAGAACCTGGTTCACCGTCAAACGATGGAGCCAGGTTGAAAATGCCGAGTCGCCGCGAAAGCTGCCTATTTTACGGAAAAGCTGGATGAAAACTTCCTGCGTGAGGTCTTCGGCCTCCGTCTGGCTGCTGGTCATCCGCAGGCAGAGGCTATAAGTACGGCGGTGATACCGCTCATAGATCAGCTCGAACGCCGCGAGGTTACCACCCGCGGCCAGACGGCAAAGCTCGATGTCGGGAGCAGCCGAATCAAATGATGTTTCGTTTAGCGCAGCCGGGGCCTGATATACAGATACTTCAGCAGTCGCTTCAAACCCAAAGGCGATATCTTGTTCTATCGCCACAGAGTGTGGATCCATTGTCACTCCTAAAAGGTCGCTACCGGATTTAAGAACTTCTTCGTTGGCTATGATGAACCGCCTCCAATCAAGGGTTGCTTAACGTACCCAGAAATTTTATGCCTAAAATCACAAAAGGTAAAGTTAAAATTTGTCCAAAACCTCGCGCACTAACGCTATTCCAGAATGCCATGCACAAAAAAGGTGGCATGTACCGCGTCAATGAAATCGGGCTGAGTGTGAAAAGGGCACGCGTACCGGGAATGAGAGCGTCCATACCGTTAACGAGTGCGTTCGTACCAGGTACGAGAGCGTCCGTACCAGGAATAATTGCCTCCGTACCAGGTACGAGAGCCTTCGTACCAGGAATAATTGCCTCCGTACCAGGTACGAGAGCCTTCGTACCAAGAATAATTGCCTCCGTGCCGTGAGCGAGAGCGTCCGTACATCGATCAACACTCAACATGCGGAACCGAGATTCATTGACTTCGCTGTCGTCGGTCTTTAAAATTGGGCGATCCTGTGAAACGAGAACGAGAACCCATAACAATTGAAAACATAATCCGGGCTCATACGATGCGCAGGTCTGAGATCCGCCAGCGGCTGTCCGAATTTCAGGCGATCGGCGAGAGAGGAACAGACACCAACCTCTGGGAAGAGATGGTCTTTTGCTTTTTTACCGGGGGCTGCTCGGCCCGAATGGGCTTGAACGCCCTCGAGGCCGTAAAACCGATCCTCCTTACCGGTGATCAGGCCCAACTCGCAACCGCCCTGAGCGGCGTCCATCGTTATCCCAATGCCCGGGCCCGTTATGTTGTCGCGTCACGCGAGTTTCTTCGCGAGCATTGTGATCTGCGTCTGCGGAGCAAGCTTGGTAGCTTTGATTGCTCCCTCAAAAGACGCGACTGGCTGGTAAAAGAAAAGGGCATAAAAGGCCTCGGTTACAAGGAGGCGAGCCATTATCTTCGCAATATCGGATTCAAGGGATACGCCATTCTCGACAAGCACGTTTTGAACTGTCTAGCCGAGTTAAAAATAATTGACGACCCAAAGCCACCAAATACGCGTTCGAGGTATCTAATGGTCGAAGAAAAGCTGAAACAACTTACCGCTATGACACGGATCGATTTTGACGAATTGGATTTAGTTCTCTGGTCAATGAAAACCGGTGTTATACTTAAGTAGTCTCGCCCACCCTGAGATGAGGTTTACCGTATGAGGTATAACGGTCTTTTTGCTGCCACCTATAAATTACCGGGTAACCTGAGACGCGTCTGCCTCGCTGCCTTTGTACTGATCCTCATTTCATCGTTTACCGCTCGTGCAATAGCGCCTGCATCCGACACCAATGACGACTTAAGAAAACTGCTCAGGCAGGCCGATAAACTCCGGCGGTCGGGCGCGTTTGATCAGGCCGAATCTATTTTGCGGCGGGCCGTCGAGATGGACCCAAAACGGTCCGAGGCCATGGTCGAGCTTGCTTATGTATTGACGAAGGAGCGAAAGATCCGAGAGTCATACGACCTGGCCTTCAAGGTGGCCGAGGCCGAACGCAAAAATTCCAGGGCGTTTGCCGTCTTGGGCATGAGCCTTTTGACCGGCGGCCGCTTCAAAGATGCCCGGATGATCCTTTACCAGGCAATAACGCTGAACAAAAAAGAGGCGCTTGCGTGGGCCGGCTATGGACTGCTCGAGTTTTATGAAAATAACATAAGCGAGAGTCTTGCCAACCTGCGAACCGCGGTCTCATATGAACCGAATGAGCCCGACTATCTTTTTGCTCTGGGCCAGGTCTCGGCCCGTTCAGAAAACTATAAGGAGGCGGCCGAGGCTTACGATCAATTTCTCAGCGTATCGGGGTCGTTCGACCCGGACAGGCGGGCGCGTATCAGGGGGCTCATCAATTTTCTGCGATATCTCGGTGATGTCGGAAGCCTCTACGTAAATCAAGGTAATAATGATCAGACGTCGATACCTTTCGAGCTCATTGGCAACCGTCCCATCGTGCAGCTCAGGATTAATCGTAAACCTGAGAAACTTCCGTTCGTTTTGGATACCGGGTCAGGTATAACAGTGATCTCGGATGAGACGGCAAAACGTCTCAGGGTCAAGCCGATCACAAAGGGCGGCTTTGCGAAAGGCATCGGAGGAGACGGCAAATTTGAGATCATTTACGGGTTGATCAGGGAGATCGCGATCGGCGATGTAACCGTCACAAATGTACCGGTTTACATTCGGAAATTTCATCAGAATGGCGTCCCTGTTGCGGGCTACATCGGGCTCTCATTGATCTCGAAATATCTGACTACGATCGATTACGGAAATAAAACGTTCTCGTTGACAAAGAAGGATGCAGATACCAAGGAGTTTAGACAGAACAACGACCTTTCGCTGCCATTGCGGCTTACGTCCAGCGGATTTCTAAGCGGCGAAGTCCAGTTAGAGGGTATCGAGGCACCGCTGAATTTTATCGTCGATACGGGAGCCAGCGTCTCTGTCATCTCCGATCAGGTGGCCAAAAACGAAGGGATCAGCCCCTTTGCAAATGAGGAAAAACTCAGCGTAATAGGCTCGGCCGGAATTACCGAGAACGTACCCACTTTCCAACTGCCCCGTGTGACATTTGGAAGTCATTCTCGAACGGATATCACCGCCGTCGCCCTCGACCTCGACATTATTAATGAAGCCTCAGGCTTTCAGCAGTCGGGCATCCTCGGCGGCAATTTCCTCAAAAACTATCGCCTCACCTTTGATTTCAAGAACTCGAAGGTCACCTTTGTCTCGGTCAACCCCGAGAAAGAATAGTGAAGCTCAGCCTATACATTGAAACCTCGGTCATCGGCGCCTACCTCGACAACGGTGAGCCCTTTCGCCGCGATATGACTATCCGTTGGTGGGAGCACGAGCTTTCCGAGTATCGTGCATGCAGCTCGATCCTTGTCCAGCGTGAGCTCGAACGAATAGACGAGCCTCACCGCAGCGGCTATCTGAACCTTGTCAAACCGCTCGAACAGCTCGAACTCACCGAGGAGGTCGCGATCCTCGCCGAGGGCTATATCGAGCGCGGCATCTTTCACCGCAAGTACATTGCCGATGCCATTCACGTGGCCCTTGCATCGTTTCACAAGATCGATTATCTCGTCACGTGGAATTTTGGCCACATCGCAAACGTCCGCAAACAGGCCCGCCTGCGGCTGTTCAATACCACCGCGGGTTTCTTCTCACCGGTAATAATCACGCCCGAGTTTTTGGTACACACTGTCTAAGATCAAAAGAAAAGGCCGGATGTGCCATTCGCACAACCGGCCAATTAAGTTACTTATAAACAAGTTACTGGTTTACCGGATTGGTCTCGGTAAATCTTGGCAGCGTGATCGCCTGATTTAGATAGACCCCAAACTCAGTGCCCGATTTAACTTCGGCTTCTTTGCCTTTGGTGTATCTGTCGCCCGCGAATCCGGCACCCGCACCCAGGATCGCACCTATCAGGGCACCTTTACCTCCACCGATCGCACCGCCCAAAACAGCACCGCCTACACCACCGCCGCCGATGAAGATCAGTTTTCGATTCTTCATCGTCTTGCCCGAGGCCCCGCCTTCGTTATCGCTGCTCGTGTTTCCTGTGAGCTCGGTGAGCGAGCCGTTTATCGCGTGGCTGCGTCCATTTGGCAACCGGACAGACGTAAATCGTGCGTCGATCTGCCCGGGCTTGCCGCCGTTGGCCGCCGGCCTGACGATATCCACCCGTCCGACCACGGTACTGCCGATCGGAATGACAACAACGCCGTTTGACGAATAAACCGGTTCAGTCACCGTCGCATGGAAAGTGTCTCCAACCCTCGCCGTTTTGGAGCTGATGTCCTGGTTCATGCGGACCCGCAGAACGGTCCCGGTCCTGACCGCGTAGAGCGGCACGGCGGGTTTTGCTATAACCTTTTTCCGTACAGTCGTCCTGTGTCTCAACACAGGCTTTTGCGCTATCGCCGCACCCACGCCGAACAACAAAAGCAAGGCCAAAAGGCCGCCAATATTTTTCCGGTCAAAAAATCGTTTCATAGTCTTTCCTCCCCTCAAACCAAATAGATCAACGAAACCTAAACGCGAGCGTCTGGCGTCGGTTTTGAAGCCAAAATCCCCTGCTTAGTTGCAAAAAAAAGGGACACCCGAATCGAGTAATTGAATCATCTTAAGGTTATCACTTTATGAGGCATGAATAAAAATACATATTTTTTTTGAAATTCGAAGCTATTAGATGTATATTTCCTTCGATAACGAAATTCACGATCTCCAATTGCCTGGCCCCCGGTTTAAAACCCGGGGGTCGAGTAGTTAAAGAGAGACGTTAAACAAATTTTTGCAGGAGACGCCCTTCAGTATGCAGCTTTTTGCCCCGACTGTTCTTCTCTTCCTCTTGAATTTGCTCGACGCCCTGCTAACTATCGTCTGGGTGCGGGCCGGCGTCGCGACCGAGAGTAATCAGTTAATGGCGGGACTGCTTGATATTGGGAACGGCCCTTTTCTGGCGGCAAAGATCGCGATGGGCACCATTGTCGCCCTGGTTTTATTTCGGTGGGGCAACCGTCCTATGGGAAGATACGCGGTGGCCGTCGCGTTGGCAGTCTATATCGGCCTAATGGGCGTACACATCTTTACGGGCCTGACGGCATTTGGCTTAGTCTCAAACACAACGATACACGACCTCTCTAACTGGACCGGGCAACTCTTCGCATTTGTGATCTAACACTATAACGATCTAAACTGTCTGTCCCGGTGCTTCAAACGAAACATCGGGATTTGTTTTTTCGTAAGCTTATACACAACGCATCACGGTTTTTGAAGCATCAAAAATCTTGGTATTTTTAATATTGGGCAGGTTGTCATTATGAAAAGGAATTCGGTTTATCAGCTATCCGCAAGACAGGTATTGCTGCTTGCTTTCGCATCTGCATTGATAGCGGTCGGAGCAACAGCTCTTTTATATAATCTCGGACGGTTTTGGACGCTCAGAAGTGACTCGACGCTCGCCTTTGCCGAACAGGCCCCGGCGGGGATCTCTGATCCTTCGGCCGTGACGGACGAGCAGAACAGCATAGAGATATACAAGGCCATTTCGCCCGGCGTTGCATTCATCAATACGACCTCGTACCAGCAGGATTGGTGGGGCGACGTCCAGGAAGGTAAGGGCAACGGCTCGGGTTCGGTGATCGACACGAGCGGGAATATCCTCACCAACTATCACGTTATCGAGGGGGCTCAAAAGCTGACGGTCAGCTTTGGCGGTGACAAGATGTATCCGGCCAA
>Ga0068859_100007990_pt1 | contig 10726 bp, 10 predicted proteins | sample KBSSwiS22_FD_66585 | JGI IMG/M metagenome (GOLD analysis project Ga0068859, IMG submission 66585) | Switchgrass rhizosphere microbial communities from Kellogg Biological Station, Michigan, USA - KBS Switchgrass S2-2 | ecosystem: Host-associated > Plants > Roots > Rhizosphere > Soil ... | reverse complement strand
CCTCTGAGGAAAGGAGCTAAATGGGAAGCTGGTTTTAAAACCAGTTTTGTGTCATCAGACAATGATGCGAAATTTTTTGATGTAAGCAGTGGTACACCGCAAAATGATGTAAATAAAACCAACCACTTTTTCTACAAGGAAAATAATAATGCAGGGTATCTGAATTTTAGTAAGGAATTTAAAAAATGGAATATACAAGTAGGATTAAGGGGTGAGCAAACTCATATTAAAACACACCAAGTAAATGGGAATGTGTTTTTTGATTCCAGCTATTTTCAACTTTTCCCAAGTGCATTTTTTAATTATAAATTGAAGGAAGATCAAACAATTGGTTTATCACTTAGCCGAAGAATAGACAGACCCGGGTATAGCCAATTAAATCCTTTTTTATTTTTAATTGACCCTACAACTTATGCCACCGGTGCTCCGGGACTGTTGCCACAGTTCACCTGGTCATATGAAGTGAGTTATACTATGAAAAATCTCAATTTTACTTTTGGTTATAGCCATACTACTGAAAGTCAAAACATAGCTATTGCAAAATTCAAAGATGTATTTCCCAATATTCCTTCTGAGGATAATGTAACAGTACAGATCCCGATTAATCTTAGTTCCTCCGATTATTATGGAGTATCTATTTCTGCACCCATACGAGTGAGCAAATGGTGGAATATGACGAACAATGCCGACATCTATTATCAAAAATTTAATGGATCACTCGGAACCACTCAATTAAATAAAGGCAAGCCGGCTGCCGATCTGCGCACTAACAATACGTTCACTTTTAAAAAAGGATGGATCGCTGAATTGAATGGCTCTGTGAATAGCGGTGGTCAATATGGCTTTATGGTCGAAGATCCACAATGGGGCGTTGGTGCAGGTGTTCAGAAGCTTGTCATGAAAAATAAAGGAACGCTACGTTTCAATATCACAGATATATTCTGGACCAATTTGCCTAAAGCCGTTATTACCTATGACAATTATATTGAAAAATGGCATGCCTATAGAGAAACAAGAGTGGCAAACCTGACATTTACTTATCGTTTTGGAAACAGCAAGGTGCAGGCAGCCCGACGCAGAACTACAGGATCAGAAGAAGAAAGACAAAGAGCGGGGAATTGAGTTCAGGGTGATTCAAAAATGATGATTGACTCTAAGCTCGACTCATTTATGCAGGCTTTCCAACAACCTGAGATGTGGTTGTAATTTCTTCAAGGTGTTTTTTCGTAAGAATTGTTTCAGGTGTTTGTAAAAATGACTATGGTCATAATAGCCATAACTGCTGAAATGAAAATCTCCGGGAGAATTAGCTAACTGTGATGCCGCTTTACGGATACGTAATATTTGTAAAACCTTTTTGGTACTGATACTGGTCGTATTTTCAAAATAACGTTGCAGGGTTCGGGTAGTGATCTTATGCTTTCTTGCAAACTCTTCAACAGATGTTGTAAAATCATTCGTTCGATTGCAATGATCGACAATCGAAGAAACGATCCTGATAGGCAGTAATGAGCTGGAATATTTTTTAACGATATGCTCAAAATAGTTGCTTGCAATTTTTACTCTCGCTTCAAAACTGTTTGCCTGTTTTATTTTATCAATAATAGACTGATCCAGTAAATAGCTTAACGGGAAAATATACTCCCTGTATTCCGAAAAATTGATCTTCTTTTCAAAGATGACCGGGGATATTTTGAACTTAATGCCGAATATTTTATTGCCGGGCTGATGATAACACTCAATGGCATTATGTCTTGGTAAAAACCCATCTGTTTTCATTTTGAATTTCTTTTCATCAACCTGCATTACAAAAGGAGTTCCCAAATTGATAAGATATGTATAACCAATATTTGGAAACAGGGCGTCTGAAAACCCTTTTGGATATTGGTTCCAGAGGTCATCAAATTTGGTCTCCCAGAAAAAATCAATGAAATGTTCCAGCGGCTGCGTCGGAAAGACCCGATGATAATGTTGCTCAAAATGTTCCTTATGAAAAAACTCTACATGCTGCACTTGGTAAAGATAAATGGCAGACCCAACGACAGATTCATAAACTTTATAAACGGCATTTATACCTATAGATTTAGTATTCGTAAATTACATTAATATACCAATCATGACAGATGCATTGCAAGCCATGCGCCAATATTTTGAGAGTGGCGCCACCAGGACATATTCTTTTCGGAAAGAACAATTAAGAAAGCTAAAAAAAGCATTGCACAATCACGAAGAAGAAATATATGCTGCTCTATATACTGATCTTAAAAAAAATAAAGAAGAGGCGTATGCTACGGAATTAGGTTTAGTATTTGCCGAGCTCAATGTGGCAATAAAAAACCTACATCGGTGGATGGCGCCGCAATCTGCAGGAACTGACTTAGTAAATCTTCCATCCCGTAGCAAGATCTATCGTGACCCATTAGGAGTTGTATTGATCATTGCTCCCTGGAATTATCCTTTGCAATTATTGCTCATTCCTCTTGTAGGTGCCATTGCAGGGGGAAATTGCGCTGTATTAAAACCATCTGAGTTTTCACAGGCTACAACGGCTATCATTGAAAAGATCATTAAGGAAACATTTAATGATAACTATATCCACGTGGCACAGGGCGATGGCGCAACAGTGGTTCCTGCCTTAATGAATTCCTTTCGCTTTGATCATATATTTTATACGGGCAGTATTCCGGTTGGAAAGATCATTTACCAGGCAGCTGCAAAAGAACTTATTCCCGTTACACTTGAGCTAGGTGGAAAAAGTCCTGCAATAGTAGAATCGGATGCTTCACTTACAACAGCAGCAAAAAGAATAGTGCTGGGTAAATTTATAAACGTGGGTCAAACCTGCATTGCCCCGGATTATTTACTGGTACATGAATCGGTGAAAGATGCGTTGATAGAAAAAATAAAATTCCAGATAGGAAAATTTTATACAACTGATGCTTCAGCAAGCTATGACTATGGAAAGATTATTAATGAAAAAAGGTTTGATAAGCTGGTTAGTTATTTATCAAATGGAAATATTATAGCAGGAGGTCAGTATGATAAAACAAAACTCTATATAGCACCAACTGTAATTGACAATGTTTCTTTGGATGATCCATTGATGAAAGAAGAAATCTTTGGCCCTTTATTACCCGTTGTAACTTTTAGCAATACAGATGAAGCAATCCGCATTGTAAAGCATAATGCTGATCCACTCGCATTTTATCTTTTTACTTCGGATAATAGAAAAGAACAGCAATGGATCAACAGTGTAGCATTTGGTGGAGGTTGTATTAATAATACGGACTGGCATTTTACCAATCATCATTTGCCCTTTGGTGGCGTGGGGAATAGCGGGCTGGGTTCTTATCACGGTAAACACACTTTTGATAATTTTACAAGAGCAAAACCTGTTATGAAAACACCGAATTGGTTTGACCCTTCAATAAAATATCCTCCGTTTAAGGGAAAACTAAAACTCTTTAAATGGTTTATTAAATAAACAGCAATGGCAGGCAAACGATATAGTAAACTTAAAAAGGTAATAATTGTTGTTATATTGTTATTGGTAACATTCTGGGGCTATGTTGAAATAGTAAATATTAATTCAAGGCACATGACACTTCGGCAAAAATTTTTGAAAACGGTTTATCCGGTTTGGATGTGGTGGGGCAAGCTACGTGCAAAAAATGTAGCAGAGCTTACAAACAATCAAAAACAACCAGTTGTTTCTTTTTATTCTTTAAAAGGGGTATTAAACAACAATGCGGGATTAGATTTCAATTCATTAAAAGGAAAAAAGGTTTTGCTTGTAAATACCGCAAGCGATTGTGGTTACACCAATCAATACGATGACTTGCAAAAATTGTATGAACAAAATCAGGATAGTCTTGTAATCATCGGGTTTCCGGCTAATGATTTTAAGGAACAGGAAAAGGGAAGCGATGAAGAGATTGCTGAGTTCTGCAAGTTCAATTATGGCGTTACATTTCCATTAATGAAAAAAAGTTCAGTCATTAAATCTCCTCAACAAAATTCAGTTTTCCAATGGCTTACTGATTCAACAAAAAATGGGTGGAATAACAAACAACCTACATGGAATTTTTCTAAATATCTGGTGAATGAACAAGGCATCCTTACTAATTATTTCGGATCTTCTGTATCTCCTATGAGCAAAGATGTGTTGGATGCAATTAAAAAATAATCAGTATGATCTTTAATGACATTGTCGGCAGCATCGGTGTCGGCATTATTCTTATTGCTTATTATCTTAATACTGCCAGTTTAATTATCAAGAATGGGAAACTTTTTTATGTGTTGAATATAATTGGTGCGGCTGTTGCCTGTTATGCTTCATGGCTTATCGATTACTGGCCCTTTATTGTTTTGGAAGGAATGTGGACACTTGTTTCTATTTATGGACTGATGAGAACAATGAAAATTAAAATGACATAAGATCATTTGCTTTCAATAATTCCCATTTTCTTCATAAGAAAAGAAGCAGTAAGCGTAGTACAAACACCATCTCTCAATTTATAATCGAAATGCAGTTCATCGTTGATCGTTTCTGACTCGAGGCATTTATTACTAATATAGTTTGGATATTCTTTTTCCAGCTCCGAAACAGTAAGATCATGCGTAGCAATGATACCCGATGCTTTCATGTCTGCCAGTTTACGGATCAGGCCAACAGTGCCGCTATGCTTATCATTACTATTAGTGCCACGAAGTATTTCATCCAATATCACAAAGGTTTTATTTCCCTTCTGCAATTGTTGAATGATATGCTGTAATCTTTTTAATTCAGCATAAAAAAAAGATTCGCTATCCTTTAGCGAATCGCTTATGTTCATGCTTACATATACATCATAAGGATAGAAAGTAAATTGCTCAGCACAAACAGGGCTTCCGGCTTTGGCGAGTATAAGATTGATGCCGAGAGTTCGAAGAAAAGTACTCTTGCCCGACATATTCGATCCTGTAAGTACCACGATCTTTTGTTTGTCAAAAGAAATATTATTGTCAACTCTTGTTCTATTTCTTATCAGGGGATGACCCATATTTGTTGCAGCAAGTATTTCAGTGCTATTGACTTCTGGATAACAGAAGGAAGGGTTATTGAAAGAAAAATTTGCAAAAGAGTTCAACGCTTCTATTTCTCCCAGCAATTGCAGCCACTTCATGATATGCGATCCCTGCTCCTTCTTCCATTTTTCTAATAAATGAAGAATATGAATATGAAATAGAAAAAGTCCATTGAGTAAAAGACTTGTTACGATATTCATCACCATTTCCAGATAATTAAAAAGCTGTGCAAGCCTGGCAATGTTTTGTGATGCGGTTCGATTACCCGATCTTAATTTTTCTTGTATCTCTTTCAATAATTCAGATTGAAAAGATTGCTTTTCTATTTCTTTTAATTGTTTGGTAAACTGTTGAAGGATCTTTGTAACAGATGTCGAAACAGATAAATGCAAACTTATTTTTCTTGCAAAGAGAAATGAAATGATAAGATTTAAAATGAATGACCCGATAAGCAGGTTTAACAGAGCGTCATTTTCAGAGACGAAATAAGAAACTAGTAAACCTATAGTGATAACGGGAAAAACGCACAGCCCATAATACAGTATCTTATTATTAAAGAGGGAAGGAGAATTGATCCATACTTTTAATTGATGTATTTCCTTTTCTTTTGTTTCTTCCACCATTCCATACGCTTGTATATGCTGACGAAATTCGAGTTTATCTTTTAATTCTTTTACTGCTTGTTGCCGCTTTTCGATAAATGCAGTGTTAGAATATAGTAATGCATTTGATAAAGCAGCTTTACCAAATTGTGTACTCGTTCGGTTTAAGAAGCTCAATAGGCCTGCTTCTCCAAAGATTCCTAGATCATAAGAATAGGGATGCTGTGGATCGATATATTCTTTCCCATTATCATACACTGAAGGCTGACCAGCCAGGAAATTTATTTCATCTTCGTTGAGTTTTACTAAAGCCTTATAGAAAACAGACCGGGTATTTAATTTATCATATAATCCTACTATGATAAAAAAGCAGACAAGGGAAGCAACAGATAATAATATAAAATAAGATGCTCCTGTTTGGAAAGATTTGTAAACAAAAAAAGCTAATACAATAAATAATAATAAACGGAACAGGCTTAGCCATCCAAGCTGTTTTCGAAGCAAAGATTTTTTTGCTGAATATTCAGAGGAAAGGGATTGGTAGGTTGAAAGAGACATATTTTAGGAATTGAGGTCTGAAGTCAGATGTCCGAGGTCAGACTTCAGACCTCCGATCTCTGACTTCATGCTGTAATTACACCGCACATTTTTCATGATAGTTCACTAATTCGATTGGTGTTTTTTCAAATTGAAATCCGGAATAGGTTGAAACAATTTCATCCAGCACTTCATCAATTTCTTCCACTGTTTTTATTACCACGAGCCGGTTGCGATATTCTTTGATATTGGGTAAACCTTTCAGATAATTAGCATAGTGGCGGCGCATTTCATTTATACCAACTATATTATTCTTCCATTCCACACTTTTATGTAAATGTTTACGCACCACATTTACTCTTTCTTCAATAGTTGGTGCCGGTAAATGCTCGCCGGTTTTTACAAAATGTTTTATTTCATTAAATATCCAGGGATAACCAATAGCGGCACGACCGATCATAATGCCATCTATGCCATAACGATTTTTATATTCAACTGCTTTTTCAGGACTATCAATGTCTCCATTGCCGAAAATCGGAATGGTAATGCGTGGATTGTTTTTTATTTTACCGATCAGCGTCCAGTCAGCTTCACCCTTATACATTTGGGTTCTTGTACGTCCATGCACAGCCAATGCTTTTATGCCAACATCCTGCAATCGTTCCGCAACTTCTTCAATATTTTTTGTATGATCATCCCAGCCTAGCCTTGTTTTTACTGTTACAGGCAATGATGTTGCTTTGACAACAGCTGATGTTAACCGAACCATCAGGTCAATATCCTTTAATACACCTGCGCCTGCGCCACGAAGCGCCACTTTTTTTACCGGGCATCCAAAATTTATATCCAAAAGATCAGGATTGGTTACTTCAACAATTTTTGCTGCCAGCGAAAGGCTTTCTTCATCACCACCAAATATTTGAATGCCGACTGGTTTTTCATAATCGAAAATGTCAAGCTTATGTTTGCTTTTAATAGCATCCCTTATCAAACCTTCTGATGAAATGAATTCCGTGTACATAAGATCAGCGCCATTATCCTTACAAACGGCACGAAAAGGCGGATCGCTTACGTCTTCCATAGGAGCAAGAAGTAAAGGGAAATCGGGTAACTGTATATTTCCTACTCTTAACATTAACTTACTTATTGAATTAATAATTATTAATTAATAATTATTAATTGAGCTTTACATTTGAATCTGCAAATTTACAATTTAACAGTGGAACAATATGTACGACAATAACTCAAAGGGTATTTCTTATACGGCTGGTTTTTTTATACTAATTGGATTTACCGTTGCATTTTTAATACTAGCTACAGTAGTAAGCATACCTATATGGCAGGGTATGACGGGGAAAAGTATTAAAGATATGGAGACTGCCATGCTTGACCCGGCTAACAGGGATGCAGCAAGGCTTATTCAATGTATTACCATTGTTGTTGGTTTTTTATTTCCAACCATCTTAACGGCCTTTTTATTAAATCGAAAACCTTTTAAGCTGATAGGATTTCCCGGAAAAGTTACATGGCAACAAACCGGGCTTGTCTTTGCCATTATGTTTTTGTCATTATTTGTTTCAGGATTTCTTTCTTATGTAAATGATTTGATACCTATCGGGCAATCAGCAAAGGAGCTATTTGAAAAAATGGAGAATGAATATAACCAGCAGGTAGAAGCTATTATTGGTTTAGATAGCACGGTTGATTATTTATTGGCGCTTTTTATCATGGCATTTCTTCCGGCACTATGCGAGGAAACATTATTCCGCGGTGGATTACAGAATTTTTTAACAAGAGCTACGAAAAAACCCTGGCTGTCTATAGCTATTGTAAGCATTCTCTTCAGCCTTGCTCATCTTTCTTTTTATGGATTCTTTCCAAGATTGTTTTTAGGAATTGTTTTAGGATTGCTATATCAATATTCAGGAAGAATATGGTTGAACATTTTTGGACATTTTTTAAATAATGCTATAGCCCTCACCGCACTATATGTTTATAAAATGCAGGGACACTCTTTAAAGGACGCTATTAATGAAAAGACAAGTACTGTTTGGGGTTTTCTTGCTTTACCAATAGTTATCGTTTTGATCATTCTCTTTAGAAAAATATCACAACCAGCGCAGGACCCATCTTTTTCTTTTGAAGGACCAAAAGAACCATTGCATGGCATTTAATGTGCAAACATTCAGGACAAGAACCTTGTCGGCAATTGTATTTATTATCATCATGCTGGCAGGATTGTTTATTAATAAATGGACCTTCTTTCTTCTATTCTCTATTATTCATTTTGGGTGCTGGATCGAGTATCAAAAATTGGTTGGACTTATTGATAAAGAATACCAGCAGGTAACTCCTTTTCACAAATATGGAGTAAGGATAGCAGGCTGGTGTATCATGCTTTGGTTTAGCAATGGTTATAATATTTTTGAGCTGCAACTGCATGAACTCGGATGGTGGATGGGCTTGATCTTTGTTTTTATTTTGCCCATCAATGAATTACTCTTTGCAAAAACGATCCGGTTAAAAAACATCGGGCATTCGATATTTGGATTGATCTATATTTCTCTTAGCCTTGGTTTAATGATGGATTTGTACAAGACATTCGATATCCACCTGCATGATACCCTATTTGTTGTTGGTGCCGCAGTAATCCCAATCGTGATTATCGCCAGTTTATGGATAAATGATACGATGGCTTACATAGTGGGATCATTTATCGGTAAAACATCTTTATCACCAATCTCCCCAAAAAAAACATGGGAAGGAACTGTTGGTGGTTTTATCCTCAGCATAGTTATTACCGGGCTGGCAACTTATTATATAGGATTTCATATTTTATCTATTGCCATTCTTGCCATTATTATTGCTGCAATAGCAGCAGTTGCCGGAACTTTCGGCGATCTGCTCGAATCCAAACTCAAGCGAATGGCCGGAGTAAAAGATACGGGATCTTTGATGCCAGGGCACGGCGGTTTCCTGGATCGCTTTGATTCTTTATTATTGGCTATCCCTTTTGTATGGTTATTTGTTTATTTCTTTATGAAATAACTTACTCAAAGCTCATTATTCACCATTCACCGAATTGCTATCTTTGCTGCTCAACATTTTTCATGACTATTCATAAGGAAGGTTATAAGATCATTGCATGGAGCACTATATTTTTTGGAGCTATTAATATCTTCTTTTTTTATTTTCTCAGCTTTGAAATTCCCTGGATAACCCGTATTGTTTTTATTCTTACACTTATTTTATTATTGTTGATCATTTCTTTTTTTCGTATTCCTGAAAGAAAATTGACGATTGATAAAAATGCAATTGTTTCTCCTGCCGATGGTAAAGTAGTGGCTATTGAAGAAGTGCAGGCCGATGAATATTTTACTGATCGGCGCATACAGGTTTCTATTTTTATGAGCCCGTTAAATGTGCACCAGAACCGCAATCCGGTAAGCGGAGAGATTGTTTATAGCCATTATCATAAAGGAAAATATCTTGTGGCCTGGCATCCCAAATCTTCTGTAGAAAACGAAAGACATACTGTAGTTTATAAGCATGAGGGAAAAGAAGTCCTGGTAAAACAAATAGCAGGAATGGCGGCAAGGCGAATCATTAATTATTTACAATCAGGACAAAAAGTAGAACAGTCTGCCGAAATGGGATTTATCAAATTTGGATCAAGAGTTGATCTGTTGTTACCAATTGGCTCAACAGTTAATGTAAAAATTGGGGACAAGCCAAAAGGAGGAGTGACTGTTATTGCAACCTGGTAAAGCCTCTAAAAAATTTCTTCTAATTCCTTTAATGATCTCACTGTAAAAGTTGGCTTAATTTCTGGTTCAATTCCAAGATGATTGATATATACCTGGTCGATGCCGGCATTCATAGCTCCTACAATATCTACTTCAATGCTATCACCAAGCATGATTGATTCTTTTTTATTGGCACAGCATTTATCCAGGGCAAATTCAAAGATTTCTTTATTGGGTTTTAAGCTGCTTGATCCTTCTGATGTAATTATTTCTTTAAAAAAAATAGTAAGCCCCGAATGTTTTAGTTTGCTGTGTTGAGTTTTTTCAAACCCATTAGTAATGAGATGTAATTTGTAGTTTTTATCTTTTAAATATTGAAGAATCTCTTTTGCATAGGGGAATAAAATTGTTCGTGTTGGCAAAAGTTCAAGAAAACGAATACTCATTTCTTTTGCCAGTTTATCATCAGCAATTTTAAAATCAAGTAAGGTCAACCACATTCTTTTTACCCGCAACTCTTCCTGCCTGATAAAACCATTTCGGTAGCGTTCCCACAGCTTTTCATTATGAGCCAAATAATTTTTATGAAAAAGATCAAAATCATCTATACCTCTTTCTTCCAACCTAAGCACATCATGTAATTCCAGCAAAGTAATACGGGCATTTGCTTCAAAATCCCAAAGTGTATGGTCAAGATCGAAAAAAAGATGGCGGTAGGATCGCATGGTCAAATTGTTGAATTGCTAAATTGTTGAATCATTAACTTTACTTAGC
>Ga0068859_100007986_pt1 | contig 10734 bp, 12 predicted proteins | sample KBSSwiS22_FD_66585 | JGI IMG/M metagenome (GOLD analysis project Ga0068859, IMG submission 66585) | Switchgrass rhizosphere microbial communities from Kellogg Biological Station, Michigan, USA - KBS Switchgrass S2-2 | ecosystem: Host-associated > Plants > Roots > Rhizosphere > Soil ... | reverse complement strand
GGCCTCACCAACATCGTGAAGTGGTCATCGGAACTGGCCTCCGAACGTGACATGACTGGAAAGCGCCTGCTCGATGTTGGTTGCCGGGACTGCTACGCCAGCCTCGCCGCTGAGCGCAAGGGCGCGATTGTGGACGCCATCGATAATGACATCTCTGCGGGCGCACGGGACTTCCTGTTGCCGTTTTTCAAATCGACGATCAACCTCCAGCACCTGAGCCTTTACGACCTCAAGCCGGAGAATAAGCAATACGATTTCATCCAATTCTTCGGCGTGCTTTATCACCTGCGCTATCCATTCCGCGCCCTGCGCACGCTGGTGGACTGTTTGAAGGTCGGCGGGGAGATCATGATTGAAGGCGGCTTTCTGTACGATCGTACGCTGCAACGCGTGGCGCTCATGCACTGTCCCATCGATAACAGTCCTTACGACCCATCAAGCTGCTGCTTCTTCAACGAGATTGGCATCGATCAGACGATGAAGCACATGGGGTGCGAGAAGACCGAGGGAATGAAATGGCTGGAGTCTGACACGAACGCTCTCGATCCAAACTGGTACGCCAGCATCCGCCGTGGGTTCGTCGCGTACCGGAAGACTTCCAACATGCACCATCCCTACTGGGAGCCGGGCGGCACGCATACGTATCATACGCGGGCCGCCCATAACGAGGGCGACTGGCAGCCAGTGATCAGCTAACCGGCTGAACCTGCTTGTTCCGCAGGTAGCACTCCTGACACGCAATCTTCGATGCCTTGCGCTCTTCGAGCATGGCCGTCGCTTTAACGCGGAGATTGGCGAGGAACGAACTGGGGCAGAAGCCGTAAGTGGTGGCATTCGCTTTGTGGATCGCTTTGAAACGAGCCTCCTGAGCCTCCGACATCTTGACGCCGCCACGGACTGAGTCCGCGTACCAGCGAGCGAATTTAATGTCGCGAATCTGCTGGCTGAGCGCTCTGTAGTTGGCTCTCCACTCAGAGCGCCACGTTAAGTATTCTTGTTTGTTATTGAACTTCATAGGCTTTTGTTTTGTTGATGGTTTACTGCTCATGGCAAGGCGGGTGACCGAACTTGCCAAAGTATCTGAGGGGACGTTTGAATTTTCCTTTGACCCAGAATCCCCAGTTGCGTACCGGCATGGACGTGATCAGGAACGTGAGCGCGCCGCCGGGCGGCACATCCACGTAGTGCTGATATTCAGCGTGACGAAAGCGGATGCTCCCAGCGCGTAGCACATCCCGGCCAGCCGGACTCACGTCGGTGTAACCACCGCGCAGGACAACGGTCAGGAAGTGCCATGGGTGATCGTGGAAGAAGCGTTTGTCGTCGCTCCTGATCCACTGATGAACCCGGATCGAGAAGAACCCGAGGTTGAGCACCCAACGGTAAGCGTAGGGGCATTCCACTTTGCCGAGGGGCTCGCGCAGCCGGAGTTGCACCGGCTTGATTTTGGAAATGGCACGCGAACGGGGATTTGAACCGCCGATCTGCTCTCCCGTTGCCGGGATTGCTACTCTACCAGTTGAGCTATTCGCGTTTTTGGCACGCAGGGATGGGCTCGAACCACCGACCTTCACCATGTTTCCAAGGTGACGCTCTGCCAACTGAGCTACCCGCGTAGTCCTGTGCTACAAAAATTTCATAACGTGTTGAGTTTACGAACAAAGTTAGGGATTTGATCCAATGTGCAGGGGCCGAAGCCAAGCGCTGTCACCGTGGGTTCACCGTTAAAAAAGTCTGGGCAGCCGGAATCGACCACGAGGTAATTCGGGATACCGGCGGCTGTAAGGGACTCCTGTGCGCGCTGGACGGCGCTGGCGCGGCCACGGAGACAAACCTTGGTGCCGGGCGCAGGGAGATCAGCGTGGTAAGCGGCGACAACCTCTGGCGTCTGCTGCATAGCGGCGACAATAGCGCCCACATACGCGTGGCCAGCTTGGGAAGCAATCTTACCGGGAAACATGCCAATGTCGGAACGGACGATGGCGTAAAGACGAAGTGTGGAGTCGAGGACGGGAGTCGACTCACCCGGAGCGGGCGAGCCTTCAAGAACTGTTGAAACCTACGTTTCTTTCATGTGCGTGAGACTACGCGAAGAGCGTATACCTGTCAACATATTATTTTAACAAAGTTGCAACTGATTGTGAATTAAGCGATTTTAGTTTGCGCCGGGCCTCCGCTTCACGGTGCTGTCGGTTCCTGCGTTCCCTTATTTCTGGCCGATTACAGTAAGCTTTATACGCTACTTTGTGCCTTTCGGTCTTCCGATACGCCTTCAGGCGTTCAACCTCGGCCTCACGATTACGCTTACGAAATTCGCGCAGGTGCCAGCGCATCATGCACTTCTTACTGTGGAATTGCTTGCGGTGATTCGTTGTCCAAAAAAGCTTCCCACAGTGTGGATTCTTGCACTTCCGTAACTTCCGTTTCGGTGCTCGGCATTTCACCCACCAGTTACGGTAATTCACGGCTGCGCGATGTCTGGGATCGCAGTAAATCTTCCACTTATGCTTGGTGACAAACACACGCTTACAGTGCTTGTAAGGGCACACACGCAAATAATGCCCGGCTGGAACGTGAGGGCGAACCGTTGCGTCATGTTTTCGACCCGCAAAAATCAAACGCGGGTTCATGTGTTGATCAAACCGGCGCTGAATCTCCTGCCACAACTGATTGAGCTTCTTGGCCTCCTCTTCTCCGTCGGTCAGGCGACGCGGATGCACGCGACGTGCGTGCTTTTTGTAGAGGATTGCCGCATCGTATAGGATGAGATCAAGCCTGCCGTAGTGATACTCCCAAAAACTACGAACACGCCAAACCTCTCGCGGCAGACCCAACTGACGTAGCAGAGTCTGAATAAATCGGTGTGGCTGGTACTTGCCCTTAAACTTAACCGGGAGCATTCTCCCGTGAAGAACTAAATCCCGAGGCGATAATTCCGGTAAGGCACGTCAGGGCCAGCCATAGGAAAATCAATCCGCACAGCTTCGCCATGGTAAAACTCTCCGAGAGACAGCACTTTCATCTGTTCACGGTTCGTGTTGACGCCATTGGCGCGAAGGAAATTGAAGAACCAGTCACGCACACGGTCAAAATCCCGAACGCGATTGTGAAATTGCAGGCAGAATGACGCAACGGACTTCTCGCGCACGTAGGAAATTGTTTTGGCATCCTCACCCCGCAGGGCCGCCACCAATCCTTCCATCTGCTCCACTGGATCATTACGTAGCATTTCCATCTTCGGATCAATATCGTCCGGGTTGTCTTCCAGCAAGCTCGAAACAAGGCGCTGGGCGTTCATAGCTGAGTAAACTGGTTGTGTAGATGATCCAACAAATCTTCATCCTGTTCGACATCGTATACAACCTTGATGAATTCAACAGCATCTTTCAACACTCTGCCGCCCAAACCGCTGGATTTCAGGTAGTGCCAGTTTACAAATGCCTGTGAGCTTCCCTGTTCGAGAGCGATCAGCTTCGCCATGTGCGGGTCAACCCCAATCGTGACGAGCCCCTGTGCCACCAAATCACGCGAGTCAACGTTTTCTTCATCCGCCAGAGCCGTAACAAAGCGCCTAATCGCGACCTCAAGCATTGGAGACTCGACTTTACGAAGATACGCTTTCGGATCAACGCTGTCGGCGTCCGACTCAATCAACCGGTTAACGAGTTCATCAGCTTTCATTGTTGGCAAGCCTTTGCTTCTCAAGCTGTTCGAGATACGAAATCATGGCCTTCAAATTTTTGAACTCGTACGGTGCTGTATGCGGTGCGATGCCCGGACAGTTCACGATCAGGGAGTATTCGCACCAGCGCCAGCCTTTGATCTCAGAGGGCTGATAACGCAGGCAAACCCACACCTGATTCTCGGACTCAACACGACCGTTAATCTGCAACGCGTTCAACCTCGACAGATCAAGCTCCGTTGGAATCAATGAGAAATTGTCATCAGAGTTGTCCATCAATGGAAGACCTCCAAGATACTTGGCGAAATGTTGAACTCACTGAAGTAGACATCCCCTGAGGAGTAATCAACCGCAAACCCACCTGTCGATGGGAAATTAGGATTGGCCGTCACAAATTCGCACACGATGGTACCTGCTACCGGATCATAAACCACGGTGTCTCCACCGTCGTCCATGCCAATAATCGCTCCGGTCACAGGATTGTACGTGAAAAACCGCAGCAGGCCATTGGTACTGTTCGTGGTGATCGTGTTGGTAATCGTGAGAGTAATCGGATCAATTTCAACAAACGACACTGGAGTAGCGAACGTGTTGATGGAAGTGTAAAGCTTACCCGTGCTGGTGGCATAGGCAATTTCACCTGCTTGGAAATTGAAAGTGGTAAGAGTATTTTCCACCGTCACAGCAGGCAGCGTATACGACACCATCTGGAATGATGGATAAGTGATAATCAGCTTGTCTGGGACATAGGACAACCTCGCGCCGGAAGAGACGCCAGTATCAATGTCACCAATAACCGTGTTGGTATTCGGGTCGAGGATGATGATGTGCCGCGTCGACGTGCTGCTGTTAAAGGCGAGATTGTACAGCTTATCCTGAACAGGGCTGTAAACCGTGCAATCTTGCATAAACGTGTCTGTCGGATTGGCAATCGTCGTGACAAAATTACCGTTCTGATCATACACATCAAGACCCGAGAAACTGGGCCAATAAAAGCTGCTACTCGATGTCGCAAAGCATCCAATGTTGCCGTCGTTTGTGCTAAATGGATCGTGCGCAACACTCGCAATAATTGTGTTTGTGGATGTATCTACGAATCGAAGCAAGCTGTCCGAAATAAACAGCATACTCAGGCGTCTCACTGAAGGATCGTTTGTTCCCACAATGTTATTGCACGCTGGATCAGACGGAAGAGTAATCGACGCCTTATGCGCGATACACGTAAGCGAAGGCGTCGGCGGCGGCGCAGGCGGTGCTACGATATTTGGACGAGTTTGCGGAACCACCAAAAAGTCAGACATCCAGAAATCATCCTGCACCACATACACGCCCTGCTCAATCATCCACGGCACGCAGGAGACCAGCATGGGCGTTGATTGCGGGGTGTCATAGTAAGCGCTCACGGTGCCATTGCCACTGTAGGTGAGCCCGTACGGAATCAGCGCCGGTTTGCCGATATGACCGGGGCGTGACTTCACGAGCGCGCCGACCTGCTTTACCGCACCGCCGGTAAATCCAGTTCCGATATTGTCGTCACCATAAAAGCGCTGACCGATACTGTAGCTGTTCGTGCCGTAAAGCACCGGCCCAGAAACAACCTGATATTGGCGGCCATCCACGATGCCCAGCGTGTCATCAATGCTCGTCATCTCACGCAGGCGCGGGTGGGATGTCTCCACAAAGCTCATCCAGTTTTCTGTCGCCGTGGGACTCCAGTGTGAACCGGAATCGCGGAAGGTAGGAACGCTGGTGCCGTAGGAGGCCACCGCTTCCACGTAGGTTTGCTGGATCACACGCTCAGCGCGATCCACGCACTCCTGCCGCCAGCCCGCAAATTCATTCGAGACCGGAGTGGGAGTGAAAGTGCCGACCGTCTGCACATCGATCTGTTCCAGCTTGATCGGCATATTCGATTCTTCCAGCCAGTTGAAGCTGAACTCAGGATTCACAAGCGAACCGCTGCTCTGGAATTCGAAACGCATCACGTCTGGCTGATACGCCGTTCCGATTACGTCTACAATCGCAGTGGAACCTGCGAAGCCACCGATCACCTGATAGTGGCCTTTGGTCGTGTTCGATTGGAACGTCACGCGGCGGATGTGCAACTGACCGGTGCCGTAAGTCCAGAAAATGGGGAAAGAGAATGCTCCCGTGTTGTCCACGTCGAACCCGGCGGCGGGCGTTGTGACGATGTCGCCGGGGTTACCGTTGAACGGCTGAGCCACCACATCCTGAATGACGTTCACCGCATTGGCACCATTGGCGATATACTGAGCTTTGATACCAAAGCCAGTCGAATACCCGGTCAGGTCAGTATAATCAATCGCCACAGTCCACGGGCCCGGAGTCAGCGGCAACTGAAAGGCCACCGAGTATTGGCGCACCGTCGAAAGATTGGCGGAAATCTGCGCATAGGTATCAATGCCGGTGATGCCAGAGAACACCTGACCGGCGGCATAACCCGTGCCATTGTAAGCGATGCCATCGCCACCGACCACGAGATACTGCTTGGTGGTGATGTCACCAGAAGCCACGTTGATGTCGAAGGTGGCTCCGCCCAGCGTGCCGGAGGTATCAGAGACATTCTGCGCGCCCGCGATGTTTACACGTGGGCTGGGCACCGTCAGAACATTGACCCGGTAGGCTCCGCTGCTCAGGCTGCCGTTGAGCGTGAAAGTGATCACACCGGGTGCAGTCAAACTGGCCGCTTCTTCCTGCATTGTGCCGCCATTTGCCGCATCAGTAGACGTGAAAGCCAGATACGCGCTGGTGTCGTGGACTTCTTCGCCCGCCGGGATAAGCTGCCCAGCTTTTTGCCGCCAGAACTGAGCGTCCTTCGTCTCCGGCACTTCCGACAGTGTCGTGAGCAACTGACCGAAGTCGATGCCGGGAATGGTCATCGCATAAATCTGCGGCACCATGACCTCGTCCACCGACTCACGAATCCATTGCAGTGTTCGGTTCGTGAAATTGTAAATGATCCGGTTACGATCCGAGAGCGCCGGTTCCGATTGCCACACCCGGTTCACGCCATCGTCACTGGTGAGCACGAACACTTCCGGCTCACGCTCGTCACTGCCGGGGCCGGTCACCTTCACGTAAATGCGCATCGCCTTGGTGAACGGGTTCTTCAGCACCTGCGCGAGAGTGGCAATGTAGGTGGCCAGAATGTTGTCGCGGTCGGCGAGGTTCCGGTCGGGCAGCTTGAACAGATCGCGGTTGAGCGGTAACGCTGCGTTGATGTCCGCTTTAATGGCCTGAGCTTCCGCCAGCGACCACGCCGTCACGTCTGGGAAAATGGTGCCGTTGGGATCGATACGACTGATCGGCGGATCGATAAACGCCTGCTGGCACGCACGAGCGAGAATCTCGTACATCAGGGCGTCGCGCCCGTACAGGTCGCTGTCGGTGAAGCGGGACGCGTCCCACGGAATGGACGAATTCTGCACATGACGAACCTGACTGAGCGTGCCGTTGGAAGTAATCTCTCCCACCTGAAAGGGCAGGTCTTTGAGCACCGGGCCTTCAAACTGCGGCTTCAGCGCCGGGTAGTTGTATACGTCTGAAATCTGCACCGACGTATCCACGATGGCTGCACCGACAATCAAATCCCGGTTGGACAACTCGCGGTCGCGCTGCTGGTAAGCCAGTGGGTTGAAGGGAGCCGCCGGATCGAAGGGAGTCAGCGTGCCTGACGCAGGCGCATCCAAAGCGGACTCCCAGCGAATCGAGTCGCGAATCGCCAGCACTAACGTTGATTCCAGTTGTCCAGACATATTACATGTAAAGCTTCATAGAACCCGTCACGCACACCGACATGTCAATGTCATTGGTGTTGTTCGAGACGAGCACCCGGTAAGTTCCCGGACTCTTGACCATTTTCCGCTTGTACGGATTCATGATCGCGGCTCCTGCCGTGGTGATCTTAACGTACGAAATGGGGCTCGAAATCATCGGGCCGAAATAAAGACCCACGCTGCACAGGCCAAACGCCGAGTTCAGATACGTCGGCGTGGTGCCGAAGGTCAGGATACGCACGAGGTTCAGCGTCAGCGCCCGCAATTCCAGTTGCTCGCCCTGCTTGATCGTGATCTCCGCCACTTGCAACATCTTGCCGCGACGAATTTCCGTCTGCGCCATCGCAATCGGAAGCTCGATGATCCGCGCCAAGCGGTTGGGTGTAATGTATCCGTTCATTCTTTCCAGAGTTTAATCGTCACGACCGCACTATCCCCATCCGGTTTCACTTCGCAGCGACCGCTCAAGATCGCGATGTATTCGTTATCTGAAAGCCCCGGCCAGCATTGGATCATTTTCATGGCCAGCGCCTTGTCCGACTTATTGCGCGACCGATACTGAGCCTGCGCTGCCTGAATCAAACCGGGCGCATACAGCATGTCGTTCCCACCGAAGCGCACCGTCTTGGTGGGGAAGATTTTGCCAATCTCTTCCTTCGGATTGTCTGGTACGTCCGGGTCAAACGGCTCGTCCTCCAGCAGGATGGCTATAAATTTTTCAGCTTTCATGACGTGCCCAAATCCAATCGCGCCTGACCGGTGACGGCCAGAGTGAAATCAATCGAGATGGAAGGATCAATGATCGCCGACGAGTCATTCGATGGCTGGCAGTTGTTCGCGATGATCCACGAGTATACACCGGGCTGAGTCAGCACCTTCGTGTTCGACACATCCCGTGGGAAAGTGCCAAGCCCGCTGGCCGTCACTACGTCGATTGCACCCGCTGATCCCGGCGACGTGCCCTGCGTGTAGTTCAACCAGAGCGCCACGTATACAATGCCAAGGTTACCGAAAATGAGATTGGTCGAGACGATGTCCGTCGGGTCAATGGGCGAACTAAGCACGTCCAAGTTCAAAAATTTGTACGTCAACGTCATCGGCTCCAGAATCTGCATGGAACTGATGACGAGCCAATCCCCCTGTTGGAGGCTGGTAGACGGCAGCGCGATGGGAACATCCATCACGCTATCGAGCCGACTTTCGGTTAAATAAGCCATAAATTATCTACCAGCACGGTTGGGGCCGCGTATCGCGATCCAAATCTGGCGCTCTTCATCTGGGGTAAAACCATGCAGATGATACGCACGTTCCTCATTCTCTCCGGTAGCGTAATCAACCACGGCCCACTCGGTTGACCACCAGACGCCCGGATGAAAGTCAGACGACGACGGGTGGATTGCGCCCGCATCCCTCAAGAACTCCACGGCCTTGTCAACCACACCGACGCCCTCTTCCTGATCAACAGAGTCTGGCCACATGGATTCGCCCTCTTGGTCAATCCACCCGTTCTCAGAAAAGTCACCCTCAGCAGATGACTCTGGCGTGGTGCGCGCATAAGTGATCGAAATGCGCGGGTCGCGTTCGGGCAGCGCTCTCAGGTAATCCCGTGGATCAACATTATCTGGGCCTGCGTCTTCGTGAATAGGCGGTTCACCAAACTCTTTCAAAACTTCCGGCCTGTTCTCCTCCACCCAGCGCATGATCTCGTCCGAATTGAAAGTCATGCGCGCCGAACCCATCCCACCCCTGAGGAGCGCCACCAAACCATGAGCTTCAGGCCACTGACTGAACCGCTGAACCGCTGCGGTGCTGTCATCCATGAAACTCAAAACGAAAGTCTTTTGTGGACGGTTTTTAGCGAAGCGGTAATACTTGGCAAGTTGCTTCGGAGAAATCGATTTCAGGTAGTCAGTGCCGTCGACCTCAACCTTGTGCTCGTGAGCAATAACGTCAGGATCATCACCGGTTGAGTCTACTGAAAGCTGAATAAGAATTGGTTTTGGCAGACCCTTCAGCATGTCCACCGGGCTCACATCGTCTGGCCCAGCTTCGTATACAGTCTTAATCTCCTGCGGTGGTGAAGGCGGTATACCGTATTTCTCACAGCGCACTTCGTAATCAGCCAGCGCCTTCTCGTAATCGTCAAAATAGTGGCCCCATGACTCCCCGCCATCATCCGCATTTCTGATCCGAGTCACCCACTCACCCTGCCGCATTCCCGGTCGCAGCACCACTTGCAACGAAGCCGTACCTTCGCTCGCCGGTTTGATCTGGCTCCGCAATTCCAGATACGGGCTCGGGACACTCATCAACTCCGACTTTGGGTCAATGGCGTCCGGGTCTTCCGACTCCGCGATAACACGGTGATGCAGCAAACGCTGCTTCATCTCGTCAAAAGTCTGGCTGTAATACGCCCGACGTGCGCCGTCTCTGTATTGGATGGTAACCTCGTACGGAGTCGCATCAACTCCAGTCAAACCAACATTGGCCCAGCCGTGCGTAAATGCTCTGCGGTATGAATCCGTGCTTCCCGGATGAAAAGGCTGAAAACCATTCGCCACCAGCCAAGCAACACCGTTCGGCTCCGTGTTCAACAGTTCCGACTTTGGATCGAGATCATCCGGCCCCGACTCTCGAACAAAAAAGCGCTTGTTACTGGCTGCGCGCATTCCGGGAAAAGGGAACATGCAGACGAAACTGAGCCCATCGTTCGACTTCCTGACCGTTACGGCACCGGGGTCAACATTCACGCCCAACTTATGCTGCAAGCACGCCCACAGCGACGTTTCCATTTCCTGCTCGTCCATGTGGCCGTCAAGTGGCGTCGCAATCAACTTCAGTATGTCGCCCTCACGAATCCACGCCTTGACCTGCAAGTCTTCTTTGGTTAGCTGGCGAATTAAGCGCTTGATGTCGGCTGCTGGATCGACCTTCATCATGGCCTGCTTCGGATCGATGGCGTCAGCCGGATCGATCTCAGGATCATCCGGGCCTGCTTCGAGCAGACTGTATACAATGTTCAGGACTCGGCTCATGGCTCGGCAAATCCGTATTTGATAATCAAATCTCTGGCGTCGCTTCCGGTGATGTTCACGTGCGAGCGTAGCTCAAAATCAAAGTTCACTGTCCAGTACGGCTTGCTGTCGACCATAAAATCAGCCAGCACACTGGGAGGAAACACGTCACACGACTTGTCCTCTTGATCCTTCTGATACGAGCCACTTTCTTGGTCGTATAAAAATCCATTCCGCACGA
>Ga0068859_100007985_pt1 | contig 10734 bp, 7 predicted proteins | sample KBSSwiS22_FD_66585 | JGI IMG/M metagenome (GOLD analysis project Ga0068859, IMG submission 66585) | Switchgrass rhizosphere microbial communities from Kellogg Biological Station, Michigan, USA - KBS Switchgrass S2-2 | ecosystem: Host-associated > Plants > Roots > Rhizosphere > Soil ... | reverse complement strand
CGTACCAGTCAGCAGATGGATCGAATGGACCAGATCCGGTATCAGTTCCGTCCGGAGACCTAAAATGTGCTACTGAGTTTGGATTTGGAGTGTATTTGAGCATATGGTTTGTTTCTCCGCTTTTTCGATTGTGATTTTGATTCTAGTTAGCTGGTCCCTAGAACTGTATCCAATTCTACTTTCCCGCCCGGCAGCTCTCCTATATCCCCACCGTAAATATCTGATGTGTACAGGAGAATATTCCCATCTCCATTCCCATCTCTCACCACCCGGCAGTGATCGAATCGCTGTCTGACTCTCTGCTCTCGGACTCCACCGTCAGCAGGGAACCATTGATCCTCTCCATTTCGGTCGCGGACAATGACACCGGGAACTGGAGGAGTGTTTCCATTATCACAGCTCCAACCTTCGGGATCATCTATCCGAGGACCAATCCAGGCGGCTAAACCTTCGGCACTCTTATAGACATAGAGAGGACGACGATAGCCGCGTGCTTGCAGATCTTTGAGAGTGTACTCTTTTGCTCTGTCCCGGGCTTTTGATAGTTCCGAATCCAGTTGATTGACTGCCGCAAACTCCCACATATTTTTGAGCCCAGCACCCGCTTGTTTGCACCAGGACTCAGCTCGACTTATAGCCCCACTCTCACCAGTTGCTTTCGCATAAACCCACTCATGGATTCCTGGAATAGTAGCATGTCCCGCTGATCTCTGTCCCGGCCAATAAATCCGCCCATCGATATCAAGCAGATGGGATAAAGCAAGATAGTAAGCACACCATTCTAAGGCTTCGTCCGCAATCCACTGATCTCTTGATCTCATGATTGCCAGAGTCGGAATGAAATGCCATTCGCGGTAAATATGGGAACCGAATTCTGAGATCATGTATTGGCGACGTTCGGTGTCTAGAACCGTATGCCAGAAGGTGATTGTATCGGCTGTAGCATCTCCGGAGTTTGTCTCTTCGTGGAGTAATCTTGTCGCGTACCGGAGCTTAGGTATGTTGCAAGATCCTTCACCAGAGAGTAAGCTAGATAGACCGCTTCCGGTTTTGTATTGCTCGGTAGGCTGCCATCCTTTACGCGGAGATCCGAGAGCGGCGACCAGTTCTTCGGAGATATTGTCTTCGGCTCCCATGGGATTGCTCCTTATTTTCTACCTGCACCATATCCTAATTCGGTTGAAATCTCATCCATTTCTTTCTTGATATATTTCTTGAGTTCCAAGAGTCTCGGATGAGTTGATCGAACCGGTTGAGGATCTCCATTGTTTTCTTCTAGTACAGTGGTTTTGTTCCTTGGATCAAGTTGTCTCGGGACCAGCAGAACGTGCTCTAAGAGAGCCCGGGCTATATGCTGGAATGGATCATCCTTTTTCAATCTCTCCACTTGAGATGCTTTATAGAACAATTCCCCAACTGCCTCAACCTGCATCTCTCGAACATCGAGATTAGCTGGAGGCTCACAACAGGGGAGTTCCAATAGACAGCAAACTCGGCCGTTCATCTCTACAATCGTTTGACTCATTTGCCTTTCTCCTTTTCCTCTTTAATGTTTTTTACGGCAGCGCCCGGAGTCATCACAAAATCTGATCTCGTAGCAACCCCTTGTCGAATCAAAACATTCTGAATATCTCCGACATAAAGCTGCAAAACTCGAATCTCTGCCGTCAATTGCTTGTTAGTATTCCAGATAACCACAAGGGCAAATGATGACAGCACGAATGCTCCTACTAAACAAAATACCAACCATGACGGCATCATAACAGAATTCGGCGGTAGAGTAACCGTGAGGTTTACTGGCAGTGGCGGCGGTGGTTGTTGATGATGTTCTTCTCTCATCCCGTCTCTCATTCTACTTTACCTCCTCCCCTCGGACGCTGCCAAAATCCCGAATCATCCATGTCTCTTTGCTTTTCTCGGATTCTGTCTACTCTCTCCTCTAGCAACGCCATTTTTATTTGAGAGCTGCGGAATTCCCGTTGAAAGTCCTCAAAATCCTTATGAAGTATATCCAATCGTTCGTTTACTTGTTTCATGGCCGCAGGGAATTCAGTGGATAGGAATCTCTTGAGAATGGACACTAATCCAATTAGACCAATAGCTCCTATGATCGCCTGTCCGATAAGTACTTTCCCGACTGTATCTGTGAGCCAGTCAGATCCCAAATCAGCAAGGATAAAAATAAGAATAGGCAGTAGCATTATCTCACTCCTACTTTATGCTGAATCGGATTGGCCCCACAAACTCAATTTCACCACCCCCCCCTGCTTATTATCCTCTATCCCAACAATCGAATATATTTTACTCCCATCCAAACCCAATCGATCAATCCCATCCCCATTATCATCTTCCATATTCTGTATATTAACACGGACTGTGCAGGTTTGTCCAGCGCGGATCTGCAACCCAATGGATGACAAGGTGACCGTCCAGCCCTCTTTCGGACCTACCAGCAGATCTTTCAAATAACCAGCCAATATCTGGGCGTCTGCTTGATACTGTAAGGCCGTTTCAACCGTAATCAGCATCGAAGCTTTTCCAGGGTACTTGCCTCTTACCTCACTATCAATGACTCGTACTTCCTGCCATTCCATCGTCAATTGCTTCCAGGTTCCTAATGCCCGGAATGCCGGATCGGCTGCTACTTCTGCTTCCGTATGTACCACATTATTATGGCGGTACTTAACAACAACCCCATAGATAACTTGTAACGGAGGCATAGGAGTAAAGTCCACTATTCTCCGTTGATCAAATAGGTAATCAGGATCAGGAGTAACACTGGGACCAGAAAACTGTTCGAGATGAAATAGGCTAGATGCTCTAACATAGCCCCAGAAGCCAGAAGCGGATAGAGTAAAAGTATCGATGGTTTTCCCAATACCAGATGAATTCTCATCTGTTGGATTGGCTATATACATCCCCATGATACCTAAAGATGTTTGAGCCGCAGCGTATGAATCAAATGACAGTACATCAAGACTATTTGGATCTATTAATTTAGGTCCTCTCTCGGTTACGATCTTTCGGATAATCCCGCCTGAAAGATTTGAATACCCGAGACTTCCACCATTGTAACCAATGACCGTAGCGGACAGAGGTTTAGTCGGTTGAGATCCTAGTTTAAACAGTCCCCGAGGAGGATATCTTAAACAATGTCCAGCGGCTGGAGTTGTCGTCAGATAGCCTCTTAAGGTTGTCGAATCGGCGTCCAGAGTAGGCGATAACCCCCCCTCGAAAGGCAAAAGAGATTGAATCGATCCGCCTCCAGCAACCTGGTATCCGAGTCTCAATGCGTCCACCAGGATAGGCTTGCATCCGAACGCCTCACCCCAGACATCCGGCTTAGGGCTCCCAGCAAGCTCCGGACCGCCCTCCTGCGCCCAGAACCACACGGGGCTACCGGTGCCCGTGATCGTCCCATGGGCGGCTGTAGCGGAGGAATCCGTGGCCACTGTACCTGTCCCATCATCGAACCCGAGACAGTGGACACAGCTGACAGGGACAGACCCTGTGATAGACTTATACCTATCTGTCTCTGTTTCTGCATCTGAGCGCACGAAGTTGAATACTCTCAGCTCGTCGACCCAGATGTTTAGAGTCGCATCTGAATTGGTACGAATCCGGTAAGCACCCCCGCTGTGGGCCTGTCGAGTTGCCGACGAGAAAAAGTTTACATAAGTCTCAGTAGTCAGAATCTGATCTTCATCACCTTCATCATCAAATATTTTGAAGATTACGTCTCTTCCATCTAGCAATACAGTGATATGATAGAATCTATGGATAGAGAGCAGTTTGGTGGAGATTTTGATTTCCTGAATACCGCCTATCGTACAAGCTATAAATATAGCGCCCGTAGATGTAAATCCAAATCGCCAAGGAGATAGAGTTGAATCTACCCAACCCCAGAAATACCTATCTAGAGTTGCTTGCGATTCTATCCAGAACCAACCTTCTAAGCTCATGTCTCCTGTGAGATCCAAGGCAGCTGGGGTGCTAAATTCAACAGCCCGATCTCCAGCGATTTCCAGCATGTAAGAGGTGCCGCGATAGACATGATCGGATAGCGGGACATTGAAAAGAGACTCTAATCCCAATAGTGGTAAGTTAATTTCTGAGATTGAGAAGTCCGGCTCACCCATGAGCCCATTGGATATTTTGCCTACTGTGCTTTGAATGTTCTGCGTCCTGGAATCGCAGAAGAAAACTCTATAAGGTTGCCCGGCCCATATCCATCCGTTCGTTTGACGATATTGATCTAATCCACCATCCTGATTGGTTAGTTTGATGGAACCGAAGGATGGGAGGGAATTGGATAGGATTCTACCCGGTTGCCATAGAGTTTGGGTGAGAGTAGGAGCTTGGATCAATCTCTTTCTGAAAGCGGTATTTGCAGGGATTGTGTCGAGAGTTGGATCAACCGGATCATCGGACATGAGAAAGGGACCGGGAAGACCTGTAATCGGATCAGGATCAGAGACCAAAGGAGTCCCATCATCATCGGCTAGTAGTGCTTGGCCGACGTAAATGTCCACTGGTCCGGTTACCGTACCTCTGCGGCTGAATCTGAGGACTTGGGTGGTGCCGTTGGGATCTTTGGGATAGAATTCAGCTAGCCAGTCGCCATAATTACGTATGGCAATGGAGTCGGCTAGGAAGTCGAGGTGGGATATAATTGGGGCCATTTTCGAGAGATTTCTTCAGATCAATCTTCTGGTGGTCCAGTCGTCTGGTGAACTGGACGGTACGGTTTCCTGTACCGTCCATTGTAAGCTGTCGCTATTCAACCCACCTGCGATTAGATCAGCTAGACGGCGCGATATATCCCTCTACAACGACCGAGAGATTGACTGTCACATTCGACTGTACCCAGAGGTTGACAGCATCCGCAGTGCCACCCCCAAGACGGACTAGCGCATGGCCACTGACCGGGTTAGGAGAAACCGCATTCTGAAAATTGAACTGACTATACGTCGGCAGAGACTCACCATCCGGCCAGAAGTACATCTTTCCGGCCGGTGTGCTGTTACCTGCCTTGATATGCACAAAGATCGCTGTGGCATTGGACGGAATACCACAATAACCACGCACCTCAATCCCAAGAGGTACATTCGCCGCCAAGGGGGTACCATAAGTCAGTGCGCAGGGAGATACTGCAACAGTGGCGGTTGCCCCTACTGCAAAAACTCGGTGCGGTAGAACAACCATGGAAGTCATGGAAACCAAGGCAGCCGAACACAGTACGCGAAGTAGATTTCTTTTCATGCGATAGACCCTTTCGTTTGAGAAACGTTTAAACCACTTTACATCATCTATACTACTTCTACACCTTCCTTCTAGATCCTTTTATAGAACTTGATAAGTGAAGGTACAGTATATGCCAACTGAACTCGTCGTTTCTGGATAGTACTGAAGCTCAGCACGATCATTGGTAGCGTCAGCACTGACACGCCCGGCCCGCACGCTTGTTCCACCGTCCGAGGCACAGGTGCCACCTAATTGCTGACCGACTGTAAAATTACTGGCTACCGGAAGACTGATACCTACCTTCGTGATGATGTTTGCCGTCGTGGGCGCTGCATCAAACTTTCCTGAAACCGTGACCACACTACCAACACGTGAGTATTGCAAAGCCAGAGCTGACAGAGTTGCCGCGTTCGCTACGTTCGTCAAGGTAGGGGTATACGATCCGGACGATAGTCCCACGAGTCGCGAGTCGTTGGCTTGTACCACCTGGCTCGCGGTTGTGCCTCCATTGGCAGAGAGTTGGACCACCCCAGTAGATGAAGTCGTCGCGGCAGAGATGGAAAGAGTAAAATCAGATGCCAAGGTAGTAGAGGTGGTCCCCGCGCAGAGTAGTGGGGCTGTACAAGTGATGACACGAGATGTGTGGACTAATCCAGATCGAATATTACCGACTGTTGTTCTTCGGGTCGTTATAGGCGAGACAAGAGCTATCGGAACATAGGCAGAATCGGCAGTCGGGACAGCAGTGTCCAAGGGTAAAGATCGAATGGGTTGAGAATATGACAGACGAGGAAATGCCGTGGATAGCGTTGACACTAGCAGAGAACAGCCGACTAATCTTCTTGCGATTATTCCGATTCGGTTCTTATCCATTTCCATATTTCCAATCATCGGTCAGTTTTGTGTTCATAATTCCGCTGATAGTACCAGACCCAGACTCCTTGACAACAGCCACCAGCTCTCCAATCTTCCTGTCTATGAGATTCAAAATCCTTTCCTGTTCTTTACCTCTTATATTTACTACTTCGGCCACTTTCCCAGATTCATTATTATTGATCGAATTGGGCCCGGGACTGGAAACCGTACTGTTACCGTCACCATTGCCATTGCTGACAGGGAATTGTAACACATTAGCGAGCCCGGAGCCACCCAGTAGATCAGGAGTGGATGGATTCAGGCCACCCACACCGCCGCCATTACCATTACCACCACTGACATTCGGCATTGTCGGAATAGCAATGCCGGCCTTTGACAATAGCGCCGCGATCTGCTCCATAATAGACTGTTTGATACCTTGGAATCCTTGTGTCGAAGTGCCGAACATCTGTCCAGCTAAATCAATCAACTCTTGACCAACACCCGAAAGATCTCCCAATTCTGAATAATCACCCGATGCGATCTCGGCTGCTATCCGGGAGAATTCGGAAGTAGCAGAATCATACTGCTGGGATACAGATTGACCAGAGTCGGGACCAAACATTAGCGAGCGATAGAATTCGGTTAGACTAGAATACGCTTCTACCGTTGCCCGATGAATAGCCTCATTGTACTCGGCCATGACTTCCGCGGTATCGCCCATAGCCGCGCGAATAGACTTGAAATCATCATCGATTTGGCGAATGTGTAGAGTGAATTGATCAATACCCTCGTCTTTGTACTTTTTGAGTAAGTCTTTTGCGTTAGCTAGTAGATCGGCTATTGCTTGAGCATTGCCAGCTAATGCTTCTTGTTCTCTCTCATGTTTCGCCCACCATCCTTCTGAATTTGGATCAGGATTTCCAGCCACACCAGGGACAAATTTCGTAGGATCAATCCCCTCGATAAACTCCAACGCCTTCCTCATAAGAGCAAGATTCTCAGCCGAAATCTTACCCTCCAAGGCCAGCATTTCAATCTCAGTACGATAATGAGCTATCTTGAGAGTATGCTCCAAAATAGCCATACTCTTTTGAATCTCCATTTGCATGGCTGAGTCAGCACCATACTTCTGGAGGTCGGAGAGTAATTCCCCGAAGAGACTTACTTGAACCTTGCGGGACATTTCGGTCAACTGGCGATCTAATTCACCGAGAATACGACCGATCATCCGCGCTTTACGATCAGATCCGAAAGGTGAATCTGTAATCTGTTTGATAAGATCAGAGGCTGTTTCACGGACCTTATCAAATGGAGTAGTGAGTCCGAGGAAGTCCTTGAATTTGGCCGTAATGTCCTTGTCCAGCTCCTTATTGGCCAGCTCGATTTCCTGCTTATGGAGAGCAGCTAATTGTTCCTTGAGCTTCTTATCATTACCCGCCTGTCTCATGAGATCAGCATACTGACGGTCCAACTCTTTTAAGGCCCGTTTGTAATCAGATAGCCCGACGAGAGAGAGATCAAATTTCTTACTGTCTATGAAATCCTTGACTCCCTGCTTGGAATCTAATCCACCGCCAGCATTCGGCAGCTTGATATTAGCGATATCGATCGCACCTGGCATGGCAGCGATAATCGCATTGACAGCGTCGATTTTCTGTTGGATCAATAAGATAGTTTGATCATACAGACTCAATTCTGTTGAAACTAATCCGGTCTGAGCCTGGAGTAAAGCTGCTTTGCCCTGAAGCTCCAACTTACCTAATTGCAATCCGGCATTGACTATGGAAGTTGAGGCTGCAAACATATCACCAAATGGATTATCGCCACCGGTATGTGTTCCACCAGATCCCCCAGATCCACCGGCAGGCCCCGAGCCAGTTGGACCTAGACTACCTCGGGCTTTTAACAAAGCCAATTCGGCCTCATAAGCCATCTTATCAAGCTGTAGTTTAGCCAATCGCATCAATCGCTCGGCATTGAACATCTCTCCTTCGGCTTGTTTCAATTTCAGCAACTCAGCTACCGATTGTGTATGACCGGTAATAGTATCGCTCCAAGCCTGCCAAGCGCCAGTCTCTGCTAGATTCAATTGCAATCTGGCATTGATAACAGCCTGTGTGGATTGATCCATTTTATCCAAAGACGCGCGGAGTTCATCAAAATGGATAATCTGCTGTTTGATGGAGATGGCGAATTGAGATGAGCCCAGATTGGCTATTTCCATCGCATCCGAGATAGACTTCTGGAATTCATCAAAAGTCGAATTAACACTCTCTTTGATTGCTTGGGTTACTAGTGGGTTTAGTCCAATAGTCTCAGCGTGCTGAATAGCAATCATCATCGCGGCATTGAACGCTGCTTCTTGATCTTTACCGAAATGTTTGACTATTCCATCCGCATACTTGACCCACCAGTCAGTTTTCGATCCCTGACCTGTTCTTCCTACTGTAATTAAGTCTTTTTGGAACCCGGTTATCTGAGCACCGAGGGTCTTGTAGAATTCAATCACCCCAGCAGAGACAGCTTGCAGGGATTTTTGGATTCCTAGTATCCTATCCCCATTACCGGCAATATTGTTGACAGCCGCCTTTCCATCTGCCTCTAGGCTCAGAGTAGCTTCTGCAAAAACCTTTTTGGTTGTTCCAATATAGGCTTTTACAGCAAAGTAGACAGCCGCGAATATTGCAACTGTAGCTCCCATGGCCAATAGGCCGGAGGATGCACCCGCCGCAGAGGACCCGGACCCACTACCAGCCAACCCTGCCAGTGAGCCGCCCAGAGAGTTAGCACTACTACCAGAAGATCCTCCAGATGACCCCAGTGCCGCGCTGGAGGCCTTGGCGGCGGTTTGAGTAGCGATCCACTTAGCCAGCCACTTGGCCATTGCGGAGATCCATTCCGCCAGCCAGGATTTAGCCATTGAGATAAGGGAATCTCCAAAATTCTTCCAGGCATCCTTTCCACCGGATGCCCATTCAACAACCGCCGTACCTAGCTCGTTTAGTGCTCCGTCTGCTACATCGAGCAGTGAGTCGCGGATTTGAATCTTGACAAGATCCCATCCTTCTGCGTATTGTTCTAGGAACTTATTCAATTCCTGTTGAGTTATGATCCCTTGACGATGAAGAGAGTTGGCAGCCGAAATAGATTCTATTTGATCTCTGTACTTGCCATTGATTTGGTCTAGTACTTTGTTTTCGATTGATAGAACTCGGTCTAGATCAGATGTATCAATTTTAACCGATACATCTTTGAATAGGTCAATGGGCTTGAGAATAGTCGATTGGGCCTTGAGTATCGCTGCCTGGACCCCTTCCCAAGCTTTCTTGGCAACCTCAGCCGCCTTCGCCATATCATAATCGGTTGCACGGAGGAACTTGAGGGAGTCGGCAGCTTTGATGCCAAACTTCTCAATATCTGCCAAGTAGGCAACATGCAGAACATGGGACCGAATGATATCAGCTATCTGTTTGGCAGTAGACCCGGAATTGTAAGCAACTGTCAAATCAGTATTATATTTGATCTGATCTTTGAGAGATTGAGTCAGTTGCCTCAGAGACTCGGCTAATTGTTTGGCTTTCTTGTTAGCCTCCTCAATTACATTGTTATTCGGAGCGTATACCTTCGTATCACCCTCTAATGCCTGCCTGTGCTCTACCAGAGCTTGTTTAGCCGCTAGAATATTTGAGACATTCTTAGCAATACTCTCAGTATCTTTGTTCCGAATAGAAATCAAATCGCGATTTACTGACGCTGCCAGACCTTTGATACTATTTGCCGCACTGTCGAGTGCCATAGAAAGGACAAAATTACCTAATGCTTTTGCAGCAAAAGAGGCACCAGTGATAACTAGCTCAAAAAATCTAAGAACCAGATACTCTAGGTCTTTGAGCCCCTCTGTTGGACCAACCACAAACCCATGCCATATGATTGCTATTTCGTTAGCCCATATGGACATCTGAAGGACAGAGGTTCGAACAAAATCCCCGATAGTGTGGCCAAGATTTTGAACCGATTTATTTATACCTTCCCAGCCCCCGCCGGAGTCAACAATTGTACTTATCAGGGTTTCCAGCGCCGGAATTACTTCTGAGGCAATGGATTCTCGGAAATTGCCCATCACGGTATGGGCATTTTGAATCTGACCGGGAAGAGTTTTGCCGAAAGCTTCACCCGCCTCCCCTACTTTCGTTTGCAGGAGATCCATGATTGCGGCCTGATATTCAGCCTGTTTGCCGGTATCTATGAGCGCTTGGAGAGTGAGCTTTTGTCCCTTATTGAGCTTGATTCCAGCATCAAATAGCGCGGCCATCGCTCTACCAGGTTCGGTAAGCGATTTGCCTACTAATGTAAATGATTCGGTTAGAGATTTGCCAGTAGCACGAGAAAGGTCGATCGCCGCACGGGTTGCGGCCGGAAATATATCATGTCCGATTTTGTCAAATCTGGTTAGAACCGTTATACCCTTGAGGATCTCATCATCATCTACACCGACTAGGAGAGATAAGGAATCAGCTAACTTACCAAGTTGATCTGCTGAATATCCAGCCGCCGCGCCATTTGATCGTAGAGATGCGTTTAATTGATCTACAACCTGTTGGACCTTCATCCCTTCAGCTACACTGTCAAGGA
>Ga0068859_100007981_pt1 | contig 10739 bp, 8 predicted proteins | sample KBSSwiS22_FD_66585 | JGI IMG/M metagenome (GOLD analysis project Ga0068859, IMG submission 66585) | Switchgrass rhizosphere microbial communities from Kellogg Biological Station, Michigan, USA - KBS Switchgrass S2-2 | ecosystem: Host-associated > Plants > Roots > Rhizosphere > Soil ... | reverse complement strand
AGGACCCGGGCGATCCGTTCGAGGGTGGTGTCGCCGAGGAGCCGGTTGGCGTGCATGTGGATGACAGAGGAGGCACAGTCCGCGCGCCGGTCGGCGGGCAGGCGGTCGTGATACGCGCGTAGCGCGTCTAGATATCCCTCCCAGGCGACGTGGGACGGGGGGAAAGCGGCTGTGCCGTCGCGTGCCGCGTCGTTCATGAGGCGGCGTAGATCGGCGAGGCGGCGGTGGGCGGCCCGGTCGAGGCGGGGGCGGCCGAGCGCGGCGGGATCACGGCCGGCGAGCGTGCGGGCGACCGTCGCCGCGGTCAGCGCGGCCACGACGAGCCGCTGCTCGGCGTCATCGGTTGCGGTCAACGCGGCGAGCACCAGGTCGCTGTCGGCCGCGAAGACCTCCTCGGCTGCCTCGATCGCGCCCGGCCCGCCGTAGCGCTCGATCTCCTGGTCGTAGGGCTCGACGCTGAATCCGCAGGCGAGGGCATTCGCCACCAGGCGAGCGCCCCACTGGGAGACCCCGGGCAGAAGTTCGCCGCCCAGTAAAGCCGGAGCTCCGTGGAAGCGGACCCGTAGATGTGGGCCGAGGGCCTGGGTACGGTAACGCAGCCAGAACCAGCGGTCGAACATGCCACGCAGGTCCGGGAGGAACTCGGCGAGCTCGGCGAGGATCTCGTCGTGCTGGGCAGCTGGCGCGCTGATCGCGAGCGACAGCCACGGGCCGCCCGGCAGATAGTGCCCAGCCCCGGCCGGCCGGGGCTGCATGGTCACCGGATGCGCTGGGGCTGGCGGGGGCGTCGTAGCGGCGAGCGGGATGACGAGTTCGAGCAGGTGGCGGCCGGACGGCCCGGTGACGACTTCCTGGATGGTGCTGTCGCCGCCGGGCTGTTCGGTGACAGCTCGTAGTCCGCGCCGGACATAGCGGTGTAGCAGCTCGACGTCTCGCGGGTCGTCGAGGTCGAGGGGGAGCTGTCGTTCGTCGTCGTCGGTGACGACCACGGTCGGAGGCGGCGGGACGGCAGACATCCGCCAGGACCGCAGCTGTACCGACCAGGCCGTGGTGTCGCGGGCGGCGTCTGTCAACGGGCTCGGCAGACGCCACCGGGCGGGCGCGAGAATCGTCGACCGGTAGCGCACCCGCGGCTGGAAAGCGGTGTCACGAAGCGACCCCCAGGAGAACAGGCGCCACGGGCGGCACCCGGAGCGGCCCAGCAGCGCCAGCAGCCGGGCCTCCGCCGGCAGGTAACGCGGCCCGATCCGAGAGTTCAGGACCGGGATGACCGGACAATGGCGATCCCGGGACCACAGCGTCAGGCGCCCAGCGTCAGCCACGAGCAGCAAGTCGTCGAGTTGCAGGTCACCCTCCCGGGCTGGGATTCCGACGGGGATACGAATCGGGGCGACGCGGGTCGGCGGGGCGATTGTGGCGAGCACCGGAATGCGGGGACGAGCCACCACCTCGGCGACGAGCGCGCCCGCTGGCGGGTTGGGTACCCGCGGCTGGCTGCCTGGGAGCAGCGAGGTGAACCGGCCGGCGCTCGACCCGGCGTCCTGGGTGCCACCGACGTAGAGCGCGAGGTGCAGCCGGCCAGCGGCCAGGTCCTGTTCCGAGGCGGCGAGCACGCGGGCGTACGCCTCCGCGCCGGGCGGCGGCGGGTCGGCGCCGGGCAGCGCGAGCGCGGCAACGGTGGCATCGTCCAGGACAACTTCCATCTGGCCGCGGGCGGTCGCGTCACCGAGCAGGGCGGCGAGGATCGCGAGGCTTTCCGGAGACGCCTGCGCGGCTTCGATACTGGACTCGATGCCCTCGTCGCCCAACCCGATGATCGGGTCGACGACCTCAGCGAGCGGGACGAACCGGCCGGGGCCCCACCGGTCGAGGAACCGGGCGTGGTATGCGGCGAGCGTTGGCTTGGTGGGGCTCATCGTCCACAGCACGCTGACGGCCTCGGCGGCGTCCTCCAGCAGTGCGCGAGGCAGGGTGATGGTCGCGTCGGCGACGACGTCGACGCACAGCGGGTTGTCCTGGCCGCAGACGCGGGCGGATGCCTCTCGCGCCGCGTGGAGCGCCGCGAGCCGGGGCGCTGCTCCCAGCGGGAGCTGGTCAGCGGTGTAGAGCCGGGCTCGGAGATCCTCCAGCAAGCCGTGGACGTCGCAGTCGTCGGGCAGGCGGGCGAGCAGGTGCCGGAGAGGATCGTCGCCCAGATCGACGGGCAGCAGGTCGGTCAGCAGGAACCCCTGACGGGCCAGCTCGATGACCATGCCGCGCAGCGTCGACTCCGGAACGGCCGGCCAGCGGTCACCGGCTGCGCTGCTGATCGCGCTGTACCGGACGCCCTGCTCACACAATCGCAGGACCAGAGCGCTTGCCGCGGTCGCACGGATTGTCACGAGCTGCGGCGCGCCGGTGCCGAGCGGCTGCTGCTCGTGCTCGAACCGCTGGCCGCGGCGACGGACCAGGTTGTTCGTCGTGAACGTGAGTCGCTCGACCACTCCGGGAACATCCAGGAGGTGGTCGACGAGGGCGGTCAGCGACACCGGGCTCGGGACGCTGCGGGAACGATGATCGCCGCTGAGGCGCAGTTCGCAGTCACGATCGGCGACGAGCACTGTCTGTACGCCGGCGAATACCGTCCGCGGAGTCGGGCGCAGCCGCGCCCGCCGGTCAAAGGCGCGGACAGTCGCCGCGGAGCGACCGGCGGCGGGCGCGCTGAGAACCGAGGGAACGGCCTCGCGCGACGTGAGCGTGATCCCCTCGACCACGACCGGGTCCACAGCGCGGCCCTCTAAGTTGCCGCCGCCCGCTGGGAGCAGCGGGATGCGCGCCAACACCGCGGCCCCCGGTAAAGGCGCGAACAGGCGTGGACGCACCGGTGGACCTACGACTTGCAATCCTTGCAAGTCGCCGAGCAGCCCACACTCGGACAGGTGCGCGAGCAGCCGTCGTCCGTGCAGTCCGTCGTCGTGTTCGACCCGTCGACGTCAGTCACCGGAACCGTCCGGGTACCGAGGTCGAACAGGTCCGCGGTGAGGCGGTCAAGAACCGCCGCGTCCTCTGACATGGGGACTCCCCTCACGATAGCCGTCGCAGTAGCGGCCAGATCGGACACGAACTGCGATGTGTCGCGACTCTTTGCAGCTAGGCTGTGACAGCACCAGTCCAACTGTGACAGCCGGAAGTCACGTTGGTCGGCCAATCCGGCGCTTGCGGCTCCTGGACCCGGGCGACGGTCAGGAAGCCGCTGGCGACGACACGCCCAAGTCTGGACATCACGAGCGTCGGTCCTTCAGAGCGGATGTGGCTATGCCAGAGACGGATGGCAGGCATACGCAACACGCATAGACATCGTCACCAGGAGTCCTAGTCTGCGCCGATAGCGGTGCGTTGTGGACCAGGAACTGAGTGGGTGGAGATGGCGACGGTACGGTTGAGCCTGCGTGAGGAGCAGGACGATCTGCGTTCCCGTATGCGGGCTCTGGGAATGGGGCACGGTGAGATCGCCGCTGAGTTCGCGAGGCGTTACCAGCTCCGGCCCCGTGCGGCCTGGCGGTACGCCCATGGCTGGACGTTGAATCAGGCCGCGCGCCAGGTCAACGATGCCGCCGCGCGCACCGGATACGACGAGGACGGGCGGGCTCCCATGACCGGGCCCCGCCTATGCCAGCTGGAGAAATGGCCGGCCCGGTCCGGGACGCGGCCCACTCCGCGTGTTCTCGCGCTGCTGGCCGTGGCCTACGGTGCGCCGATTGGCGGTCTCCTCGACCTCGACGACCACGAGAACTACACGGCCGCCGATCGCCTCGTCTTGGACACGATGACCGGATCGGGCATGCCAGCCTCGGCCCTGCGTGCCACAGGTTCTGAAGTCCGGGAAGACTCTGTCGTTCGGCGCACTCGTGGGCCGAACGACAGTAGCCTGGAGATGAGAGATCACGAGCTTGTCCGCAGTGCCCATGGGGTGGTTGTCGTGCCCGTTGACCGGCGCGGCTTTCTCGCGGGAGCCGGTCTGGTCGCACCGCTCGCGGCGATGGAAACCACCCGCCACCTGGTGACCACGTCGCTCGCGCCCGACGACGACCTACCGGGCGTTGACGAGTGGCGAGCGATCGTGCACGACTACAGCCTCAGCTATGGCACCGACCCCGCCGCCGAACTGTTGCGGCGACTCGACGCCGACCTGTCAATCCTCAGCGGGGTTACGCGAGACGAGACCGACAGCACGGTCGTACGCGAACTGCGCCGGATCGGGGCCCTGCTGGCAGCTTTTACGGCACATGCCGCCGCGGACGTCGGAGACCTGTCGTCGTCTCGTCGCTGGTGGCGCACCGCGAAGCGAGCAGCCGACGCTTCCGGCGACGTCCACGCGCGGCTGTGGACCCGCGGGCGCGAGATCGTCCGCGCGCTATACGAACAGCGAACTGTCGCGGACGTCCTCGGCCTCGTCGCGGAGGCCGACGCGATCGCCGCCAGTGTCAACGCGCCGCCCGCGGCGGTGCAGGACTACCTCGACGGGAAGGCGCGCGTTCTCGTCAGGGCAGGACGCGACGACGAAGCACGCAGCGTCCTGACCCAGGTGCAGATCAACTTTGACCGCCTGCCGCCCGAGGTTTCCGGGGACACTGCCTCGTGGTTCGGGTGGTCCGAACGTGCCCTGCATCTCGCCGAGAGCTACACCTACTCCCACCTCGGCGACTGGACCCGCGCCGACGAGGCCCAGACCGCGGCCTCACGCCTGTTTCCCGCCGCGAACCGGCGCGGGCCTGTCCTGATCGACCTCCAGCGCGCACTATGCCAGGTCCGCAGCGGAGACATCAACGGCGGCATCGACCAGGCGCACACCGCGATGACCGCCCTGCCGCGCGCCCAGTACAACAGCCCCATCATCCAGGTCAGCCGTGACGTGGCCACCGCCGTGCCGCCCACCGAATCGGGTCGCGAGAACGTGCGAGAGTTCAGGGCATACCTCCGCGATCTTCAGGTTGCCTAGTCGCTAGGCCCACCCGGCCAGCTTCCCGCGCGCCCCATGCGCGTCCTGGTAGCAACGCTCCGTCTACCACTTCTGGTCGGCGAGTAGCAGTTTGACGAGCGGTTCGAGGCTGGTCACGAGCTCGTCGCGCGCGGCGTCCGGGTGGCTGGACAGACTCGCGGTCAGAAAGTCCTGGTGCCAGCCAGGATGGCTCTTGATCCCGAGACGGCGGCAGACAGACCAGGCGGCGTGGTAGCCGAAGCAGCCAGGCGGGCAGGTGCGACGCGCCTGCCGCCACTGGCCGACAGGCCGAGGGAGGTCGGGCAGTCGAACTGCCGAGGGCTCAGCGGGTGGTTGGGTGGTCGTCATGGCCGGCGCGTGTGGATCAGATGGTAGAGGCGGGCGATCTGGCGGTAAGGGTCGCGGCTGCCGGCGGTCCACTCGGCTTCGATCACTGTGTCGAGGTCGGGGCCGGGCGGCGTGTCGCCGAGGTGGTCGGTGAAGACGCGGATGCCGTGCCAGGCGACGGGTTCGGTGCCGGCTGCGTTGAGCAGGTCGCGGATGTGGCGGGGGTCGTCGCCGCGGCTGGGGACGCCGAGGTTTCCGATCTCGGTGGCGGTGGCCGGGTGGGTTTCATCGTCGAGGAGGGTGAGGGTGTCGTGCCAGCGTCCTTGGAGACCGGCGCGCAGGGCGAGCGCGGTGGCGTTCTTCCCGACGACAGAGATCGTCCCGCCGGGGCGGGTGACGGCGGCCAGGACCTTCAGGAGCGGGGCGGGGTCGGGCAGGTACATCAGCACTCCGTGGCAGAGCGTGGTGTCCCAGTCGCCACCGACGAGCCCGGCGGCGTCATGCCCGTCGCCGAGGATCAGGGCGACACGGTCACGGGTCGTGTCGGTTTCGGTGAGCAGGTTTTCCTCGGCCTGGCGCAGCATGTCGGGGTCCGGGTCGCAGATCGTGACCTGGTAGCCAAGCCGGGCCAGGGCGATGGCCTGGATACCCTCACCGCCGCCGAGGTCGAGAATCCGGCCGGGCGGGTCGGGCAAATAGGTGCGCAGGGCGCGAGTGACGAGACGGTGGCGGATGATGCCCCGAAGGGTGGCGGTGTGGGCCTGGTAAGCGGGAGCGAGCGCGTGGTCGACGGCTCCCCGAACCCAGCTGTTGTCCGAGGCGTGCGCGCCGGAGTCGGTCATCGGTTCGGCTCCTTCATCAGGCAGACGGGTGTCGGTCGAGCGGCGGCAAAGCCGTGGACGGCCAGGTCGGTTTGTGCGCAAGCGGCGGCCTCACGGACGAGCGGCCAGCGTCGGTGGGCGAGCCTGGCGGACAGGTAACGGCCCGCGAGGAGTTCGGCCAGCTCGGGTAGGTGAAGGTGGTCGATCCTGCCGGCGCGGTGCAGGCAGCGCAGGGCGAACAATCCGGGCACGGCGGCCTCGATAACGGCATGGTCGGGGGCGGGCGCGCCAGCTAGCCAGCGGCGGTAGGCATCGACGCTCATGACCTCCCAGACGACGGTGTCGCCGACCTGCTCGCGCTCGTCCGACGTGGTGACCAGGTGCGCGATCCGCACCAGACCGCGGCGAGGCAGCTGTGGCCGCTCCGCAGTGATCAGCCCCACGGGCAGGTCCAGCCCGTCGCGGACCGCACGCAGGTGGTCCGCGAACGCGGCGACCGGCCGCGAGGACCCGTGGACCGGGAAGATCCGATCGTCCTGTAGGGCAGTCATGAGGTCGGTCCGTGCTCGGCGTAGTAGCGCTCCAGCAGACCGCTGGACTCCAGGATGCGGTCGGTCAGGGCGACGTTGTGCCCGGCCGGGTAGCGGTCGCGATGGCGGGACAGGGCGATCGTGCCGAGGGCGAGGGCGGCCATGACGACGTCGGCGTAGCTGTTGGGCAGCGACTCGGCGTGGTGGAAGTTCAGCGGATAGCCGTCCGCGAGGGCGGTGACCGTCGCGCCGCCGGGCCGGTGGTAGCGCAGGCCCGCGGCGACGGGGAGCACCGTGGCGTCGTCGGCGATCTCATCGAGTGCCAGTTCCCGGGCGCGGGAGGTGACGCTGGCCAGGAAGCAGTCGCCGCGGAGCCCGTCCAGATGGTCGCCGCGTAGCGATGTGCTGCCCGTCGCGCCGACGACCAGTACGGGCCGGTGGGTGGCGAGCAGACGGCGCACGGAACGGCCGGTGGTGAAACCGGCCTCGTGGGCGGCGACCAGGCGAACCATTTCGCTGTCGTGGACCGCGACACGCATCCGCCGGTCGCGCAGTACCCGGGCGACCTGCTCACCGATGCGGCCGTACCCGAGGACGACCGCCGGTTTGCCTTCCCACTTCTGCTGCGGGAGCAGCGTGAGCAGATTGCGGACCGCGGCGTCGGCGACGCCGTAGGACTCGATCGTGGCCTTCAGCCGCGACTCGGCGACGGAGAACACCGGCACCGGAAGCGTCGGGCCGAACCGGGCGAGTTTGGCGATGCCCGAGGTCGTCTGCTCGACCAGGCCGAGAAGCCGGCCCGCCAGATCGGGGTATTCGTCGAGCAGGACTGGCAGCAGGTAGCCGCCGTCGTCGATCAGGACCGGGCGCAGGCCCGCCGCGTCCGCGCGGGCGCAGTGGCCCGCGATCGCCAACGGGGCCGCCCGCCAGTCGGCCACGGTGACGCCTTGGGCGCGCAGGTGGGCGTCGACGCGCTGGGTGTGCCGATAGGCGTACCGCTTGTCGAGCACCGTCATCGCCTCTGGGGCAACACCCAGCGCGCGCAACGCGTCGACGAGCACCAGGAAGTCGGTCATGTGATGCACCGCCAGCACCGGCGCCACGTCGGCGAGCACCCTGGCCGGCTGCCAGCCGGCCAGGCGCGAGGTGAGGGGCATCTGGGCGTGCAGGTCGGCCATCTCAGTCGCCGTGAAGGGCAGAGCACCCACCGCCGTCAGCAGGCGCACCTGGCCCCGTCCGCCGAGATTGCCCGGGGTGAGGATCGCGGCGGTCAGCGTGAGCCTCCGTTGGGACGGTTCACTGCCTGCGGTGAGGACCGCCTCGCCGTCACCCGGCAGCCGCAGCACCCGCGCCCCTGGCATCTCACGGTCCACCCGTGCCTCGGGCAGCACGGCCTGCACGCGGCCGACAGCGTCGTCGAGGTGCAGTTCACGACTGTCCGGATCATCGCGACAGCTCACCGTCAGCTGCGCACGGCGACAGATTCCTGCTTCGTGCCGGCGCTGGTCGGGCGGCGCGGTGGCAGACGATCGAGGGCGCACGGTTGGCGTGGTCAAAAGTGCGGTCACGGCCGGACCCCGCGTACCGCGGCCCGGCCGCCGAGCGCGCGCGGATGCTCAGCGTCGCCGGTCGGTTCGGCGCGGACGAACTGTCTCGAAGGGATGCAGAGAACGGGCGCGGTCATCGACGGGTACTCCTCACGGTCACAAGGGCGGACACGGCGGCGGTGGTGTCGGCGAGGCTGCCGGTGGTGTCGAGTCGGCTGATCGCGATACCGGCCGCGGCGAACTCGTCGCGGATGCCTGCGGCCTCGCGCTGCCAGCGGGCGAGCCGGGCACGCAGCAGCCGGGGCGCGTCGCCCCGTCGGGGTTGCAGCACACCGCCGCACCGGCCGCAGCGCTGCGCGTCCTCGTCACTCGCCTCGGCGGGCAGCCGCGGGTCCCGCACAGGGTCACGTTCGCAGCGGTGACAGACCCGCCGCTGCACGGCACGGCGACGCAGCGTCACCGCGTCGACCGACAACTCGATCGGCAGGACCACACGGCCAGGCGGCAGGGAGGCAAGCTCGCCCAGCAGCAACCGGACCTGTCTGCCACTGCCCGGGAAGTTGTCGAAGATCACCATGGGTGCGCCTGCGGCGCGCACCACCTTGTCGAGATAGCGGCGGAGCGCGGTCGCAACGGTGACGTCATCCATCCAGCCCAGTGGCCCGGCGCCGTCTGCGGTCGCAGTGAGTTGCGCCGCCGGCACCTGCTCGCGCAGCCTGAACACCACGCAGTTCGGCGCTTGGCCGAGTCGGCTCGCCAGCGTCGACTTTCCTACTGCGGGTGGCCCGAGCATCGGCACTGCTACGGCGAGAGGCATCGCCATCCACCCCCCCTTTCTGCTGGGAATCTCCGCCGGCGCGATTCGATGTGGTCATGTGCCCGTGTCGGACGGCCCGGTGGAGTGCGACATCCTGAGCGTGAAATTCAGCGGCGGGTGGTGGCTATACCGCGATCCGGTACACCTTCATGCGCATGACGCATGGACACGGTCACGGGCAGTGCTAGCGTTACTCTGCTGATCGTCCGCCCGCACACATTGATGGGGAGGCGGCTCGGGATGACGCGCCCGGTACGCGGCTGCGCGCGGTGCGGCCACCGCCTCGCCGCGGACAACCTGGGCCCGGTCTGCGGACCCTGCCAGCGGACGGCCATCCCCACCCGCTCCGCGCCGCCGAAACTGCCAGCCGAGTTCTGGCAGGCCGATCAGATACGTGATGCGCTCGCCAGCTGGCACATGGGCCGGGTGATCCATGCGTACCGGACGCACCCGCACCACCGCCATACCCTGTCTCAGGAGCTCGTCGGTGGCTGGCTGGGACTCACCCAGCCGCAGCTCAGCCGCCTCGAAAACGGCCGCGCCCCGGAAGAGCTGTCCAAACTGATCCACTACAGCGACGTCCTCGGTATTCCCGCCGGCCTGCTCTGGTTCGACCGCCCTAGCCAACCCCGCGCTCGGGCGTCGTTCTGCGAGCCTTTGCCGACGGTCGCCCAAACCGCTCTCCTCGGCGTTGAGATGGCCGACGATGGGGACGATGCGTGGCGGGTCGTCGCGGAGGTCGGGGAGGTGGTCATCGTGGCTGTGGACCGACGGACGTTCCTGGCTGGCGGCGCCGCCGGAGTATGGGCCAAGGGCGCGACGGCACTGCCCGCGTCGCGTCCCGAGGTGGCGCGGAACATCGTCGTCCATCTGAACGCCCAGATCGACGGGTTCTACGCGGCCGAAGCTGCGCTCGGGCCTTACCCGGTGATCCCTTCGGTACTAGCGCAGCAAAAGCTGACGAACCACCTGACCGAGACTGCCAGGAGCGAGGATCGGCAGGAGCTGCTGCGCACGGGCGCCTCCTACGGGGGGCTGCTGACGTGGCTGTACCAGGACGCGGGCGATCTGGCCGCGGCCACGGGCTGGGCCAACCAGACCCTTGAGTTGGCACACAGGGTTGGCGACACCCAGCTCATCCGGCACGCGCTGGTCAACAAAGCGATGATCTTCACCGATCGACGCGACGGACGTGGAACCCTCGACCTGACCGCGGCGGCCTCGGCGGACCAGACGCGGCTGTGCGCCAAGGTCCGGGTACAGGCCCTCCAGCAGGCAGCTCACGGCCACGCGCTCGTCGGTGACCGACCGGCGGTCGACGTGGCGCTGGATGAGGCTGCCGGACTGCTACCCAGGGTGGACGACGACTATCCCTGGTTCAACGCCTGCCGGCGGACGCCCGGCTACATCGAGGCCCAACGCGCGACCTGCTACAACCGCCTCGGCCTCGGCGCGGCGGCCCAGACGCTGTGGAAGGAGGTCATCGCCGGGCTTCCCCAAGCGGCCCGGCGCGATGCCGGCGTGTACCGGGCGCGGCTGGCTGTCTCCTGTGCCCAGGCGGGCCAGCCCGACGCGGCAGTCGAGGCCGTCGGCCAGGCCGTCGCGGTCGCCGTCGAGACCGGCTCGGCCCGCCTACGCGGCGAGCTGCACGCAGTGTGGCGACAGCTGACACCGTGGCACGACACCCAGCCAGGACGTGAGGTGGCCGAACTGCTGGCG
>Ga0068859_100007977_pt1 | contig 10740 bp, 11 predicted proteins | sample KBSSwiS22_FD_66585 | JGI IMG/M metagenome (GOLD analysis project Ga0068859, IMG submission 66585) | Switchgrass rhizosphere microbial communities from Kellogg Biological Station, Michigan, USA - KBS Switchgrass S2-2 | ecosystem: Host-associated > Plants > Roots > Rhizosphere > Soil ... | reverse complement strand
CTGACGGAACAGCTGGATGCGCTGCGCCTCAAGAAGGCGTCGCTTCCTCCCGACCAGTACGACAAACAGTTCGAATCGTTGATGCTCGAACTGGCGGCCGTCTCGCGGGATGTTAGGCAGAAGACGGGGAAATAGGGTTCGAGGGTTCGACCGGAGCGCCGGACCTAGACCAGGGGGTCGGCCCAATCCATTCTTCTTCCACCGAGCAGGTAGCCGAGAGCGACTCCGGATACCAGGCCAGCGGCGATAGCCCACAGCAGCTGGGCGGCGGCGCTCACACCGGCCGAACTGCTTACGGCGATGATCTGAAGTAGACACCAGAATCCCGGCACGATTGCTGCGGGAATCTCGACAAGTTCCAGGAAGAACGGCAGCGGCACCAGCACGAGCACGCGTGACCGCGGCAGTTGCGCCAGGTACGCGCCGATGACGGCGGCGACGGCGCCGCCTCCGCCGATGCCCGGCATCGCCGACGTGGGATGCGCCGCGACGACGACGCTCCACGAGACCATGGCGCCCAGCAGGTAGACGGCCGCGAAGCGCGCGTGGCCTAGACGATCTTCCAGGGTGTCTCCGAAGATCCAGAGGGCGAGCATGTTGCTGCCGGCGTGCAGGAAGCCTGCGTGCAGCATCGCCGTGACCGGAAACAACCACCACAGTCGCGGCCCGGTCCAGCCGTAGGCGTAGGCGACGCTTTGGACGTCTTCGGGTGCGGCGATGAGCTCGAATACGAGCACCCCGGCCATCGCGCTGACGATGGCGAGCGTGACCCACGGCCGCGTCCGCGACGGAATGACATCCTGAATCGGAATCATCGAGCGGACTCAGTATAGTTATCCGGCCCGCCTGCGCCGCCAGGTTCGCGAGAATCCAGACGGGCGGCGGGTTTGGCGCGGCAAGCGAGACGAAACCTTCATGCAATGTGCCACCTGCGGAGCGTCGATCGCCGAGAAGGCGATCGTGTGCTATCGATGCGGCGCGCCCACCGCGCTGCCCGTCCAGCCCCCCAGACCCCAGCCGTCCGCTTCACGCGTGCCGTGGGTGATTGCGGCGGTCATCGTCGTAGCGATCATCGTCGCCGCCGGGATCTGGTATTTCCGGACGTGCTGCGCGCCCTAGAGTGTCCGGCTGGAGCCCCCGGGGCGTTTCTGAATAGGGCCCTCGACCTTCAGGTCGGGGGCTGCCGTTGTGAGACGTCCGGGACCTAAAGGTCCAGGGCTCCATTCGGAATCGAACCGACCGCAGCCTGCCGCCCGTATACTGACCCGCGATGAGCGCGTTGAGACTGCAGGTGCACGAGGCGGCGGGCGAGCGCGAGGTGGCGATGGAGCACTTCCCGTTCACGATCGGGCGGCGTGACACCAACGACTTGCGCCTTGCCGGCAGCGAGGTGTCGAGGGAACACGCCGAAGTGGTCGTCGACGGTGGGCGCCTGCTGCTTCGAGACCGCGAGTCGCGCTACGGGACATTCGTCAACGGTGACGCGGTGACCGAGTGCGAACTGCGTCCCGGCGACCGCGTTCGGCTTGGGCGTGGGGGTGGCGCCGATCTGGTCGTGGTGTCTGAAGCGGAGGACCACCCGAGCGGACGGTCAGCGACGGCCGCACGCGATGACCTGCGCCAAATCACGGCCCTTCTCGCCGGGTTCCGCGCACTCGGATCCGGGCGGGTCCTGCAGGATGTGCTGGCCCTTGTGCTCGATGCCTCGATTGAGGTCTCGGGTGCGGAGCGCGCGTTCATCATGCTGGCCGGCCCGGACGGTGCGCTCGAGTTCAAGCTGGCCCGCGGCCGCTCCAAACAGACGCTGACGGATGCGACGTTTGCGACCAGCCGCAAGATTCCGGAAGAGGTCTTCAGGGACGGGCGACCCAAAGTGGTTGCCGATCTCCTGGATGCCGGCCTGGCCGACGTGCACATGGGCACCGTCGCCCTCGGCATTCGTCACGTCGTCTGCGTGCCCCTGAACTTCGTGCAGTACGTGGAGTCGGCGGACGCCAAGGGCGAGGACCGCCGGATCGGCGTGCTGTACTTGGATAGTCGCGAGCGCGGGAACCTGGCTTCCGACTCGACACGGTCGGCGCTCGAGACGCTGGCCTCCGAGGCCTCCGTGGCGATCGAGAACGCGAGGCTCTATCGCGACAAGCTCGAAAAGGCGAAGCTCGAGCACGAGATGCGCATCGCGGCGGAGATTCAGCAGGCGCTCCTGCCAAAGGCGCGTCCGAGCCTGGGCTTCGTCGAGGCCGCGGCCGCCAGCGTGCCGTGCCGATCGATCGGCGGCGACTTCTTCGACTACCTCGACGATCCGGGGGCGTTCGGATTCACGCTCGGCGACGTGGCGGGCAAGGGCCCGCCTGCGGCGCTGTTGAGTGCACTCATGCAGGGGATGTTCGCGGCCCACGCCTACACTCCCGATGGCCCGTGCACCGCCGTCGCACGCATCAACCGCGCGTTGTACCGCCGGGGCATCGAGTCGCGCTTCGTGACGATTATGCTGGGCAGTGTCACGGCCGAGGGAAAGCTCACGTACTGCAACGGCGGACACAATCCGCCCTTCGTGATCGGCCGGTCTGGTGTGCGACGGCTCGAGGCGGGCGGTCCGGTGATCGGACTGCTCGAGCAGGCCGAATTCACCCAGGACACCGTCCAGCTCGATCCTGGCGATGTCGTCGTGATCTTCAGCGACGGCGTTTCAGAGGCCATGAACGCGGCGTCGGACGAGTTCGGCGACGCGCGTCTGCTCGAGGTCGCTCAGGCTGGCTTCACCGACACGGTCCAGCTGCAGGTCGAGCGCATCATTGCGGCCGTTCGGGCGTTCGCGCAGGACGCCCCGCAGAGTGACGACATTACAGTCATGGTGCTGCGGTATCTCGGCACGGGCCCGTCGTGAGCCGGCGCCTCGTGGCCGTGGTGTGGGTCCTCATCGCGGTCGCGGTCTGGAGCGGTTTCTTCGATCTTTACGTCTCACGCGGGGCCCGCGAGTACCTGCAGCTGGCCGCGGAATCCGAACTGGGACGTGTCCCCAAGCCGTCGATGACCGTGGTCATGGCCAACGCGCGTCATGCGGGGGCAGTCGCTGCGTCGTCGTGGGCATTGCTCGTTATCGTGGCGGGCTGGGGCACGATGGCCGCGGCTGGTCGGCGACGGAACTGACGCCCGACACGCTCGTTTGGAGCCTGGCTCCCTATGTTCTGAGGGTGCTGGGGTGCTGGAGGTGCTGGAGGTAACACGAACCTGCTGACGATGGCCATCTATACTCTGGTTAGGCTGCGTCAGTTCGTTCCTCTCGCCGACAGCACGTCCAGCACCCTCAGCACCTCCAGCACCGCAGCACCTCCAGCACCGCAGCACCGTCGTCGCCTATTTCTTGAGTGCGCTTTCGAGATCGGGCAGTGCTGCCAGGAGCACGTCGCCGACTGTCTGCAGGCTACGTGCGCTGACGTGCTCGAGCGTGTCATCCGGTGTGTGCCAGTAAGGGTAGTCCAGGTCGATCAGGTCGACGGATGGGATACCGGCGGCGACGAAGGCCAGATGGTCATCCTCGATTGACGTCGCCTGATCGGCGAAGACGCGTCCGTAGGCGAGTCTCTTCGCCGCCCGCCAGATGGTGTCGTTCATCCAGGCGGCCGAGTTCGAGTCGCGCAACAACCGCAGGTCGTTGTCGCCGATCATGTCCACGAGCACCATGGCCTTGATGGATGCGACGGCATTGGCTTTCCTCGCGGCCTCCACGAAGTAGCGGCTGCCGTAGGTGTTGTCGGGCGATCCGGGCTTGCCGCACTCGTCCCAGCCGGGGCAGAACGCCTCTTCGCCATCGAGCCAGATCAGCTCGTACGTGAATTCACGGGGCCGGACCTTCAGCGTGCGCGCGAGTTCAATCAGAAACGCCGCGCTGGAACCACCGTCGTTCGCGCCCACGAATCGCTGCCCGCGCAGCGGCTTCGTGTCGTAGTGCCCGGTGAAGAGGATCCGGTCTGGCCGTCGGCCGGGCAGGCGCACGATCAAGTTGACCATCTCGACCGGGCCGACCGGTGTTTGTGCGACGAAGGCCTGTTCCTGGACGGTCAAGCCGAGCGCCGCGATCTGTCGCGTGATGTACGCGCGGGTGCGGCGAATCTCTGGCGAGCCAGCCGGACGCGGCCCGATGGCGACCATCTGCTTGATGTGTTCGAATGCTCGCGCGCCGTCGAACGCTGCGGCCGGCGCCTGCGCACGCAGGGCCGCCGGAGCGCCCTGCGTCCACGAGCTCAGCAGCGCGAGCGCGGCGGTGAGAGCCACCGCCGCGACACGTCGAGAAGCGTTAGCGGACATCCTTGGAGGGCTCGACGTCGCGCTTCGCCGCGCCGATGTAGATTTGCCGCGGACGCGCGATCTTCTGCTCGCTGTCTCGCATGAGCTCGTCCCATTGTGCGAGCCAGCCGGCCGTGCGCGGAATCGCGAACAGAACCGGGAACATCTCCACCGGGAAGCCCATGGCCTGGTAGATCAGGCCCGAGTAGAAGTCGACGTTCGGGTAGAGCTTCCGGCTGATGAAGTACTGGTCTTCGAGGGCGATGCGTTCGAGTTCGAGGGCGATGTCGAGAAGCGGATTCCGGCCGGTGACCTGGAAGACCTCGTCGGCCGTCTTCTTGATGATGCGCGCGCGCGGGTCGTACGACTTGTAGACCCGGTGGCCAAACCCCATCAAGCGGCCCTCGCCCTTCTTCACCTTCGTAATGAACTCCGGGATGTGGCTGACCGATCCGATCTCCTGGAGCATGCGAAGCACGGCTTCGTTCGCGCCACCGTGGAGCGGACCGTAGAGCGCCGCGGCCGCGCCCGCGAGTGCCGAATACGGATCGACGTGCGAGCTGCCGATGCCACGCATCGCGTTCGTGCTGCAGTTCTGCTCGTGGTCGGCGTGCAGGATGAAGAGGACTTCGAGCGCTCGTTCCAGCACGGGCTCCGGCTTGTACGGCTTCGATCCCTTGCGGAAGAGCATCTGCAGGAAGTTGCCCGTGTAAGACAAGTCGTTATCGGGCGCGATCAGCGGCAGACCCGCATGGTGTCGATAGGCCCACGCGCCCACAATCGGCACTTGCGCAATGAGCCGCCGGATCTGGCGGAGCCGGTCGCCAACGTTGTCGACGTGTTTGGCTTCCGGGTAGTAGGTCGACAGCGCGCCAACCAGCGACAGGAACACGCCCATCGAGTGCGCGTCGCGCTGGAAGCCCTCGAGGAAGTGCTTGGCGGTCTCAGGCAGCGGCGGCTGCGCCGCCAACTGCTGGGTCCACACTTCGTGCTCCGCGCCCGTCGGCAGTTCGCCGTTCAGGAGCAGGTAGGCCACGTCCAGGAACGTGCTGCGCTCGGCCAGTTGCTCGATGGGGTACCCGCGGTATTCCAGGATGCCCTTGTCGCCGTCGATGAAGGTGATCCGGCTACGGCAGGACGCGGTGTTCTGGAAGGCCGGGTCATAGGTCATCAGGCCGAAGTCGTCCGCGGAACTTCGGATTTGCCGGAGATCCATGGCCTTGATGGCGCCCTGATCGATCGCGATTTCGTAGGTCTTGCCGGTGCGGTTGTCAGTGATTGTCAGAGTGTCGGCCATACATCCCGACGGCACACGGCCGTCATCCCTGGACTACGAGTGCTGCCCGTCCGAGCCGTCGGGGTCGTCCTCATCCACGTCGGTCGAACCTGGGGCCGTCGGGATTCGATACTCCCCCGACAGCCATCGCCCCAGGTCGGCCATCTTGCAGCGCTTGCTACAGAACGGACGCCACTGGGGATCCACCGGCCGCTCGCGACAGTACACGCACGGCGACGGCGCAGGCATGGCTGCATTATGACAAAGGTTCAGGTTACAGGGGCGGTACGTCGGCGGGCCGCCAGAGGTGAAACCTCTCGCTCAGGTGCGAGCGGCCCTCCCGCGAAATTCAATGATGGAAGGTCGAACCCTCGAACCTTCCCACCTCGAACCTTGCTATCTGTGCTCTTCCTGATGGTGCCGGACGTCCCTGGCCGACACCATGAAGATCACATCCTCGGCGACGTTCGTGGCGTGGTCGCCGATGCGCTCGAGGTGACGGGAGATCAGCACGAGGTCGAGACCGGGCTCGATGGTGGCGGGGTCGCGGAGCATGTGATTGAGCAGGTCGCGGAAGACCTGTGTCTTCAGCGCGTCGAGCTCGTCGTCGCGATCGAGCACGGCCTGGGCGAGCACCGTGTCGCGGCGGACGAACGCGTCGAGGGCGTCGCGCAGCATGCCCTGCGCGATCACGGCCATGCGCGGGATGTCGGTGAGTTCCTTGACGCTCGGATGCTGCAGATAGCGGCCGACGGCCTCGGCGATGTTGATCGCGAGATCGCCGACGCGTTCGAGATCGGTATTGATCTTCTCGGCGGCCACAATCGCCCGCAGGTCGACGGCCATCGGCTGATGCAGCGCCAGGAGCTTGAAGCAGCGGTCGTCAATCTCGATGTGCAGCTTGTTGATGGCCTCGTCGCTGACGAGCACCCTCTCGACTGTGGCGTAGTCGCGTTCGACCAGCGCCCGTACAGCTGAGCGCACACGGTCTTCGGCGAGGCCGCCCATTTCGAGCAGGCGCGTTTTCAAGAGTTCGAGCTCTTCCTGGAAGTGTGGGATATGGCGGTCCATGTTGTGCGGAGCCCTGCAATTCAAAACTCGAGAAACCCAAAGCCAAAAAACGACGACAGCGGCCGGACGATGCCGCTCAGCCGAATCGTCCCGTGACGTAGTCTTCGGTCAACTTCTCGCGCGGGTTCGTGAACAGCGCCGCCGTCGGGCCGGCCTCGACCAGGCGCCCGAGCCAGAAGAACGCCGTCACGTCGGACACGCGGGCGGCCTGTTGCATGCTGTGCGTCACGATCACGATCGTGTAGTCGCGCTTCAGCTCGTAGATGAGTTCTTCGATTCGCTGTGTGGCGATGGGATCGAGGGCCGACGCGGGTTCGTCCATCAGCAGCACTTCAGGCCTGATGGCCAGCGCCCGGGCGATGCACAGTCGCTGCTGCTGACCGCCCGAGAGCGCGAGGGCCGAATCATGGAGGCGGTCCTTGACCTCGGTCCACAGCGCCGCCGCCTGGAGACTGGATTCCACCATCCCTTCGAGCTCACGCCGGCTCGCCGCCATGCCGTTCAAACGCAGCCCATAGGCCACGTTCTCGAAGATCGATTTGGGGAAGGGGTTCGACTTCTGAAAGACCATCCCGACCCGCCGCCTCAGGCTCACGACGTCAGTGCCTGGCGCGTAGATGTTCTGGCCGTCGATCTCGATCTTGCCGACCACCCGCGCGCCGGGCACGATGTCGTTCATCCGGTTCAGCGTCCGGATGAACGTGCTCTTTCCACAGCCCGACGGGCCGATGAAGGCCGTGACGACGTTGGCGCGAATGTCGAGGGAGATGTTGTCGAGCGCCCGCGTCTTGCCGTAGTAGAAAGAGAGCTCCTCGGCGCGCACCTTGACGGGCGTTGCCGACGCTGCTTCCGGCCCGGGCGATGGAGAGGTCAATCCGGTGTCGAGTGGCCGCGTGAGAGGGGCGATCATCAGACCCCGATTGTGGCGGGGCGCAATTACGGGCCAGTTTCGGGGATGTAAATTCGAGGTAACAGGATTCTGCCCGGGCCTGTGCAATAGCGGACGGCGGCCAGGTTGGCTCCGTGGGACCATCGGGTATGACCCCGCAAGATGACCCGAATGTGCCTGGCGACGGCAGGTCCACGGAATCGAACCGCGAGTACGCAGAGGAGAATCGGGCCAAAGCGGAGGTGACACGTCAGGGGGCCGAGCAGGGGCGCGGCCGGACCGAAGAGCATCGCAAGGAGGCCGAGGCCGGCCGAATCGAGGCGGAGCAGCTCCGCCGCCTGGCCGAGGAGATGCGGGAGGTGCGGGACCAGCACCGTGAGGCCCTGGAGATCGTGAGACAGGAGCGTGAGGCCCTTCGTCGAGTGAGCGAGGACGCGCGTGAGGCCGCGGAAGCCGCGCGTCACGCGACCGTGAGGGCCGTGGAGGCGACCGCCGAGACGCTCAGCAGCGCGTTGGACCAGATGAAGGTCGTCGAGGACATGCGCCGCGCCCTTCGCGAAATTCAGGATGCGAAGGCCGACGAGTCGAACTAGCGCTCAGGTCCTTCACCGGTGCGTGCGCGCGCCGGGTGGCACGAGCGCGTGAGCACGGCGACGGGTCTTTGAGGCCCGCCTTCCAGGCTTCAGCTCGAACACAATCCTGGTCTGGAGCAGGTCCGACAGCGCGGCGGCGTGGCGGGTCGCGGCCCAGAGTTCCAGGTCCGCCTCGCCCTTGGACGCCATTTGGAAGGTGAGGCGGTCGCGACCGGACTGTGCACTGAGCCGGCCGACGACTTCGGTGTGGCTCCGGTCCAGTCCCTCGGCAAGCCGGACCATCGCGGCGAGCACGCGGACGACACGCCGTGATTGTTCCCCGAGTGCTGCGAACTCAGTGTGGGATTTCTTGGGCGTCGCCTGGCGATGATAGCGGGCGACGAGTCCGATGATCTCGACTTCCTCCGGCTCGAACCCCCGCAGTCCACCGTGACGAATCAGGTAGTACGAGTGTTTGTGATGACGCTCGTAGCTGATGTGCGTCCCGATGTCGTGGAGGAGCGCGCCGTACTCGAGCCACTCGCGCTCACGGGCCCCCAGATGATGACGGGCCTTCGTGGCGTCGAAGATCTCGAGCGCGAGCCGCGCGACCTGCTGGGCGTGTGAGGCCAGAAAATTGCAACGCTCGCCTAGTTCCATCACGCTGCGGCGGCGGACGTCCGGGTAGCGATCCACCGTGCGAATGTGCTGCGCGTTCTGCCGGACGTAGTCCAGCACGAGGCCTTCGCGGAGCGCAAAATCGCAGAGCGTGAGGTCCTCCGCGCCGAGCCCTTCGAGCAGGCTGTCCAGCAGCACGGCGCCGGCAGGCGCGAGGTCTGCGCGTTTCGGATCGAGATCCGGCAACTTCAATCGTTGCTGCAGCGACAGGGTCGTGAGTCGCTTCCGGAGGCGGTGCAACGCGCGCGCGCTCACTCGAACGTGGCGCAGGTCTTCGCCGATCTGCTGGCCGGCCGCCATTGCACCGAGAGACTGAATGGTGCCGGACGTGCCGATCACGCGATCCACGCGCCGCCGGCTGAGCTGCCGAAGATAGCCGCCGAGTTCCTGACCGATGTGCCGGACCATGCGTCGTTCGTCCCGTCCCGAGAGCGGATCGGTCTGGCCGAATCGCTCCGTCAACCGGATGACGCCAATCTTGAAACTCTTTCCGAGCAGTACGCGTTCCGAGGTGCCCAGCGTGATCTCGGTGCTGCCACCGCCAATGTCGATGACGATGCTGGGCCGTTTGCCGACGTTGATGGCGTACGCGGCCGCCAAGTGAATCAGCCGGGCTTCCTCGGTACCCGAAATGACCCGCACGCGCAGCCCCAGCTCGCGCTGGACGCGGCCGACGAAATCCGCGCCGTTTTCCGCTTCGCGCACAGCGCTCGTTGCCGCGGCGACGATTTCGTCGACGCTTTGGGCGGCCGCGATGCGCAGGAATTTTGATAACGTGAGGACAGCCGCGTCCATGCTGCTCTCAGCGAGGCGCCGGCCATCCAGACCGCCCATGCCGAGCCGCACCATGTCTTTCTCGCGATCGATGACCTCGAACGACAGGTCGGGACGGACACGGCACACCATCATGTGCAGGGAGTTGGTGCCGATGTCGATGGCCGCGATGCGCATGGAATGGAACGGAGCTGCCGCGTGATCGCGAATGGTACCACGCGTGCCGCGGCAGCGTTGGCCGAGGCCCTGGCCGATCAGGGCGCCCGGCTCCTCGACGGCTGGCCGGCCGCGCTCGACGGTGAAGCGGAAGCCCTTCGCCGCGTCCGCATCGCCACTCGCCGCCTCCGCGCGATGTTGCCGTTCATCGAAGACGCGACGACCGGCGCCAGCACGCGGCGCATGAAGCGCGACTTGAAGACCGTCGGCCGCGCGCTGGGTTCGTCCCGCGAGTTGCTCGTCGCGCGCGAAGAGCTGGCGCGCGCCGCGCGCGAGCACGCGTGGCACGACCACGACGTCGCCGGCGCCGAGCGCTGGCTCGATCGCCGCATCGCAAGTGCGGAGCGGGCGCGACGGCGCAAGATGAAACGCCTGGAGATCTCGGCGCTCTCTCAGAGCCTCGGCACGCTGACGCTGGCTGCGACCAGCCCGGACGAGTCCATCGTCTGGCCGCGTCTGGTCGCGGATCGGCTGGCGCGCCGCGCGGCGCACGCCGCCGGTGCGCGCGACGCGGTCGGGACGCTGTACGAGCCGGAACACCTGCACGCGCTGCGCATCGCGCTGAAAAAGCTGCGCTACACGGTGGAACTCGTCGGCGTGGCGACCGACGTGCGGAGCGGTGCCCTGGCTGCCGCGCTGAAACAGGTCCAGCAGCGCTATGGCCGCCTGCACGACCGTCAGGTGCTGCTGCGGGAAGTCCGCGCGTGTGCCGCCGCCGGCAAGCCGCGCACCGCGCTTGCGTGCGCGGCGCTCGTCGACGACCTCGAAGCCGATTGCCGGCGCTGGCATGGCGATGCGATGACCGCCATCGCGGAGGTAGACGATTGCGTCGCGGGCGCGACGTGGTTGTCGAAAGTGCTCGTCACGCCGCGGCTGGCGATCGCCCGGGCCCGCCTGGCCGCGCCAGCGCGCCGCCGTCGAACCGGCTGACGCGATGGCCCGCGGACCCCATCGTCTCTACCTCATCAGGCACGCCA
>Ga0068859_100007974_pt1 | contig 10742 bp, 7 predicted proteins | sample KBSSwiS22_FD_66585 | JGI IMG/M metagenome (GOLD analysis project Ga0068859, IMG submission 66585) | Switchgrass rhizosphere microbial communities from Kellogg Biological Station, Michigan, USA - KBS Switchgrass S2-2 | ecosystem: Host-associated > Plants > Roots > Rhizosphere > Soil ... | reverse complement strand
AACGAACCGACGGCGCACAGCGACCTGGTGTCGATGCTGCTCGCGGCCAGCGGCCGCGGCACAATGCGCTTCGTTCACTGGCCCGACGAGAAGCGGCGGATCGACATCGGCTCGTTCTACTCGGACTCGACGCGGTTGCGGGAGGCCACGGGCTGGACACCGGCTGTCGATTTGCGCGCAGGGCTCACGACCACCCTCGCGTACTATCGTGAGTACTTCGATCGCTACGTGGATCCCGCGACCGACGCCCTACCGACATGACTATCCCTTTCATGACGCTCGAGCCCCGCGACGACGCCAGCGCCCTCCGGGCGGCGATCGACCGGGTCATCTCACGCGGCTGGTTCGTTCTCGGCCCGGAACTAGAAGCCTTCGAGGAAGAATTCGCACGAGCCTCGGGTGCGGCCCACGCGATTGGCGTGGGCAACGGCACCGATGCCATCGCCCTCATCCTGCGTGCTCTCGACATCGGGCCGGGTGATGAGGTGATCACGACGCCGCTCTCCGCCGCGTTCTCGGCGCTCGCCATCATGATGGCCGGCGCGACCCCGATCTTCGCTGACGTCGATCCGGATAGGTTGACGATTGATCCGAGCGCGGTCGAGGCCGCCATCACGCCACGCACACGGGCCATTCTGCCGGTGCATCTCTACGGCCAGCCTGCGGACCTGGCGCAGCTCGGTGCCATCGCGCGCCGCCACAGCCTGGCGCTCGTCGAGGACGCATGCCAGGCCCATCTCGCGACCAGTGATGGACGGCCGGTCGGATCGGTCGGCGTCGCTGGCGCGTTCAGCTTCTATCCGACAAAGAATCTCGGTGCGCTTGGAGACGGCGGCGCCATCGTGACGTCCGACGACGGCCTCGCGACGCGACTTCGCAGCCTGCGAAACGGCGGACAGTCCGATCGCTATCATCACCCCGAGTTCGGCGTGAACAGCCGGCTCGATGAGCTGCAGGCGGCGGTCCTGCGCGTCCGCCTCGCGCGACTCCCCGCCTGGACTGCACGGCGCCGCGCATTGGCCGCCCGCTATCGCGCGGGCCTCGCTGGCGGTCCGGTCACCGTCCCCGCCGAATTCGATGCGGGTCATGTCTATCACCTGTTTCCGATCCTCACGCCGCACCGGCAGTCGTTCATGGCGCACCTGAAGGAACGCGGTATCGGCGCACTCATTCACTACCCGATTCCGATTTGCCGTCAGCCGGGGATTGCGACGAACCGACGCGACGGTTGCCCGGTCGCCGATCGCGTGTGTGACGAGGTGTGTTCGCTGCCCCTGCACCCGCATCTGTCCGACGACGACGCAGACCGCGTCGTCGCTGCGGTGCGGCAGTGGCAGCCGTCGAGCACACTTTCCGCCTGATGCTCCATTTCGTCCTCGCGGCGCTGGTCGTCGGCTATCTGCCAGGCGCACTGATCTTCCGCCTGCCCGGACGCTCGCGGCCATTCCGCGCATCGCTGTCCCTCGAGGAACGGACTTTCTGGGCGGTGCTTCTGAGCGCCCTGTGGTCGGTCATGGTCGTTCTGGCGCTCGGCGCCGTCGGCCGGTATACGTTTGCCCGGCTGACGACGGTGACCGTCGTCAGCGCCGTCATGCTGCTCGCCGGCCTGCGTGGCCGCCTCCGATATCGCGAGGCCGTCGCGCGGGTGTCGTGGTCCGCCGTGGTCCCCGCCATACTGGTCGCCGGCGGCATCTGGCTGTACTCACCGCCATCGGAATACATCATCGGCGGCAAGGACCCTGGCACCTACATCAACGAGGGGATCCAGATCGCGCAACGCGGACAAGTCATGGCCCGCGATCCGGACGTGGCCAGCGTGCCGTCGGTGTATCGCGATCTCTTCTTTCCGTCGCATCAACAGAGCACCTACTACAGCCTCCGATTCATGGGCTTCTTCATCCAGGACGCGGACGAAGGCAAGGTGGTCGGCCAGTTCCCACACTTCTATCCAGCGTCGATCGCGATTGGCTATGCGCTCAACGGGTTGAGCGGCGCGCGCCAGACCGTGGAGTTCTGGACGATTCTCGCGCTGCTCGCGGTGTATTTCACGGGGCGCCGGCTGTTCGGTCAGGCAGCAGCGGCGGCAGCCGCAATCCTGCTGGGACTCAACATCGTCGAGATCTGGTTCGGGCGCTACCCGAACAGCGAGATGACCATGCAGGCGCTGATCTTCGCGGCCTTGCTGGCCGTTGGACGCGCACGCGACGGTGGACGGGCGTTCTTCGGGGTCGTCGCCGGTGCGATCTTGGGGCTCTCGTTGTTTCTCCGCTACGAGATCCTGCTCGCGTACGCGGCGTTCGCGGGTGCGGGCGTGATGGCGCCAGTTTCGGGCCGGCGGCTGGGCGCGCCTTTTCAGATCGCGTTGGCAATCACCTCGTTGGCCGGCTTCTGGTATTTGGCCGGTCCGATGCGCGCGTACTCCGCCTATCCCCTCGATTTCGTCCACCAACGAGGCGGCGTGCTCGGTGCGGCGCTGGGGCTCATCGCAGCGGTGACTGTCAATTGGCTGCTCCGGCGGCCGACGGTGAATACCGCGGTGCGGCGCGCGGTCCCACCGGCGCTGGCGGTGACGCTGGCAGGTCTCGCCGTGTACGCGTATTTCTTCAGACAGATGGAAGGTCGCACCGCCTTGGGCGATGCGATGGCTTTCCGCACGTTCGGTTGGTATCTGACGCCGTGGGTGCTCGCGCTCGCCGTCGCGGGAACGATCGTCATGGTGGCGACACGGTTCTGGCGCGATCCCGAGTTCTATCTGACCGTCGCGACGTTCAGCGTCTTCTTCTTCTACAAGACCCGCATCGTGGCCGAGCACTTCTGGACGTCGCGGCGGTTTCTTGGTGTGGCGCTGCCGAGCGCGCTCCTGCTCGCGATGGGCGTCGTTCGATGGGCCTCCGGAGGTGGCGCCTCGGAGCGTCGCGCGGCGCCATTGCCGAGCGCTGCTGTGACCCCGCGGTGGCGCGAAGCCCTCAGCCTCGCCGTCGTCGGCGTCGTGGCGATCGCGATCGGCCTGGGTTTCTGGCGTGCCGCGACACCGGTGCGTCATCACGTCGAGTACGCGGGCCTGATTCCGAGACTCGAACAGCTGTCTGCGCGCGTTGGCGACCGCGACCTGTTGCTGGTCGAATCTCGGAACGCAGGATCGGATCTCCATGTCCTGGCGACACCGCTGGCGTACATCTACAACCGCCACGTCCTGGTGCTCGACTCGGTGGTGCCGGCACGCGCACCGTTCGAGGCGTTCGTCGCATGGGCGCAGTCGCGGTACGAGCACGTGTATTTTCTCGGCGGCGGAGGCACGGACCTGCTGACGAGAGAGATCACCGCGGTGCCCGTGGCGAACGATCGCTTTCAGGTGGATGAGTACGATGCGCCAATCAACGCCTACCCCTCGGGCGTCCGCCGCAAGGAGTTCGAGTACGGCCTGTATCAGTTGCTCCCCGCGACCTCGGCGCCGGCCGCCGCGATTGATCTGCAAATCGGCGGTCAGGACGACTTGAACGTCGTCCGTTTTCACGCCCGCGAGCAACGGCCCGAGACGGGGATGAAATACCGCTGGAGCGGCGCGCAGTCGTTCATCATTCTTGTGGGTCTGCCCGCCGACGCCCGTGAGCTCGTCGTCTGGATGAGCTCGGGCGGGCGGCCACCACAGGCGCCTGTGCCGATCGTGCAGTTCGCCCTCGACGATCAGGAGATCGGCCAGGCGACGCCCGTGGACGATCTGCGGCCGTACGTCCTGCCCTTGCCTTCGGGACTCGCAGCGCAGCTGGCCGCGAAAGCTGACTCGACACGCCTGCGGCTGCGTGTGCCCACGTGGAGTCCGGGCGCGCTGCTCGGCGTGAACGACACGCGCGAGCTCGGCGTGATCGTGACGCGCGTCCAAGTCCGGTAACATCCGGACTGACGAAGCGATGACTCGACCCGCTCCCTCTATCCCTGTCGGCCGCGCGATCGTGGCCGTGGGTGCCTGCCTGCTACTGGCGTACCTCGCGGCCATGACGGTGATGCGTAAGCCGGACGGCCGGGTCGTGTTCGGCGACGCGACACATCACTTCGTCCAGCTGCGGTCGATGGTCTTCGACCACGATCTCGACTTCCGAAACGAATACATCCGCATCTACTCATTGAAGGGTGGCGAGGCGGGTACCGAGTGGATCTTCACGAATCTCACACGCACCGGCCACGTGCGGAACTACATGCCCATCGGGCCGGCACTGCTGTGGGCGCCGCTGTACCTGGCCGTCGCGGTGGTCCAGACGTTGCTGAGCTGGATTGGCCTCGCAGCCCGGCCTGACGGCTTCGATCGCGCACTACAACTCGTGCCCGGAGTCACCGGTATCCTGGCGGCGACGGCAGCGGCGTGGATTGCGTGGCGGCTGGCCCTCACCCGCACGGGATCGCTTGCGGCCGGCGGCGCCGTGTTTGGCGTCTGGCTGGGATCGCACGCCCTCTACTACTCGCTGGCGTCGCCGTCGTACTCGCACACCGCGTCGATGCTCGCGTCCTCGATGTTTCTCTGGAGCTGGCTGACGTCTCGTCGCGAGGTCACGACGGGTCGTCTCGCGTGGTGGGGCGCACTCTGCGGTGTCGCCGCGCTCATGCGCTGGCAGGATGCGCTCTTCCTCGCCGTGCCGCTCATCGAAGCCGCGCGGTGGCCAGTGCCGATCGCCAAACGCACAATCGGCGCACTCGCAACGATGGCGGCATTCTTGGTCGCATTCTCCCCACAAATGGCGGTTTGGACGGTCTTGTACGGCCGGCCTCTGGCTCTACCGCAGGGGCCGTCGTTCATGCAGTGGACGGATCCCCATCCGTTCCTCCTCCTTTTCTCCGACAGCCACGGCCTCTTCGCGTGGGCCCCCATCCTCCTCCCGGCGACCATCGGGCTGGTCTCATGGCTCCGCCGGGAGCGAGCTTTGGCGCTGCCGATCGCCGTCGTCGTGCTCGCATCGTGGTACACGAACGCAGCGGTCGCAGACTGGTGGGCCGGCGAAGCGTTTGGGGCGCGCCGGTTCCTGTCGCTGTTCCCACTGTTCGTCATCGGGCTCGCCGTGTGGCTGCAGCCGCAGCAGTCCGGGACTGTCCGGCCGTGGCGCCTGGCAATCGCGACCGTTCTGGGCCTGAGCAACGCATTGCTCCTGCTACAGTACGAACTGGTCATGAAAGGTCTGGAACGGATCGCCCCGTACCCGCATGGCTGGTACGACATGTGGCTCGTGCGCTTCGTCGTGCCGTTCCGCCTGATCCGAGCGTGGCTGTCGTGAGCCGCCTGCAAATCTACCGGGGTCGAGAACGTGCAGCGGTGAGGCTGGCCGATCTGCTGATCGCACCTCTCCGGGTCTTGCCTCACCGGCGCAAGCGCGATCGAGTCGAACGTGTGCTCGTGCTCCGTCTCGAGCGCATCGGCGACCTCCTGATGACGTTGGAGGCCATCCGTGACGCGCGGCGCGCCTGGCCTGATGCCGAGATCGATCTGGCAGTCGGGCGATGGAACGAGGGCCTTGCGAGGCTCATCGGCGACGTGACGACCGTCACGATCGCCGACGCGCCTTGGCTCGCACGCGACGATCGATCCGCCACCTGGCCCAGGCTCTTCGCGGCGGCGCGGCGGTGGCGCAAGCGGCGGTACGATCTGGTCATCAACATCGAGCCCGACATTCGCAGCAACGGGTTGGCATGGATGACCGGAGCGCCCGAGCGCGTCGGGTACCACAGTGCGGGAGGGGGCGCCTTCTTGACCGATGCGGTCGACTACGATCCCTCGCGACACGTGTCGGACAACGCGCGGCTGATCGTGGCGCGCGCCGCCGGCCGTTCCGCACCCACCCCGGATACCGAGCGCGTGCGCTTGGCAGTTCCCGCTACGGCAATCGCACGCGCCAGGGCGACGCTCGATCGCACCGATGGGCCTCTCGTCGGCATTCACGCGAGTGGTGGTCGCCAGTCGAAGCAGTGGCATCTGGATCGTTTTGCCGAAGTGGCCCGCGCACTCATCGACACACGCGGCGCGACCATCGTCCTGACGGGCAGTGCCAATGACAGCGCGCAGGTCGATGAGGTCGCCCGTCGGATCGGCAGTAGCCGGGTGGTCCGCGCCGACACGGCGCTGGATCTGCCCACGATGGCGGCCCTTCTGGGGTCGCTGGACCTCTTCGTCTCGAGCGACACCGGTCCCATGCATCTGGCCGCGGCCGTCGGCACTCCGGTGGTGGCGCTCTTTGGTCCGGCTGATCCACGACGATACGGTCCACGCGCGGCGACTGAACACATCCTGAGGGTGGATCTGCCGTGCAGCCCGTGCGGGCAGGTGCGCTTGCCGCCGGTTCGGTGCCGTGGCCACGTGCCCGATTGCATGGACGGCATCACAGCCGCGGCCGTCATCGCGCGCGCCGTGCAGGTGATCGACGCGCACCTGCGCGCAGCGCGGCCAGAGCCCGCCTGATGAACGCGTCGCTGACGTGCATCGCCGCTTCGGGCGCCTCGGAGCAGTCGGATCTGACGACCTGGTTGTCCCCACCGCTTCGCGAGCAGGTGCGCGACGACGCATACGCGTTCATCAAGCGCTTGCGGCACGTCCCCTTCGACGGCGTGCCGATGCGCTCGCGATTCACCTATCGCGGCGATTCACTCTGGTGGTTCACGGAAATCTATCTCCACAAGATGCGGCGGATCGATACCGCGATCGCCACGGTTCTTGCGCTGGAGGCCGCGTGCCTTCAGCGCGACCCCGCCCGACTGGCGTTGGCCACCACGGATGCCACGGTGAGTGCGGCGGCTCGAGTTTTTGCGGCAGCGGCGCGGCGACCGATCGAAATCTCTGCCCCGAGATCCCCTGGCGCGCGGCCGCGATGGACGTCGTTCTTGATCGGTGCGACCGCCCACGCATCGCGTTTGCGCCCGCAGCGGATGGTGGCGGTACCGGCGCGGACGCAGGTGGCGGCATTCGTCCACACAGCGTTCTGGCGGCGACCGGCCGACGCTCCTATCGGCGACGAGCACTACATCGGTCCGGTCCTTCACGCGCTCGCGGCACGGACGACTGCTGAGGACATCACGTGTGTCGGCGTGGGCCCCCGCAAGACGTTTCGCGCGCGGCGGTGGTGGGATCCGTTGACGGCCGGCGGGCCCACGGTGCTGCCGATCGAGCAGCTTGCTCCGCGTCGCGCGCTGCGGGACGCGCTGGCGTTCTGGCGGCGCCGCGATGAGTACGGACGCGACATCGTGAGAGGCGATGCGATCCGCGCCGCCGGCACCTATCGCGGCTGGGACCTGTGGGCGATTCTGCGCGACCAACTCGAGGAGACCGCCCGCGTGCAGTGGCCCTGGTCTGTCAGGGCCATGGACGAAGCCGCCGCGGCCCTCGACGTGCTCAAACCCGGCGTCGTTGTCACGTACGCAGAGGCCGGCGGTGGAGGCCGCGCCCTGATGCTCGAAGCCCGTCGACGCCAGATCCCGTCGGTGGGGCTTCAGCATGGGTTCATCTATCGGCATTGGTTGAACTACCGGCACGAGCCTGATGAGATGTCGGCCACCGGCGACAACGGCGGGTTTCCGCGGCCCGATCTGACGCTGGTGTTCGACGGGTACGCCGCCGGCCACCTGCGGACCGGAGGCTCGTTTCCACCGGAGACACTCGCCGTTGCCGGAAGCCCGCGCCTCGACGAACTTGCCGCACGCGTCACGGCGGCCACGCCGGACCGCGTCCGCACGCGCGCGGACGCCGGCGTGGGAGCCGACGGCAAGCTGGTGGTGCTCGCGGCGAAGTTCAGCGAGATTCACGAGGAACTTGGCGCCTTCTTCGATGCGGCCCTCACGTTGCCTGGCGTGGTCGTTCTCGTGAAACCCCATCCGGCGGATCGGGCCGACGACTACCGGCGAGTCGCCGCCGGCCGCGCAGGCGTCCGAGTCGCCGCACCGGACGCCGATCTGGGCCAATGGCTCGCGGCGGCCGACGCCGTGGCGACGATGAACTCGACGGTGGCCGTGGACGCCATGGTCCTGGGCGTCCCGGCGGTCGTCGTCGGTCTGCCAAACAATCTGTCGCCGTTCGTCGACGCACGGGTCATGGTCGGCGCCGACCGCGGATCGCTCGCGGCCACTCTTCGGACACTCCTATATGATCAGCGGGCGCGCGACGATTGGCGTCAGCGCGTCGATGCCTACACGGCTCGGCACGAGATGCGCGCGGATGGCCAGGCTGCGGCGCGGGCGGCAGACGCCATATTGAGGATGAGTCGATGAGAGTTCTGCTGACCGGCGGCGCGGGATTCGTCGGGGGCCATCTGGCAGAACGGCTGCTGGATCTCGGTCACGACGTGATGGTGATCGACGATCTCTCGACGGGATCGATGGACAACATCGTCCACCTCAAGGAGCGCGCCGGGTTCGAGTACGTGATCGACTCCATCATGAACGACCGGCTCACGGCCGAGCTGGTCGATCGTGCCGACGTCATCTTCCATCTCGCCGCCGCGGTCGGCGTGAAGCTGATCGTCGAAGCGCCGGTGCGCACGATCGAGACGAACGTGCATGGGACAGAGATCGTCCTGACGCACGCCAGCAAGAAGGGCAAGCTCGTCGTGATTTTCTCGACGTCGGAGGTTTACGGCAAGAGCACCGACGTGCCCTTCCGCGAAGACTCGGATCTCGTGATGGGGCCCACCTTCAAACACCGATGGGCGTACGCGTGCAGCAAGGCGCTCGACGAGTTCCTGGCGCTCGCCTACTACCGCGAGCGAGAACTGCCGGTAATCGTGGTGCGCCTGTTCAACACCGTAGGCCCTCGGCAGACCGGACGATACGGGATGGTCATCCCGACGTTCGTCCGCCAGGCCCTGACAGGGGAACCAATCACCGTCTACGGTGACGGCCAGCAGACACGGTCCTTCACCTACGTCGGGGACGTCGTCGAAGGCCTCACCCGGCTGGTCGTCGAGCCCGCGGCGATCGGGCAGGTGTTCAACATCGGCAACGTGGAGGAGATTTCGATTCTGGCGCTCGCCGAACGCATCCGGTCCATGGCTGGAAGCCGCTCCGAGATCGTCCTTGTGCCCTACGAGGAGGCCTACGAAGCCGGTTTCGAGGACATGCCGCGCCGCGTGCCCTCCCTCGACAAGATTCACCGGCTGGTGGGCTATCGGGCGACGGTCGACCTCGACGAAATCCTGGCCCGGGTCATCGCCCACGAGCGGGCGGGCACAGCCTTGGCGAATCGGCGATAATCAAAGCACCTGTGGCTGTGACCAGGCACGCACGGCAGGTCGCCGAGCGGCTTCTCTCGACCAATGCCAAGTCGGTTCGACGACTGATGCTCGCGACGGGCCGCGACCGCGCCACCCGTCTGCCCGACATCGTTCAAATCGAAAGCACCAACCTCTGTAACGCCAAGTGTGTCTTCTGTCCGCGGGACGAGATGCACCGCCGGCAGGGCGTCATGGAGTTCGATCTGTTCCGGAAGGTCGTCGACGAGTGCGCCGCGCTGGGCATTACCCACGTCCGGGTGCACAACTACGGTGAGCCGTTCCTCGACAAACAGCTGGTCGAGAAGGTCCGCTACGCGAAGTCGAAGGGTATTGCCGAAGTCGGGATGATCAGCAATGGGTCCCTCATCACCGAGGACATCGCGCGCGGGATGATCGAGGCCGGGCTGGATGCCATCAACATCAGCGTGGATGCCGCCGGCAAGGAAGTATTCGAACGCACGCGGCTCAATCTCGAATATGACACGGTGATTCGGAACGTCCGCAATCTGGTGCGAATCCGCGCGGAACTCGGACGCACGCGACCGCGGCTCATCCTCTCGTTCGTCCGGCAGGACAACTCGGCCGACGAGCAGGCCTTTATCGAGGAGTGGTCCAAGGTCGCCGACAAGATCCACATCACCGACTTACACAACTGGGCCGGCACGCTGCATGGACGATCCGACGTGCGCTATCCGTGCTATCGGCTCTGGCAGACGTTCACGGTCCTGTGGGATGGCCGGGTGTCGCTCTGCTGCGCCGATTTCGACGGCCGCAACATCCTCGGCGACCTGAGAACGTCCACGATCAAGGAAGTGTGGAATTCGAAGCCCTACCGCGCGGTGCGCCGGCAGCACCTCGAAAGCGGGGGGCCCGAGATCTGCCGATCGTGCGATTTGCCCAAGAAAGACTCGCCCCTCTGGGTTACAAGACTGATCTGAGGGGTTCGTCGTCCGAACAGGTATAATTACCACTCCGGTGATGCGTACCACCTCCCTGATTTTCGGCCTGTTATTGGCCCTGAGCGTCGCAGATGCGTCCGCTCGGGCTCAATTTCCGACAGGTGACTCGAGCCGGGTTCTCAGCCTGAGCTTCGATCAGGATGGTCGTGTCAGTCTGTCGGCCAGGAACGTCACCATCCGTGAGATTTTGGGCGAATGGGCGCGCCAGTGCGGTTGCTACGTCGTCAACGGCGAAAAGCTACCGGGCGCCCCGCTCGCAATTCCGCTGCTCTACGAGCACGAGACTCAGGCGAAGGTCCTCGAATCGTTGTTGCGACAGGCCGCGGGCTACGTGTTGACGCCGCAGCGGGCCGGGGCGCTCAGCAAATCCAACTTCGAGACCATCTACATTCTGGCGACCAGCAGCCCGACCGCCGTCACGTCGTTTCAGCCGACGTCGGCCGCCGCCGCCTATCCGATGCCGACGATGGGCGCGCCAGACGATGAATTGCCGCCCGTGCTGCCGCCGGGAGCTCCACGGCCAATGACGCCCTCGTCGCCGTCT
>Ga0068859_100007968_pt1 | contig 10749 bp, 10 predicted proteins | sample KBSSwiS22_FD_66585 | JGI IMG/M metagenome (GOLD analysis project Ga0068859, IMG submission 66585) | Switchgrass rhizosphere microbial communities from Kellogg Biological Station, Michigan, USA - KBS Switchgrass S2-2 | ecosystem: Host-associated > Plants > Roots > Rhizosphere > Soil ... | reverse complement strand
CCCCCGGCCCCGCCCGGACCAGCGCCGCCCGTCGCGCCGCCGTCGGTCATCGAGCCCGTCTCCATCGACCCGGAGTCGCCCTTCATGAGCCCGCCGTCGCCCGAGGTGCCTGGGCGCCCGGCGGCGCCGCCGTCCGGGGACACCCCGGCTCGCGAGCCGCCGCAGGCAGCGCCGGCCCACGAGACCAGCCCGATCATCAGCATGTGCCACGGACGGGTGACCAACGCGCACCTCCGGTCGTGATCGAGATGACGACTGTCCATCGTATCCTGTCGCCCGGGCGAGGGCGAAATCCCCATGCCCTGGACGTCCCTCTGCCGAGGACCTGTCACCTAGAAGACCCGTCAGGCCGCAAAAGCAGCTCACCTGAATGCGGCCTTTGCGCTGGAATACTGTCTGCGAAAGACCTACACGCAAGCCGGTGGCGATCCCGTCGAGAGCGCGAGGCTGCGCAGCCTCAGGCGGCGAGGTGCCGCGTCCGAGCTGTGCGCGGTCGTTTCGCGGCGGTCGCTGCCGCGCGCGGCGGGCGCCGGCTGGGGGCGCCGTTCGAGGCGGCGCGCGTCGCCGAAGCACCGCTCCGAGGCTGCGCGACGACGCCCGGCTCGGCCTCGAGCTGCGCGATCATCTCCTTCAGCAGCGCAATCAGATGCCGCTTCTGCGCGGCGTCGCTCGCGCTCCAGGTGTCCTTCCCCGCGCGCTTGTGAGCGAGCTTGTATTTGAGGCCGACCATCTCGGTCCAGTAGGTGTTCGCGTCGATCTTCCGCGCGGTCTGATCGGCGAGGATGTACCAGTGGTACTCCGTGCCGACCGGCGCGCCCGTCCCTTCGGGGGCCTTGCCGCGCCGGCGCTTGTTGACGTTGAACCGGATCTCCCATTTGTCGGGCGTCACCTTGGTCTCGGTCCAGTCGCCCTCGTCATAGCGCCAGTGGTGGCCGCGTCCGATCTTCATGCCAGTGTAACGCTTCCCTTCGAACTCCTTGAACGCGTCGAAGGAAACCGGCGGCCCCGATGTCTTCCTGGCCTTTTCGCGCGGCATGCTTCAAACGTAAGGTCGCCGACCGGAATGGCAACGACGGCGAGGACGAGGACGACGGTCAGGCGCTGGCGCTGGCCTCCAGCGTGATGGCGATGGACTTCGACGCGGGCTGGTTGCTGCCGGCCGCCACCTTGTCCACCGGCACCAGCACGTTGGTCTCCGGGTAATAGGCGGCCGCGCACCCGCGCGGGATCTCGTAGGGCACGACCTTGAAGCGCTCGGCGCGCCGCCGCTCCCCGCCGTGGTGGCTGACGAGATCGACGAATTGGTCGCGTTCGAGCTTTCGATCGCGCATGTCATCCGCGTTGAGGAACACCACCCGCCGCCCGCCCGAGATGCCGCGGTAACGGTCCTCCTCGCCGTAGATCGTGGTGTTGAACTGGTCGTGGCTGCGCACGGTGGTCAACAGCAGCCGCCCGCCCCCCAGGTCGTGCCGCGGCAGGGGGTGGACCGTGAACCGCGCGCGCCCGCTCGGGGTCGTGAAGCGACCCTCGCGCGGCGCGTTCGGCAAGTAGAAGCCGCCCGGTTCGCGGATCCGTTGGTTGTACTGGGCGAAGCCGGGCACCACGTGCTCGATGTGCTCGCGGATGCGATCGTAGTCGTCGATCAACGCCTGCCAGGCCACCGTCGTCTTCCGGCCGAGCACCGCCTGGGCCATCCGTCCGATGATGGCGGGCTCGCTGAGCAGATCGGGCGACGCGGGCGGCAGCACCCCGCGCGAGGCGTGCACCACCCCGGTCGTGTCCTCCACCGAGACGAGCTGCTCGCCGGAGGCCTGCACATCGCGCTCGGTCCGCCCCAGGCACGGAAGGATCAGCGCCTGTTCGCCCGTGATCAGATGGGCGCGGTTCAGCTTGGTCGAGATCTGCACCGTCAGCTTGCAGCGCGCGATGGCCTCCGACGTGTAGTGCGTGTCGGGCGTGGCCGACAGGAAGTTCCCGCCCAGCGCGACGAACACCTTCACCTTTCCGTCCGCCATGGCCTGGATGGTCTTCACCGTATCGAAGCCGTGGGCCTCTGGCGGCTGGAACCCGAACTCGCGCCCCAGGGATGCGAGGAACTGGGGGCTCATCTTCTCCCAGATGCCGACCGTGCGGTCGCCCTGGACGTTGCTGTGCCCCCTGACCGGGCACACGCCGGCGCCGCGCCGCCCGATCTGCCCGCGCAAGAGCGCAAAGCTCACGATGCTCTGCACGTTGGCGACGCCGTTCTCGTGCTGGGTGATGCCCATCGCCCAGCAACAGATCATCCGCTCGGACGCGAGCGCGATGTCCCCCGCCTCCGCGATCTGCTCGCGCGTCAGGCCGCTGCCCTGCACGATCGCGTCCCACGAGGTGGCGTCCAGGTCGCGCACCATCGCCTCGAAGCCCTCCGTCTGCTGCGCGATGAAGTCGTGCGCCAGCAGCGTGCCCCCGCGGGCGCGGTCCGTCTCGACCATGTGCTTGCAAAGGCCTTTGAACAGCGCGACGTCACCATTCACCCGCACCGGCAGATGCAAGCACGCGATCGGCGTGCCCGTCCCCAGCAGCGACAGCGGCTGCTGCGGGTTCTTGAAGCGAATCATCCCCGTCTCGAGCAGCGGGTTGACGCTGACGATCTTGCACCCGTTCTTGGCCGCTTTTTGCAGCTCGGTCAGCATGCGCGGGTGGCAGGTCCCGGGGTTCTGGCCGATGACGAAGATGCTGTCCGCGTACGAGAAGTCCTCGATCTTCACGGTGGCCTTGCCGATCCCGATCGTCTCGGTCAGGCCCGTGCCGCTCGATTCGTGGCACATGTTCGAGCAGTCCGGCAGGTTGTTGGTCCCGAGCTGGCGAGCGAACAGCCCGTACATGAAGGCGGCCTCGTTGCTGGCGCGGCCGGACGTGTAGAAGGCCGCCTCGTTCGGCGACGCCAGCGCACCGAGCTCGCGCGCGATCAACGCGAACGCCTCGTCCCACGAGATGGGCTCGTATCGGTCGGCGCCGCGCCGCCGCACCATCGGGTGGACGATCCGCCCCTGCAGCTCCAGCCAGTGGTCGCTGCGCGCGAGCATGTCGCCGATGGGGTGCTCGGCGAACAGCTCCGGCGTCGCCCGCCGGCGCGTCGCCTCGCTGGCCACGGCCTTGGCGCCGTTCTCGCAGAACTCGGCGGTCTTGCGCTCGCCATCCGGGTCCGGCCACGCGCAGCTCGGGCAGTCGTAGCCGTCCTTCTGGTTCAACGTCAACAACGTCCGGAAGCTGCGCTTCACGCCCATCTCGCGCGTGCCGCGCTTGACCGTCTCCCAGATCGACGTCAGCCCCGCGGCGCTGCGGTCGCGCCGTCCGACGCGGGCCGGTTCAGCCTCGGGCGGCGGCTCGGCGCCCGCGATCCCGCGGGCCATGTGAGCGCTCGGCACGACGGGACGCGAATCGACCTGGTTCGGGGCGCTGTTCTCGTCCTGTCCGTGAAAACCTTGCTCGTCAACCGCCAAGGCGCCCTCTCTTTTCCGAAGCTACTCGCGATCTTCCCCACATCTTCCGTACATTTTCCGTACTTCCGATCGAAACGTAACCACCTTTCATACTGGAAACAAGAAACGCGTCGCCCCGAAACAGGAGGGCCGCTATGGCTGGACTTCTCAGTAAGAAACGAATCGTCGCTCGTCCCGGGTTCAACCGCTGGCTCATTCCTCCGTGCGCGCTGGCGACGCACCTGTGCATCGGCCAGGCGTACGCGCTCAGCGTCTTCAACCTCCCTCTCACGCGACAGCTCGGCGTGTCCCACTCGATCGCGGGAGACTGGAAGCTGACGCAGCTCGGGTGAATCTTCACCATCGCCATCTTCGTGCTCGGGGCCTTCTGTATCATCATCAGCATGTACGGCGGCGGCTTCGCGACCATCCCGGCTTATCTCGCCGACGTGTTCGGCACCAAGTACGTCAGCGCCGTGCACGGGCGCCTCTTGACGGCATGGTCGGTGGCCGGCGTGCTGGGGCCGGTGCTGGTCAACTACATCCGGGAGCTCCAGATCGCCCACGGGATCCCGCTGCTGTGGGGCGTGGTCCAGACCCTTCGCCGATCGATGGCGCTGTTCGGCTGATGGCCCGATCCCTGCCGATCTGGTCCCAGGCGGGCGTCCGCGCCGTCGAGCGCCCCGTCGAGCGGCGGGGTGCGCCGCCAGCTCCGCAGGACGAACGTCCCGCCCACCGCGATCTGATCGTGGCGGAGGAGCCGCTCGAGATCCGCATCGGTGGGGAGAGCTTGATGGTCACCATGCGCACGCCGGGCGACGACCTGGACCTGGCGGCGGGGCTGCTGTTCACCGAAGGGGTCATCGCGTCCCTCGACGACGTGGCGGCGCTGGCGCACGGCGGGGAGCGCGCCGGCCGCGACCGCGAGAACGTCGTCGAGGTGACGGCGGCCCCCGGACGAGCGCTGGCCGTGGCGGCCGCGCGGCGGGTGCTGCGGGCAACGGCCGCGTGCGGGCTCTGCGGAAAGGACAGCATCGCCGCCGTGCGCAGGCGCATCGCGCCGCTCGTCGACGAGATCCGCGTCCCCCTGTCGGTCGTGCTGGGCCTGCCCGCCGCCGTTCGCGCCCAGCAGGAGGTCTTCGCCGCGACCGGCGGCCTGCACGCCGTCGGCCTCTTCTCGCCGGCCGGAGCGCCGCTGCTCGTCCGCGAGGACGTCGGCCGCCACAACGCCGTCGACAAGGTGATTGGCGCCGCCCTGCGCGCCGGATCGCGCTCCCTGGAGGGGAAGCTGATGCTGCTCTCGGGCCGCGCCGGATTCGAGCTGGTCCAGAAGGCCGCCGTCGCGCGCGTCCCCGTGGTCTGCTCGGTCTCCGCGCCGTCGGCCCTGGCGGTCGACCTGGCCGACGAGGTCGGCCTCACGCTGGTCGGCTTCGTGCGCGGCGGCTCCGCCAACGTCTACACCCACCCGCGCCGGATCGTATGATCAGGGTGAGCCCCTCTTGAGGAGTCACGCATGAAGGTTTTCGTCCACCGGATCGCACTGGTCCTGGGCACGCTCGCCGTGCTGGGCTGCGACACCGGCGGAACCAGCCCCGAAGGGATCGGCAAGCCCGTCTGGACGGCGGACAGCAGCAGCATCGACGTCACGTGCGGCAGCTTCTGGGAGGGATCGATGCGGTTCGCCGCAAACAAGGACGAGCTCACCACCGAGCAACTGGCCCAGCTGTCGAGCCTGCGCTTGGTCGAGGCCGTCCCGACTTGCCTGCAGGACGGCCGCGCGTGCCGCATCGTGGTGACCGACGCCGCCGGCCAGTCGTCCACCTACGGCGCGTTCCAGGACGAATCGGTGTGCGGCCCGGATGCTCCTCGGGCGGTCGTCTCCTTCGCAGCCTTCGATCCGTTTCGGCGCGGGCTACCCTGTCGCTATGCGCAGCCGGGCCAGCCGGTCACCACCACGCCGCTGGGCCCCGACGCGCGCTGTTTCAACGGCATGTTCGCCAGCTACGGCGGCGCCACGATTGCCGTGACTCTGGATGTGGCGACGGCTGAAACGCCCCGCTACATCGAGCTCGACGACTGCGACCAGCCGGGCCGCGCCGGCGCGCTCGCCTTCACGGTCCTCGACGCCGATGGCACGACGGTGCTGGCCACCGGCAGCGCGCCCCCCGCGCCAGGCCCGAACCACACCTGCGTGTCCGCGACCGTGACCTTCCCTCACTCCGGGCGCTTCCCCCTCAGCATCATCGCCGCCCCCGCGATGCTGGCCGGCGACTTCTCCCTCCGCTTCTACTGAGTGAGCCCGTTCGAGCTCAGCGTTCGGTTTCGTGGGCCGTGACCTCGCGCATGAGCAGGCCCGTGGTCGAGACGCGCACCTCGAGCGCGGCGGGCCGGGTGACGGAGACGAAGGTGCCGGAGCCATACTCGGCGTCGACCAGCGGGGCGAACAGGACGTGAGACTCGCGAAGATCGAACAGATTGATCTTCTGCTCCTCGGCGAGATCGTAGACGGTGCGCGGCGCGGAGCGCTCCTGGCGCAGGCTGCGATAGCGCCCCCCGACCCTTCCGAGCTGATAAGCCGTATGCAGGCCGAAGACGTTGACGAGCGGCTTCCACTTGAGGATGTGGGCGTCGACGACGAGCTCGTCGCCGGCCACGTCGTAGATCTTCTCGCGCTGTCCCGGCTCGCGCACCGAGACGGTGAACCGCTGGGAGCCCGTAGGACGGACGACGAGGCGAGCGGCGAGGTCTTCGCGGGTGAGGGCGCGATAGCCCTGCAGGCCGGCGGTCACCAGGCCGGCGATCGCTCCGAGCGACAGCAGCAGCAAGCCGAGCAGAGTCCGCACGGCAAACCGCACGCCACGCAGGCCGAGCAGCGCGACCACGCCGGCCGCCACCAGGAAGACGCCCAGCGCACCGCAGACCAGCGCGGTCACGACCAGCGGCGTGGTTCCAAGATCGGCGGGGGTCGCCACCCGACCATCGTCCCATCACTGCCGGCGCGTTGCCAGCCTCGCCGTCACCGGCCCGGCGAGAGGATCTCGATCTCACCGTAGGTCTCGGAGAGCGCGACGAAGAACGCATCGCCTACGCGCGCCAGGGCCATGTGGCCCTCCTCGTCGGCCAGCGCCGGCTGGCCGAAGCCGTACGGGCCGGCGGTCGGGCTCCTCGAGAGTGGATGCTGGAAGGCCCAATGCTTCCGGTAGTCGGCGTCCCACTCCGGCCAGAAGGCGGCCAGCCCCGTGGGCTCGGAGGTGATGCCCATGCGCATTCCCAGCTTCACGGCCCCCGACAGGGACGACTGGGTCACCTGGTTGTCTGCATCCACGACGGACAGGAGGGCCGCGTACGGCTGAGCGAGGGCCACCGCGATCGACGAATCGGTGGCGGCCATGGTCCCCTCCCAGTAGAAGATCTTCACGCCGAGATCGATGGCCGGCCCTTGCGGTTGCAGGTCGGCCCCCAGCCGCTGGACGGTCACCGTCGGTCCGGACGCGAGCACGAACCCGGACTCGGTGGCGGCGATCATCGGGCCGCCCGCGGTCCCGGTCGGAGACAGTTGCCCAGGTGCGCCTTCGGCCTGGAAAGAGGTGGCCGTGGCCGGGTCCACGAAGCGCATCTTTTGCAACACGATGGCGGCCGAGTCCGTCGTCCCCGAGCGCCACCCGAGCAGCCAGCCTCGAGCCCCGTGGACCAGCGTCGGAAGGACACCCGCGCCTTGATAGACCGGCGTGACCTGGGTTTGGCCGGCCTCGAGCGAGGCGCAGCGGATCTGGTCGCTCTCGCTCCAGCACGTGATGGTTCGCTGGCCGTCGCTGGCCATGGTCGGCGGGCTGGACGGGGCCGCTGTCGCGAGGACGACGGGCGGACCGGTGCGCACGCCCTGGCCGTCGATGCGTTGCCAGTTGACGTGCGACGTCCCCGCTTCGGCCGGGTTCGGCACCGTGAGGTAGGCGACGACACCTGCGTCGGCCCCTCCGGCGATCGCGGGTCCGCGAAGGCGGTCGAAGCTATTGCCGCTGCGGTAGAGCCAGCGGTCCGTGACCTGAACCGAGGAGGTTGGGGCCGAACCGCCGGCGCCTCCGGCACCGCCCGCGCCTCCAGACGCGCCGCCGCCTCCGGCCCCGCGGCTGCTCCCGGCCGTGCCTCCGCTCCCGCCACTTCCAGCGGCTGCCCTCCCCCCGCCGCCCGCGCCAACATCCGGAAGGCCCCCGCCAGCGCCGGCGTGACCGGCTCCGGCGCCGCCCGTAGCCCCCGGCGCGCCAGCGCTGCTGCCCCCGCCCGCGCCGCCCCCACCCGGGGCTTCGGCGTCGGAGTTGGTCACCCGGGGCGCGCCGGAGCTCGAGCAGGCCGCGGCCAGGCCAGCTGCGAGGGCGAGTCGAACGAGCCCCCCGAGGGCCGCGCGAGAGGTCGAGGGCACGGACCAAGAGGTCGTACGAGCGGAGGACTCGGATGGGGCCATATGCAGGGACCTATGCCAGGGCGCCCCCGTTCGAACAAGCCGCCTTGCGCGGGGCTCTCGTGCGGCGCCCCTTCTCGTTCGGCGGGCCTACCCCTTTCCGAACGCCGCCGCGTGGTCGCGCGCGAAGTCGCCGACGGTCCGCGGATCCTGGCCGGTCAGATCCTTCACGGCGGTCGTGGGAGTCGACTGCCAGCCGCCCGAGTACGCCGTGAAGTAGTCGCGCAGCGCCACCTGACCGTACTCGTCGGCGCCCATCTTCGTGATGGCGTCGACAGCGCCCGCCACAGGCACCGGGACGTAGCCGACAGGCTTGCCCACGGCGTCGCCGATGGCGGTCGCGACCTGCCCCAGCGTCACCGCCGCGCCCGTGAGCGTGTAGGTCTTACCGGCGTGTGGCGCGGGATCCGCCAGCACGGCCGCCGCCGCCGCGCCGACGTCGCGCACGTCGATCATGGGCACCTTGGCGTCGCCGAGGGCGAAGTAGAGCTGCCCCTGCGCCTGCACCGAGCCCGCCGCCATGAGCAAGTTCTGCATGAAGAAGTGCGGCTTCAGCACGGTCCACTTCAGGCCCGACCCCATCGCTTCGCTGTCGGACAGAGCGTGAAGGCGGCTGTTCAACGTCGGCGCGTCGTGGGCCGCGCCGACCGCCGACAAGCGAACGACGTGCTTGGCGCCACCGCGACGCGCCGCCCACAGCGCGTTCGACAGCATCAAGGGCGCCATGAACCCCGGCGGACAGCACAGGAAAGCCGTGTCGATGCCCTCGAAGGCGCTCTCGACCGTCCGCAGCTTCTGCAGATCGCCCACCACCAGCTTCACGCCGAGCTTCTCGAGCTCGGCAGCCTTGGCGGGATCGCGAACCAGGCCGACTATCTGATGCTCCCGATGCCCTTTCCCCAGCAGCGCGCGAATGGTCGCGCTCGAGACGTTGCCGTTCGCGCCTGTGACGAGGATCGTGCTCATGACGGCGCATTCTGCGCCGCCAGCGCCGGCGGAACAATGAACAAGATCGGGCCACGTCGTTCCGCCGGTGGACCAATCACGGGAGCGCGCGCCTAGTGCCGAGGCACTAGCCCGCACCCGCGCGGATCGACAGGGCGTGGTGGAAAACGTCGCGCGGATCCCAGCGCGCCTTCACCTGCTGAAGCCGCGGGTAGCCGCCGCGGAAGTAGAGTGCGTGCCAGGGTACGCCCGAGGTGTTGAGCGCGGGATCCGCCAGGTCGACGTCGGGGTGGTTGATGAAGGTTCCGGCGTAGGCGTCCCCCGGGACGGGCACGCCGTCGGTGTCCGCGAACAGCGCGCGGTAGAACCCCCGCACCCACGCCAGGTTCTTCGCCTCGTCGCGCGGTTCGAGCCAGCCGGCGGTGCAGGCCAGATCCAGGATCGCGTCGCGCTGGGCGGACGCGGTGGCGTCGGGCGCCACCAGATTGATGGCGCCGCCGTAGCTGGCCAAGCCCAGCATGCCTCCCATGACGTCGTGGTCCGGGCTGGTCAGGTAGTCGAACGCGACGTCGATCTGACGATCGGAAAGCCGTCGCCGCAGCAACGCGTCCTTCACCTTGACCGAGACCCCGCCAGGCGGCATCGCGAACATGTCCGGGAAGGGATCGAGCGCGAACTCGAGCCATGAATGGCGCGCCCGCTGGAGGTTTCCCGGCGCGACGGTCCCCTCGGCGAGCGCGTCCAGGAAGTCGTCGAACTGCTGGCCGGCGGCGTCACCCGCCGTGCTGGCGCCGCGAAGGATCAGCTTGCCGAACTGTTGGCGGTGAAGCTCGATCAACGTCCACAGCGAGGCATACGGGGAGGCAGCGCCCGCGGTGCGCTCGCTCCAGGTGCCGTGGTTGCGGCAGATGCGCGCGAACGCCGCGCGGTCGAGGTCGGCCCAGCTCCATTCGGCCCGGAAGGTCGTCATCGACGGCGGTGCGGGCGGCAGGATCGTCGCGGGCTCGGCGCCCGCCGCGGCGGCTGACCGGAACCACTGGCGCGTGACGACGCCGAAGTTGCCGCCGCCCGCCCCGGTCAGCCCCCACCACAAGTCGTGGTTCGGATCGGCCGGATCACGGGTCGCGACGACGACCTCCGGCCGCCCGGCCCGGTTCACCGTGACGACCTCGACGGCGTGAAGGTAATCGGCCGCCAGGCCCAGCTGCCGGCACAAGAAACCAAACGCGCCACCCGCCACGTGCCCGCCGGTGCCGATGGCGGGTTGCTCGCCGAGAGGAATGACCACGCCCCAGCGCTCGCCGAGGGCCCGGAAAGCTTCGCCCACCGTGGCGCCCGCTCCAACCACGACGGCGGCCCGCTCCGGATCGAACGCGATTTCCTTCATGGCGGACACGTCCAGGATCACCTTCACCTCGGGATCCGAGACGAACCCTTCCAGGCAGTGCCCGCCGCCCGTCACCACCAGCCGACTCCCCTCGCGGACCGCGTCTCCGACCGCGGCCGCCACCGCGTCGGTCGAGCGCGCGACGCGGACATAGTCGGGCGTGGCGGCGAACCGTTTGTTGAAGCGCTTGCCGACGACCGCGCCATAGCGCGGATCGCCCGGGCTGATGCGGTCGAGATCGCGGGAGGTCACCATGCGCGAAATCTAGATCGACCGCGAGGTGGCGGCCCGAATTTGACCGGCGGTCCGATCGTGTTCCAGGCTCCTCCCTCGAATGGCATCTCCCCCAAAGCGTCCCGCCAGGAGCTCGAAGAAGCCGCCCGCGTCGAGGCCGGTCCTGCTTTCCGGCGGCAACCCACAGATCGCGAAGGCGGATGGCGCCGCTCCGGTGCGCGCCTACATCGCCGCGATGCCGGGCTGGAAGCGCGACCTCGGGA
>Ga0068859_100007960_pt1 | contig 10753 bp, 7 predicted proteins | sample KBSSwiS22_FD_66585 | JGI IMG/M metagenome (GOLD analysis project Ga0068859, IMG submission 66585) | Switchgrass rhizosphere microbial communities from Kellogg Biological Station, Michigan, USA - KBS Switchgrass S2-2 | ecosystem: Host-associated > Plants > Roots > Rhizosphere > Soil ... | reverse complement strand
GTTCTGTTCCAGCGCGGTGCGGCAGGCCAGAATCGCGTCGATGCGCTGCAGCACCCCGGCGGGCGGGACGCACAGCGAAACTGCAACGGCGTCGTCGGCGAAGTCGGGGTGCGCGGCCGGCACCTCGGCGCGCGCCTGCAGCAGCAGCACGTCCCGGTAGAACGCGGCGAGGTCGACGAGCGCGCGGTCCAGGAAGTCGCGGTTGTTGCGGGTGTTGCGCTTCTTCTGCCGCTCGGCGAGGTCCTTCAGCTGGCCCGCGGTTCCCCGCGCAGCGGCCGCGGCTCCCCTGCCGGTCGCGCCGATACCGAGCGAGGCCTCCAGCGTCGAGGTCTCCTGCCCGTCCAGTTCGGCGGAGATCGCGTCGGCCTCGGCCTTCGCCGAGGCGATCAGGTGCTCGGCGGCGGCCAGGCATTTCTGCAGCGAGGTGAGCGAGGCCGGGATGGCGAGCACGGCGGCGCGATGGTCGCGCGCGGCCTGGTCCCGGGCGAGGCGCTTGGAGCGTCCGATGTGCCCCTGCCCGGCGGCAGCCGCCCAGTCGGCGGTGTCGGCGTCGAGCCCGTCCGCCCGCAGCACGTCCGCCACCGCCGCGGTCGGCGGGGTACGCAGGGTGAGGTGGCGGCAGCGCGAGCGGATGGTCACCGACACGTCGTCCGGATGCGTGGACGGCGCGCAGAGCATGAAGATCGTTCCGGGCGCCGGCTCCTCGACCGCCTTCAGCAACGCGTTGGACGCCTGCTCGGAGAGCCGGTCGGCGTCCTCGACGATCACAACGGACCAGCGCCCGACCATTGCCCGCGACGACGCCTTGCGGACCAGGCCGCGTGCCTGGCTCACGCTGATCGACAGTCCCTCGGTGGCCAGCACCGCCACGTCCGGATGGCCACTGTGCAGCACCATGCGACAGGCCTGGCACTGGCCGCAGCCGGGATCGTCCGTGCGTTCGCACTGCAGGGCGGCGGCGAAGGCCTGGGCGGCGACCGACCGACCCGAACCGGCTGGGCCGGTGAAGAGCCACGCGTGGGTCAGCGCCCCGGCCGGAACCTCCTGCCCGGCGGCGACGGACACCGCTGCGCGGGCCGCGGTCTGCAGCACGCGCACCGTCTCGTCCTGCCCGACCAGCCGGTCGAAGACGCTCACGCGTGTCCCCGCTTCGCTGCGGGCACGCGCGAGGCTCCAGCCGCGCTGTGCCTACGGCTCGCTCGCCGGCGCTCGCTCACGGGACGGTCTCCCGGTCAGTCTCCGACCTCGGCTCGGTAGGTTGCGACGCAGTGGGGTCGGAGGCCAGCGGGGTGGGGACGTTCTTCGCCACTTTCTCCACCGATGTCAGAACGGCCGCGGAGATCTGCTCTGCCGGGGCGGTCGCGTCCAGCACGACGTACCGCTTGGGGTCGGACTCGGAGAGGTAGCGGAACGCGGCGCGCACCTTCTCGTGGAAGCCGGTCGACTCGCTCTCGAGCTTGTCGGCGGCACCGCGCCCGCGGGCGCGTGCCAGCCCCACGGACGCCGGCAGGTCGAGCAGGATCGTCAGGTCCGGGACGAGCCCGTCGGTGGCCCAGCGCGAGACCTTGCGGACCTCGTCCACCGACAGCCCGCGGCCGATGCCCTGGTAGGCCAGGGACGAGTCGACGAACCGGTCGGTCAGGACGATCGCCCCCGCCTCGAGCGCCGGACGGATCACGGTGTCGACATGGTGGGCGCGGTCGGCCGCGAACAGCAGTGCCTCGGCGCGGTCCGTGAGCGGCTCGTCGTGGTGCAGCAGCAACTGCCGGATCTGCTGCCCGACCTCGGTCGCACCCGGTTCGTGCGTCACGACGACCGCGCGTCCCTGGGCCCGCAACGCCTCGGCCAGCAGGTTGATCTGCGTGGACTTGCCCGAGCCCTCGCCGCCCTCGAACGCGACGAACAGGCCACCGAGTTGCAGGCGCCGGTGCGCGTCCTTACGTCCTTGCACGGACATCTTGATGTCGTGCCAGAACCCGAGCTTCTCGCGCTCGTCCATCTTGCGGTAGGCCATGATGCCGGCGAGCAGGGCGAGCACGCCGCCGGCGAACAGCACGATGCGCGTGCCGTCGACGACGTACTCGCCGCCGAACACGCGCAGTGTGCGTCGTCCGACCTGAGCGACCACGAACGGGACGGCAGCCAGTCCCAGGATCAGCACGACCCGGATCAGCGACTGGAGCAGGGCGAACACCCGCCCGCGCATCGCGTCCTCGACGTCCGTGCCGAGCAGCGTGTTCGCGGAGAGGTAGGCGACGCCGCCACCGAAGCCGATGCCGACAACCATCACGACGGCCAGCCACAGGACGGGCACGACGGCGGTGACGATCAGCGAGGCGGCCGCGAAGACGATCGAGAGGCCGAAGAGGCGGCGACGGGACAGCTCGCGGGCGATGCGCGGGCCGAACGCCATGCCCGCGCCGAGCCCGACGAAGACCGCACCGAAGACGACGCCGTAGGCCGCGTCGCCGCCGCCGAGGCTCGTCACGAAGATCTTCCCGGCGCCGATCACCGCGCCGGCCGCGACGAAGGCGCCGATGAGCCCGACGATCAGGCCGCCGATCAGACGGGAGGACTTGATGAACGAGAGGCCCTCGCGGATCAGCTTGAGGATCGCGCTCGGCTGCTCGCCGGCCTCGATGCCGGCTCGGAGCGCGGCCCGATGACCGCTGATCTCGGGGATGAACAGCACGATGATCGCGCCGAACAGGAACGTGCCGGCGTTGAAATAGAGCGCGAGGTTGACCGGCTGGGCCTCGAAGAAGTCGAACTGCTTCGCAAGCCCGCTGGTGATCACCGACAGCACGGAGAACAGCCCGGCGCCGAGCACCGGGGTGATGCCGTACGTGGTGATCAGGCTGAGCTGGTTGGCCGATTCGATCTGATCGCGCCGGACCAGGTTCGGGACGGACGCGTCCTTGGCCGGCGCCCAGAACAGGCTGATGCACTCGATCAGGAAGGTCGAGATGAGCAGCCAGCCGAGGGTCTGGTTGTTGTCGACGACCAGGTGGGCCAGCGGGATGCTCAGGAACAGGACGAACCGCAGCAGGTCGGTGATGACCATCGTGTAGCGGCGGTCGAACCGGTCGGCGAAGGCACCCGCCAGCGGCCCGAGCACCATCGCCGGCAGGAGCCGGACGATGAGCACGCCGCCGAGGGCGTAGTTCTTCGCCTGGTAGCCGTTGGCGAGGGTGGTCGCCATGGCGGTGGTCGCCAGCAGACCGAGCCAGTCGCCGAGGCTGGACAGGGCCGTGGTGTACCAGAGCCGGCGGAACGGAACGACCCGCATGACACCGCGGATCGTGGCCACCCCCGAGGGGCTGGGCCCGACCCCGACGTCGGGCGTCGCATCACGGCTGCCACCGCGCGCGCGGTTGTTGTCGCCGATCTCACACCCCCGTCCCTTGTCCTTCGAGCAGCCTAGCTATCAGGACGGACGACGCATCCTGACCTGCCGGGGCGCGCTACCCCGCCGGCGGCGCCGGTTCGGCCGCCAGCAGCAGGGAGCGCAGCGCGACGGCGAGGTCGGTGCGGTCGGCGGGGCTCAGCGCGGCGAGCAGTTCGCGTTCGCGCTCCAGCAGGGAGGCGAAGGCGGCATCGACCCGTTCGCGGCCCGCCGTGGTGAGCCGGACGCGCACCAGGCGCCCGTCCGCCGGGTCCTGGAGCCGCTCGACCAGGCCGCGCGCGGTAAGGCGGTCCACGCGGCTGGTCATCGTGCCGGACGTGACGTGCGTGAGGTTCGCCAGCTCGCCGGCGGTGAGCTCGAAGGGGCTGCCGTCGCGGCGCAGCGCGGCGAGGACGTCGAACTCGTGGCCCTGCAGTCCGTGCTCGACGAAGCTGGCCGCGCGGCGGTCGTCCAGGACGGCCGCGAGCCGGGAGACACGGGACAGGACGTGCAGCGGTTCGACGTCCAGGTCGGGACGTTCGGCGAGCCAGGCCTGGACGATGGCGTCGACCTCGTCGGAGACGCGGTCGCCATCAGGCTCCGCGACCTCGTCCGTCTCCATCCGCCCATGATGCCACATATCTTGACGTCAAGAGATATTATTTTGACATCAAAATACTTTGGAGGTGCGCGGTGAAGTGGGACCCGGTGCAGTACGGGCGGTACGCGGACGAGCGGGGGCGCCCGTTCCTGGATCTGCTGGGGCGGATCGGGGCCTCGTCTCCCCGGCGCGTGGTCGACCTGGGCTGCGGTCCGGGCAACCTGACGGCGCTGCTGGCCTCGCGCTGGCCGTCCGCCGTCGTCGAGGGGCTGGACTCGTCCCCGGAGATGATCGCGAGTGCGGCGTCCGTCCCGGGTGTCTGGTTCCGGGTCGAGGACGTGCGGACGTGGGACGTGCCCGAGGACGCCGACGTGGTGATCAGCAACGCGGTGCTGCAGTGGGTGCCGGAGCACGCCGCGCTGGTGTCACGCTGGGCCGCCGCGCTGCCGGCTGAGGGGTGGCTGGCGTTCCAGGTGCCGGGGAACTTCGGCTCGCCGTCGCACCAGTTGATGAGGTCGCTGGCGGGCTCGCCGCGGTGGGCCGAGCAGGTCGGGGACGTGCTCCGCCACGATGACGCCGTGCTGTCGCCGTCGGACTATGCGTCGCTGCTGCTGGACGCGGGGCTGTCCGTCGACGTCTGGGAGACGACGTACCTGCACGTCCTGACCGGGCCGGATCCCGTACTGCAGTGGGTGCGCGGGACGGGCCTGCGCCCGGTGCTCGCGGCCCTCGGCTCGGAGGCGGCGGAGTTCGAGGCGTCCTACGCCGGGCTGCTGAGAGCGGCCTACCCCGCGGACACGTCCGGCCGGACCGTCTTCCCCTTCCGCCGCCTCTTCGCCGTCGCCCACAAGCCGTGATCATCGGCGGCGCAGAAAGTTTCAGTGGCGATGTCGAAGGCGCAGGATGTGGTTCGACGTATGGGTGAGTCGGCCACTACGAAGCGGTGGCCCGAGGTTGAGGAGCGAGCAATGCCACGGTTCATGGGTTTCGTGAGGATGCAAGAGGGACAGGGCGCGCCGCCGCAGGCGCTGTTCGACGCGATGGACAAGTACATCGGCGAGCAGGCCGGCGGAGGGCATTTCCTCGACGGTGGCGGCCTGTTCGGCACCGAGGACGCGGTCAACTTCATCGTCCGCAAGGGTGAGACGACCCGCGTCGACGGCCCGTACGCAGAGGCGAAGGAGGTCGTCGGCGGGTGGGCGCTCCTGCAGTACGACACGCTCGAAGAGGCGATCGCCGGGCAGCAGGAGTTCGCCGAACTGCACGCCACGTACTGGCCCGAGTGCGAGATGGTCGCCACGCTGCGTCAGATCTCGGACGAGCCGCCGCAGGCCGCCGACGCCTGATCGCACACCGGTTCCGGCCGTGCGGACGGCCCCTAGGCTGGCCGCATGGCCGGAACCCCTGGCACCACCGGAACCACCGCGCAGACCGTCACCGCCACCTGGCGCGCTGAGTCCGCGCGACTGGTCGGCGCGCTCACCCGGATGACGCGAGACCTGGACCTCGCCGAGGATCTGGCCCAGGAGGCGCTGCTGAGCGCACTCGAGTCGTGGCCGGAACGCGGCATCCCGGAGAACCCCGCCGCGTGGCTGATGACCACCGCGAAACGCCGCGCCGTGGACACCTTTCGCCGTGCCGAGACCCTGCGCCTCAAGACCGCCGAGATCGGCCGCGCTCTGAGTGAGGAGGACGGCATGCCCGACCTCAGCACGCAGGTGGACTTCATCGAGGACGACGTCCTGCGGCTGATCTTCCTCTCCTGCCACCCCCAGCTGACCCCCGAGTCGCGTGCCGCCCTCACGCTGCGACTGGTCGGCGGGCTGACGACCGCGGAGATCGCGCGGGGGTTCCTGGCGGCGGAGACAGCCATGGGGCAACGGATCTCCCGGGCGAAGAAGACGCTCAGCGAGGCCGGTGTCTCCTTCGACCTCCCGGTGGGGGATGAGCGCATCGCCCGCCTGGACGACGTCATGGCCGTCATCTACCTGATCTTCAACGAGGGCTACACCGCGACCGCGGGCGATGACTGGATGCGCCCGGGCCTGACGGACGAGGCGATCCGACTCGCACGGATGCTCGCCGATCTGGCCCCGGACGAACCCGAGGTGCACGGGCTGCAGGCGCTGCTGGAACTGCAGGCCTCCCGCGGGGCTGCCCGCGTCGACGCCGAGGGACGGCCGGTGCTGCTGGACGACCAGGACCGCAGTCGCTGGGACGAACTGCTGATCCGCCGCGGGCTGACCGCCCTGCAGCGTGCCGAGCGCCTGGCCGCGCGTGGCAAGCCGGTCGGCCGGTACTACCTCCAGGCGGCGATCGCGTCCTGCCACGCCCGCGCCGCCACCGCCGAGGCGACCGACTGGCGCGCCATCGCGCGGCTGTACGACGTGCTCGCCGAGGCCGCACCGGGACCCGTCGTCGAGGTCAACCGGGCCGTCGCGCACGGACGGGCCACCGATCCCGCCGCCGGGCTGGCCGTCCTCGACGCGCTGCCTGCGGGAGCCCTCGCGGGGTCGCACCTGCTGCCCAGCGTGCGCGGCGACCTACTCGCCCGCGCCGGACGTCATGCCGAGGCGGCCGCGTCGTTCCGCGAGGCTGCGGCGCTGACGCGGAACACGACCGAGCAGGTCGTGCTGCTGCGCCGCGCGCAGGACTCCGACCGGTCGATCTGACCCTGTTCGTCCCGCTCACTTCCCGGCCCGTGTGGCCCATTCCGGAGGTCCGAGATAGGCCGTTGCGGCCGGAAAGTCACGCCCTCACGGCTGGGGTGGCCCACTTCCGCGGCCGGAAACGAGCCACCCGGGCGGGGAAGTGGACGGACGTGAGCTACTTCGCCGCCGCCGCGGTCTTCTTGGCAGCCCGCTTGGCCGGGGCCTTCTTCGCGGCGGCTTTCTTGGCCGGAGCTTTCTTGGTGGCCTTCTTGGTCACCGGGCCACGGGCGCGACGGTCGGCCAGCAGTTCGGAGGCCCGCTCGTCCGTCAGGGTCTCGATGTCGTCGCCCTTGCGCAGGCTGGCGTTCGTCTCGCCGTCGGTGACGTACGGGCCGAACCGGCCGTCCTTGACCACCATCGGCTTGCCGGACACGGAGTCGTTGCCGAGCTCCTTCAACGGTGGCGCGGCGGCGGTCTTGCGGCCGCGCAGCTTCGGCTGGGCCAGGATCGCGGCGGCCTCGTCGAGGGTGATCGTGAGCAACTGCTCCTCGGACTCGATGGAGCGCGAGTCCGTCCCCTTCTTGATGTACGGGCCGTAGCGACCGTTCTGCGCGGTGACCTCTTCGCCGTCCAGCTGGCCCAGGACCCGCGGCAGCGTCAGGAGTTCCTCGGCATCCGAGAGCGTGACGGTGTCCAGCGACATCGTCTTGAACAGCGACGCCGTCCGCTCGCCGTCGGTGACGTACGGGCCGTAGCGGCCGGACTTCGCGGTGATCTCGCGGCCGTCGGCCGTCGTGCCGAGTGCCCGGTCGCCGGACGGGGCCGACAGCAGGTCCTCGACCTTCTCGGGCGTCAGCTCGTCCGGCGCGAGGTCCTCGGGGACGGACGCGCGCTCCTCCGGGTTGGCGACGCGCTCGAGGTACGGGCCGTACCGGCCGACGCGGACGACCACCCCGGTGTCGCCGAGCGGGATCGAGTTCACCCCGCGGGCGTCGATGTGCTCGAGCCGGTCGGCGATCATCGCCTTCAGACCACCGTGGGTGCTGATCCGCTGCGCGTCGCGGGGGTCGTCCTTCGTCGGCGACGGGACGGCCGCCACCCCGGAGCCGTTCGCCCGGCCGAAGTAGAAGTTGTGCAGCCAGTCGCTGCGGGACCGGCTCCCCGACGCGATCTCGTCCAGGTCGTCCTCGACCTCGGCGGTGAAGCTGTAGTCGACGAGCCGGCCGAAGTGCCCCTCGAGCAGGCCGACGACGGCGAAGGCGGTCCAGGACGGGACGAGCGCCGGACCCTTCTTCCAGACGTACCCGCGGTCCTGGATCGTCTGCATGATCGACGCGTACGTGGACGGGCGGCCGACGCCGAGTTCCTCCAGCGCCTTGACCAGCGACGGCTCGGTGTAGCGGCTCGGCGGCGAGGTGGTGTGGCCGACGGCCTCGAATCCCCGCTCGTTCAGGGCGTCCTGGGCGGCGAGTTGCGGCAGACGCTTCTCGGCGTCGTCCTTCTCCTCCGCCTCGTCGGTGTCCTCGACGTACGCACGCAGGAAGCCCTGGAAAGTGATCGTCCGGCCGCTGGTGGCGAACTCGACCCGCTCGCCGCCGACCGACTCACCGGCCAGCCGCACCGACACCGTGGTGCCGACCGCGTCCGACATCTGGCTCGCGACCGTCCGCTGCCAGATCAGCTCGTACAGCCGGAACTCGTCGCTGCTCAGCTGGTTCGCGACCTCGCCGGGCCGACGGAAGGTGTCGCCGGAGGGGCGGATCGCCTCGTGCGCCTCCTGCGCGTTCTTCACCTTGCGGGTGTAGATGCGCGGTTCGGCCGGGACGTACGCGTCGCCGTACAGCTCGCGGGCCTGGCTGCGGGCCGCGTGCAGCGCCGTCTCCGACAGGTTCGTCGAGTCGGTACGCATATAGGTGATGAAGCCGTTCTCGTACAGCCGCTGGGCCACGCGCATGGTGGTCTGGGAGGACCAGCGGAACTTGCGGCCGGCCTCCTGCTGCAGGGTGCTCGTCATGAACGGCGGATACGGGCGGCGGCGGTAGGGCTTCTCCTCGACCCGCTTGACGGCGAACGGACGGTCGGCCAGGCGGGCGGCCAGGCCGTGCGCACCGGCCTCGTCCAGGTGCAGGACGTCGCTGCCGGCCCGTCCGGTCGCAGGGTCGAAGTCGCGGCCGGTGGCCAGGCGGATGTCATCCAGGCTGACCAGGGTCGCGGTGAAGGTCTCGGGGTCGCCGGGCTTCTGGGTCGTCGGGGCGAAGGTGCCGGTGACGTCCCAGTACTCGGCGGTGTGGAAGGCCATCCGGGCCCGCTCCCGCTCGACGATGATGCGGGTGGCGACGGACTGCACGCGGCCTGCTGACAGCTTCGGCAGGACCTTCTTCCAGAGCACAGGGCTGACCTCGTACCCGTACAGGCGGTCCAGGATGCGGCGGGTCTCCTGCGCATCGACGAGGTTCTCGTCGATCTCGCGCGGGTTCGCGACCGCCGCGGCGATCGCGCTCGGGGTGATCTCGTGGAAGACCATGCGCCGGACGGGGATCTTCGGGTTCAGCGTCTCGACCAGGTGCCATGCGATGGCCTCGCCCTCGCGATCCTCATCGGTGGCGAGGTAGAGCTCGTCGGCGTCCTTCAGCAGGCCCTTGAGCTTGGTGACCTGGGCCTTGCGGTCGGGACTGATCACGTAGAGCGGCTCGAAGTCCTGGTCGGTGTTGACTCCCAGGCGTGCCCAGGCCTCGCCCTTGTGCTTGGCGGGGACGTCGGCCGCGTTGCGCGGCAGGTCGCGGATGTGCCCGATGGAGGCCTCGACCACGTATCCCTTACCGAGGTATCCACCGATCGTCTTGGCCTTGGCAGGCGACTCGACGATCACCAGTTTCGTGCCGCCGGCAGTGGTCTTGCCCGCACTCTTGCTCGCCATAGTCGCCTCCTTTCGGTTCAAGATCCGCTCCGGACGTGCGAGCCGGACGGTACATGACGAGGCCAAGTCCGCGAGCTGACGGTGCATTCCGGACCGACGGTGGGTGGCGGCTCAGCGGCCGGGCGGCCAGTCCGTCCCGGCCCCGATCGGCGCCGGACCGACGATTTCAAGCAGCCTGCGGAGCCGTTTGGCCGAGCTCACCCGCCAGCCCGTGATGCCGTCTGCGAGCCGGGCGTGCGCGATGCTCACCGCGGGGACGCCCAGGCGGGAGAGTTGGGCGCCGGCAGCGGTGTGGATCACGTCCTGCGGGTCGGTCGTCTCGAGCAGGAAGCCAGCCCCGGATTCCGAGCCAGCCGCCCGTCCGGCGGCGATGCACCACAGCCGCAGGCCGGTGCCCGTCAGTCCGAATCCGGCGGGCGGTCCCTGGTTCGCGCCGCGGGTCCAGCTGTGGGCCGGGCCGAGCAGGTCGGTGCTGAAGCCCGTCCGGACGGTCAGGCCCTGCTCGGCCGGGATGATCGCGGCCTCGGCCGCGCTGCAGCTGACCCCGCGCAGATAGAACTCCTCGGCCAGCGCGTCCGCCCGCCAGCGGTCGCGGACGACGACGCTCAGGCGGGCGCCCGCGCCCGACCGGACCCAGTGGCCGCCGGCGAGCAGGACCCCGTCCAGGTCGGCCAGGGTGGGGGACGCGGCCTCGGCGCCGAAGAGCGAGAACTGCGTCATGCGTCCTAGGGTGCCGGAACCTTGGGCAACTCGGGGACAGACTCGACGGCGGGCGCGGCGCCGAGTGAGATGCGGCGACGTTTGGACACGATCACGGCGGCCGCGATGATCGCGAAGGCGACGACGCCGAGCAGGATCCGGATCGCGACCGACTCGTTCTCGCCGACCGTCAGCTTCACGACCGCGGGGGCAACCAGCACTGCGACGAGGTTCATCACCTTGATCAGCGGGTTGATGGACGGGCCTGCGGTGTCCTTGAACGGGTCGCCGACGGTGTCGCCGATGACGGTCGCGGCGTGCGCGTCGGTGCCCTTACCGCCGTGGACGCCGTCCTCCACCATCTTCTTGGCGTTGTCCCACGCACCGCCGGAGTTGGCCAGGAAGACCGCCATCAAGGTGCCGGTGGCGATGGCCCCGGCGAGATAGCCGGCCAGGGCCGAGGCGCCCAGCCCGAATCCGACCGCGATCGGTGCCATCAG